>ENA-ORXD01001792-ORXD01001792.1-sediment-metagenome-genome-assembly--contig:-NODE-1792-length-16101-cov-4.417124_pt1 | contig 16101 bp, 16 predicted proteins | sample MGYA00237862_ERZ511471 | MGnify/ENA metagenome assembly ERZ511471
CATATTCTTCGTTAAAATAAGCGACTGCCATCTGGCTGGAAGCATCCTCTGTTCCATCCAGTATGGCGGGATTGTAGTCGAATTCAAGAGTTATCTCGCCGCCTAGTTCTCCGCCCTGGGACGTGGTAATTTCAAACAGCCTGTCCGGCTTGAAACCATTGAAGGTATGGTCAATCAACTGGGCTACCTCGGCAACAGTAACCGTGGTTCCAGCCGGCAGCGTAGCGGGAGGGATAATAACGGTTGCCTTGTTTTCCAGCTCTACCCTGTACTGCTGGTTCCCGGCGGCAATGGTTACCGAAGCTTCGCCGGAAGACGGGTCAGTGCTGGTTGTGGAAGGTGTTGTAATAGCCGGCCCGGTAGTAGCGGCCGGCGTATTATGGGTTGTGGTGGATGAAGGGTCGCCGCCCCCGCAGGAGCCCAGAATCAGACTGGTGATAAGGAGCGCGGTTGCCACGACTGAAAAAAGGCAATTTCTTTTCAACATTATTACCCTCTACTTTAAGATTGGCAGACAGTTTTCTTTACGGCTGGATTTAAAAAACCGCTCGGGCTGTGCAAACCCAAAACGGCCGGCAAATAGAAAATGTTGTTCAAATCAGTGATTTATTATACTCAATTCTGCCTGAAATGTCTCTAAATTCTTGAAATCCGGCCTGCGGTTTTCCGGAGAACATCGCCAGGGCGGTGGCATGCTCTTTGAGTCCAAAAGCGATAATCGCGCCGGATATCCGGCGCGATTATCAGGGCATTCAAGATTGGCCTCTTTTACTTGAGAGCGTTTTCTAGAACTTCAATACCGAGCTTGGAAAACTCAACCGAACGGGTGAGCGATTCCCTGGCCTGGTCGGGATTGTGGAAACCTCCGCTGTTGCCTGCCGTCCACCACTCCCAGAGAATGTGTGCCTGTGAATGATACTCACGGGCCTCATCGAGTATATCCTCGCTGACTCCGGCTCTTATGGCAACTTCGAAAGTATCGATAAGCCTGCCCAGCCAGTATTCAGCTTTGGAAAGTTTGCCTTTGATGTAATTCTGGATGGAATCGATGCGGTACTCGGCTTCCTGTTCTGTCCACTCGGTGTGGCAGCTCAGGCAGGTTTTATCGATATACGTCCTGGGGCTGGTCTGCCAGTGTGAGGTATAGGTTTCACCGGCTGCATTGGTAAGCTTGGGCATATGGCAGTCGCTGCATTCGACGCCGTTGGTCTGGTGCAGGGAACCCCAGTTGGTTTCGGCATCCGGATGCTGCAGTTTGACCAGGGTAGCTCCGGTTATGGCGTGTTTAAAATCCCGGAAGCCGAGTTCCTGGTAGTGTTCGTAAACATCGAAAACATTTACCCAGGGGAAATGGTTTGTCCGCGAGTCTGCCATTGTAATATATTCACCCGTTGCGGTGTCGATACCCGGGTTGCACACGTATTCGACATGGCACTGGGCACACATCACGTTGGCTACCGGTTCATCCAGAAGGCCGATTTTGCGAAATCCCCTGAATTCTACCACTTCCAGGTCGACCAGGCTTTCACCGCCGTCACTCATATATGGAAAAGCGCCGTTTTCTTCAACGGCTTCGATAAGGCCGTCCCTGACAACCCGGTGGCTGGTGGTATGCGGATCGTGGCACATGATACAGCCCATAGCCGGGCTTTCGAGAGCTTGAACGAACTCGACAACATTTGAAGTGCGGTCCCAGTCGGCAAACATGTTTTCATTGCCGAGGTAAGCCCATTCCAGAATGTGGTCGGTTGTTTTACAGTTGAGGCATACCGGGTTGGCCGCCTTGGCGGTTTCGGGTAAGGTATACTGGGCACCCATGTCTACCAGGATATCCCAGACATTGCCCGAGGCAAGAATATCCTGCCAGTTTTCCAATTGGAAACGGGCACCGTAGGCACGGTCTACGGTAAGGTGATCGATGACCATAAACGCGTGGGAACGGGGTTCATCGTGCTCTTTAGTAAAACCATACGGAGCCAGCAGCTTGTCGAACAGGGGTGAAACCCCGGTAGGGGTGGCTTTTTCCAGTTTGGCTTCCGATTCCAGATTGATGGTCAGAAAACTCTGGTACTGGTCCGGGTGGCAGCCGCCGCACAGTTCGTGGCTCGTGTTGACGACAGATTCATTGAGCAGGGGGTTGTCAGGATGGTTGCCGGGTGTGTGGCATTGAGCGCAGTCATGCACGGCATGATTGGAGCTTTCTATCATCTGCACGTTAACCGGATGGCACCCGGTGCATATTTCCTTCACCGGTTCACCCGCCGGGGTGACATCGGGAGCGTCGGGGATGATAGCCATCAGGGGCAGGGAGTCTTCGGGTTCCGGTTCCGGTTCTGCGTTGTTGCAGGCGGTAATGCCGGCTGCCAGCAGGATGATGCAGAGGGCGGATACGATAAGAACGCCTGGTGCAATTTTCATAAGCCGACTCCTTTTCAGGTCATTTGACCGTTATTGCCACCGGGTCTTATTTTACGGCTGACATTATACCTTGACGCGTGGTTTAAGACAATCCCCTCCAGCGTGTGCGGCGCCTGCATGCACCCGGGCGGCTGCAGCCCCGCCGGCGCAGTTTACCGGTTTAAACAGTTGTTGTAAACTGGTGCGGTAATTCACGTTTTTGGAGGTCAACCTTGGCCGACTGGGTTGCCGGTGCGCTGGGCGCGTCGGTGCTTTTCGGGTTTATCAACAATCTCGACAGCCACCTGATAAGCCGGAGAATGCCCGGGCTCAGGGCTTTTCTGGTTATCACCTGCCTGGTGATACTGGTTATAATTCAACCTTTCATATTTCTTTTCCCGGTACCGGCAGGAGTCCAGATTGATATAGTGGCGGCCGCCCTGGTTTCAGCCCTGGTGCGCGCCGGCGCGGTTATCATCATGCTTTTTTCTTTCAAGAGCGAAGAAGTGGTGGGTGTTGTTCCCCTGGTTTATACCTACCCTGTATTCGTGGCTTTGACTGCGGTGCCGTTGCTGGGCGAATCCCTGAACGCGTGGCAGTGGCTGGCAGTGCTTATCGTGGCTGCCGCGGCAGTACTGGTTGCGCTGCGCCCGAAAAACAATGGAGCCGGCCGCTGGCTGGGGAAGAACTTCCCGATTCTGGTAGTGGCGGCCCTGCTGTTTGCCGGAGCCGATATCAGCGGGAAATACGCTTTGCAGGCACTTGATTCGTTCACTCTTTACTGGATCAGCATGCTGACCCTGGTAATTTTAAGCCTGGGTTTTTCTCTGCGCCCGAAGGTAATCCGCAGCTTGAAAACCATCACCCGGCCCTGGGCGACGGCAGGCCTGGTAATGGTAAACGAGACCCTGGTCGTATGCGCGGCCATGCTGAGCTTCTGGGCGATGAAGAACGGCCCGATTTCCCTGGTTTCTACCATTCTGGCGTCAAGGCCGGTTTTTGTTTTTATCACCGCAATAGTATTGAGCCGGGTGTTTCCGGGTTTTGTTTACTGGCAGTCCGGAGGCAGGGCTCTGAGATATAAATTCGGGGCAACCCTGGCAATAATCACCGGGATAGCCATAATATACCTGGTTGATAATTAGCCCCGGCAGTCCGGAGGCGCGTTGCCGGGGCAGATTCAGCAGTTCTTTTACAACTTGATGGATGTTATAATTATCCATGGAGGCCTTTGATGCACGAGGCTATGTTATTTGACCGGCTGGACCAGTCCAGGGCAGGTTGTAACATCTGCCGCTGGCGCTGCCGTATCAACCCGGGCAAAACCGGGGTATGCCGGATGTACAAAAACCTTGACGGCAGCCTGTATAGCTTGAACTATGCCCTGCCTTCTTCCATGGCAGTCGATCCAATTGAGAAAAAACCGCTGTATCATTTCTTCCCCGGCTCGAAGGTGTTTTCCATGGGCAGCTGGGGATGCAATTTCAGGTGTCAGGACTGCCAGAACTGGCAGATATCGACTGCCGGCGAACCCGTGTCAACCGGAAACGGGGAGGTTTCTCCACAGCAGGCGGTCTCCCTTGCCCGGCAGTACGGATGCCAGGGGATTGCCTGGACTTACAACGAACCGACGGTCTGGTTTGAATATACTTACGATACCGCCAGGCTGGCCCGCAACGAAGGATTGTACACCGTTTATGTCACTAACGGCTACATGACTATCGAAGCCCTCGATACCCTGGGGCCCTATCTGAATGCATGGAGGGTGGATGTCAAGGGCTTCACGGATGATTTCTACCTGAAATGGAGCGGAATCCGAAACTGGCGAGGGATACTCCAGACGGCCGAACATGCTCTCAAGCACTGGGGTATGCATGTAGAGGTGGTTACCAATATCATTCCGTCGATGAATGACGATGAGCAGCAGCTGCGCGGCATAGCCGGCTGGATAGCCGGCAGCCTGGGGGTGCTTACTCCCTGGCATGTCACCCGGTTTCATCCTTATGAAAAGATGGCGTCGGTTGGGCCTACCCCGATTGAGACCCTGGAAAAGGCGGTAGCAATCGGCCGCCAGGCCGGCCTCAAGTTCGTGTATGTAGGGAATGTGCCGGGCAGCGGCAATGCGGATACGGTGTGCTTCAACTGTTCCGGAACAGTAGTGGAAAGGGACGGTTACCGGGTGAAATTGACCGGCAGCGCCGGTTCGAAATGTCGCTACTGCGGTACGGAACTGAACTTCAGAACAGGCCAAGGAGGTGGGTGATGATTAGAAAACCGGCCGTAGCCGGACGTTTTTACCCGGAGTCCAGGCAGGAACTCACCAGGCTTGTCAAGAGCCTGGTTGATTTGAAAGCTGTGCGTGAAGATGTCCTGGGAGCGGTACTGCCGCACGCCGGTTATGTTTATTCCGGCTCCGTGGCTGCAGCCACCCTGTCACGTATGAAACTTACTGATACCATTGTGATTATCGGCCCCAATCATACCGGCATGGGCAGGCCGTTTGCCATTATGACGGAGGGCGCATGGCAGACGTCGCTCGGCGAGGTACCGATCGATACCCCGTTAGCCCGGCATTTGTTGAACCTTTCACGGTACCTGGAAGATGATGCAGGGGCGCATCAATACGAACATTCAATAGAGGTAGAATTACCGCTGCTCCAATACCTCAAACCGGATATCCGGATTGTACCCATCGTAGTAGCCGGCACGGGCGCAGCCGTTTACCGGGAGATCGGCCAGGCGATTGCCAAAGCCATCCAGGCCGGTTCCGGAGCGGCAGTGATTATAGCTTCCTCCGACATGACGCATTATGAACCGCAGGAAGCCGCCTGCGAAAAGGATCAGGCGGTTATCGATGCCATACTGGCAATGGACGAAGACCGGATGCTCGAAGTGGTCAGGGCACGGCGGATATCCATGTGCGGTTATGGACCGGTGGCATGCCTTATGCGGGCTGCCCGCGAACTGGGGGGCAACCGGGCTGAACTGGTCAAATATCAGACCAGCGCCGAAGCATCCGGGGATTATTCCAGCGTAGTGGGTTACAGCGGCATTATAATCAAGGCCGGGCAACTGCCGCCGCTGGTTTCCCTGGCCCGGAAGGCAGTAGAAACCTATATAACGGAAGGTAAAATTATCAAACCGCCTGCCGGGCTTGCCCCCGAGATGAAAACCAGGGCAGGAGTATTCGTCAGCCTGCACAAGGGCCATGAGCTGCGGGGCTGCATCGGCACCTTTTACCCGGCACGTTCCAATGTAGCCGAGGAGGTAATCACCAATGCCATTCATTCTGCTACCCAGGATCCACGCTTTTCTCCGGTCGGCGCTCATGAACTGGCCGACCTGGACTACAGCGTGGACGTGCTTTCCCCGCCAGAGCCGGTAAACGATACAAGCGAACTGGATCCGGTAAAATACGGAGTAATTGTCGAAGCCGGTTTGCGCCGGGGCTTGCTGCTGCCGGATCTCGAAGGTGTGGAAAGCGCCCGCCAGCAGATAGATATCTGCCGGTTAAAAGCCGGCATAGGGCCGGAAGAACCTGTAAATCTATACCGGTTCGAAGTAAAACGGTATAAGTAGCAGGCGCGCCGGTTACATTTGCAGGAATTATCCGGTTGTTATCAGGTGTTTGAAACTATTGAGACTGGTCCGGTAGAGCAGAACCCGTCCGCACCGGCCAAATCCGGATGCCCGGTGAACCACCAGCCAGTGTATATTTGAAAGGAGGCGGGAAGCCCTTTGAGCGATACGATTGTTTACCGCAACGCGATTTACGAAGAAAAGGTGCCCTTTACCTGGTTTGCCTGGCTGGCACTGCTTATGTTCAGTTTAACCGCACTTTGCTTGGGGTTTTTGATCTACAGCCTGCAAAACCCGCAGAACCTGGTTGATCAAACACCGGCCTGGTTCTGGTTGATTATGGCTGTGGTTTTTGCCTTTGTCAGCTGGCTCATCCTCAATTTCAAAGAGCTGGTCATTACCATAACGGATGAGGGTGTGACCGCCCGCTACGGAAAATTCAAACAGTTTCAACCGTGGTCAAACGTTGCCGGTTCTGAAGTCGACCGGCACCCGGGTTTAAGATACGGCGGCTTTGGTATTCGTTTAGGCTGGTCCGGGGGCAGGCAGCATATCGTGTACAATACTTACGGTGTTCCCGTGGTGGAACTCAGGCTGAAGGAGGGTAAATACTCCAGGCTGGTATTTTCCACCCGCAACCCTGAAGAGATTGCCGGAATCGTCGGCCGGTATATACGTTAATCCCATGCAGGACATGTTTTCCGAGAGGGCGAAAGAAATGAAATCCAGGGAAGCTCCCCTGGCAGCACGCATGCGGCCGGCAAGCTTTGAAGAATTCGTCGGCCAGGACGATGTTACCGGTCCCGGTAAAGCCTTGCGGCAGGCAATCGAGGCCGATAAATTACCCTCGGTAATATTGTGGGGGCCTCCCGGCAGCGGCAAGACGACCCTGGCCAGCATCATCGCCGGTACCACCCGTTCATTTTTCTCCCCGGTTTCGGCTGTGAGCGCCGGAGTGGCGGAACTCAGAAAAGCGGTAGAGGAGGCCGGTAAGCGCCTGGGGCTCCATGGCCAGCGCACCGTTCTTTTCATCGATGAAATCCACCGGTTCAATAAAGCCCAGCAGGACGCCATACTTCCGTATGTCGAAGATGGTACGGTTATATTAATCGGCGCCACCACCGAAAACCCTTCATTCGAGGTCATTACTCCACTTCTTTCCCGTACCCAGGTAGTGCTGTTGAAGCCTTTGAGCGAAAACGATATACGGGCCATTGTCAACCGGGCCTTAACCGATAAGGTGCGCGGACTTGGCAGCATGAACGTGGTTATCGACGATGAAGCGCTGGAGCATCTGGTTATTGTGGCGGACCATGATGCCCGGCGGGCTCTGAATTACCTTGAAACGGCGGCTTCGATTACCCGGCCGGGCGAGAATGGCCAACGCCTGATTACGCTGGCAATATTGAAAGGGGCTGTCGGGCACCGGGCGCTTAAATACGATAAATCCGGGGAAGGCCATTTCGATGCTATTTCCGCCCTGCACAAGACTTTGCGGGGTTCGGACCCGGATGCCGCGCTGTACTGGCTGGGACGGATGGTAGAAGCCGGAGAAGATCCGCTCTACATCGCCCGGCGCCTTATCCGGTTTGCCACCGAGGACGTCGGGATGGCTGATCCTCAAGCCCTGCTCGTTGCCATGGCAGCCCAGCAGGCAGTGCATTTTGTCGGCATGCCGGAAGCCAACCTGGCGCTGGCGGAAGCTGTGGTTTACCTGGCAACCGCTCCAAAGAGTAATTCGCTTTACAGCGCTTACAGCAAGGTTCAGCAGGATATCGCTTCCACCTCCAACGAGCCGGTACCTCTTCATCTGAGAAATGCCGTTACGGGGCTCATGAAAGAGGTTGGTTACGGTAAAGATTATAAATACGCCCACGAATACGAAGGCCATTTCGTGCGCCAGCAGAACCTGCCGGAATCTCTCAAAGGGAAGCTGTATTACCGGCCGGGAAAGCTGGGGTATGAAAAAGAAGTTACCGAGCGCATGCGCTCCTGGTGGCCGGAACGGTTCAGGGAAAATACCTAGCCGCCTTTTATGAGCGCGTGGTGATGTGATCTGGATATGGTGTATAATCGTTTGCAAAGATGCACAATCAAAAGCATAGTATGTCGATAGTGGCTAAATGCCCGGTTTGTAACGGTACCGGCAAGGTTCTTAAAAATATCCCTATGGGGGCTAACCCCAGAGCATCGCTTACCCGCCCGGAAAAAATGGGATGCAAACCCTGTACAAGGTGCAATGGTACCGGCAGCATAGGTATAAAATAAAACCGCTCCGATTTTTCGGAGCGGTTTTATTTACCGCTTGTGCAGATTCGGCCGGTTTCATTCATTCAATTCCCCCCTTCGGGCTGATAAAGGCCGCAGCCGCAGGAAGATTTACCGTTGGAAACGGTTGACAATATATCATCGGGATTAGGCCCTGGCCTTGGATGGAGCGGTATAGAGGCTTTGCCGGGTTCTTTCCCAGAGGTAGGCATAGCGCTTCTCGGCGCTCATCATGCGCCATTTAGCGCGGGAAATCAGTTTCCGGCCTACCGGGGAAACCACAAAGCCGCCGACTACCAGTGCTCCGGTCAATACCATCAGACTGTTTTTGGCTTTGGTATCCACTTTTTCCTCCCTGGAAAGTATTGTTGCTCCTGTATTATACACGGTTTTTGGTCCTGTTCCACAAATAAACGTAACGCTTCTCCGGAGACATGAAAGTCCAGGAGATATTAAATACTACTTTGTGCCACAGTTCGATTATGTTTACCATTGCTTTATTCTCCTTTCCGACTGGCTGATTAATATAACGCCGCGGACATGAAAAAGGTTAGCCGGCCGGGAAAGGAAAATGAAAAACGTCTGGTACTAATCCAGGCTGATGGTCAGTTGCAGCCGGTAATCCTCCCTTCCTATATCGATTCCAAGCTCGGGGTACGGAATCACTTTGTAGCTTATTTTGTAGTCCTTGTACGTTTCAACAGCATATTCGTCCGACAAACCAGATTGGACAAGGGCCATTTCGTAACTGCCGTCGCTATCCTTTATTTCGACCTTCACACTCACTCTGCCTGCCCAGATACAGGTAGCGCCGGTCGGACAGCGCGAGTCCTCCATCACATCAATAAATTTTATTTCCAGGTTCTCGCCGGCAATAACCGCTTTCTGGCCGATAGCCAGGGGGAAACCATAATCCAGGTGAGCGCCTACATCGCCACTGTTACTGCCGCAGCTTGTCAGACAGATGGCAAGCATCGGCGCCATGCAGGCCGCAACTACAAGTTTCTTCATCACAAAGCCTCCAATTTAACCGATACGGGTATCCAGGGTAATATCGAGCACCCAGGTCTCACCGCCGTTTATCTGTATCACCGCAGGTACGTCCGTTGACCTGCCGACCGAACCCATGCGGTACAAATCGACTACATAGCTGCCGGGGCGGATCTTGGTGGAATAATTGCCTTCGCTGTCAACGCCCACTACGTGTGAAAGCTGGCCGGTTTGAGTGTCATAAATTATTATCTGGCATGCGGAAAACACCAGCGCCGGGCTGCCTCCCTCGCCGGCAGCCGGCAGGATTGTCACCTGGCCTTCGATATACGAAGGCTGGCCCAGCGTGCATGAAGAAGCCAGTAGAATAATCCCTGCTGCCAGCGCGGTCAAAAGCAGGCGGTGCATCGATTTTTTCATTAAACCTTCTCCCGGAATTGCATGTTTTTCAGCCGTTTTCATTATCAGCCGTAAAAGCAAAAACTGTTATTGCTATTCTAGTTTGGCATTATTCATAAAGTCAACAAATGCACCGGACTATTGTTAATCCGGCTGGTAATATGCGGTTTATAAGGCTATAATCTGTTTAATTTTCACAGAAGGTGTTAAAGTGCCTTTCCAGCTTTTGACCGCATCCAATATGGGTTTTTGCCAGGGAGTCAGGCGGGCCGTAGAGCGGGTTATGGATGTAGCCCGGCACGAAACCGGTGTTGAGACTCTGGGGGCGCTGGTTCATAACCGCCAGGTGCAATCCAGGTTGGAGCGAAGCGGGGTACGGGCAGTCGAGTCGATTGATGCTATCACCGGTGAAACTGTGGTAATCAGCGCTCACGGGGTAAGCCCGGCGGTGGTGGATGCCATAAGAACCCGGGGAGTGAATATTATCGATACCACCTGTGGGTACGTCAGCCGTGCTCAGCAGGCAGCTCTGAAATTACATCAGGCCGGTTTTTACGTCATAGTATTCGGAGATGCCAGCCATGTAGAAGTAAAGGGAATACTCGGCTGGGTTGGTGGCGAAGGCATCGCCACTGTAAGCGTTGAAGAGTTGACCGCTGCAGCCGCTTTACCGGCTAAACTGGGGGTTGTATCCCAGACAACACAGATTCCTTCCAGATTTGCCTCATTCGTGGCTGACTTGATCAACTCCGACCTGTTCAGGGACGCTGAACTTAGAATTGTGGATACAATCTGCCATGATTCCCGCAAGCGGCAGATGGAAACGCTGGAGATGGCCAGGCAGTGCGACCTGGTTTTTGTGATTGGCGGGCGCCACAGTGCCAATACGCGCCATCTTAAGGAGATGTGCGCCGCGGTGACGGATACGCAGTTGATCGAAACGGCTGACGAAATCGATACTTCTATCCTGGAAGGCAAGCATAAAGTGGGAGTGACCGCCGGCGCCTCTACCGATGACGAGACTATACAACAGGTCATAGACCGGCTGGCTCACCTTGGCCGTATCTAGCGATTTGCTGCTAAAATTTGGATTGTGATAGACTTAAAACCCACCCCCGTCAGAGGAGAAGCATGAAAAAACGTATATTTTCCGGTATGCGCCCCACGGGCAGACTGCATATAGGTAATTATCTCGGAGCATTACAGAACTGGGTTCACCTGCAGGATGAGTTCGATTGCGTCTACTGCGTGGTAGACATCCATGCCCTGACCTCACTGGAGGATACTTCCCAGTTGAAAAGCCTGACCCGCGAGATGGTGCTGGACATAATGGCTGGCGGGGTGGACCCTGAAAAAAGCATTCTTTTCGTTCAGTCCCAGGTGCCGGAAGTGGCTGAACTTTCTACATATCTTTCCATGATTACGCCGCTGAGCTGGCTGCTGCGAGTGCCGACTTTCAAAGAAAAAGCCAAGCTGCAGCCCCACAATGTCAATTACGGGCTGGTAGGATACCCGGTGCTGATGACAGCCGACATACTGTTGTACAAAGCCCAGGTCGTACCGGTGGGGCAGGACCAGATGCCGCACCTGGAGCTGGCCCGTGAAATAGTAAGGCGTTTCAATTCACAGTACGGCCCCACCTTCCCGGAACCGGAAGGCCGTTTGACACAATTCCCTATGGTCTTGGGGCTTGACGGTGAAAAGATGAGCAAGCAGACCGGCAACTTGATCGAACTGGCTATTACAGCCGAAGAAACCACCAAAAAAATTATGAGCGCCATTACCGATCCTTCGCGCAAGTTCCGTTCCGATCCGGGTAATCCGGAAGTGTGCAACGTTTACCGGCTGCACGGCTATTTCAATGCTGCCGAAACAGAAGGTATCGGCCAGGCCTGCCGTACGGCAAAAATCGGCTGTGTCGACTGCAAGAAGCTGCTGGCTGAGAGGATGAACTGCCAGCTCGAACCTATCCGCCAGCGCCGGCGCGATCTTGAATCCCGGCCTGGTTACGTAGATGAGGTGCTGCAGGCAGGTGCTCAAAAAGCCCGGACTATTGCCAGCCGGACAATGGCGGAAGTGCGCAGTAGGATCGGCCTGGATTAAGCGGGGCGATCGTGTCCGCTGGAGGTTATTTGCCGATGCCGCGCCGGTTCAGAAAACGCTTCATCCTTTCCAACGCTTCGTAAAGCTCTTTCAAGGATGTGGCATAGCAGCAGCGGACGTATCCCTCGCCGCATTTGCCGAAAGCGTTCCCGGGCACAACGGCTACCTTTTCTTCTTTGAGCAGATTATGTGCGAACTGCTCGCTCGTCATGCCCGTATTATGAATGGACGGGAAAGCGTAAAAAGCTCCCTGGGGATTGAAGCAGGACAGGCCGATATCACACAGCCCCTTCACCATCACCAGCCGGCGGCGGTTGTAATCGGCTACCATTTCCCTGGCGCTCTCGTCGCCGTTTTTCAGAGCTTCGACAGCGGCCACCTGGCTCATAGTCGGCGCACTCATTATGGTGTACTGATGGATTTTTGTCATGGCGGCGATAATTTCGGCAGGCGCCGCCACATAACCGATACGCCAGCCGGTCATGGCATAAGCCTTGGAGAAACCCCCCAGGAAAACAGTGCGCTCCTGCATATCCGGTAGAGCAGCTACGCAGGTATGTTCGCGGTCATATATCAACCGGGAATAGATTTCATCGGAAATCATTACCAGGTTATAACGTTTGGCCAGTTCGGCAATCTGAATTAATTTTTCCCGGGGCATCACCGCTCCGGTCGGATTAGCCGGGTATCCGATTAAAATTGCCTTTGTTTTTGGGGTAATAAGTGCTTCGACTGCTTCGGCAGAGATTTCAAACCGCGTTTCTTCGCTGGTGGGAATCATGACGGGTTTGCCCCCGGCCAGGATCACGCAGGCCGAATAGGAAACATAGGATGGGTCAGGTATCAGCACTTCGTCGCCGGGATTGATGAGGGCTCGGGCCGCCAGGTCCATGCCTTCGCTAACTCCTACCGTAATGAGGACCTGGGTGTTTGGGTCATAGTATAAACCCGTGGTGCGCTTCAGGTACTGTGACAGCTCCGTTCGGAGTTCGGCAATGCCGGTGTTCGGAGTGTACATGGTATACCCGCGTTCGATCGAGGCGATGGCGGCTTCGCGGATATGGTAAGGTGTGGCAAAATCAGGTTCGCCTATACCCAGGGATATTACCCCCTCCATGGAAGCCAGCAGGTCGAAAAATTTACGTATTCCGGAGGGCGCTATGCTGTTTACCCTCTGTGATAAAAGGCTGGCTTTATCCAATTGGTGAGTCTTGGTTCTCAAAATCAAAGAGTCCTCTCCATGGATCCAAGTCCTTTACAGTACAACCTGCTGGCGGCGGCCGTTATTCTTGCCATCCAGTATGACACCGTCTTCCTTGTAGCGTTTGAGCAGGAAGTGGGTGGTTGTCCCCTGAACTCCTTCGATAGGAGCCAGTTTATGAGTGACGAAGCCGGCCACCTCGTGTACATTGCGGGCGGTGACGATTATCGCCAGGTCATAGGTTCCGGAAACAAGCATCACGGTGCGGGCCTCGGGGAACTGGTAAATGCGTTCTGCAATGGCGTCGAAACCGGCTTTCATCTGAGGCGTAACCCTTACTTCGATAATGGCCCAGATCTGGTCTTCAGCCAGTTTATCCCAGTTTACAACCGCCTTGTATTTAACGATTACCCCGTCCTTTTCAGCTTTGGCAATCAGATTTTCCACCTTTTTCTCATCAGCTCCCAGCATGGTGGCAATCTGAGACGAGGTCAACCGGCCGTCATCTTCAAGCAGTCTTAATATCTTGTTTAACATTGCTTCACCTCAAATCAAACAGGCAGGAAAATTTACTTAATTGTAACAGAAATTATCCCAGAGTTGTAACTATTCTTTCGGTGGATAGATAGCGAATCAGCAATGCTGCCAGTCCTACAAGCAGCAGGGCAGATGCAAAGACCAGGGTTACATACAGCCAGGTAATAGCGGTAACAGCGCCAAGGCTGAAACCCATCCCGTAGAGACCGGCAAACAGGGGTATGAATATAAGAAAGCCGAGAAGCCTGTTTTCTTTCATGCCGAGTGCCAGTTGGGCCAATCCGTTCAGTCCGACGAAGGCAGCTATGAACACCGGGACTGCGACAGCCATATGGGCAACTACCGGCGCTCCGGGCAGAATTAAGTCCTGCCTGCGTATACTGGCAACGGTGATCAGCACTACCATGGAGAGAAGAGCCATGATGTAAGATACAAGTGTAACCGCCAGGGTTTTACCCAGCCAGATCTGCCGCAGGGTTGCCGGGCTGGAGAGCAGGGTCTCGATAATGCGGTCGGTCTTTTCCTTGTAAAAAACGTGCCCGGTCAGGGAGTAAGCCATAAATACCCCCAGCATTATTGACAGAAAGAAGAGAGTGCCGTCAATCGGTATCAGGCCACCGATAGAACCTTCCCCGGTCAGGGATATAGAGTAAACGAGAGCAAAGAAAAGAGCTACTCCCAGGGAAGTGAGCAGGGTTGAGCGGTTGGCCAGGAGTTCTTTGAATTCTTTACGGGCGATTACCAGGCAGCGGTTCATCGGTTTTCCTCCCGGTGGATTATCTCGAGGTAAATATCTTCCAGGGAGCGGTTCAACTTTTTAACCTCTTCCACCTTGATGCCGGCATTTACCAGAGCTGGAAGGGGGTCCGGGGAAGTTTGTTTTTCAAAAGTAAGGGTAATCCGTTTGTCGTCGGGCATAATGCGGTTTACGTGGTCCACAGTTTTGAGAACCTCGAGCGCCGGTGTAACAGGCTCCCCCGCGGCGAGTGTAATTTCTATTGTGGGCTCCGATGACTCTCGGCGCAGGTTGGTCAGCGAGTCGCATGCAGCCACCTTGCCACGCTGCAATATGGCAATCCGGTCGCAAATACGTTCGACTTCGTCCAGGTCATGGGAATTTAAGAATATCAGCATATTCTGTTCTTTCGCCAGGCTCAGGATAAGATCACGCACCATTTTCTGAACCTCGGGGTCAAGGCCGGCAGAAGGCTCGTCCAGCAGCAGTATAGAAGGCTCGTGCAGCATAGCCCGTGCCAGCCCCAGTTTTCGCCGCATTCCTCTTGAATAGGTGCCGACCTTATCGTTGCGCCGGTCGGTAAGGCCGGTGAAATCAAAAAGGTCGGAGATTCTTTTCTCTTTGTAGATTACGCCATACAAACTGGCATAATAGTCCAGGTTCTGGGCTCCGGTGAGATTTTCATAAAGGCCGTCATTTTCCAGCAGAATCCCGACCTTGCGGCGTAAATCAGGATGCCGGCTCAGGGGTTTTCCCCAGGCGAGCGCCTGGCCTGCTGTGGGTTGCAGCAAGCCGAGGATGAGGCGAATGATGGTGGTTTTGCCCGCCCCGTTATGACCGAGACAACCAAAGACTTCACCGCTGTATACTTCGAAATTGATGTTATCAACGGCTTTGATGTCCTTGAATTTTTTAGTAAGGTTTTTGACCGTTATCACGATCTATCCAGGCCCCCTTCCTGTTATTGAAAGCTGATTTCGGCAGTCTTGTTATGCCAGCCGGTAACCTGCTCATGGGCATAAGCAATTCTGAACAGGGTTTCTTCGTCGAAAGGTTTGGCCATAATCTGAAGCCCTACCGGCATACCCTCGGAAAAACCGCCGGGGATTGAAATTGCCGGAATGCCGGCGATGTTGATCGGCAGTGTGCACACATCGGTAAGATACATCTGTAAGGGGTCCTCGGTCCTTTCGCCTATTTTGAAGGCTATCCCAGGTGAAGTAGGTGCTACCAGGGCATCGTATTTGCTGAAAGCGCGGGTAAACTCGCGGCAGATGAGGGTGCGCACTTTCTGGGCTTTAAGATAATAGGCATCATAATAGCCGGCGCTCAGCGCATAAGTGCCCAGCATTATGCGCCTTTTAACTTCCGTTCCGAAACCCATCTGGCGCGTTTTCTCCATTACTTCCCACATGTTTTGGGAACCGGTATATGAATATCCGTATTTCACACCGTCATAGCGGGCCAGGTTGGCCGACGCTTCGGAAGGAGCCAGGATGTAATACACCGCCAGCGCATAAGGCGTGGAAGGCAGGCTGACGTTTCTGTCAACGACCGCACCCAGTTCTTCCAGTTTCCTTATGGAATCTTCGACCGCCTGCTTCACTCCCGTCTGCATACCTTCGACAAAATATTCGGCCGGGACACCTATTTTCATACCTCGAATGTCGCCGTTCAGGCTGCGGGTGAAATCGGGTACTTCTGCCTTGACTGAGGTAGAATCTCTTTCATCGTAGCCAGCGATGACCGAAAAAACCAGGGCGGCATCGGTTACGTTTCTGGCAAAAGGCCCGATCTGGTCCAGTGAACTGGCAAAAGCCACCAGCCCGTAGCGGCTGACCCGGCCGTAAGTCGGTTTTAAGCCTACCAGGTTGCAGAAACTGGCCGGCAG
>ENA-ORXD01001793-ORXD01001793.1-sediment-metagenome-genome-assembly--contig:-NODE-1793-length-16091-cov-2.865805_pt1 | contig 16091 bp, 11 predicted proteins | sample MGYA00237862_ERZ511471 | MGnify/ENA metagenome assembly ERZ511471
ATGCGCCAGCTGGTCAGGAAGCTCAAGTTGAGGGCGGCGAAGAACGTGAACACGACGGCGAGCCAAGGTATCGGCGCAACGGTGCCGCCCATCAGATAGAAGCCCATCCCCAACGCGATCAGGATCGACCCCATGATGAGCCGGCCGCTGATTCGATTCGGCAACAGCAAGGAGCTGAAGAAGAACCCGCCCTGTCCGATGGCAACGATGTAGGTCATCTCGCCGATGAGCACCGCGACGAGCATCGGCAGCATGCAGAGCAGCGCCCGCAGGCCTTCCGACCAGCTCAGGTTCGAGGTTATGCGCGAGATGAGGGTGGTTCTGCCGGGATGGCCGGTGCCGGCGGCGGCTGTTGGGGTCTCGCTGGTCACTGGATTCCCTCCTCGCGGCCCACGGGCCCAACTCCGGCGCCCTGAAACCCCCGGAGCGCCGCCCCGGCTGTCCCTGTGCCTCTGGCCTGCCGGTGGTCGGCTGGTCGCCATTCTATGCGAATCGTTCATAGCGTCCAGCAAGGCAACGGGTAACGTGATCATGATACCGATAACGTGATCATCTGGTGGCGGAGTGATCACGTTTCCGCGCATTCCCCGGTTTGACCCCCTTAGAAGCCGGGCAGAGTCCGGGCACCCGAGCACAGTCGAACAGGCGGGGGCCGCCGTCGCGCGGGAGAAAGCACCGCCGCCGGTCGTGCGTCTCCCGCGAGGATTCTTGTGTCGAACAGAGACTCTTCCGGCCTTGCCGGCCCGCCGCCAGCTTCCGCGGTGTTTCGGCCGCTGCCGCGGCTCACGCTGCGTCTGCCGATCGATCCCGCCCGCCTGCTGCGCGCCCGTCAGCGCATTCGCGACTACCTGTACGCGCAGAGTATCGACGAGACGTTCGTTGACGACGTTGTCCTCGCCGTCGAGGAGGCGATGTCCAACGCCGTGCACCACTCGGGCGCCCACGAGGACCTGGAGGTCGAGCTCTCCTTCTCGGGCGTCGACCTTCTCGCCACCGTCAAGGACCACGGCACGGGCTTCGACACCTCCAGCTTCGACCCCGAGCGGCTGCCCGACCTCGATGCGCTCGGCGGTCGCGGCCTCTTCCTGATCGCTCGCCTTACGGATGAGCTCGAGCTCATCACCGGCGACGGCCTCGAGGTGCGCATGGTCAAGCACGGCGTGCTGGCGTATGGGCAGCGCAGCGCGGCGCGCCTCACGCTGCCCGGGGCGCTCTCCGACCGCGACGTGCGCGAGCGCGTCATGCTCGACGAGATCGAGGACGAGTTCATCGCCTTCGACTGGGAGTACCATCTGATCCATGCCAACGCGCCGGTCCGGCGGTATGCCGCCGCCTCCGGCGCGGACCTTCTGGGGCAGACCTTCTGGGATCTGCTCGGCGATCGCACGACGCCCGTGGGCGAGGCCGCCCAGAAGGCCATGCAGTTCGGCATCCCGGCGGTCGTTGAGTATCCGTCGATCCTCGCGCCCGGGCACTGGTTTGAGGCCCGCGTGTACCCGGCCGCGTTCGGCCTCAGCGTCTTCTCGGTAGATGTGACGGCGCGACGAGCCGCTGAGGCCGCCCTGCGGGAGAGCGAGGCCCGACTGCGTACCGTCGCTCGGGCCGGGCGAATCGGCATCGTCGAGTGGAACGTCTCGCGCAATGTCGCCTACTGGAGCCCTGAGCAGTACGAACTCTTCGGCCTGCAGCCCGACCGGCCGCTCGCTTGGCAAGAGTGGGTGGCCTGCGTGCACCCCGAGGACCGGCCGCGGGTCGAGGAGAGCGCCGCTCAATTGCTGGAGCGCGGCCGACGGCAGCGGCACGTGCGTGGCTACACGGACGAGTATCGCTTCATCCGCCCAGACGGATCGCTGGTCTGGGTGGAGGCCAACATGGCGCTGGATGTCGCCGGCGGCGAGACCATCATCCGCGGCTCCGTGCGCGACATCACGGAGCGCAAACAGGCCGAGGCCGCGCTCGATGAGATGCGCTTCGTCTTCTCGGAGGGGCAGCGTATCGCTCACGTCGGCACCTTCGAGTACATCGCCGCGACGCGGTCGACCGTGTGGTCCGACGAGGAGTGCCGTATCTACGGCCTCGAGCCGGGAACGCCCTCTCCTGCGTACGAGGAGCTGCTGGCGCGCTTCATCCACCCCGACGACGCCGCGCTCCTCGACATCACATTCAGGCGGGCGATGGAGACCGGCGCCGTCTACGAGCTCGAGCACCGCATCGTGCGGCCCGACGGGGAGGTGCGCGTTGTGCACAACCGCGCTCGCCCCTACTTCGACCACGCCGGTCAGTTGCTGCGCTACGTCGGCGCCACGCTCGACGTAACCGAGCGCAAGCAGGCCGAGCAGGCCGCGCGCGAGAGCCGAGAGAGGCTGGCCTTCGCGGTACGGGCGGCCGCCGGCGGGAGCTGGGATTGGGACGTGCGCAGCGGCGAGACCTCATGGTCCGCCGGGCTCTTCGAGATCTTCGGCATCGACCCGCTCGCTCAGACCGCCTCCTTTGAAGCGTGGCGGTCGGTGCTGCACCCCGAGGACGCGGCCAAGGCCGAGCGGCTCATAGAAGAGGCGTTGCGCGACCACACCGAGCTGGACAGCGAGTACCGCATCGTGCGCTATGGTGAAGTGCGCTGGATCAGCGCGCGAGGCGACGTCACGTACGACGAGCACAGCCGGCCCTTGCGCATGATCGGCCTCTGCTTCGACATCACGGAGCGCAAGCGGGCCGAGGCGGAGCTGCGCGCCCTCTACGAGGAGCAGCGCGACGTGGCCACCATTCTGCAGGGCAACCTCGTGCATCCGCTGCCCGAGATCGACGGTTTGGAGGCGGCCGCCCTCTCTTTGCCGGCCATGCGGCCGGAGCTGGTCGGCGGCGACTTCCACGACGTCTTCAGGGTCGCCGACGACAGGGTGGTTGTCCTGATCGGCGACGTCATGGGCAAGGGCATCATGGCCGCCGGCCTCACGGAGACGGTGCGCAGCGCCGCGCGCGCCTTGGCGCTGGTCACCGGCTCACCGGCCAAAATGCTGCGCCACCTCAACCGTCTCCTGCTCGCCGAGGAGCACGAGCAGTTTGTGAGCGCGCTACTGCTCGTGCTCAATCCCAAGACCGGGCGCGGCGTTCTGGCCAGCGCCGGCCATCTGCCGCCGGTGGTCGCCGGCCGCGGCGGCGCCGCCCTGCTGGAGCCGCCGTACGGGCCGCTACTCGGCCTCTTCGAGGCGAAGTACCAGGAGCGAAAGGTCAATCTCGCTCCGGAGGAGACGCTCGTCTTCTACACGGACGGTCTTGTGGAGGCGCGCCGTGAGCGCGAGCTGTTCGGGGAAGCGCGCTTGCTGAGCGCGCTCGACGCCGCCGGCGACCTTCATCCCGAGGACCTCGTCGCGCACCTGCGCGAGACGGTCCTTGCCTTCGCCGGCACGCTGCAGGACGATCTCGAGATCGTCGCCCTGCGGCGGCGCACGAGGCGGTCTCGAGAGCGTCGCCGTGCGGCGGCTCAGGACGCATGAGCTCGGCGTACTGAGAGCAGCGCGAGGAGCCGGAGAGTTCTGGCGAGGATTCTGTGATGGATGGAGGTGCTCATGAACGGTCGTCCGGGATGAAGCGCGGAGAAGAGTGCTGCCCCTTCTGCCGGCGCATCGCTGCCGGCGAGATTCTGCGCGCCTCACCCGACGGACTGGCCGTCGCGTTCCGCGATGCCTACCCGCTCGCTTCCGGCCATACGCTTGTCGTGCCGCGGCGCCACGAGCCGGACCTTCTCGGCCTCACCGACAACGAAGCCGCCTCGCTCTGGGCGCTGGCGCTGGATCTCTGCCGGGAACTGGCGCGGGTCCACTCTGCCGACGGTCTGACTGTCGGCATCAATGCCGGCGCCGCGGCCGGCCAGACCGTCGCGCACATGCACCTGCACATCGTGCCTCGCCATGTGGGCGACGTTCCGGACCCCCGCGGCGGCATCCGCTGGGTGATCCCGGAGCGCGCCGTGTATTGGGAGGAGGAGTGAGCCGAGCCGTTGAACCTCGGGAGGCGGCTCAGCCAGACCGCGGCGCGATCGCCTTCGCGGAGAGGCTGATCGCCTTGCTCGACGAAGGCACGTTCACGGCGACCTACAAGTTCGCCGTCTTGCTGGCGCTTCTGGATCTCTGCCTTGAGGGCACGAGCGCGAACGGCGCGCCTCCCGTCTCCGTGTCTACCGCGGCGCTGGCGCGCCGGGTCACCGAGCTGTACTGGCCGCAAACGAACCCCTACTCCGGTCTCGAAGGGTCGACCATCTTGCGGCAGAACTCGAGCGGGCAGGCGGAGATCATCCGCGACATCCGGCGCTTCCGCGAAAGGAATGCTCCCGACCCATCGGAGTCGCTCGAGAGGGCGCGAAGGGCGGCGCCGGTCCAGTTCGCGCATCTCCTGCGCACCGTTGAGTGGAAGCTCATCGAGATGCCGCTGCCGCGCTTGCAGACCATGGGCAGCACTTCGGACCCGTTTATCTACCGTATCGCCTGGACGACGCAGGTAACGCAGGCCGACACTCGGGTGGTCGGTTTCGACGCCAACGTACACTTCATCGGCAGGGCGGCTGAGTGCCTCGTGCAGCTCGGCGGTCTCTTGCGTCCACTGATCGAGGCGAAGTGGGCGAATCGAATCCTGCGCTTCAATAGGCAGATGGTGAGTGACGCCGGACTGCCTGAATTTCTCTTTGGGGCGGAGCGCATCTCGCTCGGCACGGTGCGTCCTCTTCTCCGAGAAGTACAGAACGACTGCTGCTTCTACTGTGGCGGACGGCTTCGCGGCGCGGCCGACGTCGACCACTTCATTCCTTGGGTGCGATGGCCCGACAACGGGCTCGAGAACCTCGTCGCCACCCACCCCGGCTGCAACAACAGCAAGCGCGACCACCTTGCGGCGGCGCCGCACCTCGAGGCGTGGCTGCCACGGTTTGACCGCTCTACTGAGATCAGCGCCGCGTTCTGCGAGATGGCCGGCAAACAGGGCTGGGACGCACACCCGGAGCGTACGCTCAATGTCGCTCGCGCGATCTACCTCCGTGTTCCGCCAGCCGTGCGCCTGTGGCTCGCGCGCGACGAGTTCGAGCCCGCGGATCCGCAGCGGATCGCGGCGGTGTTGAGCGGAGCGACGTACTAGCACGGCGGGCGGGCCGGGGTGCGAAGGAGCAAGGGACGGAAGCTCGCGGACGACTGGCCCAAGGGACAGTCCGGTGGGCGGTGAACTGTCGCTGCGGACATTGTGTACGCGCCGGGCCGAATCCTAGACTCGATACGTCAGGGCGGGGCAGCGGGATGGAGGGGAGAGCCATGGGCGGCGTATCGAGGTACCTTTTCGTGGATGGCTGGCGATTGCGGTCCTTCCTGGTGATCGCCATCGTCACGCTGGCGCTCCTGCTGCCGGCGGTGCTGGCCCCGCCGGCCGATGCGTTCGTCTACTGGACTCGCTCTGACATGCTCGAGGACGCCATCGGGCGCGCCAACAACGACGGCACCGCCGTCGATCTGAACTTCATCACAGGCTGCGGTGGGGTGGAGGGCGTGACGGTCGGCGGCGGGTACATCTACTGGGCCAACATGCGGAGCCACTCCATCGGACGGGCCAAGATCGACGGCACGGAGGTCAATCAGTCCTTCATCACCGGCTGCAGGTATCCCAAAGAAATCGATGTCGGCGTCTCTCACATCTACTGGACCAACTGGGACCCGTACGGCGGCAATCCGAGCATCGCTCGGGCGAGAATCGACGGCACCGAGGTGAATCAGGATGTGATCAGCACTCACGCCATCGGACTCGCCGTCTACGACCAGCACATCTACTGGACGTACTACAACCCGTACGTCGCATCGAGAACCTGGCTTGCCCGCGCGAAGACGGACGGGAGCGAGCAGGAGAATCTGTTCTTCGACGACGACTACAGCCCAGGCGTCATCTGGGTCGGGTCGCCCTACTTCTACTTCGGGACGTCCGCCGACACGATAGGCCGTGGGGAGACGCCCTCAGGCCTCTTCTGGTCGCTGCACCTCGACAGGGACTTGATCAGCGGTCAGCCCGGTCTCAACGGGCGGTTCAACGCGTACGACCACTACATCTACTGGATCAGAGGGTCGGCCGGACAGACGAACTACATCGGCAAGATCAAGACCGACGGAACCCAGGCGAATCCCACCCTCTTCGCGGGGGGCGTCAATGTGATGGCGGTCGACGCGGACGGTGGAAGCGTCGCGACGGAGGCGCAGCACCTGCTCCTCGGCGTGCAGGAACAGGCGCTGCCCCCCGGAGTCAAGGCGTCGCTGGGGGCCAAGCTGCTCGCCGCCAAGGCGGCCTACGAGAGGGGCGCGTACAAGACCACGCTGAACACCCTCCGCGCCACGGCCATCGAGATCGAGGCCCAATCAGGCAAGGGCATCCCGGTCGAGACGGCCGAGCGCTGGCTCCTCGTCATCGAGAAGCTGGAGAAGATGGTGCCCTAAGGCAGGTGGGCTGTAGCGTCACCCTGCGTCCAATGGCGGCGCCGCCGATTCTGGCGGCGCCGCTTCCGTTACTGGGCGGGCTCGAGTCCGGCCCACTCACTGGTACCGCTCCACGTTCCGTGGCGCAGCCCGGTTGCGGGAGCCTCCACTTGGGCGCCCTGGGGAGCGGGAAGCATGTCAACTTGATACAGGGTGAGTCGTGATGCCGATCGAGGTGAAGGCTGGCCCGGTGGGGCGCCTGCGCAGCATGAGGATGCTGCCGCGGCCCGAGCTGCCGCAGGGCTGAGCTCGGAGTGCGCTGTCTTGGGCCGCGCAGGTGGCCTTGGCGAGAAGACGCGGGACTTGATCATGATTGGCGCGCGAGCCGTCCTTCGGTCCCGAGGTCGAGGTTGCGGCCGACGCGCCCATCCAGGGCCGCTTCCTGGCCTCATCGGTCGGCGGCCGTGACCCGGTCGCCGATCCTACGAGGCGGCAGAAGCATCCCTTCGCCGTTCGCGGATGACTGGCCCAAGGGACAGTCCGGTGGGCGGTGAACTGTCGCTGCGGACATTGTGGATGCGCCGGGCCGAATCCTAGACTCGAGAGGTTAGGGCGAGCAGAGGGATGGAGGGCAGAGCCATGGCCGGCGTATCGAGTCACCTCTTCGGAGATGGATGGCGCTTACGGTCCTTCCTGGTGGGTGCCGTCGTCTTGCTTGCCCTCCTGCTGCCGGCGGTGCTGGCTCCGCCGGCCGACGCGTTCGTCTACTGGACGCGCGACAACATGCAGGAGGACTGCATCGGGCGCGCCAACAACGACGGCAGCATCGCCGACCCGGACTTCATCACCGGCTGCAGCGGAGCGAGCGGCGTGACGGTCGGCGGGGGGTACATCTACTGGGCCAATCTGCAGGGCGGCACCATCGGACGGGCCAAGATTGACGGCTCCGAGGTCAACCAGTCGTTCATCACCGGCTGCAGGAGCCCGAAATTGATCGACGTCGGCGTCTCTCACGTCTACTGGACCAACTGGGCCCCGAATGGCAATCCGAGCATCGCTCGGGCAAGAGTTGACGGCACCGAGGTGGATCAGGACGTGATCAGCACCCATGCCGCGGGGCTTGCCGTCTACGACAACCACATCTACTGGACGTACTACCTGCCCAACGTCATGTCGAGAATGTGGTTTGCCTGGGCCAACACGGACGGCAGCGACCAGGAGGATCTGTTCGAAAGGGAGGACTACGGCCTCGGCCCAGTCTGGGTCGGGTCTCCCTACTTCTACTTCGCGAGCGGCGGCTATATAGGCCGCGGGGAGACGCCTTCGGGGCTTATCTGGTCGCTGAATCTCGATAGGGACCACATCGGAGGGCAGCCCAACCTCGGCAGCCCGTTCGATGCGTACGACCACTACATCTACTGGATCACCGGGTACACCGGCGTCCCCGGGGAGATGAGCTACATCGGCAAGATCAAGACCGATGGCACAAATGCGAATCCCCAACTCTTTGCTGCGGGCGTCAACGTCATGGACGTCGCCGTGGACGGTGGAAGCGTCGGGACGGACGTCCATCACCTGTTCCTCGGCGTACAGGAACACACGACGCTGCCCTCTGGACTCAAGGCGTCACTGAAAGCCAAGCTGCTCGCCGCCGAGGCGGCCTACGAGCGAGGCGCGTACAAGACCACGCTGAACAACCTCCACGCGACGGCCAACGAGGTCGAGGCCCAATCAGGCAAGGGCGTCCCGACCGAGACGGCCGAGAACTGGCTGCTCGTGCTCGAGAAGCTGGAGAAGATGCTGCCCTGAGGCAGGGTCGGCTGCAGCGCTAGCGTACGTCCGACAGCGGCGCCGCCGATTCCGGCGGCGCCGCTGTCGTCTTTCGGCGTGACGTGAGTCCTGCCAGGTCGCCCGTCCCGCTCTGCGTTGCGCAGCGCACGGCCCCCTCGACTGTCTCCTCGACTGTCCCTGCGACTGTCCCGCGGGACATTGTGCGCCGCCTCCGCCCGCCGGAGAGTGAGGGAGGTACATGCACTCAGCGAAAGGCGCGGGCATGGGCGGGCGGCGGCGCGTTCTTCTCTACGGCGACTCGATCGTCCTCGGCAGCGTGGGCGCCAGCCTGGGTCGTGCGTCGCAGTTTGAGGTGATCCGCTTTCCGGCGCCGCAGCCCAGCGCCGACGAGCTCCGGGCATGTCGGCCCGACGTCATCCTCTTCGACATCGAGAACGGCAATCCGGCGCCGGCCTTCTGCCTGCTCGAGAACGACCCGGACCTGCTGCTGCTCGGCATCAGTCCGGACGTCAACCTGGTACGGCTCTGGACGGGCCGCCAGTACCGCGAACTCTCTACCGACGCCCTGGCGGCGCTCATCGCCGATGGCGCAGGGCAGGGGCCGAACCAGATGCGAAAGGAAGGCGCGACATGAGCAACCACAACTTCAGGGCAGTCCTTCTGACGGCCCTGGCGGCGCTGGCGTTGGGGGTCGCGGCGCTGGCCGCCGCTCCGCAGGCGCTGGCCGCCGTTCCGACGTTCACCATCGTCGACGACGACGGAGACGCCACCCTCGACTACCGCGACAGTGGCGGTGTGATCCACAACGACGTCGGCACAATTCAGGGAACGGGGTCCGAAGCAGTCGCTGTGGACATTCCGGGGGCGACCACGACATGGAATCTTGCCGGGCCGGGCGCCGGGACGATCACTGTTGCAGGCTACAGCGTCGTGACGTTCAGCGGGATCGGCGCGCTGGCCGGTGGAGGCGGCGACGATACCTTCTTCTTCGACAGCGGGTCCATCACAAGGATCGATGGTGCCGGCGGCACCAACACCCTGGACTACTCCTCACGCTCTGCCGGCGTCTTGGTCAACCTCGGGAATCTGGTGGCGACTGGGACGAACGGCATCGGCAGCATCCAGAACGTGATCGGCGGCTCGGGCAACGACTTCCTCACGGGTGATGACGGCGACAACGTCCTCACGGGAGGACCGGGCAACGACACGATCAACGGCGGGGGCGGGCTCGACACGGTGGCCGAGACGCGCGATGCGAGCCTCACCTTGACCAACACCCACCTGACGATCGGGGGAGAGGGCGACACCCTCTCCGGGATTGAAACTGCACACCTGACCGGCGGGCCGGGGGGCAATGCCTTGAACGCCTCGTACTTCACCGGCCGAGTCGTGCTCGAGGGCGCCGGCGGCAACGACACGCTCACCGGCGGCCCCGTAAACGATCTGCTGATCGGCGGAGCCGGCGACGACGCCATGACCGGCGGCATGGGGGACGACGAGTTCAGAGGCGGCCCAGGCGCCAACACGATTACCGAAGCGAGCACCGGCGGCACCGACACGGTCGCTGAGAGCAGCGAGGGGGACTTCGCGCTCGCGAACACCGGACTCGTGTGGAGTGAGGGCAGTGACAACGCCGGTTTGGGGCTGAGCCGCATCGAGCGCTTTCGCTTGATCGGCGGGCAGGGAGACAACGACTTCAGCGTCTCCGCGCTTGCCGGCGGCGCCATCTTCGTGGACGGCGGAGTCGGCTTCGACACGTTGACGATTGACCCGCACGGCGCCGCCGTCGAGCTGATTACCGACGGCGTCATCGTTCCCGCTTTCGGCCAGTCCACGACCTACATGGCGATCGAAGTGCTCACGGTCCTCGGCGACACCACAGCGCCCGTGCTCAACCTGCCCGAGGCCATGACCGTGGAAGCGACCAGCGCCGCCGGCGCCGTCGTCGAGTTCACGGCGACGGCCGACGATGCGGTCGACGGTCCGCTCGCCGTGACCTGCGACCCCGCTTCCGGCTCGATCTTCCCGCTGGGCACGACCCTCGTGAACTGCGTGGCGGCCGACGCGTCCGGCAACACGGCGGTCGGCGGCTTCACGGTGACGGTGGCGGTCGGCTGGTCGGGCTTCATCCAGCCAATCAACGCCGACGGCTCATCCATCTTCAAGCTGGGAAGCACGGTGCCCGTCAAGTTCGCGCTCACGGGTAGCAGTGCCGGCATCGCCGATCTGACGGCCTGCTTCTCCTACGCCAAGGTGTCCAACGGGATCGTCGGTGAGGTCGCCGAGGCGATCAGCACCAGCGCCGCGACGAGCGGCAACCTCTTCCGCTACGACTCCGCGAGCGGGCAGTACGTCTTCAACTGGGGGACCAAGGGTCTGACGAAAGGCACCTATCAACTGCGCATCGACCTCGGCGACGGCATCGAGCACACGGTGCTGGCGTCGCTGAAGTAGCCGATTCTCCTCGGGCGACCCGTGAGGGACAGTCCACGACTGTCCCTCACGACGGTCCCTCGGGACATTGAACACCCGTGTCGGCTGCAGAGAATAGCGCAGAGAGAGAACAGGCGCAGCGGGCGCCCAGACAAGAGGGGGAAGTATGAAGAAGAGATCGGTCGTGATCGTGGCGCTGTTCACGGTCCTGCTCGTTCTGGCGTTCGCGGGTACCGCGTCGGCTTGGTCGCACACCCGCGGCGCCGCGCCGATCCTTGACAGCGTGACGGGCCCCAACGGAGGCCCGAGCTGGTACCGGTACGAGGTCTTCTGGGATACGTCCGGCGCCAAGCCCCTCTACGTCGTGGCCGAGAACGCGGGAGGCTTCTCCAGCCCGACGATCACGCATGCCGACTTCGTCGCCGGCTACATAACCCTGAACCTGCCCGCCGGCAATCAATTCCACGTCTACCTGGAGACCAGGAAGGGCGTGCAGTCCAACATCATCGACATCACCACGCCACCCGCGCCCCCGATCTGAGAGTTTCGCGAGTCGCGTCAACGCGGACGCGAGGCCCCCGCCCGGGAATCCGGGCGGGGGCCTCGCTCTTCTTAGGCTCAACCTTCCGGCGCTCGGGAGGGGTATGGCGGATGGTCGAGCAGCGCGCGCGGCCGGCGCCGGTGCGCGCTACACGGTCTCCTCGAACCCGCACTCGCGCAGCAGGCGGCCCGCATGAGCCAGGACCTGCGCCCGGTTCTGCACGTGGAGCTTCCGCATGATCTCCGCCATGTGGTACTTCACGGTGCGCGGGCTGAGGTACACGCGCTCGCCGACCTCCTTGTACGAGAGGCCCTGCGCGACGAGGGCGAGCACCTCCACCTGTCGCGAGCTGAGCGGCTCCTCGAGGTCCGGCGGCGTCGCGGGCGGAAGGGAGGGCGTCCCGGCGGCGCTTCTCGCGCTCTCGGCGGTTTCGCCGCCGCCCGCTGCACTTCCGGTCTCGCCGCCGCTCGTCCTGCGCTCGCTCTCTCCGACGCTCCCGGCTGCGTCCTCGGAGCTGCGCGCGAACTCATCCAGCAGCCTCGCCGCCAGCCCGGGGGCGAAGGGCGGCACGTCCTGTTGCACGTCGCGCAGCGCCTCGACGAGGCTCTCGGCGTCCATGCTCTTGAGAAGGTAGCCTCCCGCCCCGGACTTGACCGCCTCGAAGAGGTCCCGCTCGTCCGCCGAGGTGGTCAGCACGATGATCTTCACCTGGGGCAGCTCGGACTTGATCAGCCGCGTCGCGGTGAGCCCGTCGCAGACGGGCATGCGGATGTCCATGAGGATGACGTCGGGGAGGAGTTGTCTGGCCAGCTCGGCAGCCTCGCGTCCGTTGCCGGCCGCGCCGACCACGTCGATGCCATGCGCCTCGAGGAGGTTCTGCAGCCCCTCCAGGAGCAGGGTGTGGTCGTCCGCCAGCAGTACTCTCATCCCGCTTCCTCCTGTCCTGCGGTCAGCCGCGCCGTCAGCTGCACGCGCGTGCCGGCGCCGGGCCTGGAATCGATCGTCACGGCACCGGCGATCTGCGCCATCCGCTCACGCATGAAGCCCAGGCCGAGGTGGCCGTCGCCATCGGCGCCCAATGTGAGCGGGTCGAAACCATCCCCGTCGTCCGCCACCGTGATGCGCGCCTCGTCTCCGCGACGGTCCAGCGTGACGTTGATGGTATGCGCGCGCCCGTGCCGGCGCGCGTTGGTCATGGCTTCCTGGATCACGCGGAGCAGCTGGACACCGGCGTGCGGCGGGAACGAGTCGTCGCTCACGCCGTCGACCGTGAGCTCCGTCGCCACGCCGTACTGCGTCTCGAAGTCCGCCAGGTAGCGCCGGAGCGTGGGCAGGAATACCCGGTCCACGGCGGGGGCGGTGTGGAGCGCCAGGATGGACTCACGCACGTCGGCGTGCGCGTGCTGCGCGACGGAAGCCAGCCGGGCGAGCAGTTCTTCCGCCTTCCCGGCGTCGCCGTCGCGCAGACGCTTGCTCGCCGTCTGGGCCTGCAGGCTGACATAGCCGAGCACCTGGCCCACGCTGTCGTGGAGCTCGCGGGCCAGCCGTTCCCGCTCCTGCAGGGTGGCGACCACGCGCTCCTTTTCGACGAGGCACGCCTGCGCCCGCTGCTGGTCGGTGACGTCGTGCAGCAGGATCAGGCGGCCGAGCGGCTGCCCCCGCGGATCCTCGAGCGGTGTCGTCTCGATGAGGTAGTGCCGGCCGTTTATGTCGCGGGCGGCGAGCTCGGCGCCCGCCCCATCCGCGCCGCCCATCCCGTCGGTCCCGCCCGTCCCATCGGTCCCCTCCGCCCCAGCTGAGCCTCCGGCTTCATCTGAGCTTCTCGCCCTGTGGATCACCTCATAGAGCGCGGGCACCTCGGCGAGTGGGCGGGCGAGCAGGTCGGCCGCCCGTCTGCCGAGGGCGCGCTCGGCGGCTCGGTTCACGTCCACGATGCGCCCGTCGCCGTCGACGACCACCATGCCGTCGCGCATTGAGGCCAGAGCCGCCCTTCGGGCGGCGGGAAGCGGGTCGAGCGCGTGAAAGCCGAACAGGGCGATCGCGTACACGCCGAACGTCACGAGGAGGACGAACAGGTCGGGATCCCACCGCGGAGGGAAGGCCGAACGAACGACGCCGAGCTCGAACGTGACCCGTGCTCCCACCTGGGCGAGCACCATGAGGGCCACGGGGGCGCGGTGCCGCGGGGAGCGCACGAACAGCCAGGCCAGCACCGAGAGATTGAAGGCGAACAGGACGTAGCTGTAGGCGAGATTCGCCCTGATGAAAGGACCGTAGACCGGGCGAACGGTCCCGTCGGCGACCGTGAGACTTGCCCATGCGAGGTGGTGGAGGCCGTCGCTGAGGATCGCCGCCGCGAAGAGGATCGGCGGGACCGCAAGGGCGATCAGCGCCCGGCGGGTGAGCCAGCGTCCCAACCCGGCGTACTGGAGCGCGAAGCAGGTGCCCGCCGTGACCAGCGGCAGCTGCCACACGGTGGCGAACCTCAGCCAGAAGATCTTGGCGCCCGGATCCTGGGCAGCGCCGCCCAACATGGAGCCGAGCGACCAGCCGAGGCCGAACAGGCAGGCTGCCGTGAACGCGACTGCTCCTGGAACCTTGCGGTGACGCCAACCGTACGAGGCGAGGAGCGCAATGAACAGCATCGCGAGGAGCGGCGGCAGCAGGGCCGAGCTGTAGGTGTACGGAGTCATTTCCCCCTCGGATCCGCTCCGTGAAGACCTGCTCGCTAGCCTACTCGTTGGGCTGCCGTGAAGGGAACCGGGGCCGGCTCACCGACATCACATGACTGTCCCTCAGACTGTCCTTGCGGACAGTGCGCGAGCACCTCGCGCGCGCCACAATCGGTCTGAGCTGTATCTGGATCTGCCGTGGGCGAACCCACTGGGAGAGGGAGAGCAAATGAGTCGAATACGTCGCATCGCGTTCCTGGCCGCGCTGGCGGCCATTGCCTTGCTCGTCATCGGTGGGCCGGCCTACGCAGGAACGCCGGTCACCTACTACGTCAACGACGACGCCGCCGGGGCCAACAACGGCACGAGCTGGAAGAACGCCTTCACGGATCTGCAGAGCGCCCTGGATGCTGCCCTTGCCGGCGACAGCATTTGGGTCGCCGCCGGCGCCTACAAGCCCAGCCTGTCGATCGACGGCTCAGACGACGCGCGCACGGCCTCCTTCAGCCTGAAGAGCGGCGTCGCTCTCTACGGCGGCTTCGCAGGCGTCGAGAAGGATCTGAAGAAGAGGAGCTCGGATCCGGCGCTCACCGTCCTGAGCGGCGACATCGGGGTGGCCGGCGACGCCACCGACAACTGCTACCACGTCGTGTATGCCTGTGGCGTGACCGGCGCCGTCCTCGACTGTTTCACGGTGACCGGCGGCCGCGGCGACCGCACTATGGGGGACTACAGCCTGCGTGTCAGGGACACGCGGGGCGCCGGCATGTACAACTTCGAGAGCGCCCTTGCGGTTGTTGACTGCGTCTTCAGCGACAACCGCGTGGACGGGAAGACGTACGGCTCGATCGCCGCCGGCGGCGGCATGTACAACGAGATGAGCGCGCCGACGGTCATCAATTGTGTCTTCAGGCTCAACCATGCGGGCGGTGCCTGGGCCACGAATGCCTGGGGCCGGGGCGGCGGCATGTACAACTCCGGTACCTACGGCACCTACCCGGATGAGAGCTGGCCCCACATCACGGGCACAACCTTCAGCGAGAACACCGCCTACGCAGGCGCGGACTTCGAATACGGCGGCGGGGGCGGTATGTACAACGCGCAGGGCGTGCAGGCCGTCGAGAGGTGCACCTTCACGGACAATTCCGCGACGCACGGCGGCGCGATGTTCAACAGCTACGGTCAGCCGACCCTCACCAACTGCCTCTTCACCGACAATTTCAACACCTTTGGGGAGGGCCGTGGCGGCGCCGTCTTCAACATGGCCGGCGCCACCATCCTGAACTGCACCTTCTCCAAGAACGGCTGGCGGCTGCTCACTTCCGGCCCCGAGCCGCGCTACAGGCCATACACGGCCGCGGGTGGTGCCGTCTACAACTACAGGGCGGCCGGCACCATCACGAACTGCATCTTCAGCGACAACGCCGTACGCGCCAGGGGCGGCGCCATCGCCTACGATGTCCCTCGATACGGAACGCTCAGCAACTGCCTGTTCTACGAGAACATCAGGTGGCAGGTGGGGTACGACGAGCGGGAGATTCAGCACGTCGCCGGACTGCCCATCCTCGCATTCACGGAGTCCGACAACGTGTATGACGTCGAGCCACTCCTGGCGAACCCGGCCGCTGGCGACTTCCACCTGCGCTACGACTCGCCCTGCATCGACGCCGGCTTCAACGGGAAGCAAGGCAACTACACTTGGCCGTGGGGCCTGCCCGTGACGGACTTCGAGGGCGACAAGCGCGTTGCAGACGGCGACGGCGACGGGGCGCCGAACGTGGACATCGGAGCAGACGAGTACATTCCCAACCTGCCCGGCCTCCGCGCGTTCCTCACGGCGCTGTCCGATGACGGCGAGCTCGACACGACGCTGGCCGCTCGCCTGCTCGCCGACGTCGACACGGCCTCGGCGGCGCTGGCCCAGGATCAGGAAGCGGCGGCGCTAGCCTCTCTCGACGAGCTGATCGCCGACGCCAAGGCCACACTCGGCGACACCGAGACGGCGGCGCTGGTCGAGATGAAGACCAAGGCGGTCATCGCGGAGATCTGAGCCGCGTAGCTGCGAGCACGGCGAAGGAGAAGGGGGCCGCCCCTCGGGGCGGCCCCCTTCTTCCGCGCAGCCCGCGGTGAGAATGTCGCCGGCGCGCGCCGCCGTCAGTCCCTCTCCGGCAGAACCGTCGCCGTGCGCGTGTGCACGCCCGTCGCGCCGGCGGGGTT
>ENA-ORXD01001794-ORXD01001794.1-sediment-metagenome-genome-assembly--contig:-NODE-1794-length-16086-cov-3.963146_pt1 | contig 16086 bp, 15 predicted proteins | sample MGYA00237862_ERZ511471 | MGnify/ENA metagenome assembly ERZ511471
AATTGAGTTTTGTTGAAATGGGAAATGATTTCCATTAACAAACTTGGAATGGATATATGTCATATGAAAAAGGAAAGAAATCTAACACGAAAATCCTTTCTGAACAGCAATAAAAAGACGATTTGGATTTGCGCTCTCGTTCTCGCGATGATCGCTTTGGTTTGCTTGTGGATCTATTCCAACGGACAAACCAACCGTCAAGGTTCACAGATGCAAGTTGTGGCTATTGCACGAGGTTCCATCACGCAAACCATTGAAACGTATGGCGCAGTTGAAGCAAGGCCATCAGCAACGTTAACTTGGAACACCAGCGGAGTGGTAGACAACTTTGAAGTTGAAATGGGGGATCGTGTTGATCAAGGCGATATTCTGATGGAATTGGAACCGTCTTCTCAGGAAGCGGAAATTCTGGACGCGCATGCTTCCTTGCTGGAAGCCCAGTATGAACTGGATCTGGCGACCAACGCGGATTCACAATATCAAGATGTGCTCAACGATCTGGCGTACCAGGAAAAGATGCTGATCAACAAACATGCCGATAAATTAGCCTGGAATTATGGGCGTTCGCCGGAGAAAAGAATTGACGCGGTGCGCGCCAACTATTATGCCGCCCGCCAAGAGGTATGGGATTTAGAGGAAGCATATAACGAAGTCAAAATGCTCGATGAGCGTGACCCAGACCGGGTTGCAGCCTATGAAGCTTTGCAGAAAGGCAAAGTGAAACGGGATAGTCTGCTGCGAGCACTCAATCAGATCCTTTCGATACCTTTTGACATCCCGGTCGAAACAGACTTCATAGAATATGACCAGCAGGCTGCTACAGTGGCAGAAGCCCGCGTGGCATACGATCGGTATGTCGATCAAAACAATGAGATCAATGCAGCCCAAGCTGCTGTTCAGATCCAGCAGAATGTTATCAATCAAGCGAAAATCATTGCCCCCTTCAGTGGAACCATCACATCCATCAGCGCAGTTCCTGGGCAAGTGGTAAGCGAAGATACAGAGGCGCTGCGCCTGGATGACCTTGATATCTTGATCATCGAAGTTTATGTTTCCCAAGCTGAAATAAACCAACTAGAGGTAGGCCAGAGCGCGACGATTCTCTTTGATGCGATTTCCAGCAAAGGGTACAACGGTTTCGTACAGTCGATTTCGGGGGCGGGCAGCGAGGATTCCAACGGAGTTGTTCAGTTCGAGGTTGAAATATTGATAGTGGATCCAGACGAGTTGGTCAAACCCGGATTCACCGCCGTCGTTTCCATTATTACCGATCAGGTTGAGGATGCTCTGCTGGTCCCCAACCAAGCGATTACCAATTTAGAAAATGATACGCATGCAATTTATATGGTACGGGAAGATGGCGGACTAAATACAATAAACGTAGATACCGGTGCCTCTTCAGACCTATATACTGCAATTGAATCGGAGGAGATTCAGGAGGGTGACCAGGTGGCGGTCATTGCAAGCGTGAATTCAGAATTCAACGGAGATGTACGCATGAGGGGATTCGGAGGCGGTATGTTTGGCGGGGTGATGAGGACCATTCGCTAGCTTTTTAAGCTTTACGCGTGAGCGAGAAAGCAGAAGTGGTGGGAATATCACATTCAGCATGATTTTTATAAAAGACCGGGCTTTGCATTCCCGGTCTTTAACAATCTGATGTCAATCTCGCCAGTAGCCGCGCCAGATTCTCTGGATATCACGCGAAGTGATGAATGCGCTGGGGTCACACTCCAGAACAGTTTTTTGAACATCCTGCGCGAATTTGCGCTGCACGCTGCATTCCAGAATCTCAACACTGCCATCTTTTCCACGCGCCGGGATTTCAGTCACAGCGTGCCCTTGTTTGCGCAACTTTTCTGCTAACTCTTGACCTCTCAGGGAACTGACAATCGTCATGTTGATGAATCCAAACGCCAGCCGCTTTTCGATCATCATGCCGATCACATTGCCCGTAGCGAAGCCGACCGAATAGGCAATGATCTTAATAGGGTTGCTCAGGTCATTCAGCACAGTTCCCAGAGCGACCACGAACAAGATGGTCTGCAGCACGCCCAGAATCCAGGTTATGGTACGCATTCCGCGCACAACTGTCAGCATACGGATGGTATCCAGAGCCATATTGAGGACGCGCACAATGAAAATGACCAATGCGACCAGCCAGATATTTTGGGTAGCTAAAAATTCTTCCATTTCAAACTTTCCTTAATTTATTAAAAACCACCGTTTTCCAGAGCAGGCAGGTACATTTTTTGAGCATATTCCTTAACCATGCGCCTGGTATTAAATTGCCAGGAAAGCGAACGCATATTCTCTTTGATCTTAGCAATCCACTCCGGGGAGGCATCACCCATTGAACGGGTTTGATAATACATCGGTATGATCTGGTTCTCGAGAGTATCATACATGCTCAGCGCATCGAACTCATCCTGCTGGTTGGCATTTTCACAATCCTCGTCATCTCCAATAGCCCAACCATTGCTGCCATTGAAGCCTTCCCGCCACCAGCCATCCAGGACGGAAAAATTCAAAGTGCCGTTGATGGCAGCTTTCATGCCAGACGTGCCTGAAGCTTCATTAGGTCTTCTGGGAGTGTTCAACCAAATATCAACGCCTTGAACTAAAAGGCGAGCAATGTTCAGATCATAATCCTCCAAGAATACGATGCGGCCGGCGCTGCGCGGATCTTTGGCAGCGCGATAGACTTTCTGAATCAACAATTTACCAGGTTCATCCGCCGGATGGGCTTTGCCTGCCAGAATGATTTGAATGGGCATGTCTTTGTTATTGATCAAGCGCAGCAAGCGTTCATAATCCGAGAAAAGCAGGTCCGCTCGTTTGTAGGTGGCGAATCGGCGCGCGAAACCGATGGTCAGCGAGTATGGATCCAGCATGACGCCATCAACAATCACCTGTGGGGCAGAGCGCTTGCCACTCTGCCAGTGGTCGCGCGCGCTTTCGATGGCATAATTGATCAATTTACGCTTTAAGTGCCGACGCACATCCCATAATTCCATATCGGGGATGTGCTCCACTCGCGTCCACAAATCTGGATCATCCATGCGTTCAATCCAATCCATTCCGAAATAGCGGTCAAACAGCAGCTGCATGCGGCGAGCCAGCCAGAAACCCATATGGACCCCATTGGTGATATGTTGAATGGGCACGTCCTGCTCGCTGTATTCCGGCCAGAGAAAATTCCACATTTTGCGCGCAACCACGCCGTGCAATTCAGAGACAGCGTTGCAACGCTCCGAAAGGTGCAGCGCCAATACCGGCATACTAAAGGTTTCTCCCCACGACTGGTCTTGTTTGCCCAATGCAATGAATTGTTCGCGGGTCAGGCGCATGCTTTCCCAGTAATTGGGAAAATACTTGTCGATCAACCAGATTGGGAATTGGTCATTGCCAGCCGGGACAGGGGTGTGGGTGGTAAAGATATTGACTTTACGGACCCGTTCAATGGCTTGTTCGAGAGACAACCCTTGGTTGATCAATTCGCGCACATTCTCCAAGGTCAGAAATGCCGAATGGCCCTCATTCATGTGCCACAAACTTGGCTGATATCCCAGTTTGCGCAATGCCTGTACTCCTCCGATACCCAGCAGAATTTCCTGGGAGATACGAATTTCTAGGTCGCTGCTGTATAAGCGCGAGGTCAGCTGCCGGTCATTTTGCTGATTCTGGGGTATGGCAGTATCCAGCAAGTACAATGGAACGCGCCCCACTTGAAGCATCCACACGCGCGCAATTGCTTTGCGCCCAGGCAGATCCACACTGACCGTCACCGGTTTATTAGCTTCATCCACGATGGAAATGATCGGCATTTCTTCAAAAACGAAGTGGTAATTGCTGGTTTCTTGCCAACCATCTTCGGTAATCTTTTGGACGAAATATCCCTGCTTATAAATAAACCCCATGCCGACCAAGGGCAACCCCAAGTCGCTGGCTTCCTTAAGATGGTCACCAGCTAAAATTCCCAATCCACCCGCGTAAAAGGGCATGGATTCATGCAGGCCGAATTCAAAAGAAAAATAAGCGATCTGGCTGTTTTTCAAATCAGGGTATTGGCGGTTGAACCAGGCATCACCGTTGGACATGTAGCTATCGAATTCCGCCATGATACGGTCGTACTCCTCCAGAAAATACGGGTCATTGGCCGCTGCCGTGAGTTTTTCCTTCTCCACTTGGTGCAGAAAAGCGATTGGATTATGGTTAACTTTCTCCCACAGGCGACGATCAAGCTGCAAGTATATGCGCAAGCCGATGGGGTTCCACACCCACCAAAGGTTGTAGGCCAATTCCCCCAAACGCTGGATGCGTTCCGGCAGATCATAATGGTTCGGCAAAACCTTATGAAATTTACTGATCATCTGTTTGCGTCTCCTTGGGAAGAAATAACGCGTGATTGTACCATAGCTATCTATCATTTTACCTTACGGCTGATTGGGGGTCTGCTTCAATGCGCGAAGGCATTTTAATCATGATTAACTCTGGATGAAGCGAGTATAATTCCATGCTCATTAAAATCCGTCAATTAATCAAGAGGGTCAGGCATGAAATCCGAATTGACAAGCAAGGCGCAGGATTATCTGAAAAGGCTTTGTATGGGTTTTCCTTCGCGGCGCGTAGGCAGCGCGAGCAATCAGGCAGCCTGCGCATATTTCAAGTGCATCCTGGATGATGTGGGGGTGCAGACTTCCGTGCAGCCGTTTGACTGCCTTGACCATCGCACTGGCAGCATTCATTTGGCTGCGAACGGTATCATTTTCAATGCCCACATCAGCCCTTATTCACCCGCGTGTGATTGTTGCGCCGAGTTGGTTGTAACCGCCAGTTTGGATGAGCTGCGTGAAAAGGATTTCAGAGGAAAAATTCTGCTCTTACAGGGTGATCTTGCGCGAGAGCAGCTCATGCCCAAGAATTTCATTTTTTATAATCCGCAGGAGCACCAGGAATTGATCCGTCTACTGGAAGATGAGCAGCCGGCGGCTATCATCGCTGCGACGGGAAAAAACCCCGAGCTGGCTGGGGCACTTTATCCCTTTCCGCTGATCGAGGATGGCGATTTCGATATCCCCTCGGCTTTTATGACCGATCGTGAAGGAGAAAAACTTGCCCAGCATGCCGGCGGGATGATTAACTTGAAGATGGATGCTGAGAGAATCCCTTCCCGTGCCGAAAATGTCCTAGCCCATTTGGGTAGTGACTCCCTTCGACGCCTGCTGGTTTGCGCGCACATCGATTCCAAAGAGGGCACGCCTGGCGCGGTCGATAATGCCAGCGGGATCGTGGTACTGCTGCTCCTGGCTAAAATGCTTCACGAGGAACCGCCCAATTTCACGGTAGAAATCCTTGCCATGAATGGCGAAGACCATTACAGCGCCGGTGGTGAAATGGCGTATCTGCATGCGCACAAAGGCAAACTTGATGATATTCTGTTAGCTATCAACATCGACGGAGCTGGTTTTTGCGGACATCCTAGCGCCATCTCGTTTTATAGTTGTCCGCCAGTTTGGCAGGAACAAGCAGCGTCCCTGCTAACCGCTTATCCTACGATTCTGCATGGTGAAGCCTGGCATCAAAGCGATCACATGGTTTTTGCTATGAACCAGGTGCCGGCCATGGCATTGACCACCATGAATTTTTTAGAATTAGAGAAAGATTTTGCCCATACTTCCAAGGATACGCCTGATATGGTGGAGGTGGACCTGTTGGTTGAGATCGCACGCTTTCTGCATACTTTTATTCTAAAACTCAATCCGGAGATACAGGCATGATCCGAAAGGCATCTGAGTGGTGTTACCAGAAAACCGGTTCGGGTTGGCTGCTGTTCAGCACGATCCTATTTACTCTTTTTCTAGTCTTTGTTTTGCCTGCCCAGGCTGGCCAAACGGAGGCTTATAGCGCTCAAACCGGAAGCCCAGATAATTCCTTTTTCTATTCCCGCCAGCAACTTTTTGACATGGCAGAGGACTATGGCGAAGCTGGAAGGCAGGCTTATGTGCAGGCGCGCTTCAGCTTCGACCTGATCTTTCCGCTGGTTTACACTTTCTTCCTGATTACCAGTATCAGCTGGCTGCTGCAGCGCAGCCCGCAAAGGCAATATATTGATCAAAGGGTAAATCTGCTGCCGATGGGCGCTCTCATTCTGGATCTGCTGGAAAACATCTGCGCGGCTGCGGTGATGGCAGCCTATCCCGCCCGCCTGCCAGTGTTCGCTTGGCTGGCAATGATTTTCACACCTGCGAAATGGATATTGGTTGGCATCAATTTTCTAATGCTGCTTGTAGCCTTGGTTTTGTTTATTCATGGACGGAATAAAACATAAATCAGGATTCTGATCATCAACAGTAGCTGCTCTGATTTTATCGAATTGATCCCAACTCAATCATGGCAGAATCCATCCAATCCACCGCCTTGCGCAGCGTGCGCGCATTAAAGGTCAATTGAACCCCGGCAGCACGGAATAATTCCGGAAGACTAACGGTGCCCCCCAGTGCCAGCGCGGATTTGTATTGTTCCACTGCGCGCCCATAATTTGCCATTGCGTTGCGCCAGATCTGCACCGCGCCTAGAAGCGCCAAACCGTATTCAATGTAATAAAAAGGTGATTGATGAATGTGATCCTTGCGCTGCCAGCCTGTCGCCATAACATCCTCATAACCGCTCCAGTCAATATCCGGCCGGAAACGCAGTTCAGCTCCGTCTATTTGTGGTCGCAAGCCTGAGGCTGGCTGCCTTGGTCAGGGTGTTCATAGACCCAGTGCTGGAAGGCATTCACCATAGCCATGTAAGGCCAAAAACTCAGGTCGGTTTCGATATGCTGTGCTTACGCCTGGGCTGCGTCCTGTTTGGAATAAAAACCACCATATTCACGAGCAAGGTAGGGTGAAGCCAGATATTCCATACCCATGGAAGCCACCTCGGCAAATTCAGAGGGGATGGTGGTTTCGTTGAACTGGTGGACAAAGGGCAGGCGGAAGCTCTCAAAGGCATGGAAGCAGTGCCCGCCTTCGTGCAGGAGAGTTTCAACATCCTCATGGATGCCGACGGCATTGGCGAAAATGAACGGACGCTTTGAATGCAGAAAAGCAGCGCAGTAACCTCCATCCGCCTTATGCTTGCGGTTGCCCAGATCCAACAAACCTTCTGTGTGCATGATCTCGAAATCTTCGCCAAATTGGGAGTGGACATGTTTAAAAACTGCGGCAGACTTTTGGGCCAGTTCAGCCACATTCTTAAAAGGCCGAAGCTGCGGCCGGTTATGCGGATCGACGAAAAGATCAAAATAGCGCAGGTTGTTCAAACCCAGCGCTTTTCTTCTTCTTTCATTCAAGCGCACCACTGCCGGCACAACCACCTCTTCAATCGCCTTGTGAAAGGAATGGCAATCTTGCGGTTCATAATTAAAACGCTTATAGAACTGCCAGCAATACGCGCGATAATCTGACTTGCCTGCGTTAGCCGCGATTTGAGTGCGCAGGCGCATGAATTGCTGCCAGTGGTCGTTGATGGTTGAACGATCCTGAAGCTGTCGTTGGGCCAAGAACTCCCAACCTTGGCGACGCTTTTCGCGGTCGGTCTCGCGCAGTACCACCTCCATCTGGCGGACGGTTTTCTCCTGCCCGCCCCAGACCACGCTTTGCGCACCAATCACTTTATCGCGCTCCTTTTTCAGTTTTTCTTCCTCGACCAGCAGCGGCAGATTCTGCTCACGGAACAAGCCTACTTCGGCGCGCATATTGCGCAGGACAATCTCATAACCGGGTGGCCACAAACCGCTTTTCAGCAGCTTTTGTTTCAGACGCTGCTCGCCATCCTACCAATTGGGATAGAAATGCTCCATGAAATTTTCCAGGCGCGCTTCCATCTCATGATCCGCGGTATCAATGGTAACCGCTACATACAAGCGGTAGAAATATTCGTCACTCCATTCACTGATGTGCGACCAATCCGCCAACCATAAGAGAAGTATTTCTTCATCCACATCTTGTTTTTGCAGGGATTGATAGAAAGGGAGAAAATCTTCCCAGCTCAGTTCGAAAAGCTGCTGCGGATTTTCGATCGGCAAGTGATTCTGCAAGGGATTACCTCGGTGCAAAGAATTGCGCAATTATAGATGGACTTTAGCAATATTCAAATTGTTTTAGCTCTCATTTTGCGGGTAGAGTATGGGCTTTGCAGCAATGAATGGCTACTTGCCAGATTTAACCAATATGAAATCTAGTGAAAAGGTCGTCCCGACTCCAATCTTGCTCTTGAGGCGAATGGCGATGTTATTGAGATCGGCTAATTTCTTGGTGATTGCCAAACCAAGCCCCACTCCGCGCGCTTTGGTTGTGTACAAGGGTTGAAAGACCCTGCTGAGATTTTCTTTCGCAATTCCCACCCCGCTATCCTGAATGGAAATGCTCAAAGTGCCCTTACGCATAGATGATTTCAATAACAAGTCACCGCCCTGCGGCATGGCTTCACAAGCATTGGTGATCAGGTTCAAGAAGATCTGTTCAAGCTGCTGCTGATTGGCTCTCACAACTGGGATATCGGCTGATATCTGGTTCTTCACGCTCACATTCTGCGGCAGCGAGCACTTTTGCAGCACCTCTGAAATTGCAGCTGGCAGGTTCACAAGGTCATCCTGACCAGGCTGGATGCGCGAGTAATCCAGCAGATCATTAATGATCTGTGAGGCGCTGCGGGTTTCTTTTTCGATCATCTCAAGATATTCTTTTACAGGTTCTTGCGCATCCGGCAGGTAATTTTTGAGCAGAAAAATGGAGTTGGAGATTACCGCCAGAGGGTTGCGCAGTTCATGCCCCACGCTGCCCGCCACCTCACCCAAAGCTGCCAACTTTTCAGCCTGAATCAACTGGGTTTGGGCGTCTTTCAGTTCACTCGTGCGGTTCTCAACCATCTGCTCAAGTTGTCTGGATTGATCCTCCAGTTTGGCTTGCACCTTCTTCAATTCACTGATATCCTGCACGCCAGCCAAAGCGCCACGGTACTCGCCTTTCTCGTCGAATAAAGGCGTACCGCCCACCAGAGTAAACACCTGGCTGCCGTCCTTGTGCAGAAAAACAAATTCATGCTGTTCATTGATGCCCTGTTGGCGCCGCTCAAGCAGCTTATCAAGCTGGGGGTGGTCCTTCTGCATGGCAAAATCGTAAACGGATTTGCCTTGCATCTCATCAATACGATAACCCAGCATGCCAGCCATTTTCGGGTTGACGAAGACCGTCTTTGCCTGGGGATCAATCACCCATACCCCTTCATTCAGTGTTTGCACCAGATCGCGATAGCGTTTTTCGCTTTCCGCCAAATTTTGTTCCATCTCAATGCGTTCCCGTTGGTCTTCCATGAATCCGCCAATCAGCATGGTAGCCAACGGAAAGACCAGCAGGTATGGGGGAGCAACATATTTGATTATTGCCAATGCGGTCTCTAATGGAAAGGTAAAGAACCATACTACCAAGATCAAGTGCACCAGTAAACCGAAAGCCCACAAATTACCCAGATTAAGTTTGATCTTTCTGGCAGCCACAACCTTACGGAACAACAACCCAGCCATGCCTGAAATGATCACCGAGCCTATGCCCGTAAAAGTACCCGGCCCACCCAACAGCCAGCGTGCGACAGCTGCGATCAGGCAGGCAATAACAGTGGTAAGGCTGCCGCCAAAGAGACCTGCCAGGCTCAATATCACGGAGCGCCCGTCGAAGATCACTCCCGGCTCCAACACCATCGGAATGCGCATGGCGGTTGCAGCGAAAAACCCGTAAAGAAGTCCCAAAAAAATCCTTTTAAGAGACTCATTTTTCAGCCATCTGAATTGAATATTGCTGCTGATCAGGCTTAAAGCCAACAGCAGGGCGGCATTATCAACGAAGGTCATGAATTGCATGGTTATGCATATTATACAGTTTGCAAGTAATTTAAGAAAAAGGACGCTTTGGCTGCGATTTAAAACTTTACAGAATCTTCATTTTTCGGATACACCAGCTTTACAGGCCTGAACTATAGTTATTTCAGTAAACAACAAAAGGAGAAAAAACCGATGAAAAAAAATATGCTCGTTGGCTTCATAATTGCGGCACTGCCATTCATGCTGGCATTTACGCCCATTGGATCGCTGGATAGCGCATCAGACACCCCCCCTGCGCCAAATGCCACTCTGCAGGGACGGAGAGCGTCAGACTCAGCCCTGGCAGGCGGTGGGTTTAATACTCAGCTTGCAGGCACCACGCTTGTTCTTAGCACTGAACAGATTTCTGACCTGGAGTACATGCTGGAGGAGGAAAAGCTCGCCCATGATGTATACACCGTGCTGTTCGAAAAATGGAACTTGGCGCTGTTCGAGTCGATTACCGCCAGCGAGCAATCGCACATGGATGCTATCCGAAATCTATTCAATCGCTTTGACTTGGAAGACCCTAGCGAGGGGCTGGGATTCGGACAATTCAAAAATGCAGATCTACAGAAGCTCCATGACAGTTTGGTCTTGCAGGGCAGCCAATCTCTGACGGAAGCAATAAAAGTGGGCGCTGCGATAGAGGAAATTGACATCGTTGACCTACAGGAGCGACTGACCCGCACTGATCAGCTTGAGGTCCAGCGCGTCTATGAGAACTTGCTGAAAGGATCTGAAAACCATCTGCGTGCTTTTTCGAACGCTCACTATCAACAGAGTGGAGAAGAATATCGCCCCAAATATTTGTCCAGTGAGGAATACCGCACCATTCTCAACATAACTGCAGGGAATATGGGTTCCGGGCGAGGTGGGGCGTTCAACAGCAATGGGCTGCGAGGCCGCGCCAACTGAGATTTTTGGTTAGGGAACAAATCCAAAGGATTCAAGCTTTTCCTTTGGGTTTGTTAATTTAAAAATGTTTGCAGGCGGTTTAATAAATTCATGATATCGTCAAAACTATAAAACAAAGCAACGCGTGCGGGAATACCTAACCCGAAACAGTCACTAACGCGAAATTTATACGATCAGATCAATCATGAAAAGTCCAGCACATCCAAACAGGGCGCTGTGATCGCCTTTTTCTGCCAGAACCATCTTGGGCAGCGGGAATAGCTCCAGTTTTTCACGCATGATGGGCTGGACGCGCTCCAGCAGGAAGGGGCGTTTGGTGATCACCCCACCGCTGAAAACAAACAGGTCCACCGGATGAAAAATTAGCGTGTTGATGATGGTTTGAGCGGCTTTTTGAACAACCAGGTCCCAGCCAGCATCCTCGTCCGCAACATCGCGCATATCCCTGCCAAAGTATGCGCGCAGCATGTCACCACCCAGGTAGGCTTCAGGGCAGCCGCGCTGCCCGCAATTGCAGAGCTTGCCCTCCCACTCCATGATGTGGTGTCCATTCTCGAAGGAGAACATAAAATAGCGATTAGCATCAATTTTTTTGATATCGGCTGCGCCAACCCCCGTACCCCAAATAAAATACACAAAACGATCACTGTGCCTGGCAGCACCGAACAAGGCTTCGCCAATGGCAGCAGCCTGCACGTCATGCACCAACTTGACGGGCTTATGAAAGCGCTCCTGAATGGTTTGTTTGATGGGTTTTTGGGTCCAATCCGGCAGGTTGTTGGCGGTGGTGATCATATCATGCTGGTCGAGAATGCCCGGGAAGCATGCCCCAATTCCCTCGATCTCCTGTCCTTGCGCTACCTGCGCGATGCTGTCCATTAATTCAGCAATCCCGCGAGAAAAATCCTGCGGGACAGGCTGTGATTCCAATCGTATGATGCGCTCCTGCGGCACTAGATCCACCAAGGCTATCCGCATATTCGTGCCGCCCACATCCACCGCAATGTACATGCCGCTCCCTATTCCTGATGAAATTTTTCTTCCATTTGATTATATCTTTTTCTATTTCTTAGGAGATTGCCGCAAATTAAACAAAAAAGATTGCTTTCCGCAACCTTTTCCCTGAGAATCCCGCACCAATCAATAATCCACGGAAAAGAACATGGCGCGCAGAATGACATACACGAAATACATACTGATCAAATATATGGCATGGACTTTCTTCAATTTCCCTCTGGAAAACCACAGGATAGCCCAAAGGATGGCGCCCGTGACAGTCTCCCAGGGCAGGTCCCACTGGATCAAAGGATTGGGTACTGCGTAGGTGGAAAGCAAGGCACCCCCGCCGATAGCTACCAAAGGATTGGTGATGTTTGAACCCACCAGCGTACCCAGAGAAACGCCGTTTTCACGATGGCGGATGCCGGCCAAAGCGGTGATTAACTCCGGCATAGCGGATGCGATTCCCAAGGTCACTACCCCGATCAGCGAGCCGCCGATGCCTGTGCGTACTACAACCAATTCGGTGATTCGCAGAACATAACTGGCAGCCAGCACGGTCACAGCCAGCATGAGAAGGGCTACACCGGCATCCACCAGCACATCCTTAAAGTTCTGGGGTATGTTTTCCGCTATTTCCTCAGATTCAATGGCGTTGTCTTCTTTTTTGTAATGCTTGCGTTCGTCTTTGAACAGGTAGTAAGTATATAGAATGAACGTGCCGAACAGAATGGCGCCATCCATGCGCGAGTAGCTGCCGTCCAAACCGAACAATATGCACATGATGGTGGTGCCAATCATGGGGATCATGCTCTTCCAGAGAAAATATCGCCGGAAGTACAAAGTTCCTGAAAGCAGTACAACGATTCCCATGATGAGGGTCTGCTGCACTACATCCGAACCGATGTTGGAACCCAACACAATCGCAGAACCAATTTGGTAATCTAATGATCCTCCCAAGATATTTACCGAGGCGGTTAAATGGGAAGTGATCTCGGGGATGCTGGTAGCCAGTGAGAAGACGGTCATCCCCATGAAGGTGGAAGACAGGTGGTAGTATGCGGCAATCCCCACCATTTTCTTAACTGAAACATTGGCGGCGATGACCAAAACAGCGGTGGCGGCTAAGCCGATGATGGCGATAACGGGTGTTGAAAAGTATTCCATAATCTCTTTCTTAAAAAATGCACGGCGAAGAAATATATCACAGCCCGCCCGCCTGTCAATATTTCGGGAAGGATTTAAACAGTTTTTAATAAATCCGTCACCCTTTTATGCTTCATTGGGAAAATGGGTTTATCAATCAGATGGGCAAAAAAGAAAGCGTATTAATTCTGTTCAATCCAGCGGCGGCCGATGTTGGTGCCAATCAGTTGCCTGTTGATAGGCATGCGCCAGGCGGAACAAGAGGCTTTCGCTGAAGGGTTTGCCCATCAGCTGCATGCCCACCGGCAAATGCTTGTTGTCAAAACCGACCGGGAATGCCAAGCCAGGCACGCCTGCCAGATTGGCTGGCAGGCTGAAAACATCCTCCAGGTACATAGCCAGCGGGTCATCGCCATGCCCGCCGATCTTGAAGGCGGTGCTGGGAGCTACAGGGGCGGCAATCACATCAATATGTTGAAAAGCCTTGTCGAAATCCTGCTTGATCAGGGTGCGCACTTTCTGCGCCTGACCATAATAAGCGTCGTAGTACCCTGCTGAAAGCGCGTAGGTGCCCAGCATGATACGGCGCTTGACTTCCGCCCCAAAACCCCGTCCGCGGGTTTGGCAGAACATTTGGTTCAGATCATGGCTTTCAGCTCGCAGACCGAAACGTACGCCATCATAGCGCGCCAAATTGGCAGAAGCCTCCGCCGGGGCAATCAGATAATAGACCGGCAGGGCGTAAGGAGTATGCGGCAGCGAGATCTCAATAATTTCAGCTCCCAAATCGGCAAACACCTGAATAGCCTGGTGCACGCGATCTTTCACTTCGGACTGGATGCCCTCGATGAAATACTCTTTGGGGACTCCGATTCGAAAACTATGTGCATCAGCATTTTCAGCGCAGCCTGGAGTTCCTAGAGGTTCATCCTGCGAAGTCGCGTCGAGTTCATCAAATCCGGCCATCAAGCGCAGAATGATCTCTGTATCCTGGGCGCTGTGTCCCAACACGCCTACCGAGTCCAAGGATGAGCCGTAAGCGATCAGTCCGAAGCGCGAGACGCGCCCATAGGTGGGTTTGATGCCGGTCACTCCGCAAAAAGAAGCGGGCTGGCGCACGCTACCACCGGTATCGGTGCCTAGCGCTGCCGGCGCCAATTGCGCAGCCACAGCCGCAGCAGAACCCCCGCTGGAGCCGCCCGGCACGCGGTCGAGATCCCAGGGATTGTGCGTGACACCATAAGCAGAGTTCTCGGTGGAGGAGCCCATTGCGAATTCATCGGTGTTGGTCTTACCCAGCACAACCACCCCTGCATCCAGCAGCCTCTGTACGCAAGTGGCATTAAAGGGTGGTATGAAATTTTCCAGAATTTTCGATCCGCAAGTTGTCCGCATGCCCTGCACGCAGAGCACATCTTTGACCGCCAGCGGCAGACCCAGCAGAGGCGGGTATGGCTGGCCGCTTTTGCGCAGCTGCACGCGCTTGTCATCGGCAGCCCGCGCTTGGCTTAATGCCAAATCCGGGGTCAGGGTAATAAAGGCATGCAACTTGACTTCCAGGCGCTGGATGCGTTCCAGATAGGCTTGGGTCAGCTCCAGGCTTGAAACCTGCCCGCTTTGAAGCGCGTTTAATGCATCTTGAACCGAAAATGCATCCAAATCATTCATCAGTCTTGATCCAAAACCGGCGGAACGCGGAACTGATCCGCTTCGGTCATCGGGGCATTCTGCAGTACCTGTTGAGTGGTCAAGCCCTGGCGGGCGACATCCTGGCGCAGGCGCGAGCGCGGCGGCAGCACGCTGGAGGTGGCTTCAATTTGGCTGGTGTCCAGCTGCTGCAGCGCTGCGATGTGATCAAGGATAGCGGATAACTGCTGCTGGTAGCGCTGCTTCTCTTCGGCAGTGAGTTCCAGGCGCGCCAACAGGGCGATATGTTCAACTTCCTTCAGGGTCAGCGTCATGCGCTCAATTATAACAGCGGGGTTAGCTAAGGATTAGAAGTTCAGAGCCTGTGAGTTGGGTTGGTTCCAGCCCTGCGCGTACCATTGCAAATATTCCCTCACATGCGCCAGCCAATAATCTAAATCGTGGCGCCCTTCATTTAAGTGCCATTCGTGCGGTATGGCTTTTTGGTTCATGACCAATTCCACAGCAGCGGCGATCTTCAATTCGGTATCCAGCGTACCTGAATCCATATAGATGCGCGGGTAACCATCCTTGGGGATGCTTTCCAGCCAGGCAGCCACTGCCTCCGAGCGACCCAGAAAATCCGGCAGGCTGTGCAGCCCGACAGCGTTGAAAACCTGCCACTGGGTGAGCCCGATGCGCACTGACCAGGATGCGCCGCGTGAGATGCCGCCCAGCGCACGGCAGGCGCGATCTGGGCAGGCGTTGAAGGTCTCTTCCACCCAGGGCAGCAACTCATCGACAATCACATCGGGATACACATTGCCCTCTGCTTTGCGATAGTAAAATTCCTCAAAGGGCATGACCATGATGAAGGGAGGCGCTTCACCGGAAGCGATCATTTCATCTGCGATTTGCGCTGCACCCAGGTCCAGCCACATGCTATCAGTGAAAGTCTGCCCGTGCAGCAGGTACAGACTTGGGTAACCATCCGCTTTGAGCGCGTCATAACAGGGCGGCAGGTAGACGCTCACCGCCAGAGTACCTCTCAAGAGGGGGGAATCCAAATCATGGTGCGTTAGCGTGCCGCTTTCCTGGCAAACTGCCTGGCTAAGCGGGGTGGCAAGAACGGAAGGGGTTTCGGTGGGAGTGGGCTGCGCTGTCTCGGGCGTGGGCGTGCTGGCAGGCTGATTGGCTGCTCTGCTGGCGCAGGCGTTCAGAATCAATAAGCCCGCGAGAACCAGAACGAACAAGCTGTGAATGCGATTGGATGTATTATTCTTTTGGGTGTCCATATAGTCAGACAAAAAGCCCGTTCCTTGACGGTTGGGGCATGCAGCGATTATACTCTATGCGCCGGGGTGTAGCGCAGTTGGCCAGCGCGCTGCGTTTGGGACGCAGAGGTCGGCGGTTCAAGTCCGCCCACCCCGACCAGTTATTTCAGGTTTCATCTCCCCAATTATTTATGCTAGAGTCGGCGGTTTCCCCTCTCG
>ENA-ORXD01001795-ORXD01001795.1-sediment-metagenome-genome-assembly--contig:-NODE-1795-length-16069-cov-4.505128_pt1 | contig 16069 bp, 17 predicted proteins | sample MGYA00237862_ERZ511471 | MGnify/ENA metagenome assembly ERZ511471
ATACCATGGTTTCGGCGGTGATTGAGCGCGTCATGGTTCAGCCGATTTCACTTATATTGAGTTGCCCGCACTGCGGCCGCAATATCGAGATTTCGATGATAGGCAACAAGAAACCCACCGTGTAGAAATATCCGGATCAACGGGAGAGACATAATGCAGATTACCACAAACATAAATCGTTTTAAGTGCGGTATTTTTCAATGGCGCATGAGCCTTAGCATACCCGGTAAAATCGCCATGATGTTCTGCATGGCCGCTATGACCGGCCTTCTCGCCCAGGTAAGAATCCCACTGCCGTTTACACCGGTTCCAATGACCGGCCAGGTAATGGCTGTGCTCCTTGCAGGCGTCATAATGGGCAAATGGTGGGGCGGCGGAAGTATGGCACTGTATGCAGGTTTGGGTATCGCAGGTATACCCTGGTTTACCGGTTTTACCAGCGGTCTGGGAGCAACCGGGGGTTATATTCTCGGCTTTATTCCGGCAGCCCTGTTTCTTGGCCATTTTGTTGACGCTCATATCCAATCACGCAAGTTCATGCCCTTGATTGGTCTTATGCTCGTTGCTACCCTGCTGTATTATGTTCCGGGTGTAATATGGCTCGGTTTCTGGTTAAACGGCAGCGGGGCAGCAGGCACCGGCTTAAGCGGTTTGCTGGCACTCGGTGTCGCACCTTTTATCGTTGTCGACATCATCAAAGCCATAATTGCCGGCCTGATTGCTTTTGCCATAATGCCGGGCTCTGATAAATCTGCTTGAGTTTTTGACTAAACAGCATCAAACATATTAGTATTATTCTTAACGTGGGCGGTTAGCTCAGCTGGTTAGAGCGCCGCGTTGACATCGCGGAGGTCAGTGGTTCGAGTCCTCTACCGCCCACCATACCGTACAGAAGGTAGAACCTCTTCGCCTATTGAACCCTGTTCGTTTGGAGGCACAGGCTTTAGACCAGTGTGACCTCATCTCGTAAACGATTATCTCCTGTACGAAACTCCGGATGAATGTCTTTCACTTGGGCAGTATTGCCGATAAACAGGTTTTTACCTGTCCATGTGGATTTCTTGTTATAAAAGGTCGTACATGTTTATTTCAGGTAAACAGATTAACTGTTGTGTATTTTACGACTTTGAGCAACCGTGTAAGACAGAATCAGCCTGTATGATTATTTATAGTAAACTGGTACCCCTTGATTTCTTGTTTAGAAAAGCACTTGTGGATAATGCGGGACTCATCGGGATTAATCCGCATTCCATTCGGTATCATTCTCCCCGGAGCTACGATACAGCCGCTGCCCAGATAAACTCCATGACCCAAACAGGAACCCAAGAAAGTATTTTCGGTGTCCAACTTTTGACCATCTTTCAAGACTGTTATCGAACGTTGATCGAAACGAAAATCGGTGAGTACGGCACCGTTTCCGATAAAGGTATCCCTGCCTAAAAAGCAAGCATTCAATTCATAGGCAAAGGTGAACGCCCCGGGATAAAGCACCGAGTACTGGACAATAACTCCCCCTTGAAGAACCGCTCCTTCCCCGATTACTGAAAGCTCGACCGCGGCATTGTTGGCTATATAACTGCGGTCACCGATAACAGACTCACGAATAACGGCCATCGCGCCTATTTTTACCCCGTTGCCGATAATGCTGCCTTCTATATAAGCTGTGGGGTGAATATCACAGTCCCGCCCGATCTGGTTGACCTTGTGTAAAACATTCCACTGGTTAAAGCTTCCGGCCTTAAGCGCCAACCATAAAAGGTTAATCTTAGGCCTCTTCTTAACTTTTACCAGCCCGGCAAGCAAGGTAGCGATATTGGCGCCCCAGAGATTAGTCCAGTGGTCTATCTGGATGAGTAGTTTGTCAGTAAGCGGAACATGATATTCGGAACCGCCAAACATATGGGTCGACATGGGAATGAATTCCGAGGTCTGGTCGGGTTCGATAACAACCCTTTTTGATTCCCGGCTTCGGTACTGCTCCGGGGGTATATAATAGAGGCAATAGCCTATATAATCTTCATGCTTGTCTACACCTTGCGTGGCTGCCATGGTCCTCAGGGTGCTTATTCCCGGTTTGAGAGACGCTACAGTCCTGCATTGTAATGCCCGCGATTTTGAAATGAACTCGGAAAGAAGTTCAGGCGAAAAATACAGATAATCGTTGAAATACAGGTACTCTCCGGCATTTTCAATTTGATCTGAGTCAGCAACTGGCACAAGGGACAGGTTTAGACTGGTCATAGCTTCTTGCTGGAGGTCAGATAAAGGCCTGTTAAGAATCAGGCAGTCCCGAGGGTGGTCGATGAAGGGCTCAACCGTCTTGTTGCTTACAACCATATATGCTTTCATAAAATCGCCTTCCCTGTGTCTTTCTTACCTAGTTAGGAGTATCTGTGTTTACCTGGTTTTGGCAATTACTCCCGCCAGTTGCGGCGCGAGGTGCCCGTTTTCAACCATCCAACGAATTGTGTCAGCAAATGTTTCCTCAAGCGGCCGCGGTTTAATGCCGAAATCTCGGCGGGTATCCGAGTCGTCCATTTTCGATGACAACCCTGTACAGTAGACGGCTTGAAAATTAACCGGAAAACGAAATGGCAGGTAACACTGTAGAAAGTCCAGGGCTTTCATAGGACCGAGCAACAAGCCGGCAGGCAGGGAAAGAGTTGGCAGTTTGCGGGCAGTTGCCGACGAAATTGCGCCCATTGCTTCCTTTATGCTGACATTATGCGCCGGGGCTATGTAACGCCGGGGCCCTCGACCTTTTTCCACAATCGCGGCATGCATTTGGGCCAGGTCTCTTACATCGCTGATACATACTATGCCTTTGGGCGTAACAGACCAAAGGCGTCTCAAAATACTCGTTGCCATCTGGCAACTTTCACCCAGGTGGGGATCATTGGGGCCCCAAACTGAGCCAGGGTAGGTTATGACCACTGGCGCACCCTGATTCTGAAATACTCTGGCAACCTTGTCGGAATCGGCCTTGGAGCTGAAGTAAGTCCCTTCAGGGCTTCCGGGTTCTGAACATGGGGTGAGAACAGCGTATTTTTGTCCGATTAGAGCCACAAAGCTAGAGACATGTATAACAGGGTCATGCCCCATATCAAGGGCAGCTTCAATTACGTTTCTGGTGCCTGCTATGTTTGTGTTTATTATCCTGTCGGCTGCCCTGGAATCCAATGAGTAGACAGAGCCGCAATGAATGGTTGCATCGCAGCCGCGGACAGCTTCCCTCACTGTTGCCGGATCAGTTACATCACCGGTTACAGTGTCAACGGACGTTATACCAAAAGGTTTAAGAGCCGGTTCAACGCTCTCTGGTCTGCGTACAAGCAGCTTTACTTCATGCCCATTTCGTATTAACTCGGCGACAGTATGGCAGCCGACAAAACCGGTTCCTCCGGTTATCATTACTTTCATATTGAGTCTCCTGAATGGAAGAAACGATCAAAACAGGCAACCGCCTGGATACACTATAAATTATAGACCGGAAGTCAAGATGGTTGTACTATTTGAAAAACCAGCAATTTAAAAACCGGCAAATGCCTCTTTGCGTAAACTGGATAATAATATTTAGCATGGTTTAGTCAGCTCGGGGACAGGGTTGTAATCCAGCTGTTGTGATGAGTGATTATTTGTTTCTACTGCATTCTTTAAGCTTCAAGGTTTTCGGCCATTCACAATAATAACGTCATCAGTAATTATCGATATTTGGTTTTTCTCGAAATATTTCCTGACTTTTCGAAAATCAGCCATCCGTTGTTCCGGGGGAAATCTTGCATACCAGAAAGCCGAAGAGATCGCCGCAAAGAAATTATAAGCATCTCTTCCGGATGGGAAATTATTACGCCAAAGTATTCTTTGCGAACTGATATCCGCTAGACCAGCGCGTCTGGCCATGTTTATAACAGCCTTTTCCGATCTTGGCCACCATTCAAGACGGTAGCCTATGACATATCGTTTAGTTATAGCCCTGAAGTATCCGTCTATTGCTTCCCAGTAATGCTCGGGTCCATGAGCACCGACCGAAACGACACCTCCGCGTTTAACTACTCTTATCATTTCAGAGATAGCTTTGACTTGATTGGGAATTAATCCTAATGTCATTCCGGTGAGGACAACATCGAAGCTGTTATCTTCGAAGGGCATCGATTCAGCGTCCAGAAGCTGAAATTCTATTCTGTCTTTTCCATAACCGTTCTCACTGGCCTTACGGCAGCACTGATTGAGCATATTTTGAGATATGTCTCCGCAGACTACTTTTTCAGCACCCCTTTCAAGCATCAGGAACGAAGAAGCGCCTGTCCCCGCCCCTACATCAAGTACCTTCTTGCCTGCCAGATCCAGGTCGTCGATTTGCGCTCTGGCAGACCTTACCTGCAGATTCAACCCGAGTTCATCGTATTTGGTTACATGTTCCGTAAATTTTCCATCATATCCATCCTTTACTCTTGCTTTCATGGCGATGTTGTCTCTGGCGCTTCCCGTTGCCAATGCAACCAGGTTACTACTATTTATCAACAAAATCATAGGCAGTGTCAGTTTTCCGGTCCAAAAGAGCGTTGCCATGTATTTTTCCCCTAAAACCAAACGAGCGAGCGATGCTCGTTAGGACGTTCTGTTGAGGATAATGAGGGCTATGCCACATAGCCCTCATTATCAGGATATATTTTTACGATATTATTCGTAGTAACCGAAATCATTAACCGCTTTGGCCATCATCCAGACATTGTAAGGCACTGCACCCGGAGGCATCTCGCAACCCGGACCCAGGATGAAACCTCGTTTGTGTTTCTTTCCCTTTTCAATCGCTATACGGCACGCCTCGTAGACCTGCTCGGGGGTACCGGTCTGGAATAACGCCGGTTCGATATTGCCCAATAGAACATAGTCCGGGAAAGTCCTGCTGGCTTTTTCGAGATCGACTTCGTGAGATATACTTATCTGGCTTGCCGGCGGCAGAGGTATCTCAGGATAGAATTCGTAATTAAGATTCTGCTCTCCGCAAATATGCAGAAGTATACTCTGGATGCCCATTTCCATGATCTTTTTGTGATACTCTATCGTGTAGGGCAATACGAATTCCTTGAACCCCCTGGGTGAGATTATATTATTGGCTGCAGAAGCGGTGGAATTCACCGCTATTATGTTTTGAGCCCCGAATTCGTCAACCAGGAGCTTCAACCACATAAGTAAAAAGTCCTTGGCGAAACTGACCATGTGGTGAGCCAGTTCTGGATTCTTGATTGTCCACTTACTCAAATTGGAAATACCCACAATATTTCCAGCTGTGGTCCAAACACCGTAAGCGGCTGCGGTAAAAGGCACGCCGTACTGCCTGGCGATGCGTCCTACTTCCAGCCATCTTGGTATGTAACCCAGGGTTCTTAATTCATCGGGAGACGGCAGTTTAAGATTCCATGCCTCTTCAGGAGTAGTCGCTGCCGGTTCAGCATTGGGGCATTGAGCGTATTCTCCGGTCGGCCATTTCATTTCTCCGCCCAGTTCCCAGGGGCCTATTGCCGGAAAACCTGCCATTATACCGCCCAGTGCACCAAACATTTCGGATGCCTTGAAACCGGCATCGATCGATTTGGCCATGCTGTCATACATGTCGAAAATGCTGTATCCCGTCATTTTGCCATTAAAACCAAGGGCAAACAGCATAAACGGAATCCTGTCGACAGGCTTGCCCATCATCAGTGCCATGGCTCTTTCTGCATCAGTCATCGTATCTTTACAAAATAATGCCATATTGTTATTCTCCTTTTGTGAATAATTTGGAAGTGAACTGAAAAGGGAAGATAGCTACCGGTACGAAGTGCTTCTTAATTCGCTATGGTGTCGGACAAGACAGGACCTTTCCCCATTTACACCTCCTGTCCACCTGCATCGCAGATGGCAAATAATTGGCTGTAAGGGTTAACGGTTAAAGTAGAATTTTATCTTATCTGGGTATTATTAATGGTAAAGGCACAGGTGTCAATAGGTTTTGAATTGAGATTATGATTAAATATTCATTTAATTGATTACGTAGTATATATCCAGTGATGACCGCCACTTTCAGGATAGGTCGAAAGAATAAAAACAGCGCTTTCTCATTTGAATAACCTGAATGCTTTCATTAACAGGGTTATTAACCTGCTTTGACGCAGACAAGGCATTAAGCAGCGTACTCAAATGCCACTGTGATTATTGTTTAATTCTGCAGAAATAACGTACGTGGCTATAGAATCAATCACGGGTTTACTTTCTTGTATCCAGGTAGGCTTGCAGTTTATAAAGCTGTTTTAAGTCTACCTGAACATAGCCTTCAAATGGTTCATCCATATCAAGTATCAGCAGAAGAATGCTTGAAAATATAAGAGAAATAATGCCAATAAGGATAAGCCCTTCATAATAAGGCTCAAAATTAAGTAAAAGCATTACGGATAAGGCACTGGCAATAGCAAACTTTGCTATCGATTGGCCGGCTGGCAGGAAAGAGGTTTCTTTAATAATTTCAATCCTGTTGGTAATCCTTTTAACATTAACCAGTTCGTTTCGCATTTTGACAATGAAAGCCGGTGCTACTCCTCTTACAGCAAGCTCCCTTACATAATCGTCTATTTTATCCATATGGATGTTAATTTCACTGGCTTTCCATCTGCCTTCCTGTTTGATGTTCGAGATGATCGCTTTCATTAAATCCCGTAGATTTTCAAATACTAAAACATCCGGGTCTTTTGCGCCGCAAAGTAAAGAATCTTTGTAAAGTGCTTCAATAGAAGCAGCCAGATCCCCGGGTATCTTCTCGCTCTCTTTGAAATCGTTCAGCACGCCAGAGAGTATTATTGCTATTATAAAAAACACCCCTGCCACCAGAGCCGTAATAACCGGACTCAACGATATCATTTCAAATCCGAGGTAATTAAATAAAAGCTTTGCCGCTACAATAAATAGAGCAATAACAAATGCCTTAATAATAATTCCCCATGTCGTTTTCAAGTTATTCATTTGTTTCGCCTTTCTCCCTGAATAGTAGAAATTATATTCTTGAATTGTGTATGCGGTCAAGAATATAACGTATTCATTTTCATTACCCGGAAGGTAAAAGTTGATTTATAAAGTAAAGCTCTCCCTGCTCAGGTGTAATGTCTGCTAACCTGTTTTGGCACTCCAAGCACCTTAAAGGCCAAGGGGTGCATGTCCATGCAGTCAAATTATTATTTTCAAACTAAGAATCAAGATAACTTTTGATATAGTTTAGCGCATGCAGGGTGCCTTTTTCATCGTTAACCAGAAAAGACAGCTTCGAACATCTCTCTTTTATCGAAGTGCTGTGAAGTGCTGTTTGAATAGCGGATGCCAGTTTCTCCGCTGTTAGGCGTTTACGATGAACCGGTTTTGGCCCGGCGCAAGCAACGGCAATCTGCCGTCCCCAGTAGGGCTGGTCCCAGGCATAAGGAACGGTTACCGTAGGCACACCCGAGCGTATGCTTTGCGCTGTTGAAGAAGCGCTGGCGTGGTGCACAACGGCAGCCATTTGGGGAAAAAGCCATTCATGGTCAATCCAGCCTGTACGTATAATCCGGGGAGTTATCATATCTGGTTTTACTGTATTTTTCCCTAACTGGATTATGCCTCTCTGCCCGGTAATTTCAAGGGCTTTTACAATAATTTCCAGCAGTTTTCCACTGTCGATATCCGGCATGCTGCCGAAGCCGATACAAACAGGACTCTTGCCGGATAAAAGAAATTCTTGAACCTCAAGAGGAGGAATATATTCTTGTTCTTTTTCAAAAAACCACCATCCGGTTACATGATGACTTTCAGGCCAGTCGGGTGGCCTCGGTATAAGGTAACGGCTGAATCCGTAAAGAAACAACTGAGATTTCCATAATTTGGTTCTATACGGGCCCTGCAGGTTTATCTGCTCCAGGCCCAGCGATGAGCGGCGCCAGCGGTTTATAACAGGCCGGTTAAAATGCCAGTAAATGCTTTGTATGAATATATGGGTCCAGAGATTGCCCGGTTTGCCAAGGCTGCGGCATTCGCCAAGCCAGACTGAAGGGAAAGCCCCGGTTGGCGATAAAGGCTGCAGGCAGGCAGCTATACTTTTTATCCCCATTTTTTCAGCTATTGAGTAACCTATCCAGGCAAGAGGCGAATATATGATGGCATCCGCCCGTTGACAAGCTAGCAGGCAGCTATTAAAAATATCTTCAAGAATCTCAGCCGCCATTTGCTTTAATTTTGTTATCCAGTGAACAAAATCAGAACTGGCTTCGATCAGCGAAAGCAGTTTACCCTCATTCAACCAGTTATCCGGATCTCCGGCGATCGAAACGTATTCCAGGCCTTTGCCGGTAATAAATTCCCGGTAAGAACTGTGGGTGGCGAAGTTGATCTCGTATCCCGCTGTCTTGAGGCTGGCAGCCAGGGCCGCATACGGGTAAACATCGCCGAAAGTGCCGATGCACAGTATTACTAAACGCATCGAATTTACCGGCTTCTTTTAGGCACAACTTTCGTTGTTATGATTTACCTTGAATGCTTCCGGCAGACTGCAGTTCAGATTGTCGGCAAACTTTACCAGCCCTTCAACCGTACTGCTGGTCCCCCATTCTTTAGCGGTATCTGAATCCAGTTCTTCGTCAACCGCCATGTCCAGCATATGTGCCAGGTGTTGCGGGCCGGTGTTGTTCAACGGGCATTTTAATGCGATGCAGTGCTGGCTGGAAGTGCAACTATCACCGTTAACATCCACGGAGCGAACCATCATACGCCTAAGCGGGTCCTTGCCAATGACCATGTGCCGGATTTTTCCACTGTAGCCGCAAACGGCAACGGCAAAATCTGACCCGCCGGGCAGCTGGTAATCTAACCATGTAGTCAAATACTGTGGCATTATTCACCCCATCTCGATGTAAATTTTAAATAAAGTGCTTCCATATGAAAGGATATTTAACCGGTTTTCCTTTGTTTTCCTGCGCCTGCATAAGCTCAAGTTCCCTGATCAACCTTCTTGAAGTATATTTTCTATATATTCTGCCTAGCCCTAAAAGATTTATATCGAAAATTCGAGTAACAATGCGTTCGAACCACCAGGAGCGGCGCCGGAATTTTTGAACTTCTACACGGTTTTCGGCTGTTACGGGGTGCCACATATAAGGGACACCGACTATCGGCCATTTTCCGGTCAAGTATTTAACGGCTTCAATACTTGCCAGAGACGCATTCAACCACACGTTGGGGCATAACTGGGCTTCAATAACCTTACCGTTGCGCCATTTATTAAACCATTCGATGCGCCATTTGCCTTCGGTAATATGCCACCTCCGGCCACATCGGTTTAATGGATTGCGAAGAAAATAGTAAAGCTTTTTGTACGTAAGCCCCGGGGGACTACCGAATAAAGCAGCCGGATCGACTACTTTTTTTAAACCGGGAGGATATACTTCGACAAAGCCGGTTAAACCGCTTGGCATTGATGTAATGGCGCATCTGTTCAGTTGCTGGGCCAGAATTAGGCTGTGACAGCTGTAGGCGATATCGTCTGTCTGGGCAAAATACACATCACAGGACTCGATGAATGGAGATAACTCATCAAGGCCCAATTTTCGAATAACAGTCTTTACACGGGCACAGGGATTGATGCGTGTTATACTCTCAGCAACCACTTCGGCCTTGTACCTGCCGACAGTGTCAACATAGCAACCGATATCACGGTTCATGTCACCCGGCAGGTATCGTGCTGCGTCGATCAAGGTAAATTGTTCGACGCCCAACCTGGCAAGCATGTGAGCGATAATCCCGCCGGCAAACATGCCCAGGATGGTTATCCTGGCTTCTTTCAGGCACTGCTGTTCTTGTGCAGAAAGCAGCCCCAGGTTGATGCTGAAAGCTTGCTCGTAGGTAATGTATTTCATTTCCATATTATTATCAGGTGCTTTTGTATTCATGCGAGGTCAAATAAGACCGCCGTCTACATTGATTACCTGAGCGGTTATATAACCGGCTTCTTCCGATGCCAGAAAACTCACCAGGCTGGCTACCTCATCCGGCTTGCCCGCTCTGGGTATTGCCAGCCGGGTATATATGTCTTTCAAATGCTCGGCCGGGATGGTGTTCATCATGTCGGTTTCTATCAAACCAGGCGCAATTGCGTTCACAGTTATACCCCGGGAGCCGGTTTCGCGGGCGACACTGCGGGTGAAAGCAATAAGCCCTCCCTTGGCAGCGGAATAATTGGACTGACCGTAATTGCCCCGCTGGGCTGCGACGGACGCCACATTGATGATCCTGCCCCATTCCTGCTGTAACATGGAAGGCAAACAGTACTTGGTGCAAAGGTAAGCGCCTTTCAAACAAATGTCCATAACACTGTCCCAGGAAGATTCCTTCATCCTCAGCACCATTTCATTTTGTACTATGCCGGCGTTGTTAACCAGAATATCGACATGCCCCCAGTGCTGTGTGATGTTTTTAACCATAGTTCTGACAGCATCAGCATCGCTGACATCCGTTCCAATTGCAAAGGCTTTGCCGCCTGAATTTTCTATTTCCCGAACTACTTCTGCAGCCTCATTAGCATGCTGGAAGTAATTTACGACAACCATATTTCCACGAGCGGCCAAAGCCAGGGAAATGGCTCGGCCTATACCGCGCGATGCACCGGTCACCAGGGCGATTTTTCGGTTAATATCTGTCATTGTTCGAAAAGTCTTATTACCAGGCAGCAGTTCTGCCCGCCCAGGCCGAAAGAATTGGAAAGGCAGGCATAAATCTTTGTTTCTCGGGCTGCATTGGGTATGTAGTCAAGGTCGCATTCCGGGTCGGGGGTATCATAATTGATGGTAGGTGGCGCCACGCAATTTATTATGCTCAGAACCGAAGCAACGGCTTCAACACTACCGGCGGCGCAGCCAAGGTGGCCAAGCATCGACTTATTCGAGCTTACCGGCACCTGGAAAGCGCGGCCGCCCAGAACGAGTTTCAAGGCCTTTGTTTCGATAGAATCGTTCAGCCTGGTCCCGGTACCGTGGGCGTTTACATAATCAATGTCCCGCGGAGTTATACCGGCATCCTGAATTGCCAGCTGCATGGCTTTCGCCCGCTGGTGGGGCACCGGAGCGGTTTCGCTGATTGCATCGAAAGACCAGCCGGCACCGGCAAGCTCTGCCAGAATACAGGCATTCCGCTTCAGCGCGTGTTCCAGCGTTTCCAGCACCAGCATTCCGGCTCCTTCGCCATATACAAAACCGCTGCGGTTCAAATCGAACGGCCGGCTGGCCTTGCAGGGATCTGCTTCGCGTGACAGCGCTCCTATACGCCCGGTTGCCGCAACGGCCAGAGGCGTAACATTAGCGCCCGATCCGCCAGCCAGTATGACATCAGCTTTTTGCAACCGCAGAAGGTTCAAAGCAGTACCCAAAGCATCGCTGCCGCTTGAACACGCGGAATTTACGGTGGTATTGATACCTTTGGCCCCGATCTCAAGCCCTACATGGGAAGGAACCATGCTTGCCCTGTATTTGCTTACCACCAGGGGATCGACCCGGTTCGGACCCTTGCGATTGATAATTTCTGCCTGTTCACCCAGGAGTTCCGGCATACCGCTGGTTCCTATTACTATCCCAATACGTTCCGGATCTTCAAACGACATATTCAAACCGGAATGTTCCAGAGCCATTTTGGAAGCAGCGATAGCAAACTGAGAACACCTTCCCGTGCGATCGGCCCGTTTAATGTCCATATACATGCACGGGTCAAAATTCTTGACCTCGGCTGCAACTTTGACGCTGAAATCGCCGGGGTCGAACAGGGTGATAGGCCCGACGGAGTTTCTGCCGTTGATCAGGCCATCCCAGAAGGTATCGAGAGTTGAACCCAGGGGGCTGACAACTCCCAGGCCGGTGATTACGATCCGGTTGTGGTGATTAAACGTTTGCATGTTGATTTAATCGTTTGCCGATAGATTGCGTTCTATTGTTGCTGCCCCGGAGAATTCATGTTATTTTCCAGTTTTTTTCTGATGTATTCTACAAATCCCTGCATGTTGACGATATCGCTGATTTCATCATCGGGAATTTCGATATCGAATTCCTCTTCAAGGGCGACCAGTATCTGTACTTTATCCAGCGAATCGGCATCCAGGTCTTTAAAAGTAGTCTGCCCATCAAAATGGGCGTCCGGTTTTCTGGTTATCTTGAGGCTGACGTGCTTCAGTTTTTCTTCGATCGGGTCTGTCACCTGCGGGTATCACTCCTTTCGTATGTTTAGCCATGCTGTTCCCGACAGCACAATCTCGTTTGCTTTTTTTAGAACCCTTATATCGCATGAAATGCGGTGTGTACCCGTTAGGTTTAGAGTATTATTTACGAAACCCTCTACTTCAACTGTGTCACCCGGATAAACCGGCTGTTTGAACCTTACTTCAAGCCCCCCTCCGTCAAGCCATTTGCGGCCGAAGTTATTAAGCATCATATCTTCAACCAGCTTCAAAACCAGCATTCCGTGAGCGATGGTTGAGCCGAATCTGGTACCGGCAGCGTATTCGGGGCTCGTATGCAGCGGGTTGTGGTCACCGCTGCAGTTGGAATATTTATCTATATCATCTTGCGTGATTTTGCGGCGCAGAGTGCTTAACTTCTCTCCTTTTTCAGCCGGAAAACCTGTATTATAAACAATATTCATTATCCGCCACCTTGCTCTAAAGGCAGCAACAGACTGGTCCGCCCGCGAATCACCGGCTCATGCCTTGAATTATGTATTTCAAACAGCATCGTTAATAAAATGACGCCGCCCCTTTTTATCAACCGCCCGGTTCGTCCGGAAAAATATACGGTCTCTCCCGGAAAAACATTTCCGGTATGCGCCACGGCAGCATGGGTTTGAATTGATCCGGCGGGAATGTTTGCCAGCCTGGCCAGCTGTGCAATGCATATTCCGGATAGAGCTGTCGGCGAAACAGGCTTTTTGTTTTCAACCATTGTATTCGAACAACGGTAGACCGTCAGCCAGCAGTTATGGCTGTCATCTTCCAGTTCAAACGGTACTTCCGGAATTATCTGCCCGCTGAGGGGTAACTTTTTCATTGACAAAATCAAAGTTTCAAATCCTGCCGGCTTATCCGGGCAAGCTCATCTTATCAGTCCTTTAAGCGCCAGTCTATGTTAAATATTTGTCATATAGTACATAGTTTTATGGATTCCGAAATAGGTTACGCTATACTCAGGCGCTTTCGAAAAAACGTTATAAAATTGTTCAAATTATATGTTTCCACAATAACGGCAGATGTGCTGTTTTGCCTTCGGCTTCTTCTTTTTCCATCCGGTCCAGGTCTTTTGCCAGGGCACTGAGCGTAGACCTTTTTAAAGCCCTTCCAATACCATGCTTTTCCAGGTTGAATACCCGGTATATGTATTTTGAAAAAAGCCAGGTTCTCCGGCGGAATTTCTTGACCCTTATCCGGTTTTCGCCCAGTTCAACCTGCCACATCCAGGGAGGTTGAATACGCTGCAACTTGCCAGCTATATATTTTATCGCCTCGATACAGGCCAGGGAAGCACCAGCCCATACCGCAGGACATAGCTGAGTGAGTGTTTTTTCACCCCGGCACCAACTCTTGAACCATTCGATCCTCATTTTACCCTGGGTAATATGCCAGCGCCGGCCGCTTCGATATACCGGATCCTCCTGAAACTTTTTAAGTTCGTTATAATCCAGGCCCTCAGGACCCCCGAACATGTCGGTTGGATCATATATTCTTGACTGGCCGGGCGGGAACACCATAATGTAACCTGCCATGCCCATGGGCATGTAAGAAATGCTCATCAGGTTTTTTTGCTGTGCCATAATTAATGACCGTGTCGAGTAAGCGAGGTCGTCGGCTTCGGAGAAGTATACATCGGTTTTATCCAGCAGAGTACCGAGTTCACCCAGGGGGAGAATCCGGTTGATAGCCGCGACCTCTGCCTGGGGATTTATGCGCAGAATTTCTTCTTTGATTACTTCGGCTTTATACCTGCCGATCGTGTCGGTAAAACAGCCGATCTGGCGGTTCAGGTTGCTTATTGAATAGGTATCAAAATCCACCAGTGTAAAACAAGACATGCCACTGCGGGCAAGCATAATCGCGATCACTCCGCCGGCCCCTCCGGTGCCTACGATGGTAACCCGGGCACTTCTCAGCCTTTGCTGCTCACCGGCCGAAAAAAGCCCCATGTTTATGCTGAAAGCTTCCGAGTAGTTAAACCCTTTGTTTTCCACAGCCAAAGTATATCACGCCCGGCAACAGCCCTCATTGGCACGCATTCCCTCAACCAGCGCCAGCAGCTTTTGACTGTCAACTTGCGTTTCGATAACGGAAATGCACTTCCCAAAGTCCTCTTTTACATCCTGGTCCAGGGATTCGCCGGTTACTACAACGGTGCCGTACTTGGAGTTGAACATCTCGGCCCTTTGCTTGATTGTGTTCACTTCCGCTTCGCTTATCCAGTTCGGTTTCTCACGGAATTCAATCAACATATCCGGGCGGCAGAACACCCTGGCGTCATTTACCAGGGAAAGGTTGAGCGGATTGTCATCTGCATAAAGCAGAATATAGCCGGAACCCAGAATTTCCTTGACGCTCTCCATGGGAAGCCAATCCCGCTCCGGGCTGGCGTTGAGCGCGATCCAGTTGGCTTCGTGATGCTCAGCTTTTACGGCAACGTATTTGCGCAGCGCTTTCGAGTAAACAACGAAATCAGGCACGGAAAACGAACAGTAGTCGAAACGGTGGCGAAGCGAAAGCTCCGCGGACTCTTCAGGCGGGACAACGGGTTTGAGGTCCAGGTGCATGACATAACCCTGGGCATGACCGAAAGAACCTGTAATGGCCGGAACGAACACCCTGAGCAACTGCCGGGAGTCAAACAAATCTATCAGCGCAAGCTCCAACCAGTTTTCATAGGCCTGGTAATACAATGTGTCGAATGCGTTCCTGATGGTGCCGCCGTACTCTTCTTCAACTTCTCCGGGTTTTTTAATCCCCTTTAAGACGGCGAAAAAGGGCTCCCATAATATTTTGGCCATTCCATCCGCCGGGTTTTGGGTGAAGGAAAGAATGCTTTCATCGGCATCTACTCCGGTGAGGCCCAGCATGGATTCAACCGTTGCCATCTCCCGGTTGAAGTGTTCTCCCAGCAGCTGCCCGGCGGCAACCAGTTCCGGGAATTCCTCTTTGATAAAAGAGTGCCTCCATTCATTGAAGAGCTCGTAGAAATCACTTCTCGGCCCCGCCGGTATGGAGACCTTTCCTTTCGAGATGGAAATTTCCGGATGCTGTATGATAAAGTCCTGCAGCCTGTGCAAATTGTTCAGCCAGTTTTGAGCCATGAAAAACATCTCCTTGTTATTTATTTCGGTTTTCTGCTGCCGGTTATAACCTCGCGGATGATAGCCAGAATTAGGCACATCAAGCCTGCGGCGATTCCCAGATAAAAAGGCGCCTCGAAGCTTGAAGTTGCTTGTAATACATACACGTAGTCATACACAACCTCGCTGCCCTGCAGAGGAATTCCGTAAGCCGCCGTACGCTGGCGGATCATGAAGAATGCTCCCGCCGCCCAGCCGGCCCAGCTTGTTCCGAGCAGGACAAGCATAACCCGGGCCAAGGTCCTTTTCAACCAGGGAGAAACCAGTGCCACCAGGATGCCGGCGGCAAACAACACCCTTGCCAGGGTTACCTGGTATGCCGGGGTTATATCGGGCGAGAAATGCTCGGAGTAATACCCTTCTGGAATGCCCCACTGGTAAATATTGACCAGTATGTTTACCTGGGGCCCGGGTTCGCCTTGGGCGTTTACAATCCTTGCAGACCACCAGGGCCCGACAAAAGATAACGCCATTAAGCAAACAGCGCCGGCAATAAGCAGGTAAAACAACCAGAAGCGGTAATTTTTTATATTATTCATCTGTATATCCCTTTAGGGGGCCCAGCAGTTTGTTTTTACGCACCTCTACCGGGGGGGGCAAAAGCCCCCCGGTAGTCTTTACAACAAACACTCCTATTTACAGGCCAGAATCGCCCTTTTTACCATTG
>ENA-ORXD01001796-ORXD01001796.1-sediment-metagenome-genome-assembly--contig:-NODE-1796-length-16068-cov-4.781815_pt1 | contig 16068 bp, 12 predicted proteins | sample MGYA00237862_ERZ511471 | MGnify/ENA metagenome assembly ERZ511471
TACTAATGTCACTCATCGCTGTGCTTACCTGATCAGCACTTGTAGTAATTGCTTCTTTCAACGTTTGTTTACTAACGTCAGTTATTCCTCCGTCTGAATTCTGTGTACAACTCCACATACCAACAGCCGCCATCGCAACAAATGCGGATAAAATTATCTTATTTTTCATAACCATAAGAGTTTGTTTGTGCATAATTATTTTTTAAAACAAAGGGGAATTTGTTATTAAAAAAAGAATAACCAATTGCATAAACGCTTACCTGACTTACGTTCATTCATGAGATGGTGGGGGTACACAAATGATTGAAGTCTGATAATCGAAATGCTCCGTCAATAATTCTTAAGGTTTTGAGTTGAGAATAATGTTGTATCTGTAGGCAAAAATGCAAATTCCTCATTGACTTTAAACGCAAATGTTGAACGATTTATTACCAACACCCACGAATTTAACTTTTTTTAACCATCAATACAAACAGCCTTAGTTCAGTGCAGTTATTTACATAGAGAAATACTCACACATGATATTTTCATAAACATTACATAATATATTTTAACCAAAATGAAAAAAGGAATTGTATATTCCAGTATATTTCATTAATTTTAGTTTGGTTATTTTAATTTGCCAGAATGAGATAACCGGACCAGGACAAAAATTCGAATAAAACATACGAAAGACATTGGATCATGCTCCTAAATTCGATCCAATTTTTGCCTTTTTATTCCTTAATCCAATACGGATTGACGGCAGCCTGTTTTTCGGGCTGCCGTTTTTATTAAATGCCCCTGAAATTTAACGTTTTCTTTATTCTGTTATCAGAATGGATGTACAAACATAGTAATCATGACAATGAGTGCCGCAACAAACAAGGAGCGTTCCCAATGTTGGCGTTTACTTTTAGATATACGATCAAAATAATGTTGAATTGCCGGACTCAAATATCGTACAGCGAAGAATGCCCCTACAAATCCCAGTAAATTGCCGGCCAACACATCTCCGGGAAAATGAGCTCCAAGATAGATTCGAGTATATGATACCAAAATAGTTAGCAAACTCAGTCCTACCAGTAAGCCTTTTCTTTTTCTGACGTGCCAGGCAATAACTGTAAATGCGGCAGCAGTGGTTGTGCTGTGCCCTGACGGGAAACTGTATTTGTGAAGCATATAATCTCCTACATAATGAACCATACCTTCTCCCCTAAAAACGGTTAACGGGCGATACCAATCGACAAAAACCCAATGTTTCAGCAATTGAGCAATGAGACCCGTGATTAGTACTGCCATAATAGCCACAATCACCATGTTCATGTCCTTTCTCATAAATAACAGCAACATTAATGCTGACAAAAAGAATGAGTCCCCCAGCCATGTAAGTATAAGCATCGGGTAGTCAAGCCAATCAAAGTGCACACCGTTCAAAACGAGAAAACTATCATGGTAGCCATAGGCAAGTATAAGAAATGCCAATATGAGCCAGAACATCAGCAATGGTAGCAGGAAGTATTTCATTTCCCACACAAATTTTTTCATAAGATGCTGCAATTATATCTGTTATGAATCCTATTAACTTTAACTATTGCTTCGCTTTAATGCACGCGAAAGTTGGAAGCCATCAAGCCAATTTTTAATACCGATATTTCGTTGTTAAAATTGATATTGTAATAATCCTGCCCATAATAATATTCGGCAAACAGAGATAAATCACTCAGTACTTTAGGGTGATAAGCCACGCGGAACGAAAAATTAAGCTGTCGTGATAAATCATACGTTCGGTCGGACGAACGGTTGTCTATTATCCATGACAAATGCATATGATACCTTAATTGACTTTCGGTAAAGTAGCTGTCCGGTTTATTTTCCCTGTAATCATTACCTGAAATCAAACTTTTTACTGCTCCCAAATAATTTTTCAGTTCCGAATCAAAATTGAGCCTAAACAATCCGTAATCGTTCTCTAATCCTTTCGAATTAAGTAGATGGGTTTCAAATCCGAGCTTGAAATATTCAGGAGTTATTTTGTTTCCTCTTGATTTGTCGTCAACGAAAATCCATCCTACCCGAACGAAATTGGTAGCAAAATTGCCATCTTCGGTATTGTAAGTCCCGTCTGGATTGTATACCGGTCCACTCTGTCCATTGGAGTGATGCTCCAATGTTAAATAAGAGAGTAATTCTCCCCGATAGATTGCCGGATCACTGAAATTACGGTAAACGGTCAGACTAGGCATGTAACTTGGAGTTGTTATCGGATAAGAACGCTGGTCCTCCATCCTGATGATGCCCTTAAAAGAAATGTCCATCGCCCACTTACCATCATTTGATAAGTTTACCAGGTAATAAGGAGCCACTACTGCTTCGAATAACAGCGGTTCAAGGTTGCCTATCCCTTGTTTAAACGTTATGTAACTCGGTGAATGAACCATACCGATATATTCTGACATCAATTTTCGCTGGTCCGAAGACTCCTGAGCAAATGTTTTTGTAATAGTTAACAACAGTATAATTCCGGAAAAACCATACACAGTCAACGAGCGTTTAAGCAGACTTTTCATCACACAATATCACTTCGTCCAAGTACGTCTGAACTCTTATATTTATTAAGTTATTTTAGTATTAGTTAATACTAACTAACCTACATTTCATAAAAAAAAAGATTCCGGAATTTTTCTGTCTTTTCTCCCTTGGGTACTTTAATTCCCAGTACCTGGATGGTGTCTCCTACATTGCTGCTAAAACTGTGTACCAGATGTGCCGGGCACTCTACTAACATACCTTTCGTTCCAATCATTTTGTCTTCAGCAACACGGATAGTAGGATTTCCTTCAATGATGTAGTAAATCATATCGCATGGCAAGATTTTAGGTCCCATGCTCTCACCTGGCAATAAATCAAACTGAAGAATTTGCAGTGATTTATTCTCATATAAATATTGCAAGTCCACTTCTCTTCCGCTAATGGACTGCATCCACGGATTTCGATGTACTATTTTCATCCTTGTCATTTTTAAACCAATCCATAATACTTGTTAATTCATCTTCTATCAATTCAACTTTCTTTCTTCGAAACGAGCATTAAAATGTTTTCCAAAATCTTCGAGCCTTCTTCCACAAGATTTATTTTCTGATCAAATAGTTGCCATTTTGCCATCATCATTTTCATTGCTCCCATTATGATTATTGTAAGCTGTGAAGAAGGAAGATCATTTCTGATTTCATTTTTCTTCTGCCCTTCCTTTATGATGGCTTCCAACTGTCCTGCCAAAAAAAGAGTAATATCTTTAATTTTCTTTTTTAAGTATTCTTCCCCGTGATATATCTCTTCAGAGGATATGACCGAAATAAGCGCAGGATTTTTCTGTAACCGAGTAAACTGAAATTCAAAAGCCAATCTTAGTTTGTCAAAGCTTGGTAAATCGCTTTGTACAATCTCGGTTATCTTTAATTCAGTAGATTTTGAAAAGAAGTCAATGATATTCACCAGAATCTCTTTCTTATTTTTGTAATGACGATAAATGGCAGGTTCCGATATACCAATGGCATTCGACAGGTTTTTAATTGTCAACCCCTGTAAGCCTTTTTCAGCAATCAGCTTGATTCCTGTGTGAATAATCTCCAACTGTCTTTCAGTATACATGATGCGTTAGTTAATACTCACTAACAAAAGTACGATACTTTTGCAAACTGAGCATATTTCATTAAATAATTTTACAAAAAATTTACGTTACATAAACTTTACATCATAAAAAAGGAGGCCATTTGCCTCCTTCTATCAGTTATAAACCTAAACATCAATCATCGTCATCATCATGACCAGCCAATATTGCCGGGTAAGGAATCTTTCCTTTTGCACTGAACCAGAGTATCCGGTTTAACATATCATCGTCTCCCCCATCAATATGGTCGTATTGAGGTTCAAGACTTATGTTGGCATAATGCAGTGCTTTTCCTTTTAAGGATGAAAGTGTCGCATTCATTTCATCAAGCGGAATCTCGTTCTTAACCCAGTTATAAGGAGTATAATCGGGCGTTTGTACGAAACATGCATCCATAGTTGGGGCAATGGCATCCTGAATATTCATCGGAGGAAGACCAAGAATCTGTTCAATGGTACGTACCATGGCCGGTTGATTGTAGGCAGCATGTACTGCTTTATCCTTATGGGAATACGGACTAATCACAGTCCCAACCGTACGATAGGCAGAAACATGATCCCAGCCTGTCTGGCTATCATCTTCAGTAACAAAAATAACTGTATTTGCCCAAAAGCGACTATGACTAAGGGCGTCCACAATCTGACCGAGCGCAACATCATTATCGGCAACCATTGCTCTTGGTGTCGGATAGCCTGGACGAGTTCCGGCCGTATGATCAGCAGGAAGTGCCATGACCATTAACTCCGGAAGAGAGTCTCCATCCATATTCTCATACTTCTTTAGGTCTTTAATAAAGGCTGCTGCTCGCATAACATCCGGTATGGCGTGATGATCATAGCCCGGATAAGTTGTACTAAGTAATGGCTTTACAGGTCCCACCGTTGTTTTATTGGTGAACTGAAACGGTTCTCCCTTTACAAACTTCTGATAAATGTCCTTCCACCCCAGTGACTTATCAAACTCAGGAACAGCAGCTTCCCCGTATATTTTCACCGACACCCCGTGTTTCACAGCATTGTCCCAAATAAAACCTGTTGGAGCGTACACCATGGCATCATACTGAACGTGAGGATAACTCCTGAACCACGCACGTACATTTTTCTCTACATAATCAGTTACAATGGAAGCGTCGGTCCACTGATGCCCTTCTGCCGAACATTTGCCAGATGCCATGTAATTATCCATCAGAACAAAATCATTCACCAGTCGGTGCATATTAGGTGTTATTTTTCTACCGTAAATGCATAAGGTTGAGTCGCCGTTGCCTTTCGGTATGTCTCCCAACACCTGATCGTACGTACGGTTTTCCTTAATAATATACAGAACATGCTTAAATACCGATGGCTCACCAATTCTTTCAGGAACAGGCTTTGGCTCAATGCCAACACGGGCAGGCAATTCAGCTGCACGGACCCGCGCCAGATCGTTTACCGCTATAACAGTGTTGGTGTGTTCATCCATCTCTTTTTTATCAGGCATGGGAATCACTGAAATAGAAGCCAGCATATGATGAGAGTTGTATGCCAATGTTTTTTTAGGTCCCTGAAGCAACCCGACATGTGCTCCGGTTGCCTCAATATTGGTGACATACATTTTCTTATTATCCGCGATGGTGATGGATGATGGATAAGCACCTGTCGGGATAAATCCGGTAACCTCACTTTTTCTTTTAAGGCCACGTACAGAGGCATGTTTTCCAAGACGAACAACTGCTATGGCATTATCCATTCCGTTGGCAACATAAAGGTATTTACCGCTTTTTGAAACAGTGATGCCATCGGGTGAATCGCCCCAATACTTGTTTAGTCCTGGTTGTAGTCGGACCATAATACTTTCAACAATCTGATCTGATGAAGGATCAATTACCGAAACGTCATCGCTATTCGAGTTGGTTACATAAACATATTTTCCTTTCGGGGAAGAAATAATTTCGTTGGGATGAAGTCCGGTAATTATCTCATTGACTAAATTACCATTGTCCGGATTGTATACTGAAATACTACCTTCACGGGTCGCACCGGTTGTGAGTGTTACTTTTGCCTCACCCCACGGAACACCTGCCACTACATCATCGTCTCCCAGCGGCAAACGACCTCCCCAGTTGGTTACATACAATTTTCCATTGGCTTCGGTAATACCGTAGGGAGCAACACCCGTGTCACTCCGCCAGATTATCTGGCCCGATTGCAGATCCTGTTTTATCAGCTCATTATTTCCGTCAAGCACCACATAAAGGTAATCGCGGTTGTTTTCCTTACGGATTAAAAGTTCATTCGGCAATGCCGATTGTGCCGGTGGCAATGGATCATATGAAAAATAATCGGAGATTCCAGCTTCCTTGTTTTTCCAGGTTGCCCTGATAACAAAAGATTTTCCACCACTGGTGGCAGCACTCCATAGCACTTCCGTTAAATTGCCGGTCTGATGCCAGATAATTCCGGAATAAGTACTCATAGCTCCAGCCAGTTCTTCTCGCGAATTGATTGGCAGAGTGTATACAATGGTATCCGCTTTTGTGTCGATAAATACCACACTGTATCTCTCTTCAACAGCCAGCCATTTGCCATCAGGTGACAAAGCTGCATCAAGCGCATGATTTTCCAGACTTTTGTCTCCAAAATAAATCTGTTTGCCGGCAGGTTTCAACAGCCGGTTCCATGGAAGAACGTCGTTTCCGGATTCATCAACATTGTTTTCCTGATGTACATTCTGGGCCATTACAGGTCCGGCCAACAGACAAAGTAGGAAAAGGGATAATCTCATTAATTTCATGACGGGAATTTTGATTAATTAGGAAACTGAAATGTTGCCACTTTGTTCAGGAGTTCCTGATTTATTTATTGAATTCAATTGGATTTAAGGCAAAGCAAAAAGAAAAAATCCCTATCCGAAAGAATCCGGAAGGGATTTTAATATAAAAAAAGTTAAAATTATTACGTTTCTATTACTTGTCAGATTGCGGCATTTTAAAAGAACCCATATTCGTTACCTGGTATTGTGATAAATCAAATGTTTTGTGGCTATCTTGATTTACGTCAGTAACCTTCAAAACAGTCCTTTCTCCGGTCTCTTTATCCAGTGATTCGCTCTCCATTAAAAAACCCCAGGGCATGCCATTCGAATACAGGGCTGTTTTAAACACCGCCGACATTAAATCCCGGGTCTCCAGTTTAACATCGCGGGTCACCCAAAAATCAGATTTATCCATTTCATCTTCATACACGTATTCATCGCATTTGTAGCCGGCAATAGTTTTTGTCCTACCTGTTTTTTTCAGGTTTGGATTCAGGGTGGTCATATCGGTCGGATTCTCCTGCATTTCTTTATCTGCCTCTAGCAAGGAATCAGCATTCATCATCAAATTTAATCCATAAACTAAACCGGTATGTTTTCCATCTTCATCAGATAAAATGATGGTTGCCTTATTTTTATAATCAAAAATATAAACTCCCTTCCCTTTTGGACTTCCATCACTTTCTCCTCCGGTAAATTCGTATGCAAAATTATGCCTTCCTGGATTCATGAAAGTAACCATGTTTGCATCATTGGCGAGACTTCCATCTTTTTTGTAGGTCTTTATATTCATAGTCGTGGAATATTTAAATTCATATTCCTTTTCAATGGGAACAGGTTCACCCGACATTCCCATACTTTTCATCATACGCTGCATTCGCTCCTGACGCATCGCATCACGTGAGTTCTCTTCCTCTTTAGCACTTACCGTATCATTCTTATTTCCTACAATCGAATCTTCCAATCGATCCAATCCCTTATCAATTTGTTGGTCCACTTTATCTTCGGCTCTTTGCTCTGCCTTTTCCTGAGTCTTCTTCAAAGCCTTTTTGGCCATTTTTTCTAAAAAACCCTGAGCCTGGACCGGCTGGGAAAAACTTAATGCTCCGGCAAAAATAAACAGCAAAATCCATGTCTTTTTCATTGCTAAATCTAGATTTAAATTGGTTTAAATTTTAGGTAGACTAGAATTAAAATTAAAACTTGTTTATCTGAAAACCAATTATTAAGCTAAATATATGGTATGGGACAGATACAGCTTTGGGAGTCGGAACTTACCTCATTTTAAACCATAAATAACTGAAACAATATCAGATACAAAATTTACTGTCTTTCGAGAAGGAATCTGACATAAATTCGTTAATGCATACCGACTGATGGATGGAAAAAGTTACATTTGTTGGGTAAAAATTGATCTTATGAATACGTGGTTCGAGTGTAAAGCAAAATATGTAAAGATTGATGAGAATGGCAGGGAGAAAAAGGTAAATGAAGCCTATCTTCTTGATGCCGTATCGTTTACAGAAGCGGAAAGCCGCATTTATAAAGAGTTGGAAACAATGGTAAGAGGTGATTTTACCGTGACCAAAATTGCAAAAACCAATGTTGCTGAGATTATTCCTTCTGAAGATGGTGACCGCTGGTTTAAAGCCAAGGTTTCGTTTATTTCGGTAGATGAAGAAAGTGGCAAAGAAAAACGTACTGCTCAATATATTTTGGTTCTGGCTAAAACCGTTAGAGATGCATACGAGAAAGTGGTTGAAAATATGCAGGGAATGATGGTGGATTTTGAGATAAATGCCGTGAATGAAAGTCCGATAATGGATGTATTCCCTTATTTTGGTCGGGATGAAGATATTCCCGATAATCTTCGTCCGCTAAATGATGATGAGCTCATAGCCAGCAACAGTGAGGATGAAGATATGGATGATCTGGACCCTCTTGATGAGGATAACGAATCGGAAGAAGAATAAAGATATTTATGCACTGATACAAGACTGTTCAACCCGAACAGTCTTTTTTTTTATATTCAGGCGGACATGCTGGTTTTCAGCGAATCGTGTTTAAAGAACCGGTAAACCAGCAAAGAAGATCCTACCCCAACAATAATTCCCACTAGCACATCCGTTGGGTAATGTACCCCTAAATCCATCCGCGAATACCCCACTAGTCCCGCCCAAAGAAATGACGGAACAATAACGTACCACTTTGGATACATTAAACAAAGCGCCATAGCCATAGCCATGGCGTCGGAAGTGTGCCCTGACGGAAAAGACGGGCTCCCTCCTGCCGACAGTTTTTCAATAAACGGATAACTGATAAACGGCCTGGGGCGCTGAAATGAGTATTTAAGAATATTAACAATAATCGCCGACATTAACATACTGGTAGCCAAGTACCATCCTTTTCGTTGCAAACCCTTTTTTCGGGTGCGATAAGCAGTCATTAACATCATTAGCGGAATTCCATAAGCAACCGGAAAGGCAGCTGCCGAAATGAACTTGAATGGCCAGTAGAACAATGTATTCCTATTCAAATTGACCACCTTTAGTATATCGATGTCCAGATTCTGACCAACTGCAGTGGTGTATATAAAAACTAAAGCAACCGTAAATAATATGGTTACTGATTTTCTATTCATCTTTAAAATTCTATATAGCGAGATTTAAACTTCCTGTTATTCTTTTCAAAATACACGTTTGGCACTGAGAAAATAAATTTATCATGTGTACAATCACAATCACATGACAAATTTAGGATACTAAATGTTCGTTTATGTTATATCACTTTTAAGCTTCACTCCCTGCTCTAAATGTATTTCGGACTTTTACGCCTTATTCCAGCAATCTCAAATTTTCTGTCATGTATCTCTCCCCCATACCAAACGAGGCCTAATTAAATCTTAATTACCTATATTTAAGACACTAAACTTATAATACGACTAAACCATGAAAAATCTTAATCGGGTTACCCGTAGACGTTTCATCAAAACAACTGCAGGAACAGCTGCAGCTTTTACTATTGTTCCCAGCTATGCTGTTTCCGGTTTAGGCCATGTTGCACCCAGTGATAAACTAAATATCGCCGGGATTGGCATTGGTGGCAAGGGAAAGGTAAATCTGCAAAACATGGTAGACCAAAATATTGTCGCCTTATGCGATGTAGATTGGGATTATGCCATGCCAGTTTTTCAGCAATATCCAAAGGCCAAACGTTTCAAGGACTTCCGTGAAATGTTAGACCAGCAGAAAGATATCGATGCTGTAGTTGTTGCTACTCCCGATCATACGCACGCGATTGCGGCCGTGACGGCGATGAGAGCCGGCAAACACGTATATGTGCAAAAGCCGCTTACTCATTCGGTCAGCGAAGCCCGTTTATTAACTGAAACAGCCATAAAAACAGGCGTTGTAACACAAATGGGAAATGAAGGGCATTCAGATGATTCGGTTTATGAAGTGGCAGAAATTATTCAAAGCGGAATACTCGGCGATATCAGGGAAGCGCATGCCTGGACCAACCGTCCAATCTGGCCACAGGGACTGGAACGTCCTGCACAGGCTGAAAAGATACCCGCCACACTTGACTGGGAACTCTTTCTTGGCCCCGCAGCTTTCAGGCCATATCATTCAGCCTATACGCCATGGAGTTGGCGAGCCTGGTGGGATTTCGGTACCGGAGCACTGGGAGACATGGGATGTCATATACTTGATGTTCCATTTTATGCGCTTAATTTGAAGTACCCTGTAACCGTTGAAGCCAGTTCAACTGTATGCAATACCGAAAGTGCTCCTGAAGCATCACGTGTTGAATATACATTTCCGGAACGTGAGAAGCTCGAAAACTGCAATTTCCCGGAAGTGAAAGTTACCTGGCATGATGGCGGTCTAATGCCTCCCCGTCCGAGAGAATTGCCTGATGGCGAGCCCATGGGTGGCTGGGGCGGTGGTAATTTATTCATCGGTTCCAAAGGAAAACTGGTATGCGATTATTATGGTCGTGATTGGAAATTATTGCTTCCCGGTAATGAAAAACCCGTGGCATCGGCGAAACTTCCCCGCTATTCGGATGATCCGTTGGGTGGTGGAAGACACGAAATGCAATGGGTGCGTGCATGTATGAATGGCAAAGAAGGTCCTGGTCAAACTTCATCCAACTTTGCCTACGCCGGACCGCTTTCCGAAATGGTACTGATGGGTAATCTGGCTATCCGGCTACAGGGACTTAATCGACCGCTACACTGGGATGGTGAAAAAATGAAATTCACCAACATTTCGCCAAACGATAAATTTAAAATCATTACTTCGCACCGATACAAGAAAATTGATGGCCAACCACAGTTTTATACTGATTGGACTGACGAATTACCGGCTGCGGAAATGGCAAATATTTGGATAAATCACATCTATCGGGATGGATGGAAAATTTGAACGAAAAAATATTTCTATTCAATTTAACACATTAACAGGTAGTTCGACATCGATTCATTGTCTATTGTTAATAAAAAAGCAAATAAGAAACCATAAGTAGACAATATTGAAGGATAGGTTCACGTTTTACCTATGCTTCTACAAATAATTCTACCATTTTTTTGGGGTGCTGCTCCTTCGGGAGTTGCACCCTTTTTGCTTTTAGTCATGAAAAGCTTCATGAATGAAAAGCCTCCCGAAGCATATAAATACTTTTTGATACGCCTTCGTCAGCAGGCTCTTTCCCCTCAAACTCCAATGAGACATAACCCTGATAATTGACATTTTCCAATATTTCAGCAATGCGCTTGTAATTCAAATCGAGGGTATACCATTCGCCTCCACCAAAATAAGTTTTGGCTTGCACAAAAATGGTATAAGGTGCTATCATTTCCAGCTTCTTGTAGGGTTCCTCCATAAAATTTCCGGTGTCCATCAATAATCCGAGCCATGGAGAGTCAATACTTTTCTTTATTCGCAACATTCCTTCCGGAGTAGAAGTTAGTCCCCAATGATTTTCAAGGGCCATCACCACTCCAAGTTCTTCTGCCCGTGGCACGCACTTTTCAATGCTATCGATAGCCCATCCAAATGCATCGTCTTCGTTGTAACCTGTAATTGGCTCTTCCTTTCCACGATGAGCCATCAAATCATCAAATGATTTTCGAGTCCCCCATCTACCGGAATTTAAACGAATGCTTGGGATACCCATTTCAGCAGCAATCTCCAAACATCGAATTGTGTGCTGAATATTTTTCTCACGTTCAGCTTTATCGGGGGATACGAAATCCTGGTGTATTGAAAGGCAAACTAGATCGATACCATTTAAAAAAGCGTGACGTTTCAGTTGATTCAGATAAGATTTGGACTCATTGTCCAGTTGACGATGGAGCACATCTACCCCTTCGATACCTAACCGGGCAGCTTTATCGATTACTGTATCGACAGTAACTTTTGGTTCTCTGAAATGCCAGTAAGAATAAGTAGAGACAGCCAGCTTTACGCGGGTTTTCTGAGGAATTGAAGGTAAACCAGGTTTCATTGATGATAACAACAATCCGCCGGAAGTCCATCCGGCAGCGGACAAAAAGGTGCGTCGGTTTGTTTTCATAGTTTGGTTGGTTAATTAAGTCAATTATGCGAATGCATTGCCATTTCCCTTAGGGAGATACAATGCCTTCGTTATTAAAAAACAATAAATCCTTCACCTCATCTATTTTTACGAATGCCTCTTGTTTATCCATGTATCGGTTTCCTACAATGCCCACCTTTTTACAACGACTTAACCTTATCAGCGGATTGATCATTGGCTTTTCCGAATCGGCTGCAAAAATTGTGTTTTGGCGCACAATTAATCCACTCGTGGCCATAGCTTCCACAATACTTTGCCCGGCATTATAAAAGGTATTTCCTTCAATGGTTATATCTTTATGAAGATAAGAAGTATCAGCCAACTCAGCAGACATAACGGGGCCAATTAAGATAAGTGCATTATTGGCTTTCCCATCTCCGCATCGCCTAAATGTGTTGTTTTTAATGAAGACCTGATTCAGCATGACCGGCTCAAAAGCCATATCAAATTCGCCTCCCAGGTTAATGCCATGTTTTCCTGAGCGAATCTGGTTTCCTTCTACAGTTATTTTCCCGGATGTTTGTAGTTTAATACCATTGCCAATAACGTTGTTTAAAACATTCGATCGTAAAACCACTTCCGGCTGGCGCGAAATATTGGCCAGTAAGGTTCCTTGCTGAACCGATTCGGGCAGTGGGCGATCAAACCATAATTCCTGGTATTGCTCATTCAGATCGCGTATTCGCGTTACCACCCGCTCGCAACGAAGATTGGTATGCTCAGCATTAATTAACCGAAGGGTATCACCTACTTGTGCAAATGGACTACCCCACTGTTTTTCATTTATTTGCCTTACTCCGAGTGTACTATTGCTGATACGCTTTATAACCTTTAGCGTAGGACCTGACACTGAGACTGCATCCCCCATAATTCCTGAAAACCGACAGTTTGTTATGACCAATCTCTTCTGACATCCAATAAACCGGACACCTCCGGTTGACAATGACAACTTTCGTCCCATGATGCTGTCTGGCAGAACATTAATTCGGTCAAGCATTACATTACCTGACTGTTCAGATACAATTACCCTTCCAGGCACATTCCGAACGGAAAGATTCGAAAAGGTTACGCCATCAGAACCGGACAAATGAAACACCGGGGATATTTTATCCTTTATTTTTTCGTTGTTTTGCTCCCAAATCAATTTCCAACCAATCCCGGGCAAAGATTTTACCGGCGCTTCAATCCAGAAATGTGGACGACTAAGTGGTTTTGCTGAGATATGTCGGTTTGCACTTAAACTGGATGGCAGAAACGAACATGATGTTTTCTCATTGCTCTTTAACCACCCCACCATTTTAACCGGCAAATTTTCACCCTCATTCTTCACCGAAAGTACTCCGCCGATCACTCCAAGACTATCGGCAGGGTTTGTTGTCAATGTAAATGATGAACCAGCCTTGTCTGCTTCGCTAACTGTTCCTTCACCCCATACTGTTTGAGCAAACCGGATGTTAATGTTTCGGATACTAATATTCTTACATTCCTGAACTTCAAAGGGCAGCATCATGCCGTGAAAGATAAACGTGGAACCAAATCCATCGATTATCAGGTTTTCAAAATTGAACAAAGGGAAGGCAATACGTCTCAAACCATTTGATGCTCCTGTAATTGCAAGGTATTCTTCCAGGGCATAGTCAGGATAAAAATGATAGGTTCCTTTTGGTATGTTTAACCTTGATGCTCCCGATTCGTAACAAGCATCCAACGCCTTTAAAATTGCCGGTGTGGCATCTTTTTGCTCAAGTAATCCAAACTGGGCTGCATTTATGCCATCGCTGGTTTGCTGCCCGTATATTTGAATCGTTATCGAAATAAGGATGAGTAACAGTATATTTTTTTTCATATAGTGGTTGATGGACCGAATTGATTTTAACTCAAGATATGAAATTCAGTTGAAATGGAGGATTGGAAAGGTCGGTTTATCCTGTAAAATAACAAGTTAATAACTTTAATTTATGAAATGGGAATCATCGGCAGACTTCCCCTGATTAAACCGGCTGTTATTGGAGGGGGTTGCAGGCAACGAAAACGAAAACGAAGTTCCATTTCCGGGCCGACTTGACCCAATGAGTTTGCCACCATTCTTTTCCACAAATTCGGCAATCAAACTAATTCCAAGGCCGGTTCCTGGCTCATCATCTGTTCCCCGCGTTGTATAAGCGATGCGTTGCTGAATCATTAAATCCAGTTTGTTTTGCTCCATACCCACACCGTTATCGCTCACAGTAATCACATGTTTATCCTTAATGGAGCGACTACTGATAACCACATTTCCCCCTTTTGCTGTAAACTTGACGGAATTACTGACAAGGTTCCGCATGACTGAGCTCATTTGATTGTAATCACAATGTACACGTACATCTTCATCAATATCCAACTTAATGCGGATGCTCTTTGAAGCCGCTACCTGTTCCAAAAGGCCAATAGCCTCTTCAGCCATGTTGTGCAGCGAATAATCCCCCGGGAAAGCGGCCATTCCTTCATTTTGGTTTTTGGCCCAGAAGAGCAGATTTTCAGCTAAAAAATATACTGCTCCCAATTGCTGATAGCACTCTTTCAGAAAAACATCCATCTCTTCTTCTTCCACTTTCATTTCACCGCTGGCATACACTCGAAACAGTTCGTACATACCCGCCAGCGGGCCTCGCATGTCATGACCAATGATGGATAGAATACGATTTTGAACCTGATTCAAATGATTCATCTCTCGCTCTTTGTGCAATTTTTCTTCCAGAATGAGTTCCTGTTCTGCCCGCTGTTCAGAAAGTATAATATTCAATGATTTGAGCTTGTGGCGCTGTCTGTGCAACCAAAAGTTGTGAAGAATGAAAAACAGGAGTACAAAAATGACAATGAGTAGGAGTTCATACAACTCCTGCTTGTCAAGGTATATCATCTCGAGATAATATGAATGGATACCCCCCAACTGGGCAGCATGTGACGGCGCAACTTTAGCAGATAACTCACTACCATAGCTCTTGCTGTAACCGATGCCCAGATTCACTGCCAGCACCAGTAACAATGATATAAAAGTCTTCCTGTTATAGCGGCCCCTGAAAATTCTCATTCGGGCAAATATTACTTCTACAAATATTATCGAAAAATAAATTAGCTTCTACCATTCAAAACGGGTTTGAAAGTAACAGGTTTTATGGTTTCCTCCAACAAATCCTTCGAATTACTCTAATATGGAATGAAACTATGGCACATAATGTTTATTAGAGCCGTCACTTTTTCAATTTATGACAAAATTTTCACACAATAGCTCCTATTAATTTAAAAACAATCAAATACATGCAGTAAAACACCAAATTCCGTCTATATAAAATAATTGTGAGAGGGAATACCTGTGTATCTACAACACATTGTAGGAATGAGTGCATTTTGCTATTTTTCCGTCAAATTAACAGTACTAACAATTAACCTTACTAACGTGAAACGCAAATCTCTCATCCTGTTTGTGATAGCAGTATTTTTGTTTTCCTGCTCAGCAAACAAACAACCAAAACAACGAGTGAATCCATTTTTTGAAACGTTCGATACGCCTTTTCAGGTACCTCCGTTCGACCGTATTACCAACACCGATTACCTGCCTGCATTCAAAAAGGGTATGGAGGAACAGAATGCTGAAATTGCCCTAATCGTTAATAATACGGAGGCTCCTTCCTTTGCCAATACCATCGAAGCACTGGAATACAGCGGACAATTACTGAACCAGGTCGGCAATGTATTTTTCAACCTTCAGGGTGCCAATACCAACGACTCCATTCAGGCTATCGCGAAAGAAGTAGCTCCGTTACTTTCTCAGCACGGAGATGCCATCAAGCTGAATGAAAAGCTTTTTGCCCGCATTAAAAGTGTGTATGATAGCAAGGAACAACTTGATTTGAATTCTGAACAGAAAAGGTTACTCGAGGAAACCTACAAAGATTTTGTTAGAGGCGGAGCTAATCTGGCGCCGGATAAGAAGGAGGAGCTAAAGAAAATCAATGAAGAGTTGTCGCTTCTCTCCCTTCAGTTTG
>ENA-ORXD01001797-ORXD01001797.1-sediment-metagenome-genome-assembly--contig:-NODE-1797-length-16064-cov-3.718834_pt1 | contig 16064 bp, 9 predicted proteins | sample MGYA00237862_ERZ511471 | MGnify/ENA metagenome assembly ERZ511471
CGCGATGAAGGCGGCGAAGTTCGTTGAAAAACTCGAGATCCCGGTGGTTGGGATCGTCGAGAACATGAGCGGCCTCATCTGCCCGCACTGCAAGGGCGAGATCGACCTCTTCGGCTCCGGCGGAGGGAAACGGATCGCCGAGCAGCTGGGGGTCCCCTTCCTCGGCGCTATACCCCTCGATCCCGATATGCGGAAGGCCGGGGACGAAGGAAAGCCGTTCGTTATCCGGAGCCGGGACAGCCCCACCTGGAAGAGCGTGGATGCAGTGATGGAAGAACTCGTCAGGGTGGTAGGGAAGTAGATGAAGTTCCGGGAGGTGCTCGAGGCAGGCGGGACACCCCTCCCCCTCTACGACGATATTGCCCGGGTGCTGGACGATATCGGGCTCTTCCCCGGTTCTGTGGAAGAGATCTACCGCAGTGCAATGGGCCTCGACGAGGAAGCACTCGATCACCTCCGGTTTGCCCTCCTCCGGGTCCAGATCTACTCTGATATCCACCGGAACGAGGACATGGAGCAGGCGCAGAAGATCAAGTACGTGTCCCAGGTCCTCGAGAAGATCATCTTCGGCTCCCTGATGATGGAGCACGAAGAGCTCGGGCAGGATTGAAGACCCGCCTGATCACGCCGCTCCTTCCCGGCCCCCGGAGACGGGGGATTCTTGTAACCCATGATCCCCCTGTGCCAGGCACTTTGAGATCAGGGGCGCATCGCTGATACAGCGTGAATGACCCCCTGCTTTTTTGCTCCGGTACTTTCAGATGCACGGTACCCGATTGCGAGCGATACTCACGGGCAGGGTGGCAGGTATCGCGGGAAACGAACCAGACCCGGATATCCTCTCCCTCTCTCCCCTTCATCCTGGAATGCCGTGAAAGTCATCCTCTCCGTATCCTATGGGGAAGATGAGTTGGTGTAGTTCAGCTGGAATACGAGGTGCTGCCGGTGTGCCCTTCTGGGGCGGTGTACATAGCTCAGCAGGGGTATGGCCGCCAGGAGCCACCACACCAGGTATCAGGTTCACCAGGTTCACCATACCAGAGAGCGAAGTGTCGGAAAAAGAGATATCACTGCACATCCCACGGATATGCTACACGCCGTGATCCCATGCCCAAGTACTCGTTTATCGCACGGGTGCCGAACCTGCCGGGAGCGCTCCACAATGTGGCCCGGGTGGTGATGCACAGCGGGGCGAATATCAACCGGGTCCAGTTCGACCAGCGGATCGACCCGTATATCGTCTTCTTCGAGGTCACCTGCCCGGAGGGAGCCTACGTCACTATCGAGGACGGGCTCGCCGCGATGGGGTACCTGCAGGACACCCTGCAGCCATTGAGCATCCTCAAAGTATACATCTTCCTCCCGAACGAACCCGGCGCACTCTTCTCGTTCCTCAACCACACGACAGCGTGCGGCGCAAATATCACGTACATCGACTTCGATGACCGGGGCCGCCACCCGGAGCGGCTCACGGTCACGATTAGCCTCGAGGAGAGCGCAGTGGTGGAGCGCCTCCTCGATGCGCTCAAAGGCCGGTACCGGATCGAGATCCTCGAGTACGACACGACCGGGAAAAGCCTCGATGACACGGTCTTCTACATCCGGTTTGCCCAGGAGATCCGTGCGATCATCGGCGGGTCGGAAGACCCGTTCCTCTTCTCATTCCTCGCCGACATCAACCATGCCGTCCAGGAGCTGATGAACCTCGGCCAGGACCCCAAGACCGTCTTTGCCTCCTTCCTCCAGACCGGCCGGACCCTCACCGCCACCATGGGTGGAGGGTTCTTTGCCGATATCCAGTGCATCCCGCTCACGGATGAGATCATCCTCACCTGCATCCAGCCCCCTGCGGGAGGGAACGTGTACCTCATCGCAACGCCCCGGGGTTGCACGATGGTGGACACCGGGTATGGGATCTATGCCCGGGATGTCGGGACACTTCTCCGCGACCTCGTCCCTGGCGGGAGCGAGGCGGTTCGTGACCTCGTGATCACCCATGCCGATGCCGATCACTGCGGGGCGGGCGGAGAGATTGGGGTGCCGGCCCGCATGCATCCCGGGACGCAGGAGATCATCAGGGTCGCGAACCGGGCGTACGGTTCGCGGAGCGAGGCATCGGTCCTCGAGGAGATCTATACCACGATGATCAACCTCTTCTCCCGTTTCAACCCGCCAAAGGAGGTCCTGCTCTTTCCCTCCCCCTCCGGTAAGGTGCGGGGTGGGTTCCCGGTCCTCGATACCCTTGACATCGGGGGGTACCGGTTCGAGGTTCTGGAGGGGCTCGGCGGGCACCTGCACGGGCAGGTCTACCTGTTCTGCGAAGAACTCGGGGTGCTGTTCTCTGCCGACACGGTGATCAACTTCCCGCACCTCTCGTCTGACCGTGCAGCGTACAACACCCTCGCGGTAATCCTTGTCACCTCGGTGAACGTGGACAGCGACCTCGCACGCAGGGAACGCCAGCTCCTCCTCGATCTCGTCCGGGGCACCACCGGGCAGTACCACGGGGGGAGAACCGGGTGCCTGGTCTGCTGCGGGCACGGCCCGGTCTCGGTCCCTGACGGAGCAGGACTGGTCCCCTGGGGAGAGGTACGGCACTATGCGCCGGAGCCCTGACCGGCACGTATCTGCCGGTGAGCCCTGTGGCTTTCGATGATATTTCCTTTCAGGGGCAGGTAATGTGTCGTATCAGACCCTGTCTTCAGGAAGAGTCCTTGCCCTGCTCCATTGTATCTGGATCCAGATGCCTCGTACCCTCGTGATACGAACCATCAGAATACTCCCTGGAGCGAGTTACCCTTGCACCCCCATAACCCCCCGACACCGGATGTGACCCCCTGGGGCATATTCAGGGGTTGAACGCGATGGATCCCGCCGATTGTGAATCGAGAGAGAAGAGCGAGGAACCTCCCGGGTATTTCCCGGGGTGTGATTTTTCAGGGACCGCCCGGTTTACCAGGACGGTATTCCCCGGGCCGTCCCCGCCCTTGAATCCGGGAAGAGGCTGTATCGCGATACCCGGGTCATGAAAACAGGATGATCATCTGGAGAAGTACAGTCCCGGAGTTCAGGTCCCGGGGCACCATCAGAAATAGTCGGTGGGGTGGAGAGGTCCCCCGCGGGGGTGGGAATGGTATCCCTACCCCCCGCTGCCGGAGTACCTTCCAGTCCACTATGTAGCTCTATCTTCTCCACCAAAACCAGTCAGACGGCTCGTGTAGTGCATGGTCTTGTCAAAGACATCGATGAACCCGTCGACGGTTGTAGTCTCGGAGAACCCGGTTGTCGCATAGACTACTTCAGGGATTCTATCCTCACTCCTGCTCTCGGAGCTGAGTACATTCATGTATGCGGACGCCTTGCCGATAGTCTCGATCACGCGGATATTGTGGTTGAGCTCTACCGCCGGGTCACCGGTCTTCATGATGAACCGGTCATTGGTTGTGGTCGTAACGCTGCCGAACTGCATGTCGACAGAGCTGCCCGCCTCTGCTGAATTGCAGAATGCAGGGAACACTACCGCAGGGGACGCGGCAAAGACGCACATCATGCTATCATCGGTATCCTGCCACCTCGCGGTGCCGTCGACGAAGATGTTCTCGGTCGTGACCATCGATGACGTACCATCACCTTCGAAGGTGAGCTGTTTGAATGCCTCGATGTTGTACTGGTTCACGTTCATGTTCTTGGTGTCGAGGTTCGTCAGCTTGGTGTAATCGATGAGCCCTACGCCATTCGAGACCGTGTCTTCGTTGTAGGTGGTCACATAGTAGATGCCATAATCATACGGATCAAGCGGGGGTATCTCTGCGAGCGTGTCAACCACGGACATGGCCGTCTCGATGCTCGTCCTCGAGACCATCGAACCGGCAACCTGTGCGGACGTGACCGTCCCAACCCCGATCGTCTCGGGAGTCTGGGGGATCCCCGTGTCAGCCACGGCATAGCCGCCCAAACCGGTCAGCATCATGAGTACGAGTACTATCATTCCGATTTTTTTCACAACATTCCTCCTGCAAATCATGCTGATACTTCAGCACCATGAAAAATCAAGAAATGAGTATATATTATTTCCTCTATCTCCTGGTTGAGTTCCCGTGGGAATGGCTCCGGCTCCCGGAACCCTGAAGGAGTGCATCAGTTCAACGGAAGGGTAATACCCAGCGGCTGGGATGGACGTTTACGAACCACGATCCGGATCTCCACGATACTTCCACGATTTGTAATTGACGGCCCCTGGGAGGATCCCGTCCATACCCTGCGCAGGAAGATATGCCAGAATACTCACGGGTTTTGCCGTTGAAGGAGCTCCATCGCTGCGATGACGAGCGCCCGGGTCGCATCCCGGATCACGGCAGGGGGCGGGGAGAACCTGCTGCTGTGGAGAAAGCCGCATGATCCTGGAGGATCAGCACACCCCACCCTGAAGTAGCAGAGGGGAAGCGGCGGTTCAGCGAACCCGAACACGCCAAAGTCCTCGCTCCCGGTGAGCGGGTCGATACGGACCACGCTCCCGGACCCCAGCACCCGGGCCAGCGCACCGGTAACGCGGGTGGTGAGGGCCGGGTCATTGGTCATGGGCGGGACGGACTCGGGGAGGAGAGAGATGCGCGGGGTGTGGCTGGCGGGGAGCCCGGCACTCTTCACCACCCCTTCGGTGACCCGCCGGATTGCATTCAGCAGGAGGTCCCGGACCGGTTTTTTGAAGTACCGGATATTTGCCTGGAGCAGGACCTCATCGGGTATTGCATTATGCTTCAGGCCCCCGTGGACCGAGGCGACCGTGATGATCCCGAACTCGAGGGGCGGGAGTTCCCGCGAGACGATGGTCTGGAAGGCGAGGATGACCTGTGCGGCCGTAACGACCGGGTCGCGGGTCTGGTCAGGGTGGGCTGCATGGCCACCGATGCCCGGGATCACGATATCGAGGGATTCGCTCCCCGCTGAGAAGATCCCCTCGCGGTACCCGATAGTGCCGGCAGGGAGATCGGGTGCGACGTGGAGTGCGATGCCGGCAGACGGCCGCGGGAACCGGGAGTAGAGGCTGTCGGCTACCATGCGGGCGGCACCGGAGACCGACTCCTCCGATGGCTGCCCGACCAGGACGAGGGTGCCGGACCACCGGTCCCGCAGCCGGGTGAGCACCCATGCAGCCCCGACGAGTGCGGTCATGTGTATATCATGCCCGCATGCGTGCATCACATCGACCTCCCGGCCGCGGGAATCCTGCATCCTCACCCTGCTCTGGTAGGGGAGCCCGGTCTCTTCCCTGACCGGGAGCCCGTCCATGTCTGCCCTGACCAGGAGCGCCGGGCCTTCGCCGTTGGCGAATATGGCGACGACCCCGTGGCCGCCGACGCCCCTGGTCACCCGGCATCCCACCTGTTCGAGCTCTCCCGCGAGCCGTTCAGCAGTCCATGCTTCCTGCCCGGAGAGTTCAGGGTGTGCGTGCAGGTCCCGGTACAGGTCGAGGAGTGAGGGGTACGCTGAATCAATGGTAGATAGTATCGGGTCTTCTGACATACTTTTCTCACCTCATCCGGGAAGGATGCCGTGGTGGGGAAATCGGATACGGCCGGCCGGTGTCAGGTATCAGCCTTATCTCTTCCCACCCGGCGCGTTATCAAAGCTCCCCCCTATCCAGACGGCCTGGAACGGGACGTAATCCTGAACCAGGGCAGTTCTCAGTGAGGAATGATACCAGGAATCCTATAAATCAGTACCCTGCGGTTCCCGGAACTCTCTCCTCTGCACCGCACCGTGTACAAAATTGTATCTAGTATAGAGGTTCAAGATCATTCTCAAATGGCACCCAGGCACCGCGTTCAGGATATGATGCGCCTCATGGCGCGAAAGATCATGGCGACCGCCGACACCCTGAAAGACCAGGAGACCGAGGCATTTCTCCGCGAGATCCTCGATGCGGACCGCATCTATGTCATGGGCGCCGGGCGTTCCGGCCTGGTCGCGAAGGCGTTCGCCATGCGGCTGATGCACCTCGGCTTCACCGCGTTCGTGGTGGGAGAGACGATAACCCCGGCCATGCGGGGAAAGGATCTCCTGGTCATCTTCTCAGGTTCTGGCAGGACCAAGACCATCGCCGATATTGCCGAGACCGCTCATGCGATCGGGGGGCGGATCGCCCTTATCACCGCGAACCGCGAGTCCCGGATCGGGGCACTCGCAGACGTCATGGTGATCATCGAGCACCAGCGCGACGAGGTGAAGGATGATACTGCCGAGTTCGAGGTCCGGCAGATGACCGGGGAGCACAAGTCCTTCGCCCCGCTCGGGACCCTCTTTGAGACGGCAGCCATGGTCTTTGCCGACGCCTGCATCTCCCTCCTGATGGAGATATCGCAGATCGATGAGAAAGATCTCAGGAACCGCCACGCAAACATCGAGTGAGGAGGTTGGTATGAAAGAGTACACATGTGCGGAGAGGTGCCGCGGGATCGAGATCTCGGGCATTCGGAAACTGTTTGAGGCGGCCGGGCCGGGGTCCATCAACATGGGGCTCGGCCAGCCGGATTTTGATACCCCTGAGCACATCAAGGAGGGCGCGATCCGTGCCATCCGTGAAGGGAAGACCGGGTACACCCCGAATACCGGGATCCCCGAACTGCGGGATGCGCTGGCCGGGAAGTTCGGGCGGGAGAACGGACTCACCTACGATCCCGCCCAGATCATCGTGACGGCCGGTGCGAGCGAGGCACTCCACATCATCATGCAGGCCCTCATCGGGGACGGGGATCGGGTCCTGCTCGCCGACCCCGGGTTCGTATCGTATGGTGCGCTCGCCGTCCTTGCGGGAGGGAGTCCGGAAGGAATCCCGCTCGATGAGAAGCTCTGTATCGATATCGAGGCTGCGAAAGAGAAGATGGACGGGGCACGGATGCTCGTGCTGAACTCACCCGGCAACCCGACCGGGGCGGTCGAGAGCAGGGATTCGATCCGTGCACTTGTCGAGTATGCGGATGGTGCCGGGGTGACGGTCGTGAGCGATGAGGTGTATGAGCACTTCATCTACGGGGCATCCCACCACAGCGCGGCGCTCTTCGGCGAGGATGTCATCACCGTCAACGCGGCGAGCAAGACGTACGCGATGACCGGGTGGCGCCTCGGGTACCTTGCCGGTCCGCGGGAGTATACCGAACAGTGTCTCAAGGTCCACCAGTACTGCCAGGCATGTGCGACCTCGATCTCCCAGTACGCTGCGCTGGCTGCATATACGGGCCCGCAGGACTGCGTCGGGATGATGCGGGACGAATACCGGCGGAGGAGGGACTACCTCTATGCAGAACTGCAGGAGATGGGATTTACCTATCCCCTTCCCCTGGGTGCTTTTTACCAGTTCGTTCCCATGAACCGGGATCTCATCGGAAAGATACTTGCCAGCGGGGTCATCATCGTGCCCGGCGAGGCGTTCGGGTGCAATGCCCCGGGCTATGCCCGCCTGAGCTATGCAGCGTCGATGGAGGACCTGAAAACAGCCGTGGCACGGATACGGGCTGCACGGGAGGTATAACAGATGGTACAGGAGTTACTGAAGAGACTCTCCAATGCCCACGGCATCTCGGGGAGCGAGGACAGCGTGCTGGGGATAGCACGGCGGGAATTGAAGAAGCATGTCGATGAGCTCCACGAGGACGCCATGGGCAACCTCATTGCCGTGAAGAAGGGGAACCGGTTCAAGATCATGATCGCCGCCCATGCCGATGAGATCGGGCTGATGGTCAAGTCTGTCGATGAGAAAGGGTTCCTCCGGTTCGTGACCCTTGGCGGGTGGTACCTCCCCACGCTCTACAACCAGCGGGTCATCCTCCACGGGACGAAGGGCGCCGTCCCCGGCGTCCTGGGGGGCAAACCGCTCCACAAGATGGACGAGGAGGACCGCAAAAAGGGGGTGAAGGCCGATGACCTGTTCATCGATATCGGGGCACGAGACCGGGGCGAGGTCGCATCAGTCGGGGTGGAGATTGGCACACCGGGATCCCTGGACCGTGAGGTCGTCAGGCTCGCCAACGGGCGGCTCACCGGGAAGGCCTTCGACAACCGGGTCGGCGTGGCCATGCTCATCTCGGTCCTGCAGCAGGTGAAGTCCCCGTTCACGATCTACGGGGTCTTCACCGTCCAGGAAGAGGTGGGGCTGAAGGGGGCGAAGACGAGTGCGTATACCCTCGATCCCGATTGTGCCATCGCAACCGATGTGACCGTTCCGGGAGATCACCCGGGTATCGATACGAAAGATGTCCCGGTCGAGATGGGGAAGGGGCCGGTCATCACCATTGTCGATTCAAGCGGCCGCGGCCTGATCGCGAACAGGGGCATGATCCAGTGGCTCAGGAGCACGGCCGATGCCTGCGGCATCCCGGTCCAGATGGAGGTTGGCGCCGGCGGTACGACCGATGCCACCGCGATACACCTCGAGCGGGGGGGGATCCCGAGCACCACCCTCTCCATCGCGACACGGTACATCCACTCCCCGGTCGAGGTCGTTGACCCGGAGGACATCGAGGCAGGTGTCCGGCTGCTCGTTGAGGCGCTCAAGACGAAACCGAAGCTCTGATCGGCAGCATAAAGCACCATTCTTTTTTCCCGTCTTCATTGGCACTCAATACGGAGAGCTTCCCCGGCCAATGGCCAGGGATCTAAGTATATCATATTTACCCATCTGCCTCCCCGGACACGGTTTGAAAAGGATGATACGGGGATCATACGGTTTACCAGGAATGATACGGGCAGACAGGATACCCGTCAGACAATTGTCTGCTGACTGGTAAGCTGATATGCATATACCTGTTCAGATTGCGATCATTGTTCATCATTATTCTCCCAATCTTTCCTGGATTGAGTGGTTCAGAATCCCGTATCATGTTCTCGCGTGATCATCGCCTTTTCCCGCATTGTGAACCTCAGTGGAAGGAGGAGAGAGATTCAACCGCTCAATCCTGATGTTTTACGTGTTGAGCTTGTTAAGCTATTCAGATCATTAGGAAAACAGCAGCTCTGAAGGTTGAAATTTATTATTTATGGCAGGATGTTCTATCAATAGGGATGGTGCCGCAGGGACATTGGTTACAATCACATTTCATCTGATCAAACGACCTGATATGACAAAAAAACCCTGTTTCTGAGCTCATTTCCTAGGAAAGATTTATATATATTACCGGAGAGGATATGATGAATACATTTATATCATGAGATTGGTCCACAATTGCGACCCGGTTTCATGATTGGAGGATGTATACAACTCGTATATACTGAGGTGTTCATATGAACAGGAAAGGGGTAATTCATACTGTACTGCTGATGCTCGCGGTCACGGTGCTCGTGCTCCCGGTCTCGGGCGCATTTGCCGTGACCGGCATCAGTCCTGACCAGGGATTGAATACCGGATCGGTGTTCATCTCCAACCTTGCCGGGACGGATCTCCCGCAGGATGCCAGCGTGAACCTGATGCTGGCGAACGAGACCAATATTACCGGGCAGTTCGTCTTCTGGGAGAGTCCGACCCGGATCACCTGCCTCCTGGACCTTACCGGGAAGAAGGCCGGGACCTGGGATGTTGCCGTGGTGAACAACACCGATGGTTCTGAAGCTGTTCTCTCTCCAGGGTTTTCAGTGAAGAACCCGGCGCCGACCCTGGCCGGGATCGACCCGCTGAAGGGGATCAACAACGGCACGGTCACGATCACCAACCTGTCCGGGACCGGGTTTTTACCGGATGCGACGGTGAACCTGACCGACGGGATAACCGTCATCCCCGGGACCAGCGTGGATGTCATCTCCGGGACGCAGGTTGCCTGCGATTTTGACATCACCGGTGCAGTCCCCGGGTTCTGGGATGTCGTGCTCACCAATGAAGACGGCCAGTCTGCAGTCCTGACAGACGGGTTCCAGATCACCTTCCCGCCACCGGAGGTCTACGCTATCCTGCCCTCCACCGGGAAGAACGATGAAGTCATCGGGATCACGAACCTCTCCGGTGCAAACTTCATAGCCGGGGCAACGGTACACCTGGCAAAGGTGAACGAGAGCGACATCCCCACGATCAACGCGCCGATCGTACAACCAGGGAAGATCCTCTGCTTCTTTGACCTGAACGGCAGACCGGTCGGCGCATGGGACGTCGTGGTCACGAACACGGTCGATGGTCAGTCCGGAGTGCTCCCGGGCGGGTTCTCGATATTCTATCCCCAGGCACCGGTATTGACCGGCATCGACCCGGACAATGGCGAGAACGATGCACTGGTCAGCGTTGTCATTACCGGAATCGGGTTTGAGGACGGTGTGACTGCGACGCTCAGCAGGGGTTTGCTGCCAGACATCCCAGGGAGCAATGTCATACGGATCAACACCACCGCGATCTCCTGTGACTTTGACATAACCGGGGCTGAAACCGGCGCCTGGGATGTCCGGGTGGAGAATGATGACGGGCAGGGATTCACGCTGGCCGGCGCATTCTCGGTCCGGAACCCTGCCCCCGTCATCACCAGCATCGATCCGACGGGAGGTCTGACCTCTGAGTCGATCAAGGGGATAACCCTCACGGGGAGCTGGTTCAAGGACGGGGCTTCGGTCGTGCTCATGAAAGGTGCGACGAACATCACCGCAGCGGTGATAACCGTTGATCCCACGGAAGTGACCTGCACGGTGGACCTCACCGGTGCAGAGCCCGGTGACTGGAGTGTGGTCCTCACCAATCCTGATACCCAGTATTCCGTGCTTGCCGATGCGTTCACGGTCTCCTATCCTGCTCCTGAGATAAGTACAATCACCCCGGATTCCGGGACCACCGGGCAGACGGTCCCGGCAACGATCACCGGGAACTGGTTCCAGCCGGGAGCCACGGTGAACCTGACCGACGGAGTAACGACCATCCCTGCCACGGTCTCCGGGGTCGTGGCCTCGGAGATAACCTGCACCTTTGACCTCACGGGTGCCGCCCAGGGAGCGTGGGACCTCGAGGTGACCAACCCGGACGGGAAGTCCGATGCGGTCGCGGATGCGTTCACCATCTATGGCCTGCCGCCAGAGATAACCGTGATCAACCCGGTTTTCGGTTACACCGGGGAGGCAAACCAGCACCTTGTCATCACCGGGGACCATTTCCGGTCGGGGGCAACCGTGAACCTCACCCGGGGCATGGATACAATCACTGCATCATTGACGGGTGTCCCTACTCCTACAACCATCACATGCTATTTTGACCTGACCGGTGCACCGGTGGGTGCGTGGGACGTCGTGGTCACGAATGATGATGGCCAGGCTGGCATCCTGCCCGGAGCGTTCACCATCTACTACCCTGCACCGCCCATGGTGCTTGGTATCGATCCGGCCGTCGGGGTGAACACCGGGGTTGTCCCGATCACGAACCTCTCGGGGAGCGGGTTCATGGATGGTGCATCGGTTACCCTGATGAAAGATGGCCAGGCGAACATTACCGGGACAGTGGTCTTTGTAGCCAGCCCTGTGCAGATCACCTGCAACCTGAACCTGACTGGCGCAGCAGTCGGCCTCTGGGATGTCGTGGTGGAGAACGATGACGGCCAGTCCGGCGTCCTTCAGGATGGGTTCCAGGTCAAATACCCCGCACCCGCCATATCCAGTTTCTCACCGGTGAAAGGGATCAACACCGGGGATGTGACAATCACCATATCCGGTGCATACTTCCGTTCACCAGCGTGGGTATGGCTGGTAAAGCAGGGCGATACAATTAACGCCACCAGCGTCGAAGTGGTCAATGAGACGACCATCACCTGCACCCTGCCACTGGCCGGGAGAGTAGCCGGTGACTGGAGCGTCGTTGCCATTAACACTGTGGACTGGCAGTACGACATCGCCCTTGCCAAGTTCAGGGTCGAGAACCCGGCCCCGACGTTCACCAGCATCACACCGGTAAAAGGTCCGAATGACAGCACGGTCTTCATAAGCGCCCTGATCGGGACCGGGTTCCAGCCGGATGCCGTCGTCCTCCTGAACAGGACCGGGCATGCTGATATAACGGCCACGAACATCACCGTGGCAGAGAACCAGACCCTGATAACCTGCGAGCTCAACCTCACCGGGAAAGCGACCGGGTCCTGGAACGTCGTCGTCATCAACGTGGCCGATGGCAAGGGCTACGCGAAGGCCAATGCCTTCACGATCACCCCGCCGCTGCCGGTCCCGGGCTTCACGGCCAACCCTGTGCGGGGGACTGCGCCACTGATGGTTCAGTTCAATGACAACTCCACCAACAACCCGACCCTCTGGCGCTGGGACTTTGGTGACGGCACCGTGGTCACCGGGAGCAACCAGCAGAACCCGGTCCATACCTACAACGAACCCGGGGTCTACACGGTCAGGCTCACCGTCTTCAACACGGCCGGCGAGTCACTGACTGAGGCAACAGGGGTTATTACGGTCGTCCTCACGCCGGTCGCAAACTTTACCGCCGAGCCGGTCTCCGGACCCGCACCGCTGCTCGTCCACTTCACGGACACCTCGGACGGTTCACCGACCCGGTGGCTCTGGCGGTTCGGCGACGGCACCTACTCCACCGAGAAGAACCCCTACCACCTGTATGAGAAGCCTGGCACCTACACGGTCCTCCTCACGGTCACCAACCGGTTCGGCTCCGACACCATCGTCAAATCGGGCCTGATCGAGGTCACCGCAGTACCGGTAGCCAGCTTCACGGCGAACCGGACGAGCGGCACGAGCCCGCTGGCCGTCAAGTTCACGGATACCTCCACCGGGTCACCGACATCCTGGTCATGGAAGTTCGGTGACAGCGGTTCTTCGGTAGAGAAAAACCCGGTCTACGTCTTCCAGAACACCGGCGTCTACAGCGTCCAGCTGACCGTGAGCAGTGCTACCGGGACCAGCACCGAGACCAAGAACGGGTACATTGTCGTCGGGGACATCATGCGGGCCGACTTCGACTTCACGACCACCAACCCGAAGAACACCGCACCGCTCACTGTGGCATTCATGGACCGCTCGACCGGCAGGCCGGATACCTACACCTGGAAGTTCGGCGACGGGTACATGGGAACCGGTCGGAATCCCATCCATACCTACACCCGGCCCGGTACGTACTCCGTCACCCTGTCGATCAGGGGTCCGTCCGGCACCGACTCGATCACCAAGATCATCGAGGTGAAATCAGCGCTCGAGGCAGATTTCGTGGGTGAACCCACCGCAGGATCTGCCCCGCTGACGGTGACGTTCTCGGATGTCTCGATAGGAACCGCGGTGACCCGGAACTGGATCATCATCGAGTATGCCGAACCCCAGGTCCCGGTCAGTGTCGTCTTCATCGAGAACGGCCCGAAGAACCTGGTGTATACCTTCAACAAGCCGGGAACCTACGATGTCTGGATGGAGATCTGGGATGAGTACGACACGTTCAGTGCAAAGGAGCGGGCCGACTACATCACCGTCCTCCCCTTCCCGTAACGGAAACGTCCGGGAACTCACCTCAGTCTCTTTTTTTCCCGTCACAAAACGGGCCTGGTCCGTTCCATCCGGTCAACCCGTGTTCGAAAAACAGGTGGTGCCGGCTCCTCAGGGTGTGGCAGAACACCCGGTCGCATTGAAAAATCCTGCTGGTTCATGTCAATGGGCGGCTATCCCCGTTTGGGTGCAGTCTGCTCTTTTACCAGGGAATAGTCACCGGGTTGCCTGTTCCGCCTGCACGTCCGGTGCCTGAAGCCAGGGGGGCCGGGCCACACCATGATCGGGATGGTTTAGCCGGTTACCTGCGTCCTTCCCCTTCCCGCTCCCGCAGGTCGCGGATCCGGTCACGGAGCCGGATAGCCTCCTCGAACTCAAGGTTCTCGGCAGCCCGGTTCATCAGGGTCTCGAGCTCGATTATCAGATTGGGGATGTCCGCCTTCGGTATATGCTTGATCTCGCGGATATCCACTTCCTTCTCGGGGACCGGTTTTTGTATGGTCACCGGCTCGATCCCGTGCTCCAGGTTATACGCGACCTGGAGGGCCCGCCGCCGCTCGGTCTCGTCGACCGCGGCACGAATCGATCCCGTGATGGTGTCACCGTACAGCACGACCTTCGCGTTCACGTTCCGGGCAGCCCGGCCGATGGTCTGGATGAGGCTGCGTGCGTCCCGGAGGAACCCCTCCTTGTCGGCATCGAGGATCCCGATGAACCCGACCTCCGGGATATCGAGGCCTTCCCTGAGCAGGTTGATCCCGACCAGGACATCGAACCGGCCGAGGCGGAGCTCCCGGATGATCTCGGTCCGCTGGAGGGTGTCGATCTCGGAGTGGAGGTACCGGGTCTTCACCCCTCTCCCGGCGAGGTACTCGGTCAGCTCCTCGGCGAGGCGTTTCGTGAGGGTGGTGATCAGGACGCGGTCTCCCCGGGCGATGGTGGCCCGGATCTCCTGCATCACGTCCGCGGTCTGGTTCGCCGTGCCCCGCACCTCGACGGCCGGGTCCACGAGCCCGGTCGGCCGGATGATCTGTTCCACGATCCGGCCGGAGTGTTCGAGTTCATAGGGTCCGGGTGTGGCCGAGACGAAGATGACCCGCTGCATGTACTGCTCGAACTCGCCAAACATCAGGGGCCGGTTGTCGAACGCGCTCGGGAGCCGGAACCCATAGTCCACGAGCGCCTGCTTGCGCGACCGGTCGCCCCGGTACATCCCGTGGAGCTGGGGGATGGTCTGGTGGCTCTCGTCAATGAAGAGGAGGAAGTCACGGGGGAAGTAGTCGAGGAGGCAGTACGGCTTCTCCCCGGGTTTCCGGAAGTCGAAGTGGCGGGAGTAGTTCTCGATCCCCTTGCAGGTCCCGGTCTCCTCGATCATCTCGATGTCGTACAGGGTCCGCTGCTCCAGCCGGTGGGCTTCGAGCATCCCGAGCTCCGGGAGGCGCTCGTCGAGTTCCTGCCGGATATTTCCCAGCGCAAGTTTCTGGAGTTCCTGCGGGATCACGTAGTGGCGGGCCGGGAAGACGTAGAAGTACGGCATCTTCTCGACCACCTGCCCGGTGTTCCGGTCGATTTCTGAGATGCGGTCGATCTGGTCGCCGAAGAGCTCGATCCGGATGATATTCCGGTAGTACCCGGGGATGAGGTCGATGGTGTCGCCTTTTACCCGGAACCTGCCCGGCATCAGCTCGATCTCGTTTCGCTCGTACAGGCCGGTCACCAGGTGCTCGATGATCTCCCGCCGCGGGATGGTGTCCCCGACCTTCAGCTCGACACCCATGTTCCGGTAGTGCTCGGGCCGGCCGAGACCATAGATGCAGGATACCGAGGCGACCACGATCACGTCCGGCCGGGAGAGGACCGATGCCGTCGCCGAGAGGCGGAGCATCTCGATCTTCGGGTTGATCTGGGCGTCCTTCTCGATGTACTGGTCTTTTTTCGGGATGTAGGACTCGGGCTGGTAGTAGTCATAGTACGAGACGAAGTACTCCACCCGGTTCTCAGGGAAGAACTCTTTGAACTCGTTCCAGAGCTGGGCGGCAAGCGTCTTGTTGTGGGCGATGACGAGCGCCGGCCGTCCCGCCTGCTCGATCACGTTTGCCATCGAAAACGTCTTCCCTGACCCGGTGACCCCGAGCAGGGTCTGGAGCCGTTCGTTGTCGGTGATGCCATCGGTGAGCTGCCGTATAGCCTCCGGCTGGGAGCCGCGGGGGGAGAAGGGTGCTCTGATGCGAAATTCCGTCATGCGACCAGCTCCTTCTTCCGGAGGAGGCGGTGGTAGGCGACCGCGAACCGGTGCGCCTCGTCGCGGATCTCCTGGAGGTAGAGCGATCCCTGCTCCTTCCGGGAGTACGGTAGCGGGGTTGCCCGCCCCGGGAGGTAGATCTGCTCCTCCCGCTTCGCGAGCGCGATCACCGGGATGCCTGCCCCGGTCTCCCGCAGCGCTTCCTGTGCCGCGGCGAGTTGCGTCCTCCCGCCGTCCACCATGACGAGGTCCGGCAGGGATGCACCCTCCCGGAGGAGCCGGCTGTACCGGCGCCGGACAATCTCGGCGATGGCCTGCGGGTCATCGATCCCTGCGACCGTCCGGATCCTGAACCGGCGATAGTGCTTCCGGTCCGGGC
>ENA-ORXD01001798-ORXD01001798.1-sediment-metagenome-genome-assembly--contig:-NODE-1798-length-16042-cov-4.106796_pt1 | contig 16042 bp, 12 predicted proteins | sample MGYA00237862_ERZ511471 | MGnify/ENA metagenome assembly ERZ511471
GAAGGTTTGAAATTAATTGAACAGAAATTAAAGAACTTGCTTGACGGTGAAGGAATTTCAGTTATTCCTGCAGAAAATGCCGTTTTTGATCCCGAGCTGCATGAGGCAATCTCCCATGAAGAAAATCAGGAATTCAAAAGCGGTCACATAATCGAAGTCGTTCAGCAAGGTTATACCATTGGGGATAGGGTAATCCGCCCTGCCCTGGTGAGAGTCGCAAAATAGGAGGCATAAATGTCTAAAATAATTGGAATAGATTTAGGTACAACAAATTCAGTCGTCGCGGTCATGTCCGGTGGCGAGCCGACCGTCATCCCTACGGCAGAAGGAGAACGCTTATGCCCTTCTGTGGTTGCCATCAATAAAAATAGCGAAAGAATTGTCGGCCGCACGGCCCGCAATCAGGCCATTGTCAATCCGGAAAACACCATTTTTTCGATCAAACGCTTCATGGGTCGCAAATATGATGACCCTGAAGTTCAGCGTACCCTCAGCCGCATTCCTTATAAAATCACCAAAGCACCCAATGGTGATGTACGCGTGATCATGGATGGCAAGGAATACTCTCCGCCTGAAATTTCCGCGATGATTTTGGGAAAACTGAAAAAAGATGCCGAGGCCTACTTGGGTGAGACGGTCACACAAGCTGTAATCACCGTGCCGGCTTATTTCAACGATGCGCAACGCAACGCCACCAAAGATGCCGGAAAAATTGCCGGTCTGGAAGTACTGCGCATCATCAATGAACCAACCGCTTCCTCTCTGGCATACGGTTTGGATAAGAAGAAAAATGAAACCATTGCGGTGTACGACTTGGGCGGCGGCACCTTTGATGTATCCATTTTAGAGGTCGGCGATGGCGTATTTCAAGTGAAATCCACCAGCGGTGATACCTTCTTGGGCGGTGATGATTATGACCAGCGCATCATGGATCATCTGATCGAAACATTTAATAAAGAACAGGGCATGGATTTGCGCAAGGATCGCCAAGCTCTGCAGCGCTTGAAAGAAGCAGCGGAAAAAGCCAAGATCGAACTTTCCACCGTAATGGAAACAGAGATCAACCTGCCCTACCTGACGGCGGATGCCAGCGGACCGAAGCATCTGGTTGTCAAGTTGAGCCGCGCAAAAATGGAACAGCTCACGTCCGATCTGACCGAAAAGACCATTCAACCGGTCAAACAAGCTCTCAAAGACGCTGGTTTAAAGCCCGGCGAAATCAATGAAGTGGTCATGGTAGGCGGAATGACCCGCATGCCAGCTGTTCAGGAAGTTGTTCGACGAGAATTCAGCAAAGAACCCCATAAAGGCGTCAACCCTGATGAGGTAGTGGCGGTTGGGGCAGCCATTCAGGCTGGTGTTCTGGGCGGGGACGTTAAAGATATATTGCTGCTGGATGTTACTCCGCTGACACTGTCCATCGAAACCCTGGGCGGGGTTGCCACGCCATTGATCGACCGCAATACTACCATCCCCACCCGCAAGAGCCAGATCTTTTCCACGGCAGGCGACAATCAGACCCAAGTGGAGATCAATGTCCTGCAGGGTGAGCGCCCCATGGCAGCCGACAACAAATCCCTGGGCAAATTCATTCTGGATGGCATTCCTCCTGCCCCGCGCGGCGTGCCGCAGATCGAAGTGACCTTCGATATCGATGCCAACGGAATCCTTAATGTCACGGCGGCAGACAAAGCCACCGGGCGCAGTCAGAAAATCACCATCACCGCTTCTTCAGGATTGAATGATCAGGAAATCGAGCGCATGAAGAAAGAAGCTGAAATGCACGCCGAAGAGGACGCAAAACGCAAACAATTGATCGAAGCCAAGAACAACGCTGACAATGCCGTCTATACTGCTGAAAAAACTCTGCGCGATGCGGGCGATAAGATCGATGACAATCTCAAGAATGAGGTCAATGAGCAGGTCACTAAAGTACGCGAATTGATGAATTCAGAAAATGCAGATGCGCTGCGCAGTGAAACCGAAAAACTCAACCAGGTGATCCAAAAGATCGGCGCCAGCATGTACCAGCAGCCTGCTGGAGATCAGAGCGCAGATCCGGAAAACACCAGCGGAGGCGATGCCGGCAGCACAGGTTCTTCCGATGGTGAAGATGTAGTTGACGGCGAATTTAAAAACGTATAAGTCATTTATAATTAGCGCCTGAAAATCAAAGAGGCGTCAGGAACAGCTTCTGCCTCCTACGCCTCTTTATTGGTACTTGGAGATCATGCAAAAACGCGATTACTACGAAGTATTAGGTATCAGCCGCACCGCCAGTCAAGAGGAGATCAAGAGCGCTTTTCGGAATTTAGCGCGCAAATTCCACCCGGATGTGAACAATTCTCCCGATGCAGAAGAGCGCTTCAAAGAGATCAATGAAGCTTTTATGGTGCTCACCGACCCGGAAAAGCGCTCGGTTTATGACCGTTTCGGACATGAAGGATTGCGCAGCGCTGGGGGCATGCCTGACTGGAACAATATTGATCCATTCGAAATTTTCGAACAATTTTTCGGCGGGTTTGGCGGATTCGGAGGCAGGCAGAGACGCAACGCCCCACGGCGCGGAGATGACCTTTCTTATTCCATTACTCTGGATTTCCTGGAATGCGCCAGCGGCGCCGATCGTGAACTGGAAATCACGCGCGATGAGGTCTGCGAACGCTGCAATGGCAGCGGCGCCGAACCTGGTACAAGCTCCAGCACCTGTTCTACCTGCCAGGGGCGCGGCGAGGTTCGCCAGGTGCGGCAAACCTTCTTGGGATCTATGGTTCAAGTCACAACCTGCCCAGAATGCGGCGGTAGCGGGCGTGTGATCAAGCAGCACTGCAAAGCCTGCTCGGGGCGCGGTTTTGAACGCAAAACTGTTAAAAAGACCATCCCCATACCTGCCGGAGTAGATAACGGCACACAGATCCGCTTATCCGGCGAAGGACAGCCCGGTTCCAATGGCGGTCCGCGCGGGAATTTGTACATCGAGATCAAAGTCAAACCGCACCAATTCTTTCGGCGGCGCAACGATGATGTACAGCTGGATTTGAACATCAACATCGTTCAGGCAGCCTTAGGAGCAGAAGTTCAGGTGCCAACTTTGGAAGGCCACGAAAGACTCTCCATTCCAGCCGGCACCCAACCCGGCAAGGTCTTTAAACTACGCAACAAGGGCATTCCCCATCTGCGCGGAAGCGGCAAGGGCGATCAATTGGTGATCATCAACATTGAAATCCCAGCCCGCCTGTCCAGCGAGCAGCGCGACTTGTTTGAAAAGCTGGCTCAAACCATGGGCAGCGAGGTAGCGCCGCAGGAACGCAGTTTTTTGGATATCCTCAAGGATGTCTTGGGTGGATGAGATCCATTGGATAGAAGTATCTCTGGAAGTCAGCCCAGAGCTGGCTGAAGCAGTAGCCGAAGTGATTGGCCGTTTCACGCGCGAAGGCGTGGTGATCGAACAGAAAGCATGCCTCACCTCCAATCAAGAAGAAAACCTGGAAGAAAACTTAATGGAAAATCAGGTGCGCGTTTTTGGTTATTTTTTTGCGGATGCCAGCCTGGAAGAACGCAAACAACGCCTAGAAGAAGCTTTATGGCACCTTGGACAAATTCAACCATTGCCTGATGCGCGCTACCGCTTGATCAAAGACCAGGATTGGATGACTGCCTGGAAAGATCAATACAAACCGCTACAGATAGGCCAACGCTTGATGATCATCCCCGCCTGGTGGAAGGAAGACTTTCCGCAACGCTTGCCGATACGCATCAATCCGGGCATGGCCTTTGGAACCGGCACTCATCCTACTACCCAGTTAAGCCTGATGCTAATCGAAAAACACCTCCAAACCGGACAATGCATGTTTGATATCGGCTGCGGTTCTGGCATCCTCTCCATAGCTGCTCTGAAATTGGGAGCTGAAAGAGTGTATGCAGTGGATACCGACCCAGCGTCAATTTCCTCCACCAAGCAAAATTGTGAATTGAACCACGTTCAGAATAGAATTGAGATCAGTCAGGGATCAACTGCGCTGATTACCTCGGGCCACTTCAGCATACTGCAGGCACCCTTAGTAGTAGCCAATATTCTGGCGTCCGTCATCCTGGAATTGCTCGAAAATGACCTAACGGACTTAGTGGAAAAACAAGGGCTGCTCATCTTATCAGGTATTCTGGAAAACCAATGCGAAGCTGTGATCAACAAAGCCCGCCAATTTGGTTTGGTGTTGCTGGAAAAAAAGGAGATCGAAGATTGGGCGGCTTTATGCTTTCAGCACCCGGAAGCATAATGACCGCCTTGGTACTCAGTTTTAACAAAACAAGAATTCTTTATTCCAGGGTGCACTCCCAGGTGATCTCAGCCACTCCCCTAACCGTTGCAGCCACAGAACAGTATTTGCTTTCCGAGAGCTCAATGGCTTTGCGTGCATCAACTTCACTCAAACCATCGCCCGCCAAGACATAGGCGAGATGGATATGGGTAAATGGCCAGGGCGGATCGGACTGCTGTTCAGCATTAACCTTGACCTCTAATTTGCGCAATGTGATCTTTTTCTTCTCCAAAATCGTAACCACATCATAAGCGCTGCAGGTAGCCAGCGCCACCAGCAGCAACTCGGAAGCCTTCATGCCAACGCCTTCAGCCGGGGAGGACATCACCACCGCATGCTGGGTTGAATCCACACCGATAAAGGTCTTTCCACCTGTCCAACGCACACTTGCTTCTGCCATACAATTCTCCAGTTTTTGGTTATATTTTATCGTACACAACCGCTAACTTTTTCTTGACACAGAACGAATGTTCGTGTATAGTATAGTACAAATGTCCCATATTTAATTCCGGGCAGGAGGTAGGTATGTCACGCAGAAGTGAAGGATTAAGCAAACGTCACCAAAAGATCCTGGCTTTTCTCACCAATTTTCAGGAGGAAAATGGCTATTCTCCCTCCATCCGTGAAATTGGCGAGAGCATCAACGTGCAATCCACCTCCTTGGTGGATTACTACCTGAAGCAATTGGAGGAAATGGGCCATATTTCACGCGAACAGCACATCTCGCGCAGCATTTGTTTGCTAAAGCCTCTGGAAGCAGCACAGTCGGCTGCTAAAAGCATTTCCAAAGGCATCCGCCAGGCAGGTGCCGCAATTGACGAGCTGTTAAGCATCCCCATCATGGGCCGCATTGTTGCCAGCGAACCTTTACCCATGCCTACCAGCGACGTGAATTATTTTGATTCTGAAAGCAGTATTGAAATCGCCCGCAGCCTGCTGCCCGCACGTGAAAAAACGGATGAACTCTTCGCTCTGGAAGTGCATGGCGATTCGATGGTGGACGCGATGGTCAATGACGGCGATATCGTGATCATGAAGCGCGCCCAACAAGCCCAAAACGGCGAGATGGTAGCCGTTTGGCTGGATGACAAAGATGAAACCACCCTCAAATATTTTTATAAAGAATCCAAGCGGGTGCGTTTGCAGCCGGCCAACCCCAACATGGGGCCTATTTATGTCGAAAATCCCGCCAGTTTACGCATCATGGGCAAGGTGGTCATGGTAATCCGTCAGGTGAAAAGCGTGGCAGCATAAGCCATCAATAGCATCAAAAGACCTCGCCAAACAGAATCGCGAGGTCTTTTTTTCTTTTGATTATAGAAATGGGGTAACCATTTCTATTGAGATTTCCCAAAAACGGTGTTGGACTTGTTCATCGCCGGCCAGCGCTGAAACCGGTTTTTCAACCTTACGGCTGAAATATTTTCCACTTTTGCCTTCTACTTCATCCGCAGTGGCTAAATAAATTGAGGTTTGCGCGCCCTCCTCAACGCTCACACCTTCCAAGTTATAGCTGCTGCGCAGCAGCTTGGTATCGATCACCCCAGGATGCAAAGTATTGACGGTCACCCGGCTGTTATCCAATTGGCGCGCTAGCTCATTCATGCAACAGATGCTCGCCAGTTTGGAAAGCGCGTACGCGTCAAATCCATCGTACGCTTTTTCACCTTGCAGATTTTCCCAATCGATAATCTTGAGATTATGATGCGCTCCGGAAGCTACCGTCACTACGCGCGCCGGAGCATTGGATTTCAGCAAATCCAGCAGCAGCATGGTCAACAGGAAAGGCGCCAAGTGATTGACCGCCCAGCTCATCTCCCATCCATCCACGCTTAGCTCTTTGTTTTTATAGAAATTCCCGGCATTGTTGATCAGAATCTGAAGTGCGGCATGTTCTTTTTTTATCTGCTCCGCGATACCGCGCACCTGCGCCAATGAAGAAAAATCTGCTATGGCCATAGATAGATTTTCATCGTTTGATTCGCCACGCAAATCCGCAAGCGTCTGGGCTGCTTTTTGGGGGCTGCGCCCGTGGATGATGACATTTACACCCATGCGCGCCAATTCCAATGCAGTCTGTCTGCCGATCCCATCCGTTGCTCCCGTCACCAAACATGTTTTCATTTGCATTGCGTTTTATTCCTCGTTAATTTTCTGGATTGCTTCAGCTAACACTTTTACAGATTTTATCGCGCGGCTATTGGAATAGACATAAGCTTTGATTTCAAGGTTTTCATCATCAGCTTGCGCGAGCGGGTATTCCAAGCGGCGCGCCCCTACGATTTGTCCATCATGGTCGTAGGCAATGAGTGCCACCCAAATATTGATCTCGCCGCTCATTTCAGCATCCTTAGGAATCTCCGCACTGACCAAGGCAATCCGGTCATGAATGTTGATGGAATTCATTTTGACTGCAATTGAGATGATTTCCGAATTTTGCGGATCAACTGGTACAGCCGAACGCAGGATAGCGCTTACAATATCATCTAGTGCAACCGGCGGTGAAAAATAAACCACTGCCGGGATTTCTCCACCGGGCGCAATCAGGTTCAGCATGGCAGGCACGCTCTGTTCTTTGAGGGTTTGTCCGGTTTTATCTTTCAAGACAAATGTCAATGTGACAGCACCCGCTGATTGATTCAGCGGGTTTTTTACATTTGCCGCGCACCACAAGCCGCCCTCGCCGGTATGCGCGCATTGCGGCTGTTCTGTCAGCAGTCCAATTAGTTCGCTGATCACATTTTCCGCAGTCGTCTCAGCTGGCGGAGCTGCCGGAATAAGAATTTGGCTGCCGACTGATAAAGCTTTGGGTGTGATTTCAGGGTTGATCGCCAGAATATCATTTATCTCAAGCCCATATTGCAGGGCTAACGAAGAAATCGTTTCATTTTGGGCTAAGATGTGAGTTACAGGAGTCGGGCTGGGAATAGGTTCTGGTGTTGAGGTGGGGGTTACATCAAGGGTAGGGACAGCCCCCTCTCGGGAGGTAGCGGTTACGAAAGGTGTTAATTCTGACACACTGAGCCACGCCCGGTCTGGATCGGGAACGCAGGCGATCAGCAAAAAAAGCAAACTCCAGGCTAAATTGGAGATTTTCATGGGGAAAATTATAACTTCCTCTTTAGAAAACGAGAGGGTCATATTAATGATATATTCTGTATAGGCTGCAATGATGAGCATTGAGAATTCCATTCCCAAAGAATCCGTTCCTTTATCAAACTGGATGGCCGAAAGGCAATTTTTTGGCCGGTTCTATCAGTCGCAGGGTTTCCGGGCGGATAAAACCATCAGCAATGACTGCGGACCGACCAGCGTAGCAATGATTGTCAATTTGCTGACATTTCAGGCAAATCTATTCTTTGAACCTTTGGATAAAAGCGCCATCCTTGCTTCTGCAGGTCTGCGTTTTTGGGAACGCCTGCCGGCATGGCTTGCGGGCATCGGGGGAGCAACCACACCCTGGGGCATGGTTTCAGCGTTTAATCACCTCGCAAGAAAACTCAACTTGGAGTGGCACGCGGAACGCAAAAGCCACGCGCGTCGAGTTCATGTGGTTGAAAATTTGATGAGCGGCAAACCTGTTACCGCCTTGAAAGTATGGAAGAGCGGAGGAGCGCATTGGGTCAACCTGCTACGCTACTCCTCAGAAAAAGATAAAGTGTATTTTCTCGATCCAAATCCGTATCTTGAATATTTGACCGTTGAAAAAAGGCTGCAATCTCAACATTGGCATGATTTTGAAGCCGATTGGAGCCGTTCTGCCTGGTGGACCCGCCTCTTCGGCATTCATTGTGAGCTCATCATTTATTCGAAAAAAACCTAACAGGTTGGATTCTTTTCCTAATCCACAAAAGACCTTTTTCATCCTTAGGCACGGGGTTGGTATAATTCCTCAATTCATCGCTATTTTTAACTGGAGTATGTATGCATGACCAATTGAATTTTCAATCCATCATGATGACCTTGCAGCAATTCTGGGGTGAAAAGGGTTGTCTTATCTGGCAACCTTATTACACTCAGGTAGGGGCTGGCACCATGAACCCGGCTACATTCCTACGCGTCTTGGGTCCGGAACCCTGGAACGTGGCATACGTGGAACCCTCCATCCGTCCCGATGACGGGCGCTATGGGGATAACCCCTATCGATTACAGCAGCATTACCAATTCCAGGTTATCCTAAAGCCCGATCCGGGCAATCCACAAGAACTGTACCTGCAATCTCTACAGTCGCTGGGCATTGATCCTCACGAGCATGACATTCGCTTTGTCGAGGATAACTGGGAATCACCCGCCTTGGGCGCCTGGGGCTTAGGGTGGGAAGTCTGGTTGGATGGACAAGAGATAACGCAGTTTACATACTTTCAACAAGCCGGCGGGGTCAATCTTGAACCTGTGTCGGTTGAAATCACTTATGGTTTGGAACGCATCGCAATGGCGCTGCAAGGGACTTATGACTTCCGCAAGATACGATGGAATGATAATTTGACGTATGGAGATGTAAATTATCAGGCGGAATATGAACACTCCAGATACTATTTTGACACAGCGGATATCAAGCGCCTGCACGAGATGTATGATTTGTTTGAAAAAGAGGCGAATCTGGCTTTAGAAAATGGGCTCGTGCTGCCGGCGCATGATTACATCTTAAAATGCTCGCATACGTTCAATATCCTGGATACCCGCGGCGCAGTAGGCGTAACCGAACGTCAAGCGATTTTCGGACGCATGCGGGATCTCTCCCGGCGCTGCGCGGAAGCCTATATCGCTCAGCGCGAAGCTCTGGGGTATCCCTGGCTCAATCTGCCCGGTTTAAGTCAGACTGCGCATGCCCGTCAAACAACCACCCAAACCAGCTCCGAACCACAGCTCAAACCAATAGAAACTGCTGATCTGCTCTTAGAAATCGGCACTGAAGAACTGCCCACAGCCGATTTAACCAATGCGGTGGAACAGCTGCGAAACCTGGTGCCGGAAATGCTCAGCGAGAATCGCTTGGCACACGATAGTTATCAGGTATTTGCCACCCCGCGCAGGCTGGTTGTGCATGTGCGCGATCTTGCGGGCAAGCAAAATGAGCTTACCCAAGAAATCAAAGGACCGCCTGCCGAGCATGCTTATGACAAGAGCGGCCAACTCACCAAAGCTGCCCTGGGTTTCGCGCGCAGCAAAGGAGTGCGACCTAAAGATCTGACGATTAAAGAGATAGATGGCGGCAAATATCTTGCCGCCACTGTCCATCAGGCAGGTCAAGCCACCATGGAAATCCTGCCGGAAAAGCTGGTGGAATTAATCACCCGCATCCGGTTTGATAAATCCATGCGCTGGAATGCCAGCGGGGTAAGCTTTTCTAGACCCATCCGTTGGCTGGTGGCATTGTATGACTCTGAGGTGCTGCCTTTCCAGTATGCCGGTTTGAATTCAGGGCGAATTACGCGCGGTTTGCGCTTCAACGAACCATCTGAATTTTTTATCAACACCATCGTCGATTACTTTGATTTCCTGCGTCAGCAGGGCATCCAGGTGGATGTGGGTACTCGCAAACAGGCGATTGAACAGCAGGTGGGCGTGCTTCTGCAAGCCAAGAAAGCTGCTACTGACCTTGATGCAAATTTATTGGAAGAAGTAACCAACCTGGTAGAAGCTCCAACCGCATTGCTGGGAGATTTTTCTCCCGAGCATCTGGCTTTGCCCGAAGAAGTTCTCACGGGAGTGATGAAAAAGCATCAACGCTACTTCCCGGTAATCCAATCTTCAGGTGGGTTGATGCCGCATTTCATCACCATCTGCAACGGCAGCAGGCAGAATCTAGAAATTATCGCCCTCGGGAATGAAGAGGTGATCCAGGCGCGTTTTGCAGATGCGGCTTTTTTCATTAACGAAGACAGCAAACGCAGCTTGGATGAATACCTTCCATTGTTAGATACGCTGATATTCCATCCAAAGTTAGGCTCAATGCTGGCTAAGAGCAAACGCATCGCAGCCCTTACCAAAAAGATCGCAAGTTCACTGGCGCTTAATCCTCAAGAGATGGCAACCGCGCTTGAAACCGCAAAGTTATGCAAAGCAGACCTGGCCACCAAAATGGTGATCGAGATGACCCCATTGCAGGGGATCATCGGCAAGTATTACGCGCTGCGCAGCGGAAAAAGCTCAGCGGTTGCTCAGGCTATTGAAGATCATTACCTGCCTCGCAACGCCGGCGATCGAGGTCCCGCCACGCGAGCAGGTCTAGCAGTCGGTTTGGCGGATCGGTTGGATTCTCTTATCGGTTTGTTCAGTGTAGGTACGGCGCCTACGGGCACTAAGGACCCGTTTGGTTTGCGGCGTGCTGCGATCGGTCTGGTGCAGAACCTGCTGCAGGCACAGATATCGCTTGATGTTGATACCTGCATTCAATCCGCTGCCCAATTGCTGCCTGTTGAATCCACCGCGGAACACCAACAGGCATGTTTGGATTTTATCGTTGGGCGTCTTGAACAATTGCTGCTGGAGGAAGGATACGCTTATGATGTCGTCAAAGCCGTCCTAGCCGCACAAGGTCAGAATCCCGCCAGAGCTAGAAATGAAGTAAGCGAACTGAGCCAATGGATCAAGCGTGATGATTGGAAGCAGATCCTGCCGGCATATTCGCGTTGCGTGCGCATCACGCGCAGCGAGAAAGCCAACTACAAAGTGAATGAAAGAGACTTCATTCATGAACAGGAAAGGGAACTCTATAGTGCTGTACTGAATGCTCAAAAAGCTGTCAGCGCGTCTCAATGCATCTCCACCTTTTTGAATTCTTTGCTGACGATCATTCCGCGGATCAACATCTTCTTCGATTCTGTGCTGGTGATGGATGAAGATATGAAGATCCGACAGAACCGGCTTGGTCTGCTGCAAATGGTGTCACAGCTGGCTGCTGGAATTGTGGATTTATCCAAATTGGAAGGTTTTTAATCGATTGAGAGGTGAATAATGGCATCTGTCCAACTGAAACATCATTATGAAAATAAATCTGATCAGGAAGTCTACGAAGCTGCACTGCAAGCCATCCCCAATGCTGGATTAAACGTATGGAAAAAGCGCGAATTGGCGCGCCTGGTTTTGGCCGTAGGTGAACAAGACGGTCAAGAAGTCCGCTGCAATATCGTGGTGAGCATGGCGGACGGCAGCGTGACCATCAGCGCTGAAAGCGATGACTTGGGGGAAGACATACTCAATCAGGTTGCCCAAAAACTTGTGGTCGAATTAGACAAATTGCTGGCTTAAATCATTCTCTACGCTTGCAATTGCCGAACTTTTCCGTTAAAGTAAAACCATCCTCGCTGACGGTTTTACTTTTTTAACTCAAGCAAGATGAACACAATTGACGAAATCAAAAGCCGCTTAGATATTGTTGACCTCGTTTCAGAAAGCGTCAAGCTGCGCCGAAGCGGGAAAAATTACACAGGTTTTTGCCCCTTCCATGCAAATACGCGCACGCCCGCTTTTGTGGTGTTTCCGGAATCGGGTACTTGGCGCTGCTTTGGAGAGTGCAATGAAGGCGGCGATATTTTCCGATTCGTCATGAAAAAGGAGGGCTGGGATTTCAAAGAAGCTCTGAAAAATCTGGCTGAAAGAGCAGGAGTCAAATTAACCCCACTCACCCCTCAACGTGCCGAAGAGAATGAAAAGCTGGCCTTGTTACGCAAAATACTGGAAGATGCAGTGATTTTTTTCCGCCACCAGCTTACCCAGACAGATCCTGGTCATCAGACAATGGCGTATTTGGAAAAACGCGGGGTGAAATCGGAAACCGCTGAAAGCTGGGGCTTGGGGTATGCGCCAGACAGCTGGGAAGCTGCTCTAAATTACCTGGAAAACAAAGGGTATGAGCGTCAGTTGGTTTTGGAATCGGGGTTATTGTCGGAACGCGAAAATGGAGGGGTGTATGACCGCTTTCGGCATCGCTTGATGTTCCCCATTCGGGATGCAAACGGGGCTCTTTCCGGATTCGGCGGGCGCGTACTTGATCCGCAGGCATTGCCAAAATTCATCAATTCACCCCAGACTGCCTTGTTTGACAAAAGCAGCCTGCTCTACGGATTGGACAAGGCACGCAAAGCCATACGCGCCGAGAATCAAGCAGTGATCGTGGAAGGTTATCTGGATGTTATTGTGGTGCACCAGCAGGGATATCAAAACGTCGTCTCCCCCATGGGCACTGCGTTGACCGAGGTTCAAATGCGCCAGCTCAAGCGCTACACCCGCCGCTTCGTGCTGGCACTTGATCCGGATGCGGCAGGCGTGAAAGCCACCCTGCGCGGTTTAGAGGTAGCGCGTGAAGCCCTGGATCATAGCAATGATTTGGTGTTTGACGCGCGCGGTCTCCTGCATCATGAAGCGCGTTTACAGGCTGATCTACGCGTCAGCACTCTTCCAGAAAATCTTGACCCAGATGAAATCGTGTTGAGGGATGCGCAGGAATGGAAACGCATCATCGAACAGTCAAAGCCCATAATCTTCCACGTTCTGGATACCCTCACCGCTGGCAGGGATTTGAACGACCCCAAAACAAAGAGCGAAATAGCTGCACGCATCTTGCCTTTGGTGAATGATGTGCCCAATCCTGTGGAACGGGATGCCTACCGGCAACAAGTTGCCCGTGTTCTGCAGGTGGATGAAAATGCATTGCTAATGCTTACAGGGCAAAGCCGACGCAGCCGCAGAAGCAAGGCGGAGTTAAAAGCAGATTCGGCTGACAGCGACCCTAACCGCATGCCGCAATTGGGCAGCCGCGAGAACATTCGCGCCATGGAAAAATATATCCTGCAATATCTATTCAGGAATCCAGACCAACTCTACCGCACCAATCGATACCTGCAGACCCAAAAATTGGAACGCTTGAACATGAGTGACTTTCAATTCAGCGAACATCAGCAATTGCTGGACTTACTGCATCAGGCACTCAAGCAAAATGAAATTGAAAGCGATCAATATTTACAGGAAAACATCCCGGATGAACTGGCTAGTTTATTGGAGAATCCCCCGCTCGCCGCCCATAAAGAAAATGAAAAGATTGATGAAAGCAGGGAATTGGAAGATATCATCCGCACCTTAATGCTCATTCGTCAACACGCTGTCAATGCGCAGATCCAGGGTTACCGCTTCATGCAAGATCAGCAAACCGATCCTGCTGAACAGGATGACCGTTTAACCTTTCAAAAGAACCTGATGCGCCTGATACAAGCGCGCGCGATCCTGGATAAAGTCTTAGCTGCGCCGCTGCAACTTGACTGAAAAACACCTCAAGTATAATTATTTCATGACCGAAAAGGTTAATACGCCGAAATCCAAGTCTCCCAAGAAGAAGAACAATCAGCGACCATCAAAGTTAGGAAATGGTGAAGCCTCTCTGAAACCCGATCTGGATGATCTGAATATAAACGCTTTGTCAGAGGAAACAGAATTAGACCTGATTACCTCTGTCGATGCTGATATGCTGGATTCCGATGAGAACCTCGATGCGGAAAGCGAAGATGATAGCAGCGATCTTTTGGTCAGCCCGACCATCACCATAGAACTATCCGAGGATCCAGTCAGGTTGTACCTGAAAGAGATTGGGCAAATTGATTTGCTCAACGCCGAGTCGGAATTCCGTTTGGCAACCAGGAATGAAGCTAAAAAAAGGTTGGATTGGCTGATTGCGCGCGATGGCAGCAAACTGGAAGATGAACGTATTCGTTCTTTTTTCTGTCAAATCATGCGTGATTTGATCGAGACCTATAAAAATCTCAAGGCTTTCTGCCATACCAATCAAGCCTTTGATCCGCCCGATTTCGCCCTGGTTCTGGCCGAAGCCCAAGCCCTGCGCCAGAATTGGCTGAGCGATGAGCCTTCTTACACGCGGGAATACCTTGACACCTTCTGGAAGGAAACCGAACGCACGCAAGATCAGATCAGGCTTGAACTGTTATCCGGTTTTATTCAGGAGATGTATGCGTTTTTCTTAGCCGCCTATCTTCTGCCGGAAGATACAGCGCTGTATTTATTGGAGAACTTGACCAGTAAAGGAAGCTTCCCTACGGAAAAGACTTGTTTGAACCATTTGCCTGATCAGGATATTCTGAAAAAGAACATCCAGCGGATTGGAGAGCTTTCAGAAGAAGCCACGCAAGCGCTCATCAAAGCCAACTTACGGTTGGTGGTGAGTGTCGCCAAACGCTACCTAGGCCGTGGAATTTCCTTGCTGGACTTGATCCAAGAAGGCAACTTGGGGCTACTGCGTGCCGTCAGCAAATTCGACCCGGCGCGCGGGTTTAAATTCAGCACGTATGCCACCTGGTGGATCCGCCAATCTATCAGCCGTCATATCGCTGAACAGGCGCGCACCATTCGCATTCCTGTTCACTTGTTTGAATCCATTTCTAAATTGCTGCGCATTCAGCGCACTCTGGTACAAAAACTGGGGCGCGATCCAGGTCCGGAAGATCTGGCGCTTGAATCTGAATTTCTTTCAGAAGATGACCGCACAAAAATCAAACGCGCGCTGAAAACCGGAAGCCCGCCCGCGTATGATCTGCAGCTGCGCTGGGATGCCGCCTCGTTAAAAATCCAGCGCATTCTGAAATCTGCCGAGGAACCAGTTTCTCTGGAGCGTCCGGTAGGAGATGAAGATAGCAGCCAATTAGGGGACTTCATCGAAGATGATGATGCGATTGAACCTATGGATGCCGCTGCCAGGGAAATGCTGCGCGAGCAGGTGCAAAACGCGCTTGGAGCGCTTAGCGAACGGGAGCGCCAAGTGCTTGAACTGCGCTTTGGGTTGATTGATGGAAAAGACCATACTCTGGAAGAAGTCAGCAATTATTTCAATGTGACCCGTGAGCGCATCCGACAGATCGAAGCCAAGGCGCTGCGAAAGCTGCGTCATCCTACCCGCAGTCGGAATTTAAGAGAATATTTGGGATAGAAAATGCAAATTTTTTGGCTTGCATGCAAAATTTAAGCGTGTTATAATGCCGGCGCACATTGCAGAAGATGAATGACATCATCCCTATGGCTGTAGATACCTGGCAATGGTAGCAGTCCCAAATGATTCCCTAAAAGGATTTATTGATTAATCAACATGATGCAAGGGTTGAGCTTGATTTAACAGCATCCACCCGAAAAATTCCAAATTATTCTCAATAATAGGCAGGTCTCATGGAAATTTCAGAATTACAGATTAAATCGCTGGTAGAGCTCCGTAAAATCGGTGAAGAATTAGGTGTTCCCAACGCCAAGATGCGCAAAAAAGAATATTTAACGATCGCCATAAGCGCCCGCACCAATACCGAGGAAGACACCGAGAAAGGGGGTGGCATTCTGGAGATCATGCCCGAGGGCATCGGCTTTTTGCGCGAGAATTACCAAATGAGCAAAAACGATATCTACGTATCTCAGGCACAATTGCGACGTTTTGACTTGCGCAACGGAGATATGGTTTTTGGGCAGATCCGCCCCCCGCGCGAATCTGAACGCCATTATGGCCTGGTTAAAGTTGAATCGGTGAATGGCGTTATCGCCGAAGAATCCAGGGAACGTATAAAATTTGAAAATCTCACGCCCATTTTCCCTGATCAGCGCATTGATTTGGAAACCAAGCGCAACGTGCTCTCCAACCGCCTGATCAATATGATTGCCCCCATCGGATGCGGCCAGCGCGGCATGATCGTTTCACCTCCGAAAGCCGGTAAAACCACCATTCTCAAATTGTTGTC
>ENA-ORXD01001799-ORXD01001799.1-sediment-metagenome-genome-assembly--contig:-NODE-1799-length-16037-cov-3.904010_pt1 | contig 16037 bp, 14 predicted proteins | sample MGYA00237862_ERZ511471 | MGnify/ENA metagenome assembly ERZ511471
CGCAGGGCGACGTTGACGCGCACCTCGCGCGCGAGGCGGTCCTTGATCTGGCGCAGCGTGACGGCGCGCCCGTCCTGCCCCGCGAACGGCCCGTTGTTGACGAGGAAGAACATGCTGACCGTCGGCTCTTCGATCTCCAGCGGCGGCAGGGCGACGTCGGCGGCGGCGAGCTCGGGCGCCGCCAGCGTGTCGCCGAGCGTGAGCTCGGCGGGGCCGGCGAGCCAGACGATGTCGCCGGCGACGACCTCGTCGACCTCGCGGTTCTCGAGCCCGCGCGTGACCCACAGGTGGGTGACGCGCGCGGGCTCGACCCCTGCCGTCTCCCACCCGGCGTCGGGGTCGCCGGCGCGGAGGTGGCGCGTCGTGACGCGCTGCAGCTCGTCGCCGACGCGCAGGCTCCCGTGCAGCACGCGGCCGCAGCCGATGCGCCCGATGTAGTCGCTCCAGGCCAGCGTGCTGACCTGCATGAGGAAGGGTGCGTCGAGCTCGACGCTCGGCGCCGGCACGCGGTCGATGATGGTCTGGAAGAGGTCGTTCATGCCGGCGTCGGCGAGCTCCCGCAGCAGCGCCGGCGACAAGCCGCCGCCGTCGCCGAGGTGCTCCTCGCGCTCGTGCTCCTCTTTCTGATACTCGTCGAGGTCGTTCACGATCCAGCCCTCGAGGCCGGAGCCGTAGAGCACGGGGAAGTCGAGCTGGTCGTTGTCGGCGCCCAGCTCCACGAACAGGTCGAAGGTCTTGTCGAGCGCGCCGGACGGGTCGGCGTTGGGCCGGTCGGCCTTGTTGACGATGACGATCGGCCGCAGGCCCAGGCGCAGCGCCCGCATGAGCACGTAGCGCGTCTGCGGCATCGGTCCTTCGTTGGCGTCGACCAACAGCAGCACCGAGTCGACCATGCTGAGCACGCGCTCGACCTCGCCGGAGAAGTCGGCGTGGCCGGGCGTGTCGATGATGTTGATGAGGTAGTCCTTCCACTCCACCGTGCAGTGCTTGGAGCGGATCGTGATGCCACGCTCGCGCTCGAGGTCGTTGCTGTCCATCACCCGCTCCTCGACCCGGGCGCTCTCGCGGAACACGTGGGCGGCGCGGAAGATGCTGTCGATCAGCGTCGTCTTGCCGTGGTCGATGTGGGCGATGATCGCCAAGTTGCGGATCTGCTCGACGGCGTGCACGGTCGCGGTCTTCCTGTCGGGGGACGCGGGCGTTGAAGCGCCCGGCGGCTCTGCGCCGGCCGGGCGATCCACCCAAGTGTACACGCCGCCCGCGCCGCCGTCGCCCGCGTCGCCGTCATGGGCGCCGCCTCTGGCCGCTCGCCTGGCGGAGGCGGGGGAGGGCCCGACCCGATAGCATCAGCGGGCCATGTCCCGCCCCCCTCAGACCCCGTCCGTGCGCGGGTCGGCTCTCGCGTCTGCCTCCGTACCGGGCCGGGCGCGCGCCCTCGCCGGCCGCGCCGGCGCCGAGCTGCGCGCCTTCCCGCCGCAGTTCTGGCTGCTCGCCCTGGGCTTCTTCATCCTTCTCGTCGGCATCGACATGTGCTTCCCCTTCGAGACGACGTACCTGCACGACCGTCTCGGCTACTCGATGACCACGATCGGTGTGCTGCTCGGCGCGCCGCTGATCCTCGCCGTGCCGTTCTACGTCGTCGACGGGGCCATCGCCGACCGGTACGGGCGCAAGCCGGCCATGGTCGCCGGCATCTGCTTCGTGATCGCGCTCTACCTGACGCTCGCCTTCGCGCGCGAGCTCTGGCAGATCGCCATCGCCGTCAGCGCGGAGGCCGCCTTCGGCTGGGCGCTCTTCCTGACCGGCAGCAACGCCATGGTCGCCGACCTGGTCGCATTCGAGCGACGCGCGGAGGCGTACAGCATCACGCGCGTCTTCCTTCACGCCGGCATGGTCGTCGGGCCACTCCTCGCGCGCGTCATCCTCGTCCGCGACCCCACGTACCGCTCCCTGTTCCTTACGGGCGCCGCGATCTGCTTCGTGTTCGTCCTCGTCGTCCTCGTCCTCTTCCGCGAGACGCGCCCGGAGGCGGCGCGCGCCGAGACCTCGATGCGGGCGACCCTTCGCGGCTACGGGGCGGTGCTGCGCGACCGCCGCTTCCTCGCCTTCTGCGCGATCGCCGTCCTGCCGCTGTACGGCTTCGGCCAGATCTGGTCCGTGCTGCCGGTGATGCTGCGCAACGCGCACGACGCGTCGCCCGGGGACTGGGCGCTCCTTCTCAGCTTCTACGCCGTCAGTCTCGCCCTGCTGCAGTACCCGGTGATCCGCCTGCTACGGGGGAAGGACCACCTGCTCCTCATGGCGGCGGCGAGCCTCCTGATCGGCCTCGGACTCTCGGGCGCGGTCCTGCTGCCCTGGGGCGTCTGGACCTTCGTCGCGGTCTTCGTCCTCGGTCAGGGCGTGCTGCTCCTGATCCCGATCTCGTCGACCGTCTCGGCCGAGCTCGCGCCGATCGCCCTGCGCGGCCGCTACATGGGCACGTGGACCCTCGTGCAGATGGCCGGATACGCGCTCGGCCCGCTCTTCGGCGGGCTCGCCATGGACCGACTCGGTGAGCGCGGCGCGGCGCTCGTGATCCTCGCCTGCGGGGCGGCGGGCGCGGTGCTCTACGTCGCCCTCGCCCGCCGCTTCAGGGCTTCGCCGGCCGCCGCCGCCGGCTGAGAGGCGCGCGCCAGGGCATCGCCGGGCCTGGGCCGGACGCGGCGCGGGCAAACGAACGAGGGCCGGGGAGGCGTCATGCCTCCCCGGCCTTCTCGCTGCGTCCGTGGCCCGGCGTCCTCGCCGGCGACGTTCCTCGCGGACCGCCGATGACTCGGGGGCGCCGGCTCAGGCGCGCTCCACCTCGGCGCCCCGGCCCTGCACCGTGTAGTACGCGGCGCCGAGGGTCGCCACCGTGAACGGCGTGGTCAGGAGGAAGGCGACGCCGGCGGCCGCGCCGCCGATCGAGCCGACCAGGATGAAGACCACGACCAGCACGAGGTGCTCCCAGAAGCCGCCGTCGACCACCGTGTGGTAGCTGACGCCGAGGGCGTCCCAGAAGCCCATCCTCCGGTCGACCATGAGCGGGAAGACGTAGAGCCAGATGGTCGTGAGCAGGATGCCGCCGATGACGGTGATCCAGGCGAAGCCGATGGCCAGCGCCAGGACGATCGACCCGCCGAAGAACGACCAGAAGCGGTCCATGCAGGAGAAGACGTCGCCGACGGCGGGCTCGCGGCCGTCGCGGATGCGGGTCACCATCATCCCGTAAAGGCCGGCGTACAGGGGCCCGGCCAGGATGCCGAGAGTGACGATCGAGAGCGCCGTCGCGACCAGCGTGCCGAGCAGCAGAGGCACGATGTCCTTGACGAAGAGGCGCCAGCCGTGCTTGAGGGCGAAGCCGATGTCGATCCGGGCGCTGCTCACTGCGAGCGATGTTCCTGCGGTCTCCATGAGGGGACTCCTTGTGTGGGTAGCCTGTGTGCTGACTGCAGATTACCCTCGACGGCACGACCGGTCGCCCCCCGGTGAGAGGAACCGGGGTCGGCTCCGGGAGGGAACCTGCGGCGGGGCGGTGCACCCCTGCGGAGGGAGGACGGCGCCGCCCCGGGGTAGAACGACCGCGTCGGTACGCCAAGGAGGGTGACCATCATGCTGTGCGACATCGCGAGGAACCTCGGCGACGAGCAGCTCGAGAGGATCCAGACTCTCGAGCACGACCTCGGCCTCACCATCGTCGCCTTCTCCTGCCGCTCGCTCGAGCCGCAGCGGGAGGAGCGCCTGCGCAAGGCGATGGAGGGGCTCGGGCCGGTGCTCCAGGCGGAGCCGGCCCCGGCCGACGAGACGCAGCTCGACAGGATCCGCAGTGCAGAGGAGGCGATGGGCCTGTCGCTCGTGGCCGTGCAGTCCTGACCCGGCCGTGACGCGACGGACGGCGGGGCGTCCATCCCGGGGCGCCCCGCCGTCCTTGCGCTTCTCTCCGTAGAGCGACCGCCCTCGCGTTTCGCCCCGTTTCGCGACCGTGGCCGCGTTGCGCCCCGTCATGCGACGGCGGCTGCGCTGCGGCCCCTCACGCGACCGTCGCCACCGGCTCCGTCACCTCCAGCCGGTCGAGGTCGTCGTGCGTCTCACGGCGCAGCCAGAGCTGCGCCGCGCCGTCGCGCACCGCGACCACGGCCGGGCGCGGCGTACGGTTGTAGTTGCTCGACAGTGAGTAGCAGTAGGCCCCCGTCGCGGCCGCGACCAGCACCTGACCGACCGGCTCGGCGCCGAGCGGCACTGCCTCGGCGATGACGTCGCCCGACTCGCAGTGCCGGCCGACGACCGTCGTCATCGACGCCTCGCCGGGTCTCACCGGCACCACGGGCGCGACGGCGTGACGCGCGCCGTACAGCATCGGCCGCGGGTTGTCGCTCATCCCGCCGTCGACGGCGGCGAGCCGCCGGCCGTCGGCGGCCAGCTTGACCGCGCCGACCCGGTAGAGCGTCACCCCGGCGCCGCCGACGATCGCACGTCCGGGCTCGACGGCGAGCAGCGGGACCGGGATGCCCTCGCGTGCGGCCGCCGTCCGCAGGCGACCGAGGAGCGCGCTCCCCGTGGAGGCCAGGTCGAGGGGGTCCTCGTCGAGATACGTGATGCCGAAGCCCCCGCCGATGTCGAGCATCTCAGTCTCGACGCCGTCGCGGCGCGCGAGCTCACCGGCGAAGGCCGTGAGGGCATCGACGCACGCCAGGAAGGGCCCGGCGTCCAGCACCTGCGAACCGATGTGGGCGTGCAGACCGCGGAATCGCAACCCGGCCGCGTCGACCGCCGCGAGCACGCCGGCGGTTGCCGCGCCCGAGTCGATCGGCAGGCCGAACTTCGAGGCCGGCGTGCCGGTGACCAGCGAGGGATGGGCTCCGGCGGCCACCCCGGGGACGACACGTACGAGCACGTCCTGCCGTCGGCCGAGCCGCCGGGCGACGGCGTCGGCGCGCCCGATCTCCTCGAGGTGGTCGCAGACGAGAAGACCGACGCCGGCGCCGACGGCCGACTCGATCTCGGCCTCGCCCTTGCAGTTGCCGTGGAGGGCGATGTGGCTCGGCGGGATACCGGCGCGCAGGCAGGCGTCGAGCTCGCCGGCCGAGGCGGCGAGCACGCGAAGACCTTCGGCGTTGACGAGACGCAGGAGCCGCCGCGCCGTCAGCGCCTTGGCGGCGAAGTAGACGCGGGGGAACGCCGCGCGAAGTTCGCGGCAGCGGCGGCGCAGATGCTCGGCGTCGAGCACCAGGAGCGGCGTACCGAACTCGCGGGCGAGAGTGTCGACGGGGACTCCGCCGACTTCGAGACCCTCATCGCCCCAGTGGGCGGTGGCGGGCCAGGGGGTGGATGGACCGGGGGTCGACGACAGGGATGCGGACACGGCGAGACCTCTCTGGATCGGGACTGAAGGACGTCAGGGAGGTGGGCGCTCGCCGCGTGACGAGCAGGGGCGAGCGCCCTAGCGCTTTCGCGAGAGCGCCGGGCGCGTGCGGAGCATCTGGGGTGCCGGGCACCACATGTGTTTCAGGGAAGCGCACGGCGGCTGCGGTGTCAAGGGGCGCGCGGGGACACGCGCTGGGCAGGGCACGACGCAGACGGCGGGGCGCCCCCGTCGGGGGCGCCCCGCCGTCTGCCCGCCTCTGGCCCGGGAGGCGTCGATCCCGGCGGCCTGGGTCGTCGAGGCTTTCAGCCTCGAGATGCGCCGCCGGCCGTGTGACTCACTTCTCGGGTTTGCCGGCCTTATCGGGCTTGCCGGCCTGCGACTTGGCCACCGCCGACACCGCGGCACCGTGATTCTGCCCCGTGTCGTCCTTGCACTTGGCCATCTCGGAGACGGCTTCGCCGTGGTTCCGATAGTCGCCGATCCGCCACCGGTGCCGGTTCTGTTCTCCTTCTCCGTCGCCGTCCGCCTCGTCGCCATCGTCGGCAGTGCCGTCATCGCCCTCGCCGTCAGTGCCTTCGTCGCCCTCCTCAGCGGTGCCGTCGTCGCCCTCCTGATCGGTGCCGTCGTCGTCGGCAGGGTCGGGGAGCGGGGGCTCGTCGGGTATCTGTTCGTCGTCCGCGGCCAGGTTCACGGCGGCGTCGACGAGCGCGCTCACTTCGTCACGCATCGAGGCCGACGCCACACTCGTGATGCCGAGCACGGCGACGACCACCAGGACGATGATCCACAGGGGACGCATGGGCTACCTCCGGCGTTGGGCCTCGCGGGGCTGATGGAGCTTCGTATGCTCCTGTTAACGGTCGCGCAGAAACCCGTCTTGACCCATCGGCGGTGTCAGGGTGGGAAACGCCCGGCGCCCGCCTGGGACCGGGCTCAGCCCCCGTCCGCCGGCCCGGTCGCCGAAGGCTCGTCCTCCCGCGCCTCGATCGGCACGCGCCGCGGCTGCGGGCCGGCGCTCTTCGGCACTCTCACGGTCAGCACGCCGGCGGCGAAGTCGGCCGTGCAATCCTCGCTGCGGATGCCCTGCGGCAGGGCCACCATGCGTTCGAAGCGCCCGACCGGCCGTTCGACCCGGTAGAACTCCTCGTCCTCCGGTGCGGCGTCGGGCCTGCGCTCCCCGCTCAGGGTGAGCACGTTCTCTTCGAGGCGCACGTCGACATCCTCGGCTCTGAGGCCGGGCAGGTCGGCTTTGACGACGATCGCCTCGCGGCTGTCGAAGACGTCGACCGCCGGCAGCCACGCCCCGCGGCCGTCTCTCCACCCGAGCGAGCCCGTGACCCTCGCCAGCCGGTCCTGCAGGTCCATGAGCTCGCGCAGGGGATCCCAGCGTGTGGGCGCCATGGCGCCACCTCCTCGATGCCCGTTGTCTTCTGTGGCGCCGCCGGCACCTCGAGGCGCCCGCGACCCTAGTCGCTACGGCTACCCCGGCGACGCCGCGGCCAAACCGGAACCACCTGCAAATCGGACGATTATCGAGACGTCTGCGCGGTCATCCCGAGGCCGGGCCGGGGCGCGCCGCCGGCGGGCGTCGACATTCTGCGGGTTTCGAGGGCCGACAGCACTGTAACCTTCGGCCCCCGCCGTCGTTGAAGGGTCATACGCCCGTCGGCGCGAGGGGGCGCCGGTGTGTGTGGGCCTCGAGGTGTTCGTTTGGGCATCTCGAGGCCCTCGGCGTCTCGGGGGGTCCGGCTCTCCGCCGGTCCGCGCGCGAAACGCACTCTTGGTCAGCACAGCGGGCGGCGAGCTCGACCACCTTCTTCAGCATCGCCGGCCGCAGGCCCCAGAGCCACGACATCTCGATGATGTCGGGGTTGTTGCAGGCCGTGCATCCGTCCGCCTCGGCGAGGAGTCCTCGCCGTCGGGACAGGGCGAGGACGCTCGCCAGGCCGCGACCGGAGACGCGCAGCTCGTTCACGTCGGCGAGCGGTACGTCCCGGCGACGGCAGTCACCGATCGCGCCGTCGGGCGCGACGGTGAGCAGCGAGTGTGGGCCGCGGCAGCGGTACGCGGTCAGCCCCGGGTCGCGCTCGAGGAGGTCGAGGAAGGCGTCGGTCGCGAGGAGCGGGTGGCCGGCCGCCTTGAGGCCGCGGGCCTGTCGGGCGGCGGCGCTCAGCTCGTCCGGCGGCAGGGCGAGCTCGCCGAGTCGGTCGACGAACCCGGCCGCCTCCATGCCGCCGGTCTCCATGGCGCAGAAGTAGAGCCCCGCGCCCCAGCGCCCGGCGACCGGCGCCACGCGCTCAAGCGCCCCCCGGTTCTCCTGCGAGAGCACCGTGTTGACGAGCAGGATGGGGCGCTGCGGGTCGTGGCGCAGCCGCGGGACGAGCGCCTCCAGCCGGTCGTACAGGCCCGGCAGGCCGCGCAGGCGGTCGTGCGCCGGGCCGACGTCGTCCAGGCTCAGGATCAGGGTGTCGACGGACCCGCGCATCTCCGGCCAGCGCTCCTCGACCAGCCATCCGTTGCTGATCAGGGTCACGACCAGCCCGGCACGCTTCGCCGCCGCGAGCAGCACCGGCAGGTCGTCGCGCAGGAGCGGCTCGCCGCCCCAGGCGACGAGCTGCGCCAGACCGAGGCGCCCCGCCTCGCCGTACAGCCAGACGATGGTCGCGGTGTCCATCTCCGCGCCCGAGAGGTCGCGCCACAGGCACGTGGAGCAGCGCCCGTTGCAGCGCGACGTGACCAGGTGGTTGAGCGTGTGCGGGCGGCCGCGCGCCCGAGCCCTGACGAGGCGGGCGACGAAGCGGGAGCGGGTGAGTCCGTCGACGGTCACCCCGATGGTCTACCCGCGACGCAGATTCGGGGCACGCGGTCACGTCCTGGCGACGCCCGGAGGTGTCCGGCGGCGTCCCTCGCCGAAGGAGTACGATGACGCCACGATGAGCGTTCAGCATGTCTACGACGATGGTCTCTGCACGCAGTGCGGCGCTTGCGCCGCGCTCTGTCCGAGGGACGGCATCGACCTGCCGTGGGACGCGCAGCGCGGCTACCGCGTCGTGGTCCGCGCCGAGGTGTGCAACGACTGCGGCCACTGTGTCACCGTCTGTCCCGGGCCGGGCATCGACTTCTCGCCCGGGGCGTGGTGGCGCGGGGGCGAGGCGGGGACGCCGGCTCCCGACTTTCTCGGTCCCTGGCGCGGCCTGTGGTTCGGGTGGGCGACCGACGCCGGCATCCGCCACGCCGGGGCGTCGGGCGGCGTGGCGACGGCGCTGCTGCAGGGCGCGCTCGAGCGCGGCGTCGTCGACGGCGTGCTGCTCGTCGGGAGCGACCCCGACAACGCCCTCGCCACGCTGCCCGTACTCGCCCGCACGGCGGACGAGGTCGCCGCCTGTCGGGGCTCGAAGTACAACGTCGCGGCGGTCGACCTTCTCCTGCGCCGGGTGATGGGCGAGCCCGGGCGGTACGCCCTGGTCGGCCTGCCCTGCCACCTCCACGCGCTGCGGCTTGCCCAGCGCCACTCGCGCCGGCTGCGCGAGCGTGTCGTGTTCGCTCTGGGGATCTTCTGCGGGCTGACGGCGGAGCCGCGCGCGACGGCGGTGGCCGCGCGGCGAGCCGGTGTGGAGCCGTCCGACCTCGTGCGCGTCGCCTACCGCGGGCCCGGCTGGCCGGGCGGCCTGCGCCTCGAGACGAGCGGGGGCGCGGTGCGTGAGGTGCCGTACCCGGACTATTACGACGACTACGTGGCGGCGTTCACGCCGCCACGCTGCCGGCTCTGCCCCGATGCGCTCGCCGAGCTCGCCGACGTCTCCATCGGCGATGCCTGGCTCGACCGCTTCACCGGCAGCGACGGGGTGAGCGACCTGATCGCCCGCACCGAGGTCGGGGAGCGGCTGATCCGCGAGCTCGAGCCCGAGTGGCTCACACTGACCGAGGCGACGCCCGACGACATGGTCTGCTCGCAAAGCGAGGCGTACCGGGTCAAGCGTCGTGTGTTCCGCGGGCGGCTCTGGCTGCGCGGCCTGGCCGGCCGGCCGCGACCCCACTACCCCGGCGTGCGCACGACGCCGTCACCGGGCGATGTCGCGGCGGGGATCGCCGACCTCACGCGCGAGCTGGTCTACCGAGGCCTCGGAAAGCTGCGGTACCGGTGACCTGCGGCGCAGTGCCCGCCGGCGTCGTGGCGCTCGACCCGGGCTCCGTGCCGTGGCGGCCGTGCCCCCTGCCCCGACGTCCTGACGGCCGCGCCCCTGCCTCGACGTCGTGACGGCCGCGCCCGGTCCTTCGCCGGCAGCTCAGAGGCGCAACAGGTCGTGCAGCCGCTCGAGCGCCGCCGCCGCCTCCTCCCTGTCCAGTTCGTAGAAGGTCCACTTGCCGCGGGCCTCCTCGCGCACGAGCCCCGCCTCGCGAAGGACGCGCAGGTGGTACGAGGCCGTGGACTGACCGAGCCCGAGCTCACTCTGGAACTCGCAGACGCAGATGCCGCTGGGGTCGCTCGGGCCGGGCACGCCCCGTGTGGCCGGGTCGGGGAGCTCGCAGCAGTGGCGCCCCTGCACCATGAGGTCGAGCATGCGCAGCCGGGCGGCGTCGGAGAGTGCCTTCGTGACGAGGACCAGGCGATCGAGGTCGTCGCCGTCGCGCGAGGTCGGGGGTGCGATGTCGCGCCGTGTGCGTGTGGGCGCAGGTGCGGGTGCACGGCGGGGTGGGCAGCAGAGTCCGGTTCCCGGTGCGGCCCCCGGAGCGGCGGTTTGCGGTGCGGCCCCCGGAGTGTCGCCGGGAGCGGTGGCCGCCGTAGCCGCCGCTGCCCTCTCTGCCCGGCTCGGCGCAGGGCCTTCGGTAGCGCCCGCCCCAACAGCCTCTGCGCGGCCTGCTGCTGCAGGAGCAGGCGCTTTCATCTTGCTGCTCTTCGGTCTCGTCATGGAGGCAGGATGATAGCACAGCGGATCTCGATGTGAGGTTGACGCGCCGCGCGCATGGTGTAGTGTCGTATCGACGCATCTCGATATGAGACACCCACCCACAGCGGAGGACGCCGTGAACCAGCAGAGCCGGACCGACGACGAGCTCAAGCAGACGATCCGCGAGCGGTACGCCGAGCGGGCCGCGGCGGCGGCGACGACGAAGAGCTGCGGCTGCTGCTGCGGCCCGGCTGCTCCCGCCGTGCCCCAGGACGAGATCGCCCGCGGCCTCTACGCCGTCGACGAGACCGGCGACCTGCCCCCCAAGGCGGTCCTGGCCAGTCTGGGCTGCGGTAACCCCACGGCGCTGGCCGACCTGCGGCCCGGTGAGGTCGTGCTGGACCTGGGGAGCGGGGGCGGCATCGACGTGCTGCTGGCGGCGCGCCGCGTCGGCCCGGGCGGCAAGGTCTACGGCCTCGACATGACCGATGAGATGCTGGCCCTCGCGCGTGAGAACCAGGCTAAGGCCGGGGTCGCGAACGTCGAGTTCCTGAAGGGCGAGATCGAGGACGTGCCGCTGCCCGACGCCAGCGCCGACGTCATCGTGAGCAACTGCGTCATCAACCTGTCCGTCGACAAGGACCGTGTGCTCCGTGAGGCATATCGGGTGCTCAAGCCGGGCGGGCGGTTCGCGGTGTCGGACATCGTCTTCCAGGGCGATGTCTCGCTCGTGCCGCAGGAGCTGCGCGAAGACGTCGAGGCTTGGGCCGGCTGCGTCGCCGGAGCGCTCGAGGAGCAAGACTACGTGTCGCGGCTGCGTGCCGCCGGCTTCGCGGACCCGGCCGTCGAGGTCACCAACGTGTACGACGGCTCGCCCGCCAACTCGTGCTGCGGCGCCCCGGCGCTGCCGGCCGGCGTGCGGCTGGTGAGCGGGTTCGTCCGCGCCACCAAGCCGAGCTGACGGGCGGCGGCGCGGCGACGACGACAGGCGGCGAGACCGCCCCGCGCCGGCCGGCAGCGGCCCTCACGGCCGTGCGGCCATGCGGTCGGGTGGCTCCCGTCTCGACAGCCTGCGACTGAGCCTCTCTCGCAGAACCGGGACGATGCCCCGGCGCGAGATGGTGCGCTTCGCGGTCTGGCGGGTACGTTCACTCACGCAACTGCGACTGTCGGGCCTGCAGTCGAGGAGCGGGGGCCGTGAGGATCGTCGTCATCATCGTCTTCAGCCTGTCACTGGCAGTGGTGGCCGGCGCCGCCGTGGTCGCGGCGCGCGGCGGCGCCGCGACCGAGGGCGCCGGCGGTGGCTCCGTTGCCGTTGCCGCTGCCGCTCCCGTCGCCGTCGCCGAGCCGGGAGGGGATGCGGCGGCGAAGGCACGGGCGACGGCCCTGGCCATCGTCAGGGACATCGCGCGGGACATCGCTCCGGAGATGGGAGACGCGCACGAGCGTCTCGTCGAGCGCGGCAAGCGTAAGGGCGAGGACTACCGGCTCTGGCGCGGCTACCTCGACCGCGTCCGGGCGCGGTACGGCGTCACCTCCGTCTACACCATGGTCAAGCTCGACCGCGAGACGGTCGGCGTGGTCGTCGAGGCCGTCGGCGATCCGGATGCCGCCGACGCGTGGCTCGCGGCCTACGAGATGGAGCCGGCGATGAAGAGGGCCTTCAAGGGCCGGGCGGCCGTGCGCAAGGACGCGCCGTGGTTCGACCCGCGCATCCGCGGTGGCGCACCCCATGTGCGGGCGCTGGCTCCGGTGCGCGACAGCGACGACGACGTCGTGGCCATCGTCGGCATCGATGTGGAGGTGGGCGACCGTCGGGTCACTCGTTGAGGCGCCGCCGGCCTGCGACGCCGGCTGGGCCCGACGGCCGGGCGACGCCGGTGCGGCCCGGCCATGGACCGCTCCGTCGCCCGCGCACGGTTCGACTGCTAAGCTCGAGCGCGACGGCGAGCAGGGAGGGTGCGTGATGCGCGACTGGGATCGCGAGCGGGTCGGCGAGGTACTCGAAGGCGCCGGTGTCGACGCCTGGGGTGTCGCCGCGAACGTCCCTCGACTGCCGCTGGCGCCGCCGCTCCCCACAGCCGTCACGCTGCTCAAGCGCTTCGACCGCGACGAAGTGAGCGGCGTCGAGCACGGCCCGCACGAGACCTACTACGCCGGCTACCTGCGTCTCAACGCCGCCCTCGACGCGGCGGCCGTGACGCTCGTCGAGGGGCTGCGTGCCGCGGGCGTCGCGGCCGAGTACGTGCCGTCCACCGTCCCCGAGGAGCTCTACGACTCGATCGCCGACTGGGGGGACGCGGGTGTGTTCGCCCACAAGACCGCGGCGACGCGGGCCGGGTTGGGGTGGATCGGCAAGACCGCGTTGTTCGTCTCCCCGGAGTTCGGCCCGCGTGTCCGCCTGGCCACCGTGTTCACCGACCTCGCGCTCGAGGCGGGCACGCCGGTCGACGAAGGACGCTGTGGCACCTGCCGGCGCTGCGTCGAGGCCTGCCCGGCGGGCGCCGGCCGCGACGTCACCTGGCAGGCCGGCATGCCGCGCGAGGCGCTCTACGACGAGAAGGCCTGCGAGGCCGAGACCGAGCGCTACCCGGATCTCGGAGGGGTCTGCGGGGTGTGCATCGCCGTGTGCCCGTGGGGGCGCGACGGCTGAGACGCGTCGCAAGGCGCGCCGCCGCGCGGCACGAGAAGCGCCCGCTGCCCCAGACGAGAAACGCCCGCCGCCCGGCGTGAGCCGGGCGGCGGGCGTCTTGACCGTCAGGTCTGTCAGGCAGGCTTGACGTTCACGGCCTGGGGGCCCTTGCGGCCCTCCGTGACCTCGAACTCCACGGCCTGACCTTCCTGCAGGGTCTCTACGCCGGGCGCCAGATCGGCGACGTGCGCGAACACGTCCTTGCCCTCTGCGCGCTCGATGAAGCCGTAGCCCTTCTGCAGGTTGAACCACTTGACTGTGCCTTGAGCCACTACTACTCCTTGATCGGCGAGCGGCTCAATGCGACGAGTGTGGCAACGAAGCGCGCTCGAACAGTTTGACGCCCGCAGGGGTGGCACCTCCGCGGGCGTCCTGCACAGTCTACCCGTTTCCGCCGAGTCGTGCTGCGCGTGCCCGTCTGCCACAGGTCGTGGATATCTCGCGGGCACCCGTCGGTCGTGCCTCGCGGGTGCCCATCGGCAGGGTGTCGCCGGCGCCCCGAGGCGCCTGTCAGTCGCTCGTCGCGGGCGCCTCGAGGGCACCCATGACGATGCGCGTCCACACGCGGAGCAGCACGGCCAGGTCGACGTCTTCCCCGGCGACGAGCCGCTGGATCGCGAGCCCGGCAGGCGCGGCGATGCTGAGCGAGGCAAGCCCCTGAAGAGACCGCAGCCGGCTGGGTTCGTCACTGCCGGCGAGGCAGCCGGCGAGCGCGTCCCGCAGACCTCGGTGCGTGCAAGCCTCGCGGGCGCGCAAGGCCTCGTCCCGCAGGACGACGGGCAGCAACTCGTAGTGGCGGCGGAAGGGGGTGAGGCGCGTCAGTGCACGCTCTTGCGTCGCGATGACCGCGGGGATCCTCTCGGCGCCGCTCGGCAGGCGGCGGACGGCACGGCGCATGAGCGCCCGATCCTGGTAGGCGACGGTCGCGTGGAGGCGATCCACCAGGCCGTGCTTGTCGCCGAAGTAGTACGAGACCGCCGACCGGGGCTCACCGGCGCGGGCGGCGACCGTCTCCAGGGTAAGGGCCCTGAAACCACGCTCGTGGACGACACGCCCGGCAGCGGTCAGCAGATTGACCGCGACCGGGGCGAGGTCGCCCGCCGGGTCGGGCTCCGCCTCCGGCGGCAAGGGCGGGGCGGCGGACTCCCAGTCGACGGCCTCGCGCACCTCGGTGACGAGAGGGCCGGCCGTTCCGCCGAGGGAGGCGTGCAGCATCTCGGCGAGCAGGGCGAAGACACCCTCGGTGTCGACGACGTCGGGGTCGATCAGCGCCTGCGCGGCGACCCCTTCGCCGATGCCGAGGAGGAGCGTCGTCAACGCGCCTCGGTCCTCGAGCGGCACGGTGGACGACTCGAGACACATCTTGCCTATGCGGCGGTAGGAGTCGTAGAACTCGGCCAGGCGCCGACGGGCAGCGCGGTCGCGGAGGATGTAGGGGAGCAGGTCGAAGTAGGTCGCGTACAGTGAGGTCTGCAGGGCGAGATCGCGGTGGAGGGCGATGAGCTCGCCGGCGTGCCCGGTCAGCGGGTCCGGCAGCTCGTGCAGCCCGTCGACGAGGGCGACGTCGGCGTCGTGCCAGAGCGAGTCGACCAGCGTGGCGACGAGGCCGGCCTTGCTCTCGAAGTGATAGATGATGAGCGACTTCGTCTCGCCGGCCTCGGCGGCGATGCGCCGCAGGGTCAGGCCCTCGTAGCCGTCGCGCCTCAGCACGCGGTGCGCGGCCTCGAGGATGCGCCTGGCGGTCGGCGAGAGCCGCGCCGTGGCGTAGGCGAACGCCTCACCCGCGACCGGACGCGCCACCGGCTCTTCCATGTGTCCCCGACCCTCCGCCTCGACACCTGCGCGCCGTCTCGACGCTGCGCCGAATCCTACGCCATCGACGCGGTCACGCGCTGAGCGCGCGAAGTGCGAGGACGGTCCGCGCACGGCGAGGCCCGCCGCCGACAGGTGGCCGGGCCCCGTGAGGCGCGATCCGCAGCCGCCCGACGGGGCCCGACGTCCGGTCTTGACACGAGCCGCCGGGCGTCTAGGATACGGATGAGTCAGTTGACCGGTCAGTCGAACTGACGGCGAGCCGTGCGATGTGCCGGCTCCGGGATCGCCCCCGAGTGATGCGGCGGAGGCAGCGTGCTCTCCCCCTCGACTGCGCTGCCGGGCCCTCACTCAAACGACCGGCGACCCGCGCGGCTCTGCCGCGCCCGGTCGCCGCTCCGCCGCCGGCGGCCAGGCCCCGGCCGCCGGCGGCAACTCTAAGGAGGCTGCGATGTCCGCTGCTGAAGGCGCGCGCTCCGCGCTCGAAGAACGGGTGGTGGCCGCGGTCACCGCGGGCCGTGACGAGCTCGTCGGTCTGGTCGGCGACCTGATCGGCTTCGACACGACGGCGCGCAACCCGGGCGACCCGGCGCGCGACGAGGCCGCCCTGCAGGAGTACCTGCGCGCCCGCCTTGCCGCCGTCGGGGCCGCGACCGACGTCTGGGAGCCGGAGCCGACGGGTACCGGCAACCGCTTCGTGCCGGACGACCTGGACTTCGACGGCCGGCCGCAGCTGGCCGCGCACCTGCGCGGCGCGGGCGGCGGTCGCAGCCTCCTGCTCAACGGCCACATCGACGCCGTCTCGGCCGAACCGAAGGAGCTGTGGACGAGCGATCCCCACAAGGCTGAGGTCCGCGACGGCAAGCTCTGCGGCCGGGGCAGCTGCGACATGAAGGGCGGCATCGGCGGCATGCTCTACGCCGTCGAGACGCTGCAGCGCCTCGGCGTCCGCCTGGCCGGCGACGTGGTCTGGTGCACCGACACCGACGAGGAGTCCTCGGGCGCCGGCGCCTACGCCTGCGTCGCTCGCGGCGTGCATGCCGACGCCGGCCTCTGCGCCGAGCCGACCGGTTTCGACGCCTGGGTGGCCTGTCGCGGCGGCGTCAACCCTGTCCTCACGATCGAGGGGCGCACCGGGCACTCGGAGACGGCCCAGCCGCACTGGACGGTGGGCGGGGCCGTCAACGCGATCGAGAAGTGGGAGCTGGTGCAGCGCGCGATCCGCGAGTTGCGCGAGGACTGGCGCACGCGCCCCGAGCAC
>ENA-ORXD01001801-ORXD01001801.1-sediment-metagenome-genome-assembly--contig:-NODE-1801-length-16028-cov-96.261802_pt1 | contig 16028 bp, 14 predicted proteins | sample MGYA00237862_ERZ511471 | MGnify/ENA metagenome assembly ERZ511471
CGGAGTACTTCAACTTCGGCTTCGACGTCGTCGATATGTGGGCAAAGCAGGACCGCAACCGCCTGGCGATGATCTGGGCCGACCAGGAAGGGCATGAAAAGTTCTACACCTTCCGCCACCTGATGAACCTCTCCAACCAGGCGGCGAACATGCTCCTCAAGTACGGCATCAACAAGGGCGACCGGATCATCATCATGCTCCACCGCATTCCCGAGTGGTGGATCTTTGCCACAGCAGCGATTAAACTCGGCGTCGTTTTCTGTCCGACCCCGACGATGCTGACGGCCAAGGACCTGAAGTACCGGGTGAACGCCGGCAAGTTCAAGATGGTCGTCACCGACCTGGAAAACGCCGCAAAGGTGAACGAGATCTGCGACCAGTGCCCCTCCCTGGTCTCCCGCTTCGTGGTGGACGGGGAGCTTCCCGGCTGGGTCAGTTACCACCAGGAGCTCACCTACCCGGCCCCGGTCTCGTCCCAGCTGATAAAACTCCCTGGCATGAAGAGGACCCGCTCGACCGATCCGATGCTCATCTTCTTCTCATCGGGCACGACGGGCGAGCCGAAGATGGTCCTCCACAACCATGCATACCCGATCGGGCACATCATCACCGGCAGGTTCTGGCTCGACCTCAAGCAGAACGATCTCCATTTCACCCTCGCCGACACCGGGTGGGGGAAGTCCTCCTGGGGCAAGTTCTTCGGGCCGTGGATGCAGGGCGCCTGCACCCTGGTCTATGATATCCGCGGCAAGTTCAAAGCGACCGAACTCCTGCCGGTGCTGGAGAAGTACGAGGTGACCACCTTCTGCGCCCCGCCGACGGTCTACCGGATGCTGATCCTGGCCGATCTCGGCAAGTTCGACTTCTCCCAGCTCCGTCACTGCGTGAGCGCCGGCGAGCCCATGAACCCCGAGGTGATCAGGGCGTGGAAGGAAGGCACCGGGCTTACCATCTACGAGGGCTACGGCCAGACCGAGACGGTGCTCTGCATCGGGACGTTCCCGGGCATGGAGGTGAAGCAGGGGGCGATGGGCCGACCTGCGCCGGGGTGGCGGATCGAGCTCCACGACGATGACGGGCAATCGGTTCCGGTCGGTGAAGAGGGGCGGATCGCCATCTGGGCCGAACCGCGGCCCCCCGGCATGTTCCTCTCGTACATCGACAACGAGGCGGCGAACGCCGACGCCTTCTGCGGGGACTGGTATTACACCGGCGACAAGGCCTACATGGACGCGGACGGCTATTTCTGGTTTGTCGGCCGCGCCGACGACGTGATCAAGAGTTCGGGCTACCGGATCGGCCCCTTCGAGGTGGAGTCGGCCCTGATGGAGCACCCGGCCGTGCAGGAGTGCGCCGTCGTCGGGTCGCCCGACGTCATCCGCGGCATGATTGTCAAGGCGTTCGTCATCCTCGCCCCTGGCTTTACGCCCTCGGAGACCCTGGTCAAGGAGATCCAGCGGTTCGTGAAGAATACGACCGCCCCGTACAAGTACCCGCGCGCGATCGAGTTTGTGGACGAACTCCCCAAGACGATCTCCGGCAAGATCAGGCGGAACGTCCTGCGCGAGCGCGAGAACGAGCGCTACAATTCGGTCAAAGAAGACTAAAAAATAATATCTCTTTTTTTGGCTCCGGAGAAATCCTGTTCTGGAGGGCCGGTGCCGGGGGGCTGGATGCCCCCATCATTGAGAGGGAGATGCGTACCCTCTCAGGATCCTGGGTCTGCCTTCCCGGGCCAATCCGCACTGAAGGAATAAAAACTCCGGGCACAGGGATGCCGGGAAGCCGCGAACGAGTGGAAAAATGTATTCGAGATCGCCATGCGGGCTCTCCCGTCTATCGCGTGAATCGAGGGCCGTATCGGTGGAGGCCCCTCTATATTCTCCGGCCGTTCTGGTTGATGCAGTGGATCAGGGCGGAAAACCCTTCCATCTCCATCTGGAGGACCTCGTTCTTGTTCATGCCCATGGAGGTCTCGGCGTCGGCGGTGAGCATATCGGGCCCGCGCAGCACGGTCCTGATCCTCCCGTCGGCGCTCAGGAGGTCTGACGCCTGCCGGTCGTGGACAAAGCAGCGGCCCGGGATGATCACGGTCTCCTCGAGGTCGGCCGGATCGAGCTCCCTGAGGTCTTCCAGGGTGATCAGGCATGCGATCTCCTTCGCTACCGGGACGACCTCGCACCCCCCGCCGCAGGCCTCAAGCACCCGCCTGATAGAGGGCGCCGCTACGCTCCCGGTGATCACCGATGCGGAGGCCCGCACCACCGGGAGTTTCGCGAGGAGGTCGGGCTCCCCCAGGATGGCGAACGGAGACCCGATCTCCGGGTCCCAGAGTGGCGTGCCGCTGATCTTCAGGGCGTACCTCTCATTAAGGGCGGTCACCCGCTCCCTGAACGCCTCGACGCTCTCGACCGGTTGACCCGGGATAAGCGGGGCGTTGCCCAGGATCAGGCCCTGCTCGGTGGTGTTTGCAAACCGCATCAGGATCAGCCCCTTTGCCCCGGCCTCATCGAGCCATGCGCAGGTCTGCTCCAGGTCCGCACCGTCGTTGACGCCCGGCATGACCACGGCGGCGGCATAGACGTCGATCTCCTCGCACAACCTTCTCATTACCGCAAGAGACACTTCAGGCGTCGGGTCGTGCATATACCGTTTCCTGAGGGCCGGGTTGGCGGAAAAAATGGTGTACGATACCTCGGTCAGCCCGTTATCGATCAGAAAATCGGCAATGGCCGGGTCGTCGAACCCCTTGCCGCTGGTATAGCCGATATGGAGCGGGGCCTCCATGCTCCCCAGGAGTTCGATCAGGTCTACAAACTCAGGATAACAACTCGGATCTCCGCCCCCGCTGATCGTGACCCGGCTGATATCGTCCGGGAGCATCTGCAGGCTGGCCAGGATATCGTCTGCAACGGTGGACAGTGGCTTGAACCCGCTGTACTGCTCTTTAACGCCCCTGCTGCAGTAATCGCACCCTACCCTGAACGGGGGGCAGTACCGGCACCCGAGGGGTGCGACGTCCCTGACATGCCTGAAATAACAGTATTCGCAGAACCCCCGGCAGTCCACACCGGGCCGTCCGCCAAGGTCCACGGTCAGCTGAGCCATCTGCTAATCTTTTCTCTCTCCGTGTGGTTAAAGGCTTGCGACACCGCCCGGCCGCGCCTGAGGATCACAAAAACAAAAAAAGGATGGGGCGGTTTTCTGCCGCTCTATCTGAGACGGTTGCGGGTGAGCATCATGCCAGCCGCTCCCAGGACAATAAGCCCGATCACGGTATAACCGAGGGTTGTCGGGGTGAGACTTACCCCGCCGAAGGGGTTTGCCGTGCTGGCCGGTTCCGCTCCGATCGCAGCAGCGTTTGCAACGTTCATATCCCTGACCGATGCATCGCCAGCTGCCGATGCCGAATTTGCCGCACCCTCTCCCCCTGCGTCACTCCCGTCTCCAGACAGGCTCTCGATCTCTGCAACATTCAGATTGGCGTTTGCAACTGTTGCCTTGGAATCTTTGACTGTCAGGACCTTTCTGGTCTTGGAGATGTCCAGGTCGCTCCAATCGGTGTTGTCGGATTCGTAATACAATGCCGCTCCTCCGTTTCCAGAACCGATGGCGACCTCCTTCTGGTCGAGTGCAACGACCGAACCGTCGCCGCCGATGCCGAGAAGGATCACACTGTAGGTCCCGTCACCGAGAGCCGAGAGCGCCGCTGCCGGCACCGTCACCTGCCCGCCGGTTTCGGCCCCTGCGATCCCGTAGCCGGTCGATATCGGGATGACCGAGTTGATGTCGTCGGGCGCCTGCGCCGCACCGTCGACGATCAGTGCCACCTCAATCGGGCTGTTTGCATAGGTGTGGCCTGGCACCTGCTGTTTGAGGAAATCAAAGAGACAGGAGACCGTGATTGTCGGGTGGTTCTTCAGCGCCTTGAGGTTCTCTGAGTTCACGCTCATTTCAGCATCGAAGACGGCGTTCTTCCGCACGATCATGTAGGCACACGCCGCCACATCGTCCCCGTCTTCAAAGGAGAGTGCGGCATCTCCGCCGTCCTCCCACGCACCGGGCGTGGTGCTCCCGTTCCAGGTGAGACTGCGGTCGCTGTCCATGACGATCACTGCCGCCATACCGAGGACGATGATCTTCTTTGCATCGGGATCGTACCTGAAGATGTAACAGGCGTACTCGCCTGCCGCGGGTAGGGCCTCAGGGTAGACGTCCCCCATCATCTGCGCGAGAGCCGCGTCGCCGGTGTAAGCGTCAAGGTCCACCTCAGTCGCCTTCAGCGTCTTTGCGAAGTTGCTCGGGTTGTAATCGCCGGGATTGACACTGCCCCACAGGATATAGGAGTTCGTCTGCGGGTTGCAGTAGATGATCCCGCCGTCGGTGTACATGTACATCGTATCGGTCGAGGTCAGCAGGCTTTTGAGATCCATGAGGTTGTCGGCGTCAGGAATATCCGGCACCTTGATCAGAAGAATATTTCCTGTCTCGCCGGGCACAGCTGCATTGATCGTCGGGATCACCGGCGTGGAGTAGAGATGGTAGATATTCAGACCTGACCGGTCAACCTCGCCGACCTCATTGACCGAGATCGTAAAACCTTCAATCGTAATGGTCGCGGCGGGGTAGTCCCGCTTAATGTATCTGATCTCCGGTCCTGCTATGCTTTTCAGATCGTTCTCACCGGTTGCGGCAAGTTCGACATGCGATACCGATGGATCAAGTAGATCGATCACGTCGATCCCCTGAACCTCAACTCCTTTATAGGTGAATGACTGACTGCCAGATACTGTGACCACAGGTGCTACTGCTGAGACAACTGTTATCATTCCGCAGATCAGGACCAGAAGGAGCATAATACGTATGGACGCTACGCTATACTCTGAGGTTATCTTCATCACGTTCCCCCGTAACCCAAGTAACATTTATAATATATAATGGTTACTATCTCCCGTAATCAGGGGGACGGAAAATTGCGTTTCAGAATTGCTATTATTGCCCAGATTATCCTTCTGGCAGGTATCGTCGCTGGATGCAGTGCGGTCAGCATCGCCGTATCGCCTGACGCCGTCGAGGCCGGGGATCAGATCACCATACAGGTGACGGATCTTCCCGACCGGGTGTCATTTGCCATCCTTGTTGAGGGTAGATTCGAGGTAGGTTCTGGAGAGCGGTTCATATTTGAAGTGGACGATTTCCAGATGCCTCTCTCTCTGAGCGGCGGATGGATCTCTGCCTCGACGCAGAACACGGTCTATACGACACTCTCCACGTATATCAACGGGAATACGATCAACGTGGGAGGGCCCTCGAAGAGCGGCGTCTTCACGTTCACCAGGGAGGAAAACATCCCGGCAGGAACTTATGACTATTTCAGGCTCCAGGGACAGGCCATGCCCGACGCCTCGGCTGTCGTCGCACAGTTTCGCCTGACCGGGACCAAGACCGGGCCCTCTGATAGCCAGATCACCTTTGTCGTAAACGGGGTGGAAGAGGGATCGAGCAGGATCGTGGTCAGCATCGATGGAAAGGACGTCTTTGAAAAGACCATACCTATCGGAGATGGGTCGCCCACCACCGACCCGACCACCCCGCCCACGACGTCACCGACCACGTCGCCTACGACGTCACCCACAACATCGCCCACGACCTCACCCACGACCTCACCGACCACATCGCCTACGACGTCTCCCACATCATCGCCCACGACCTCGCCCGGTCAGGGCGTGGTGTCGAGCGGCGGCTCGGACGGCGGCGGCATTCTTACGACGACAGACCCTGAAGACGCCGTCCAGATCTGGTCTGAAAGCCTTGGTGCATGCATCGTAGGGTGCGCCCTTGAGAATGTCGCCCTTGTCGAGACCGATGCCGGGAATGTGCCTGAAGGATGGAGTGTTATCGGCAGACCGGTCTCAGTAACGCCCGAAGGAGCGGTGTTTCCCGATGCCGCGCGTCTGCGGTTCGCCCTGCCCGAGGACCTGAGGAGCAGTTCTGCCCTTGTCTTCATCGCAGCCTACATCGGCGAGAAATGGGAGATACTCCCCAGCACTATCGAGAACAACATGGTCTGTACGGAGATCGCCGGCGGCGGGACATTCTGCCCGATGCGTTTTGCCGATGCCGGGGCGACCGACGCCCCGACCATCACTCAGACCGGCACCTCTGCAACCGGGGCGCCGACGACTGCGGCACAGCAGCAGCCCCTGGGGCTGGCCGCCTGCCTGATTGGCCTTCTTGTTGCGTTCCTGCTCTTTGCAAGAGGCAGGAAATAACCTTTTTTTGACCAGGAATATTTTCTCGGCTCTTCGCATTTTCACGCAGGCGACCCCTTCGCACCGACCTGACGATCAACGGTCTTCCCCCCCGCATGCTCTGCCGGGGGTTGCACGCCCGGGCCCCTGCACACGATTGCCCCGGACATGAGGGAACGCTCGGGCCGGAGAGGCGATCATCCATCATCCCCACCAATCGCAATCGGCGGGGGGACCGGGGGGCAGCAGGCCCCCCGGCAAGGGCTGTTCGGTTATCAAGAACTCTCACGTTTTCAATGTGAAGAGACGATAGAACGAATTTCGAAGTCCGCCTCTGCCCGGGGGTTGCACCCCCGGACCCCCCGCGAGGATTGCCCTGGACATGCGAGGAGGGGCCGGGCGGAGCATCGATCGATGAAAAATGATGGATGGGCATGCCGGTGTGGGCTGCCCGTCCCTGCCCCTATCGTAATCGGCGGGGGATCCGCGCTCCCTCCCTGCGAGTACAGGAGAGACGTCAAACTCGGTATGAGGGTTTACCATCAAAAACATTTCCTGGGGCATGCTTGCGTCCTCTTCCCGGACTCATGCGCGATGCAACAGAGATGATAAACCTATTTTTTCCCGGATCGCCTGAGCGGTGTTTGATGATGGTGTCATGCTACCCACACACAAGAGCGAAGCGCCAATGTTCCCGGCGAACCTGCCATGCCCCTGCGTGGGCATGGCGTCCTGCTCCATGGATATTGGCACCACTGCGATTGAGATCGAGCGGCATCGCCTCCACAGGCGCCAGAACTGCTCCATCCTCCCCGCCGGTACGCCTCAACGGCCCCGGGTAATAACAGAAGCGGTGGGAGACCGCCTCTCCACAGAGGTGGCGGCGGCCGGATGGGCACGCTGAAAATGACGGCGGAAAAAAAACCGCCAGCCGTGCATCCCCCTGTCAGGATGCGTCTGCAAAGGTATAGATCAGGGTGAGTTGTTTGTTTTTCTCGTCGGCCTCGGTCCGTGAGAGGGTGCATGGCCTCCCGAGTCCTTCTGCAAGCATGCAGGCGATCAGGCTGCAGACCGGACACCCGATCATCGTGCAGCACTTCGGCGACTCGGCGCGCACGGCGTTGCAGCCAGAGAAGAGACGGTATCGATCCAGCCTCACGACGATGCTCTCCCCGCTTCTCACGGCAGTCGTGCTCTCGGCGATCTCCAGTATCTCTGAGCAGACCTCCTTGAGTGAAGCAAGCACCTTGGGTTCGCTGGACGGCACGACCAGCCCGGCATCTCTCTTGATCTGTTCGAGGAGGGGCAGCCCCTGCGGGATCATGACCAGCCCGGTCGAGCCCTTTTCCGTCGCAAAGGAAAAATCGCCCTTCAGATCCGCGCCCTCAAACGATCCGGCCGGGACGAGCTGGAGAACCGAGGGTGAACCGCCTTTCTGCGGGATATAGATCCCGTCGCCCATCAGGCCGAGGTCCGATGCCACCCGGCTGAGGTTGATCGTCCCGGCAGCAGGGAGAATGCCCACATATGCCGGGTCCACAGGCTCACCTTTCGAGAGCGTCAGGACAAAGAGCCCACCGACGAAACACGCGATCCCGCTCACGACCAGGACGGCTCCGGTCATGTCGCCCCTCCCCATGACGAGGGCGACGACGATCACCAGGGCAGAGAGCCCGATCAGGACTGCACCGCTGAGGAAATAGTCATTGTACTCCTGTTTTCTCATCATTGTATCCCGACCTTTTTCTTCAGGCGGAGTTCGCCAAGCCACACGATTGCGACAGCAGCGATCCCTGCACACGCCGCACCGGAAAGAAGCGGCAGGGCATGAACGGTGCGGATCACCCCTATGCCTGCGATCCCGACGATCACGCCTCCCAGAACCGCCCATTTGAGAATCGAAATCCGGTCTTCCCCTCCCCAGCCGCTCAGCATCGCCGCCCAGAGCACGGTAACCTGGACCGGGACGATGAAGATGGGGGACGCCGCCGCCGTCGCAAGCACAAGCGGCTCTCCTGCGGCGAAGACCAGTATCCAGCCTTCAGACTCCCATTTTATCGAATAAATGGCGGCGAAAAGGTACACGATTGAAAATATACCCGAATAGATCCCCAGATTGGCATATGCAGCGATACCGGCTGCAACAATTGCCGGCAGGATCAGGACGGCCCATGCACCGGCCCCGGCGTTCATGCCGCCTCCGCCCCCGCTCTCTGTTCGAACCCGATCCGCTCGAACACCCCCGTCTTCTCCTGGCCCTTCTGTGCCCAGACCTCCACCGCTATCCCCTGGTGTTCTGCGATGCTGGTCACCAGACGAATATGACTCTGATCTCCTGTGTTGCACGAGAAAATATCGATGCGTCCGGGGTTGAGCCTCCAGAGCGCTCTGGCGACCTGCTCTTCAAAGACCGAGAGGCTTCTTCCGGCCAGAACCGCGGTGTAATATGCCGAGAGGTTGGCAAAGTATTTTTTAGAGTCGCTTTCCTCCCCTTCTTTTTTCGCCATCTTCGAAAGGGCGGCGATCTCCATCTGCAGACCTGATGCCGGGCGTGAACGGTAGAACCATGTCTCCTGAATCGTGTTCCATGACGCCGGAATGGCACGCAGCACCCCGGCGTAATCGGTATCTTTAGGGAGAAACGAGAGGACTGCCGGCCCCTTTATGATCATGAGGGAGACTGACCCCGACTCCTGCATCCAGGTGGCGACCGCCGCCTGCACGGTATCGAGAAATGCCGAGCGCACCGCGGGATCCACCGGCACCTGCGGGATATCGACCAGGATCAGGGGGGGTGCAGCGATCTCTGCTGAATATTCCTTTATATAGAGGGCATCGTGTTTTGCCGTCATTTTCCAGTCGACGTTCCGGTAATCGTCGCCGTCGACAAATTCTCTGAACGACCTGACAAGGTCCGAAGACGCCGAATAGAGTCGGCGCTCTTCAGGCCCCCGCGTCTCGTGCCCTCCACGGTGCGTCAGAAACAGCCTGTTCGGTTTGACCATAAACCCGGGCATCTGCATGGATTCCCCGGCAAATGTTGCCGATTTCGGGAAAAAGTGGTCGGGTATATCGACCCTCACCCCGGCGAACCTGACACGTCCCTCTGTCGGCACCGTCATGCGGTAGGTGGTCGTCTCTTCACCATCAAACGGCCCCTGGATCTGAAGGGAGCAGACCCCCTCTATAACCCGCGCCCCGACCGGCGGGAGATCCTCGATCAGCAGGGCGACCCCCTGCGGCACCCTGACCCTGACCTTTATCCCGACCTCGATCGAGGCGTCCTGTTTTACCACTTTTTTTTCCAGCGTGCGTTCGATGGAGAGCGATCCGGCAACCGTCCTGAAATGAAACGATGCTACGGCAGAGCGCGAGACCAGAAACGCCCCGAGGGTGCAGGCGCCAAGAGCGGCGGCAACGCTGTCGGCGAGGATCGAGAACCCTGCAAGTATGACGGTGAAGAGGAGCGCGGCCTGCACACTCCGGCCGACCTCCACTTACAGCACCTCAACCGCCGCAAGGATATCTTCGGTGACCTCGCCGGTCGTCACACCGCCGAGATCGGACTCCCGTCTCAGGATCAGGCGGTGGGGCAGGGCGAGCCGTGCGATCCGCTTTACATCGTCAGGAATAACATATTCTCTCCCGTTCAGTGCAGCAAGGGCCTTGCTGCCGCGCACAAAGGCGATAGACGCCCTGGGGCTGGCGCCGAGCCAGATATCGTCGTGTTTCCGCGTTTCGAGGACGATGTCCCTGATATACCTGAGAATCGGCTCTTCAGCCCGCACACTCCTGACCGTCCCGATGAAACGCCGGATCATCGGGGGCGTAAGCACCGGGGCGATCGCCGACCGGTAGGCGTCCCAGTCGAGATAGCCGGTGCTCTCCCGTCTGATGATCTCAAGTTCCTCGTCGGCGTCAAGGTACCTGAGTTTTGTGCTGAACATGAACCGGTCCTTCTGGGCCTCGATGAGGGGGAAGGTGCCCTCGAACTCGTACGGGTTCTGGGTGGCGATCACGAAGAACGGATCGGTAAACGGGTGCGTAATCCCGTCGATCGTGGTCTGCCGCTCGCTCATCGCCTCGATGAAGGCGCTCTGCGTGCGCGGGCTGACCCGGTTGATCTCGTCGACCAGAATGAAATTGGAGAAGATCGGCCCTTTTTTCAGGACAAAATCCTTCTGCTCCGTATCATACATCCGCACCCCGACGATGTCGGCTGGCTGCATATCGACAGCGCATTGAATGCGTCTGAAATCACAGCCTGAAAGGGCTGCTACCGTCTTTGCAATGACGGTCTTGGCCGTGCCCGGCACTCCTTCAAGAAGGATATGCCCCTCGCTGAGCATGCTGACGAAGATCATCTCGATGAGGGGTGTGTTGCCCACCACGAATTTTCCAACCTGCTCTGCAATCCTGGTATAAGACTTCGATATCGCTTTGAGTTCACTCTCGATTGTTTCGCCTGTCATGATTGACCCCCTGGACATACTCTTCTTCTCCACGCAATCCCGGCCACCAGAAGGCAGGCACCCATGATGCCTGCCTGCAGGGGAGGCGACGCCTTCAGGTGCGCCAGAGCCTGCCCGATGCCCCCGGTTGCGGCGGTTGCGGAGTGGGCACTCTCCAGAATTGCGGTATTCCTGTACGAAAGCAGATTGTCGGCGAAGATGGCGCCGTCCCCGGGCACGCCCCGCCCCAGCATTGTGTTGATCAGGATGCTCGGGTCTGCGCAGACGATCACCTCTCCCCCGCCGACCGGCTGGCTGGAGATGAAGACGAACCTTCCCGAAGGCTCTCCCACCTCCATCCGCCCGTTCCCGTCCAGGTCGTACCAGCTAAAGATGCCAGAACTGACGAGGGCCTCACCTCCCATCACCTGTGCAGGGTGGTTGAAGGCGATCGATGCCACGCCTTTGAGCAGCGGATGATCGCTCTCAGGATAGCCGTTCGGAAGGAGCGGATCCGCATATCCCGAGTCGAAACCTGCGATTTTGCCTGGAATCACTCTGATATCCGAACCGATCTCTCTGAGCAGTTTGTTTGACGCCCCTGACTCGTCAGAAATAAAAAGCGTGTTGTTACGCTTAAGAAATGCTCTATAATCGCCGATCTCGCTATCAGGGATCTCTCCCTCTGGCGCGATCAGAAGGAGGACGGCGTCGCGGTAGGTCGGCAGGTCCGCAGTTTCGTGCAGGACCACGCCGCCGGCATCCTCCAGGTTCCCGGCAAAGACCGAGGTGCCGTTCCACCCGATATTGTATCTGCTGAACTCGTGGTCGGTCGTGGAGAGGTGGAGGAAAAGGACAGAAACGGCCAGAAGAGCGATGGCGGCCGCTGCCAGTCTGATGAACTTAATCCTGACCACCACCCATTGCCTCGGTGACGCTGCCGTACCACCGCAACAGCGCCTCAGCCTGGCCGTACGAGGTTTCCGTGGTGCCGTAATGGGAATGTTCGTACTTCCCGATAAATTCGGCGAGGTTTTTGGCCTCGCTCGCGCCCGATGTAGCGCCAAGAATCTCCCGCGGTGTCCATGCGATATAATTCCTGATCTCTGCCTTTCGTCCGATCCTGCCTGCGAGGGCGAGGTACAGGGTCCTGATCGCCTCTCTGTAGTCGCCGTCTCCAACGTGGAGCGCATACCGCCGCGCCACCTCGGCGGGCGACAGCGCCTCGGCTATTGGTGCGGGTGGCAGGGCGGGCTGCCTGAGGACAGGAATTTCGTGACGGCTGATGGGAGTGGCACGCCTCTTTGAACGCTGTTCCCGTATGCTCCTGACCATGAACTCCAGCCCGAGCCCGAGGACCAGGATGACCGCACCCTTCATCACAAGGGAGGCAAACCCCATCCATGCATGGGGTACGTCCACGGTGACCGGGCTGCTGGCGGTATATGCAAAGGGGAGGGACTCGCCCGAAACGACTGCCTTCACCTCTCTGATCCCCGGATCCAGCAGGCCGGTGCAGGAGTAAACGCCCTTCTCGTCGGTGAGCACCTGGATCGCCGCCCCTTCGTCGGGCACGATGGAGACCAGGGCGTTTGAGACCGGTCTGTCAAGGCTTGAGAGGGTGCCGGTGAAGAGGACGTTTTCCCCGGCCCCGTAATCCCCCTGCGTGGCCTCGAGTGTCAGGGCGGCCGGCGCCGGCACGATGGTGAACTCGATCACATCTGAATACCTGCTGCCCCGGGAGGTATAGATCAGGTGTTTTCCCGTGCCGATCGCCGTTACCGGATAATAGGCCGTATATCTGCCGTTGATATCGGTGACCGCCGTCCCCCACAGGCGGCTGTCGATAGAGATCCCGACCTCCTGCCCCGGGCTCCGGTACAGGGTGCCCGCGATCAGGATCCGATCGCCGAAGGTGGCGGTGGTCGGTTCTATCCCGAGGGTGAGAGGAAATACATCGTTTTTCGGGATTGCATCCAGCCTGCTCTCCTGTGCGGCGTCGGTCTCGCCGACGACCGCGGCAAACTCGGTCACGCTCTGGTTGTATGAGGCGGTGGAGAGGCCGTAGCGGCTGCTCACACTCTGAAGGGACGACTGCTGTGCGGCGTAGCGCTGATACGCCTCTTCCATTTTCATCCTGAGCGCTTCTCCCTCGTAGGCAACCGAGTAGAGCGCTTCAGGGTTCTCCTCGTCCCGGTATACCACCTCAAGGCTGGAGATCTCCTCAAAGCGTTTGCTCTCCTCAAAGAGGGTGGAAAGGGATTCAATGTTTTCCCTGTTGATCTCCACGAACTCCCCGATCTCGCTCTCGGACAGGTCCAGGTTGACGACGAGGCTGTTGAATGACCTCGAGGCGGCCATATAGGCTTCCAGATCGGCCTGTGCCGCTTTAAAATCCTTGTTTTTAATGTTCAGAACAATTGTTCCCGTGCTCTCGATCAGGTTGTCCATGGCAGGCACGACCGATCCTGCCCTGTTCTCCGCCGTTCTGGAGATGAGGGACGGGTCGGCATGATGCGCCGTGGAAGAGGCGTTTTCGGCCGAGTACAGTATCGGCGAGGTGATCATGCTCCCGCAGATGAGGATGATCGCCAGGGATACCCCTGCCAGAACCCATTGCATGTGTCTCCTCTTCATGCCTGAACGACCCTCACCACTTTATCGACGATGACGGTGACGAAAAACACAAGCCCGACAGCGACCCAGTATTTAAGATACATGATATGGGAGGGTTTGGCGAAGGACGTGTCCAGTACTTCTATGAGTACGAACAGCCCCAGGGAAACGAGCAGGAGGAAGATGGTGAGATCGATGCTTCTTATGAAGATCAGAAAAAAAATGATCATAAAAAGCCACCCCATCAGCCCTGCGGCGGCGAAGTGTTTCTTCGGATAGCCCATCATCACCACCGATGACAATTCTAATATAAATATATTTTCTATATTTCTGGTGGACAGGCATCCTGTTCAGTATGTTTATATGAGGAAAGCCAGATGTATATCTGGAGTTGAGAGTATGGATATATGGGTTCGCATCGGGGTCGTGCTGCTCCTTGTCGCCGGCCTAACTCTGCCTGCAGGAGCGTTCACCGCAGACAGGCTGGATATGTCAATCGATGAAAACGGAGCGGCGATCGTCACCTTCGACTACACCCTCTCGTGGATTGAACGGATTGCGGTCTTCTTCAAGATCGCCGATCCCTCTGACGAGTTTAAAAAAGCACTCGAGACTTTTTCCGGCCAGAGTGTCGAGTCGGTGGCCCTGGACGATCACGCGGCCTCCTTCAGGGTCGAACATTTCGCGAAGATCTCACGGTCCGGGAACGAGACGACCTATACTACCCCTGCCATCGACCTGCGTGATGCAGAGCAGGCATTGAACAGTTACTGGTTTGCGCCCCTTGTCCAGGCCGATTTCTCCCCGGCGATAACCACCGTCACCTTCCCTGACGGCTCGGTCGAGACGCTTGAGAATGTCGCCGAGATCCCGAAGGTGTCGCGGACCATCCCCGCCACCCCCTGATCTTTTTTCCGGATTTTTGCCCTTTTACGGCGTTAACCCCGGCACTTTCGCGCCTTTTGCGGCTTCGCGTGAGCCTCTCTCGAAAAATTTCAGGGAGAGCCCATGAGGTGCGCCATCACCCGGTCCACCACCTCGGCGTTCCGCGGCAGCCTGATATGGCCGTAGTGATCGGGGTTGCACCTCAGCGCCGCCGGCTCGGCCGGCAGGATCTCGATGCCCGCGCCGGGCAGGTACGAATCGGTATGCGGCACGATCCCATCGCCTGCATAGGTCATCTGCCACTCACCATCCGCGGAGCGCTCCCAGGTTTTTCCGTCAAAACAGGGAAAGAGATCCGGGGTGGCGGTGAGGTTGGCGCTCAGGATGAACCGGTACGCCACGTCCTGGCGGACGCCCGCAGACCGCAGGGCGGCCATCGTCCGGCTTCCCGGCCTGACCTCCTGGGCGATGACGTCGTCTGCCGGATCGTAGCGCCGCGGCACAAATACACCGGCGAGCTGATCGAGGATCTGCGGCCCATAGACCGGATCGTTGAAGAGTTCGGCCAGAGCGGAACCGTTGTTCGGCGGCCCGATCCCGATCAGGTGCCTGACCTGCTCTTCCCGCTTCCGGCCGTCGAGGACTTCGAGGAGGTACCGGGCGATACACGTCCCTACGGAATGGCATACGACGTCGACCGGTCCGGGATATGCGTTTTCATCCCGCATCGTTCGGATGAACTCCTGCAGGGCCAGAGCGATCGCTGCCGGTGGGTTATCTCCCATGGAGGTATGGTCGAAGTTCCAGTACGGTATGGATGCACGCTCAAGCTGCGGCGTGAGGTGGTTCCAGATGCCTGGATGGCTCTTCCATCCGTGCACCAGGACGACCGGCGTCTGCTCGGTTCTCATGATCTCGTCTGACCGCATCATATGGGTGGTTATATATTATGGTCTTTGGGCGAGCATTAAATATTCGGCCCGGAGTGCAGGACGAGGAGTTTTTCTCTCAAAACTGCCGATCGCTTTTCTATCCGGCGCGTGTTGCGGGATGAAGGAAAAAAGAGTCAGGGCGCCGTGCTCTCCCGGATGATCTCGTTAAGTTCGGTGATCAGCGGCTCCAGTGCCGCCGGGACCGCTCCGTCCTCCGCCCGGACGTGCTTCCTCCCTGCCGTCACCTCATAGGAGATGAGGTCATAGCCCTGCTGCTGCGGCAGATACGATTCTTCAAGGGACTGGAAGGCTTCGGACGCAACGATGGCGCGGACCCGGGCGAGGGCCTGCGGATCCGGAGAGAAGGTTGTGAAGGTTCCGTGCCTGGAAACGGTTGCCGTCCCGTTCTCGTAGATCACCAGGCGATCGTCGAAACCGGCGATCCCGCCGGTGCGGTGATACTCGACGACCGCCACGTCGTCGTCTCCCCCGGAGACGCATCCCGCCGCAAGGAGCGGTGCGGCGAGGCAGAGAAGAAGTATGGCTATGGGGATGCACTTCGCCGCGGTCGCCGCCCGGGCTTCACGAACGTCCTGTCCCTGTTCTTCCCGGGTGTTGCTCGCGATAGAACCGGCTCCCTCGAAGGTCCCTCTTGCATCCGGCACCCGCGCCGCAGCTCTCTCCCCGACCATGCAGGAGAGAGGCGATGGCGGTATATAGTCCTGCGCATCCCCCCATGCAGCGGCGGTCTCTATAATTCCTGCGTACGGGGCGTTTCCCATCGCCGCTGCCGCCGGTGCGGAAACGTTGCCCCGGCCGTCAGCAGGTGGGTGTTCGACCGGGAAAAAGTGTGACGGTGAAGTGCGATCTCACGGCCCCGTGATCCTGATCCC
>ENA-ORXD01001802-ORXD01001802.1-sediment-metagenome-genome-assembly--contig:-NODE-1802-length-16026-cov-13.212991_pt1 | contig 16026 bp, 9 predicted proteins | sample MGYA00237862_ERZ511471 | MGnify/ENA metagenome assembly ERZ511471
AGATTGTACACCTCATCCGGCTTTATGTGATAGATGATATTGTTGATCTGTTCCGAGTCGGAGAGGTCGCCGTAGTGAAGGTTCAAGGTGCGATGCGGGTCGTGGGGGTCCTGATAGATATGCTCGATGCGACCGGTGTTGAAGGTGCTAGCCCGGCGGATGAGGCCGTGGACCTCATAGCCTTTTGAGATGAGAAGTTCAGCCAGATAGGAACCGTCTTGACCCGTTATTCCCGTTATCAGTGCCTTCATACCAGTCACTGTTATGCATCCTCAAATTGATATTTGAATCGGTCGTTAAAATTGGCCTATAATAAAACAATCCATCCATCGTTCGGAAACGTTGAGATATGATAAGTGATTGTCTCTCACTTTTTCTTTCCTTGCTCATTAATAAAGGCGATGTAGGAATTGATTACTTTTTCTGGCTCGCCCATCATTGCCACCTTCCCTTTCTCCATCCAGATGATCTCGTCTGAGACCGTTTTCAAGAAGTTCATGCTGTGGGAGGCAATGATCACGGTGCGATTCTTGTCTTGAATGAGCTCGTTCATCTTGTTCGTAGATTTCTTCTGGAATTCTATATCACCAACGGACAGCGCCTCGTCGATGAGAAGGACATCGGGCTTGAAGTGAACGGCAATTGAGAAGGCCAGCCTCATCCTCATACCGCTAGAATAAGTTTTCACCGGGCTGTTGATAAAATCCCCTATATCGGCAAACTCGATAATCTCATCCAGCTTCTCTTCGACCAAACTCTTGGGGTGCCCCTGCAGCAATGAGCTAAGGTATATGTTGTCGATACCAGTGGCATAATTGTCAAATCCCAAACCCAGAGACAGTAAGGACACTGAATCGGAATTTACGATGATGTGCCCCCGGTCCGGAGCGTAAATGCCGGCTAAGACCCTAAGCAAAGTGGTCTTCCCCGCACCATTCCTTCCTATTAGACCTATTGTGCGGCCCTTTTCGATCTTGACACTGATATTGTCAAGAGCCTTGAACCTCCATGTGCCCTTTCTTTTCTTCTTTGTACCGTGGGAATAGAGTATGCTTGTACGGCCTACCTCCTTGAATACGAGATCGACCTCCTCCAACTCGTAAACATAATGGTTCATCGTAGCAACCTCATTTCAATCGACCATAGTCCTTATCGTGCTTCTGGATCAGATGAAGACCTATCCAAATGAACAGCACCCCCATCCCCGCTATTATCAGCAGCCCGATGTAATCTGGCGAGGTTCCGCGCATGACCACGTTCCTGAAGCTCTCGAGGATGATTGCTACCGGGTTGAGCATGTATAGGTCCTGGATGCTTGCTGGGAGCCTGCTAACCTCATAGAACACAGGAGACAGGTAAAAAATGAACCGCATCCCGTATGAGATGGCCGGTTTCAAATCCGCTATGAAAGCCCCGTAATGGCTAACAACCAATGAAACTCCAAACAGCCAGATGAATGTTGCGGCAATCAATGGCAATAGCTCGATCAGGTGTATCGTGGGCATCACGCCGTCCACCCCCATCGCAACTACCACAAGAAGAAACGCCATCGAAAAGAGCATGGTTTCGACTATTAAGGTGACCAATGGAAATACTTGCTTTGGTACCGCTACTTGCTCCAGTATTCCTATCTTTGATGAAATAGCTGCGGAGGATTGGGTTATGGAATTGGATATCCACCGCCAGATTATGAGCCCAGTGAGGATGAACACCACGTAGTTGGCGGTCTGGATGTTGAAAATCACTAGATAGACGAAACTATAGATGCACATCAACAGAATGGGATCGATGAACCACCAGAGTACCCCAAGATATGTGTTGGAATACCTAGTGGTCAAGATCACCTTGGATGAGTACCTGATGTAATCTCGATACTTCATCAACAGGCGCAATTGCTTAAGATGTGTATTCGTCGAAATCAACTCACTTTGAAGTTAGCACAGTCTTGATCAATCGTCCGCTTCACTCAGCAGTTGATCGAAGCGGACACCGAACTCTTCCTTCGCATAACATTCCACGATACCTTTCAGCTTTTCGTTATTACCCATCCACTTCACAATCGGGGCGCTCAGTTGCCAATTGGGTATGGTATTGTTCAATTCCATTGCCCATTTCGCAGCATGTGCCCTTCTCTCCTCCGGATCTCTGATGGCGTGAATGTCGGACACCCTCCAATTGAATACATTGATTATCATTCGGTCGAACAGTGCCTTCCGGACCGGACCTATTACATCGATCCCTTCCGCCAAGAGCCGGCGATAAGCCTCGAATATGTGGTAATTTTTGTCGCTAAAGCCCCGCATGCCCTCAAGTGTCGAATTAGGACGGCGATAATAATGATACAGCACCTCTGCAGTGTATCCAACCTTTTTGGCCCTGAGGATCGCAGATACCGTGAATCTAAAATCCTCAGCGATGAGGTCCTCTTCGAACTGGGATCTGGACAGTAGCTCTTTACTGAACATCTTTATGCAAGCACCCGTGGTTCCGCTCATCAGAACGTTAGCCTTAACATCACCATATCCGTGATCTCGCAAACCCTGGACCCGCGTTCGTCCGCCGTCCGGGTATACGAAATCATAATCGCAGACCACTAAGTCGCAATCGTCCTTCAATGCTACACCCATCATCTTGGCCAACATATCTTCTTCGATCCAATCGTCTGAATCGACAAATGTCAGGTAGGTACCTTTAGCTTGCTGCATCCCGATGTTCCGAGCGCTCCCTTGACCGCCATTGGTCTTGTGAAAGGCCTTGAAACGATCTGGGTATGCCTTGGCGTAATCATCAACGATCCTCTCTGAACCGTCATTCGATCCGTCGTCGACCAGAATGCATTCATAATCAACATTCTTTTGGGCCACTATAGAATCCAGACATCTCTCAAGATAGTCTTTTACATTATACACCGGGATTATGATTGAAACAATTGGACCGCCTTTTGTTACCGTCGGGGAGATTTGACGTACCAACTCCACCTCTCGCACTATAGTAGAATCCTCACCTGATTGCTCACGGACGCGAGCTGCGGCATTTCTCGACAATCTCAGGAACAGGTCCGGGTCCTCGACCAGACGTTCGATCCCCCCTGCTAAGCCGGCACTATCCTCAGCATCGACCAGAATGCCGCAATCGTCGTCCACGAACTCAGGAATCGCTGTGACCTTATTCGTCACCGGGACAAGCCCGGATGACATGGCTTCATCCCGGGAGACACCTTGCGAATCCATCCTGGTGGGTACAAGGAAGATACCATACTCCTTGTGTATCGCGGCAATCTCCTCCTGCCTAAGGAACCTTCTTTCCAGCATTACGTTGGGAAAAACCTTCAGGGGGCGGGTAACCTCGTCGAAAAGTTCACCGTCCCCAATGATCCTGAACTCCATCTTGTTGAAGATCGGCCTCTTAGAAAGCCGGATTATTGCTTCGACGCTTAGGTCGTTGGCATATTTCATGCTGGCGAACGGTCTGATGGATAACACCTTGAATCTTTGATCGGGACCCTTGGGGACGTAATCGTACAGGTCGGTGTCTATGAAGTTGTGGATAATATGCGTTCTTTCGCTTGGAATGTCCACCCCAAGATCAGTGGTGACCTCATCGAGGAAGTATTTGGAAACAAAAACGAAATGCAGGTTGGGGTGATTGGTTGAGAATACCTCCCTCCATAGGATATTTCTTTGCTCACAATCGATCTGAGCTTTCATCTTCTCCGGCTCGGAAACAAAGTTGAATCCCCTCCGATACCACTGCTGGACTTCGGAACCGTGCAGATATATCACTATTTTTACATGGTCAAGATTGCTCTTGAGCAGATTCCACATCCCATTATGAAGGAAGTGGACCATGACGACCTTTATACCGCCCGATTCCAGGACTGTTCTGAGTAACCCCTTGTGTCCGAAAACCACATCGACGCCTTCGAACTCGGCGAACCCCTCAGGTTTCTTAAGTGTGAATTCGAAAACATCAGGCTTCAGCTCATGTTTGCGGTACTGAACTATCCTACGGTGCACGAAAGCATTGTTGTAAAGGTTCTCGTAAGATGGGTAATTGTTTGTCAGCACCAAATGGGGGGATTTGGAAACCCATGTGTTGTATCTCCGAGATTCCTCTCCGAAAGACATTTTCTTTATGGTTATGCTTCCGCTGCCTGAGACCCTTAACCAAGGCCAGACGTATTGGGTTCCCTCGGGGATCACTATCTCAGATACGGTATCGTTCCTGAAGGTCACGGATGATATCTTGACAGCTTTATCGTCCAAGAACACCAATGCGAACCGGCAATCGAGGTCATTGTAATCTTGCGTGTCAACTTTTACAAAAAGATGGTCTCCCGATGAGAGGGCACCGATGGATATCTTCTCCTTGAACTTGATGTAGTCATGGCTTCCTGCGGCCATATCCGAGGTTACTACAAGATGACCCTCAGATGTTCCCCTCATCGTGATTCCTCGTCCAGCCTTCCCGCTCATCCTTGAGGGAATATCGTCTATCACATAGCTACTAGATTGGACTGGCGACATGCCATTGGCTATTTTGGAATTCAGATCGTCAATGCTTACACCGGTGAAGACACCTTCAATGTCGCGTATATGAATCGGTGCTATGCCTTTGGCGCCCTCGCAATAGTTGAACTCATCGATGCTTGTCGCCTCGGCTAGCTGAAGTTCATCCTTGAGCAGCTGATCCAATAGGTTGCCGATCGTCATTGCCTTGTGCACTGATGACTTGAACACTGACCTTCTGAGTTTGTACCCGGAGACTGTAGCGTACCGCAAACTTTCATTCTGCAGGATGCCTAAAGACTGTTCGTCCATTTTGTAGAATGCGGCTTTGGTTACAGCCGCAGTTGATGCAAACTGGAAAGCAAGTACCATGTCCATCAGATAATTGATATCGTAATGGTCCTCGGGATGGAACATTGAGGTATATTCGCTCCGCGCGGATGTTGGAATCGCCATCCTGTTTGCCTTGTCCAGGGGAATGAATACTATGCCTGGGGAGTCGGTGAACGAATGACCTCCTGCCGGATCGAAAACAACCACCATGTCTTTGTTGGGATATGACTGCGCACGGAACATTTGGGTCAAAGAGGCGGCCTCGGTTGGATCAGAGACGGTGGCTATGACAGTAACCAACGGCATTTCGTCCTGGAGGGTTATCCCGAGCGTTTTTTCCACAACCGTACTCAAACGAATCTTATAAGTGTGCTTGAAAAGGACCTCCCTAAGACCCAGAAGGCGGAATTTTCGGTAGAGGCATGGATCGGCATCGAAGATCGATATCTTCCTTTTAATCTCTGACGCATCATCAGCTGCCAGTACAAGATCGCCGAGTAGGTTGTGCATTGCCCTGGTATAAATTCCCAAAGTAACCATGTTGCAGGCCATTTGTTCAAAGACCCGCCTGGCGAACATCGTCTGGGAATCTTTAATGGTGTTTACAGTGATTCCGTACCTATACCCTTTGTAGATATCCCCAATACGGTCCGGTTCAATGGAACCAACTATGTTATCCCGATACTTTTCGGGAAATACGTGGTCAGTGAACTTCTTATGATTGCGGTCATAAATATCCAGTCCATGCCCATCAATAGCTAGCTCGAGCAATTTTAGGAGATCGCTATTCCTCTCCTGAAAATGGGGATAATATGAGCCGGCGAATACTATCCGCTCGCTCCTTTTATCATCTCCTACCGGATTATGATATCTTGGAGATGCTCCGAAAGGCAACAGGAAAATACGTTCGTGATCAACGTGGGACGGATATTTGAACGCGATGTCCAGATCTGTGGTGAATATCACATCGCTCCGCTTCGCTACCCATAGGAATCTCTCAAAGTGGACCGGGTCCTCCTTGTTCCAGAAAACGACGGGGATTCCTTCAAAATGACAATAATCGATTAGTTGACCGAGATCTTCCGACGGAGAGGACACTTTCTTAGCCCATTTACCATTCTTTCCTTCCCATGCAGACTCGATAAATAGAAGATGCGGTTGAAGCTTTGATATCTGTTCTTTCCATATGTCTAGGTCCAGATTGATGAACTCGCACTCCACGGAGAAACATAGTTCTGAAAAGGGATCCATGACAGATGCCACCCGGACCTCTTTCAGATTTTTGGGAGCGGGGCGAGGGCTCCTTCCACCTGTTGGCTTGGATTCGTTTATGAAAGATCGGAGCCATCGCTGAACTTCCTTGATCCGTTGATATTCCTTGCCGACATCGATCCTGTTTTTCATGTTATTGACAGCCTTTCAAAATTAGAACCCTCATCTCTCATCTTGCCCTGATAATTTTATTATAAACTTTCCATACATACAAATTTAGCCTACCTAGTGGGGAACTGGCCAAGTTAGCATACTTAAGCTTTATCTTATCCAGTTCGGCCTGGAACCTCTCGATTTCCTTAAGGTACGAGATCTCAATATTAAGTTCAGCCTCTAATCGGCTAGATAGCTCATTTATTCGTCTGGATTGATCAGCATCCAACCCTCGAGGGTACCGTTCTTTCCCTAAACTTGCCATCCTTCGAACCATATCACTTATTCGGGTGTCCCTCGCCTTCCCCTCCTCGCGGAGGGCATCAATGGTACGTTCTAATTTACGATTAGATTCCACCAGGCTTTCAACTACCTTTCCATAGTGGATATCTTTCAGATTCATATCATCCAGTAACGCATCAAACGTCAAATTTTGTTTTTCTATGCGCTCAAGGGATTGGGCTAGGACTGTTCGGTCCTCAGATATCGACCTGATCAACGAGAATAACCGCTCCTCGGAGACCTCGTCCTTTCTTTGGAGAATGCCGAGAGTGTGAAGCAAGCGATCTTTTTCCCCTGCTAAGGTCTTGAGTTCGGCTTGCAACTTTCCATTCTCTGCGATGCGCCTCTCATATTCGACCATGATATGAGTTCTTAGCGTTTGTATCTCCTCGGCCGATGCCTCCGAAGATTTCAAGATGGCATCTAATAGATCGATGATGGACGCATTCTCCTCTGATGTTTGTCCTACGCGGTTATCGCTCATCTGAACACACAGACCGGCCGATAAATGACGATTGAGTGGGTTGTTCAAGGATATAGGTTTGGGATATTTCACTATTGATGTCCAAGCAGCGTGTTAACTTGTTCATGAATCCTTTTCTTGCTCTCCAGATACCATCCATCGCAATAATGATAGGGAGTGAGGCCCCACCGATGCCCCTCATCGGCCAATGGTTGGGGAGTGTCAATCAAACGAATTCCTGGATTTAACTCAGTGATCGAACGATAATATTCACTCAATTGCTTGTTAATCCTGTCCACACCGATCTGAGACGAAAAAGTACTGGTGCTCCCTTTCTTATCCATGTAATTGGATGCCCAGAATGCCTTCAGCAAGAGAATTCTATTAGGCCTCACACACTCTTTCATCTTCGTCATGAAAGTAATCAGATCTTCTCCCCATTGACCGATATCGTAGTTCTTCTTTGGAATTATCTTGCTGGATTCTGCCTTATCATTCAAGTAACCAGAGTTGTCTAGTTCGGATGACTTGGTGATGAATGAACCGCCATACTCGATAAGGTCGAAACGTTCATCGATCAAGTCCATAAGTACGAAGTCGTAATCATGGATTTTCAACCTCTCCCAGAAATACTTACTGAAGTCACGGGCCACCATCCTTTTCTGGAAGGCGGATGGGAGATTGAGGTCCCCCTCGGTTATGAAAAGTGGAGTTGAGATCAATGATTTAATTGATGTCCGCGCGAAATAGTCAACGATGTTGAAGTTATCTGGATAAGAGAAAAATATGTCTCTTGATATACAACTGCCGAGGATTATTATTCGAATTTTTTGGTCCCTGTTGATCACGGTGTGATTCATCTGCAAGAAACTCCGGACCTTAAATGAAGCCGAATATGGTATAAAATCATTTTATTGGAGATATTCTGTGTTAAAACGTTAATACTCACTTTCATTGGCCAGGAGAATTGTTTCACACAACGCTATTCGATCGAAAAGTGCGAGCACTCAATATTGTGAATAGAGTGTTGGCCATCAATCGAAATTATTTGGACCATAAATGTCAATAAATAACTTTAAAACACTCGTGGGAATACGTCAAGGAAGCAATTAAGAAGGATTTCAATGAATGGGCCATCGATTTGTGTTATCGGATTGGGTTATATTGGATTGCCCACATCGATTATTTTCGCTAGCCATGGATATAAGGTAAGCGGTTGCGACATCAATCAATCGATAGTTGAGGCCATCAATAATAAAAAGCCGATCATTGAAGAAAAAGAAATTAAGGAAAGATTGGAGAAAGCTGTTGATTCTGGCAATCTGGTAGCATCCACCAAGCCAGTTGCCAGCGATATTTATATAATCGCGGTTCCAACCCCTGTGAACCACACGACTAAGGAGACTGACCTTACTTATGTTATCTCGGGAACGAAGAGCATTTTACCCTTAATCAAGAAAGGCGATCTCATTATTCTTGAATCAACCGTTCCACCGGGAACGACAAGAGACATCATAGGAAAATTGATTCTGTCCACTGGTTTGAAACTTGGGTCGGATATTGGTCTAGCTCATGCTCCAGAGAAAGCCATTCCAGGGAAACTATTCTTTGAGCTGGAGCACAACGACAGAGTGATTGGTGGAATTGATCAGAATTCGACCGAGAGGACATATGATCTTTATAAAAAAATGACCTCTGGAGAATTGATTCGAACTGATTGCACTACTGCCGAAATGGTAAAACTTGTAGAGAATACCTATCGTGATGTCAATATAGCCTTGGCAAATGAATTCGCGGTATTGAGTGAAAGTCTTGGAATCAATGTCTGGGAAGTTATCGAGTACGCTAACCACCATCCGAGAGTTAACGTCCACAAGCCAGGACCGGGGGTGGGAGGCCATTGCATTGCCGTTGACCCGTGGTTCCTAGTCAATGTTGCACCAGACATAGCGAAGTTGATCAAACTGGCCAGAACAATTAACGATGGAATGCCTGAGTTCACCGTAGGAAAAGTAAAGAAGATAATTCAGAGTCTTGAGATAAGCAACCCAAAGATCGCAGTACTCGGATTGACGTTCAAGGCAAACATCGATGATGTTCGGGAAAGTCCTTCAAAGACGGTCTGCGAGTTTCTAACCAAGTCGGGAATTAGCTATTCTGCTTATGATCCGTGGGTAAAAACGAACATTGTTGACGGCCAGACCCAAAGCCTAGAGGAGGCGGTTCACAACAGTGACCTACTTCTGATATTAGTGGATCACGAAAAATTCAAATCTTGCGAGCCAGAGACGCTCGGAAAGATGATGAGGAATAAAATCGTTTTAGATACCAAGAACGGAATCGACCTCGATGCATTCGAAAAGGCTGGATTCGCAACTTATTTACTTGGAAGCGGTTGATATCCTCAGAACTCGAGGTCTTTCATGGGGATAAGACGTTCAGTGCTTCACTATCTTAGAAAACGCTCTAGCGAGTATGATTTTAAAGATATATTGAAGATCTCGGGCAATCATTTTGAGCAGCGTCCGATCGTTTGTGGAGACGTCACAGATTTGAAAGATATCGTCGCCGCTTGCTTAATGGACGACTTCAGTTATTCTCTGTTTTCGAACGAGCTAAAATTGGTGCCAATTGATTTTGACAGGTGGTACGAACCCTTTGAAAAAGGTGTTAACCTGCTCCTCGTGGAATCGTTCTGGCGGGGGAGCGGTGGATCCTGGAAGAGCGTCGCTTACGATTATAATTACAAGGAGCGCGAGCTTCTCCGCAAGATCGTCCGCTGGTGCCGGGCAGCAGGAATTCCGACCGTCTTCTGGAACAAGGAGGACCCCGTGCACTTCGACGAGTTCATCGGACTTGCCGTGGAGTTCGATCACATCTTCACCACTGACGAGAGCTGCGTTGAGAAGTACAAGGCACTGGGAAAGAACGCCGAGGTGCTGATGTTCGCCGCCCAGCCCTCCATCCACAACCCTGTGGAGTTATACCCTGAACGCAAGGAGCGGGCGTGCTTCGCCGGCTCCTGGATACCTTTGTACCCGGAAAGGACCGCTGATTTCGAGCGTATCGCAGACGCCATATCCGATTACGGACTGGACATCTTCGACCGCAACCTGAACCGAGGCGATCCCCGTTACACTTATCCGGAAAAGTTCAAAGATATGATCAAAGGCACCCTGAAGGGTGAGGAGATCCTGCAGGCCTACAAGGGCTACCGTTTCGGGCTGAACATGAACAGCGTGAAGAACTCTGAGACCATGCTCGCCCGAAGGGTCTTCGAGCTGATGGCCTGCAACACCCCGGTCCTAAGCAACGATTCCCTGGCGTTACGAACATTGTTCGGGGACATGGCCATATGCTCCGATGACCCGAGGGTCGTTAGGAAAGGACTGGATACGCTACGCTCGGACGCCGCCGCCTACCGGCGCTTCAGGCAGAGAGCGATGCGCGAGGTCATGCTCCACCATACACTGGCGGACCGTGTCGACCAGATCGCTGCCGCGCTAGGACTGCCGGCGCGCAAGAAGTTCAGAAAGGTCATCTGCCTGGCCGGGGATGGGGACGATTTGACGCTGATCCGGAAGGCACTCGAAACGCAGACCCACCGTGACCTGGAAACAATCCGGATAGGCAGCGATATCGAGGCCGTCTGGAAGAGGGCGGCGGAGGAGAACGCCCTGATCGTTCGTTTGTTCTCGAGTGACCATCACGGACCTAACTTCATTCTGGACCTGGCCATAGCCTTCTTCTACTCGGAGGCGGAGGTGGTCACCAAGCTCTGCCATTACCATGATGCCGAGTTGCTGAACGACGGCAAACAGTTCCGCTGGACCTCTGAAGTGCTCGGGAACGCCCTGATGGTCGACCCTAGTAAAGTTCCCTGGGATGATACTAGAGAGCTGTGGAACGGTTCAACGAATACCACGCCAAGAAAATGCCTGAGCATCGACGAGTTCAACTTCATTCTGGACGGGGCATCTGGTATGCAACATAACAGCGTTGACATCTAAGGCGTGGGTTTATATCGGGCCAACGAATTGATAGTGGGATGCCTAGCGCCGGGTCCAGTCTGGTTTCGGCCTATTATCGTCTGTACGCCCGGTACAACATGGGGGCGATTGCAGACTCCGTCTTCGGCCGCGGGCTGATGTGGGCCGTCGGCGTTGCCGGAAAAACAGCGCACAGAATGGGTCTGGCCAAGGACAAGCCCTGGTTCGCCCGGACGTCCATGCGTTCTGTTAAAAAGATCATGCCCGAGGCCTACGCCCGCATTCCGGACCATTTCCCTCTGCCGGAAGGCGTCCGCAGCGTTTCTGATCTTCGCGTGGCTAGCGTACTCGACAGGTTCTCACATTTGTCCTTCTCTTTCGAATGCCAGATGCTGCCACTCAGCACCCTGGACTGGAAAGAAAGAATAAATGAGTTCAAGCCCCACCTCCTTCTCGTGGAATCGGCCTGGGAAGGCTTGGACGAATCGTGGCGGTGGAAGATATCCATCGTTAGTCCAGAGCTTATCGAGCTCATCGTTCACTGCCGGAGGAACGGCATACCGACCGTGTTCTGGAACAAGGAAGACCCTAAGCATTTTGAGACCTTCATTCGAGCGGCGGAACTCTTCGACGTGGTGTTCACCACTGACGTGGACAAGATACCTGATTACAGGAAAAGAATGCAAGGCGGTCGCGTTTACCTTTTACCGTTCGCCGCTCAGCCGGCCGTGCACAATCCTATCGAGACCTACGACAGGAGCGACGCCTTCTGTTTCGCCGGATCTTACTACGCAAAGCAGATGGAAAGGAACCGCACCTTCTCGAGGATGGTAAGGACGTTATCCGAACTAGGAAAAGTCGAGATCTTCGACCGTTACATGAACACCAAGGATGAGCGACTGGCTTTCCCGCAACGCTTCGCCCACCTCATCGTCGGAACGCTCGAACCATCGGACATCGACCGCGCTTACAAGGGCTATTATTACGGACTGAACATGAACACCGTGCGGGATTCGCAAACTATGTTTTCCCGCCGGGCCCTTGAACTTTTAGCGTCCAACACGGTGGTCATCGGCAACTACTCCAAAGGTCTGAGGAACTTCCTTGGTGACCTCACCGTCAGCACCGACGACAAGGACACCATGCTTGAGATGGTCGGTCACCTGAAGGGCGACAAGGACCTCCGGGACCGTTATCGCCTCGAAGGGCTGCGCAAGGTCATGTCGCAGCATACCTACGAGCATCGCCTGCTGGAGATAGTGGAGAAGGTCTACGGTGCGAGGCTCGGCAACGGCTCACCGTCAGTAGCCGTCGTTTCCGATCCCCGCGACCCGACGGAGCTGGAAAAGGTGGTCGCTTCCTTCCGACGCCAGAGATACGCCGACAAGACGTTGTATATGATAGGAACCGAGATCGGCCGCCAGGTGCCTGATGCTGTCGTCATCAAGAACGAAAATGAGGTGCGCAGCGACCTGATCTCCTATATGTGCCCTGAGGATTCGTACGGACCGCATTACCTGAGCGATCTTGTTCTGTCGGCAGGATGGAGCGGCTGCCAGGTGGTGGGAAAGGGCTGCTACTACCACGGCGAGGGGAAGGAGCCGCTTTCCCCGGAGAAGGAGTTCCACTTCGTGGACGGACTGCCTTGGAGAAGGGCGGTCATCGCCAGGAGCGTGGCCAAGGACCTGTTGATGAAACTAAAGGAAGACCGCGGCCTAGTCGTTAGAGGCGCGGTTAACCTGTCCACCAACCGGTTCAACTACCATGAATCGTCGTCTAGGGACGACTGGAGCGACGAGGACCCGGTCCACGACCAGGGATTGGACGTCTGGGAGATAGAAAGGAAGCTCGGAAGGGGGCAGGAGGGGTACATCTCCCGGTATGATAGGCTGCGTATCTTCGGCCGCTATTCCAAGCCCTCCAAGGTGTTCCGGGCGCCTTATCTTCACTTGAGAAACCTTCTTGACCCATCGGTGGACGTGGTTTGCTCTTCCGAAGAAACGTCCTATTTCGATACCGAAGGGGTGGAGGTCTCCGCGTTCCAGGTCAGGGACATGGCCAGGGCGCTGAAGGCCGACTTCGAATCGGTCCAGCTGCATCTGGTCGACATGAAAATCCTGCAGGCGTACGAAATGGTGGACGGCAAGGTGCCCGTAGAGGTCTGGGTGTACGGTCCTGAGGTGGAACTGGTGCTGCAGGGGAAGGAAGCAGGGACGGGGAAGCAGCAGCGCATGTCCACGGAGAACCAGCTGAGAGAGGAAGAATGGGTAAGCCTGCTGAAGTTCCCGGGTGCCCGCTTCGTCTTCGCCTCGGCCTCATTGGCCAAGGACATGGAGAAGCTCGCCGGCGTCTCGTTGGTCGGAAGAAGCACCATCACCCCTGTGCTGGTGGACCCGGCCTTCGAAAAGGTCGTTCCGAAACAACGCCAGGGGATATTGATCGCCAAGCCGCACTGGGGGGCCGAGCTGGACCTGGACGCGGCGAAAAGCATCCTGGAGGAGATGTCCGAGGACCCCCGCTTCCCGGACCTGCCTGTGACCATCTACGGAGATTGGAGCAAGAGCGTGAGGCAATCCAAGGAGGCTCGGGGCTTCGACAACGTCAGGTTCGTCCGGGAGCTGCGTTCCCCCCGGGAACGCGCGGACCTTTTCGCCTCGCATTCCTTATTGCTCATGCCACAAAAGCACGACCACAACTTCGCTACGCCACTAGAAGCGATGACGGTCGGACTGGTCCCCGCCATGAATCGGACCGGGGCGGTGGCGGAGTTCCTGGACGAAGGTTGCGGGATCACATTAACAGGCGAACCGAAATTGGACGCCTGCTTTATCTGGTCGCTTCTCGAGGACGAGGAAAGATTAGAGAGGCTGTCTAGGGGCGCTAAGAAAAAGGCGGAACTGGTCAAGCGCCGGGCCACGTCTCTCTGACGGCCATCAGCGGCATGGCATCCGTCAGATCAACTTCTATCATCGGGGTAGTTCCAGAACCTATCTTGTTCAAGACCAGGACCTCGCCCGGAGCCAGGTCCAGAACGAAATGCCAGGACCAGGCCGAGCCCTTCTGCCCGACCATCGGAGTTTTGCCGTCTAAAAGCTGGTACGCCGAAGAATCATCCCTAGTGAAGAGCGTCAGTTCGTTCACCGGGACGCTGTTCAGGTTGGTGACGATCACCTGCGTTCCGGTCTCCTGCAGCACCACGTTCTGCACCAGGCAGGAGCGGTCATAAACGTCTCTCACCGTGGCGTACCAGACGTTGTAACCCTGTAAGAGCTCCAGGAACTCGACGAAGGACGGCAGGGCCTGCCACGTCCCGTTCGGGAAATCGGTCTTCGGCCGGATGGTGCTCCAGGGGGTGTTCGCTATCCCATCATGCTCCGGTAGCACGCTGTAATTCCCGGTGTCATTGGAGACGTAGAAGAAGAAGGGGAAGTAATCGTGAGCCACGAAGACGGAACGCTGCACCGGCATGGCCCTCAGCCATGAGGATACGTCCTCCTGACGACCGTCCTCGAAGAACAGCTTCAGCGCCTGCTGCTTGCTCACCCGGAAGAGCGGAAGGTCCTCTTGGCCTTCCAACGAATAGCTCATCCCGTCCCGATTGAGGTCGTTCCAGAAGGATTGCGCGTGGGTGTTTTCATGCCACCATCCCGCGCCGATGTCAATGACCAGGTCCTTTACGTAATTGGGAGAGGAAACGTTCGCCCCGTTCACCACCAGACTTTGCGGGCGAAGTCCGTGATCGGACCACGTCCGGATAGGTCCGAACTCGACGGTCATGTTCTCTATGGCCGCGATCACCTGTTCCCTCGTCAGATCGTTGATGGAGCCGGCGTGAATGCCGATGCCCCAGCCGGAGTCCTGCAAGGCGTGCAGCGCGGCCACGTATTCCGGGGAATCCATGCCGTACTGCTGGGCGTTTCCACGCCACCAGGCGTCATAGGTTCCCTTCAGCCCATACTCCTCCGAAAGATCGGCCATCACCTCGATCTGCTGGATGAAGGCCTTGTCGGCGTGGATGTGCAGGGAGAAGGAGAAGTCCTTACCGTCCGGAACGATGCTCTTGTGCAACGTGTCCACGTAACGGAACTCCGAGCCCGAGCTGGCCTGCAGCCGGAACACGGTTATGTCCCGTGCGGAATTGATGCCGTTCCCCGCCTTCACCATCACCTCGGCCCTCTGCGGTTCGAAATCCGATAGGGATGAGAAGTAACGCGTATCGTCCACCCCGTTGAGGCAGGACGTAATATCGTTCTCGTTCACCCCGACCAGCAGATCGGCGTCGTCCGGGCGGTCCAGCAGCAGGTCGGCTGCCACCGTTACGATGGATATGCCGTCATCCACTCGGTAGGTGACCGAAGTGTTGTGCACCCCGATCTCGAAGAGCACGGATACCATGGAGGCATCGTCAAAGAAGGTGAACTGGACCTTGGCTATGTTACCCTGGTATCTCACCAGTTCGGTGATGTTGAGGGATACAGCCATAGTGCTCACCTCCTCGTTCACATGCAATCGCACGGCGTCGCCTTCCATACGCATGGTCGCCGTGAGTCCCTCTGGAGTGCGGGTATAGCGGACCAGCCCTTCCCGGGTTATACTGACGTCAGATGAGAAGTCGGAGAGGTCGGTATCAACGACCGGACCTGTGAGAACGTAACCGGAGCCGTCCGGGTAAGATGCCGCCTGATCGTGCACGACCATCAGTACCAGGACCAGTGGAAGAAGTACGACAATGGCCGCGGCCAGTACGGCCGGCAACCTCTTGCCGTTGTCCTTCCTGCCGACCTTGTCGCCCATCTAGTCCCCGCCGGAGCGATGATGCCGTCTAATCCAGATAAGACTTGCCGTTCCGGTTAAGAAAGAAAAGAAAAAAGGAGGAAAGAGTAGTACTTCACCTCTTCCTCATCACCTGCATGACCATCACGGCCACCACGATCAATAGCAGCCCCAGTAGCGCGTAGCCCACCCAGGCCTCCATCTTCCCGTCCATGGAATCCTTGAGCTCGGCCAGCTCGCCCTGCGTCTCGTT
>ENA-ORXD01001804-ORXD01001804.1-sediment-metagenome-genome-assembly--contig:-NODE-1804-length-16014-cov-3.885361_pt1 | contig 16014 bp, 16 predicted proteins | sample MGYA00237862_ERZ511471 | MGnify/ENA metagenome assembly ERZ511471
AGTCAAAGGTCTCGGTGAGACCTTCGGAAGCGGCGCAATGACCAACGATTTCAAATCCATCAAGCAGGCCGACGTGATGCTCGTCATCGGATCCAACACGACGGAAGCGCACCCTGTCATCGGTGCGATGATCAAGGAACGCAAGCGGGCGGGTGCCAGGCTCATCGTCTGCGATCCGCGCAAGATCGAGCTGGCAAAGTACGCTGACGTTTACCTCCGGCAGAAGAGCGGAACGGACGTGGCCCTGGTGAACGGGATGATGCATGTCATCCTGAGGGACAACCTGCACAACGAAGCCTTCATCGCCGAAAGGGTCGAGAACTTCGACGCCCTCAAGGCCACCGTGGCTTCCTACACGCCGGAAATGGTGAGCGAGCTCACCGGCATCCCCGCCGAACTGATCGAGCAGGCCGCCCGTATCTACGCGACCGGCCCGAATTCGGCCATCTTCTACACGATGGGAATCACCCAGCACGTCACGGGCACGAACAACGTCCGGACCATGGCCAACCTCGCGCTGCTTTGCGGCATGCTGGGCCGGCCCGGCACCGGGGTCAACCCGCTCCGCGGCCAGAACAACGTCCAGGGGGCCTGCGACATGGGCTGCCTGCCCGACGTGTTCACCGGGTACCAGAAAGTGGCCAACCCCGATGCCAGGGAAAAGATGAAGGCCGCCTGGAACGGCACCGAGATGCCCGCCACACCGGGGCTCACGGTCGTGAAGATGATGGAAGCCGCCGGCAAAGGGAACATCAAGGCCCTGTTCATCATGGGAGAAAACCCCATGGTGACCGATCCCGACACTCACCACGTGCGGCATTCCCTGGAGAACCTGGACCTGCTTGTCGTCCAGGATATCTTCCTGACCGAAACGGCCCAGCTGGCCGACGTGGTTCTTCCCGCAGCCTGCTGGGGCGAGAAGGACGGCACGTTCACGAACACCTGCCGGACGGTCCAGAGGGTTCGCAAGGCCGTGGAAGCCCCGGGAGAAGCCCGGGCCGACTGGGAGATCCTCACTTCCATCGCCCAGCGGATGGGTGCCCCGTGGTCCTTCGGGAGCGCGTCCGAAGTGTTCGACGCCATTGCCCAGGTGACCCCGAGCTACGCGGGAATGAGTTTCGCCCGCCTGGAAGAGGGACCCCTTTCCTGGCCGTGCCCCACGCCTGATCATGCCGGAACGCCGATTCTCCATTCGGTGAAGTTCGGCCGGCCCAACGGCAAGGCTTCCTTCTCCCCCTGCGAGTGGAAAGCTCCCCACGAGTGGCCGGACGAAGAGTACCCGTTCCTGGCCACCACGGGGCGGCTCCTGTACCACTACCATTCCGGCAGCATGACCCGGAGGAGCGCTCCCGGCGAGTTCGTCAAGGAGCTCTACGTGGAGGTCCACCCTGCGGACGCAGCCCGGATGAACGTGGCCGAAGGCGACAGGGTGCGCGTGACCTCCCGCCGCGGTTCGGTCGAAGGCAAGGCAAAGATCACCGATCGCGTTCCGCCGCAGATGGTTTTCCTGCCGTTCCATTTCGGCGAGGCTTCGGCCAACATCCTGACCTCGGCTGCCGTCGATCCGGATTCCGAGACGCCGGGCTACAAGATCAGCGCCGTCCAGGTGGAAAAGGCCTAAAGGCCGGATCCCAAAACAGAACGGGCGGAACCCGGGAAACAAAAGATTCCCGGGTCCGCCCTTACAAAAAAACCTGAAGGAGGAGAAATAAATGAACTTCAAGACTCCCGTGGAACTGGCGAAGGCCGCCTGCGCCGCAGCCAAGACCAAGAGTGCGTGGACCGTTCCGCAGATGCTCATCATGGGGATCCTGGCCGGTGCCTACATCGCCTTCGGCGGATTCCTCAACACCGTCGTCACGCAGGACCTGGCCAAGTTTGCCGGCGTCGGCGCGACCAAGTTCCTGGGCGGCGCGGTCTTCTCCGTCGGCCTCATGCTCGTCGTCATCGCCGGCGGTGAACTGTTCACCGGCAACTGCATGATGCCCCTTGGCGCCCTTTCCGGCTGCGCTCCCATGAGCGGCATCCTGCGCAACTGGTTCTGGGTCTACGTCGCGAACTTCATCGGGTCCATCCTTGTCGCCGTCATCATCTATCTTTCCGGACTCGCCACCGGTCCCGTCGGGGTCAACGCCCTCAAGATCGCCGCTGCAAAGATGAGCCTCCCCATGGACCAGGCCTTCTTCCGGGCCATCCTCTGCAACTGGCTCGTCGTGCTTGCCGTCTGGATGAGCATGGCCGCCACCGACATCATCGGCAAGATCTTCGCCATCTTCTTCCCGATCATGGCCTTCGTTGCCTCCGGTTTTGAACATAGCATCGCCAACATGTACTTCATGGCCCTCGGCCTTTTCGTCAAGGGCAACGCGGCCGTCGTCACGGCTGCCGAACTGGACCCCGCAAAGCTGGCTGCCATGAACGTGGGAGGGTACCTCCACAACCTTGTTCCCGTCACGATCGGGAACATGGTCGGCGGCATCCTTTTCGTCGCCGTCTTCTACTACCTGGTCTTCAAGCATAACCTGGAGAAGATGGACTAGGGTGGACCTGAAGGGGAAAACCGGATCGATCGGCGGAAGCGGGGCTCTTCCCGCTTCCGCCGTTATTCTAGGAGGCGGCCGGGGAAGGCGCATGGGCGGCAACAAGCTTTTCCTTGCGGCTGGGGAGACCCTTCTCATCGAACGGGTCCTTTCCCGCGTCACGCCCTGGTTCCGGGAGGTTTTGATCGCCGTGGGGCCTGAAGACAGGGGGCCGCTCGAGCTCCTCCTGGCCCCGATACGTGACCGGTGGCCGCTACGGATCGTTGTCGACAGGACCCCCGGTCGGGGTCCGCTCGAGGGGCTTTCGGCGGCGCTTGAATCCCTGGCCACGGACTGGGCCTTTGCCATCGGCTGCGATATGCCGCTCGTGCAGGAGGCCGTCCTGCGAACCCTCTGGAATGCCCGCACCGCGGAAAGCGACGTGGTCTGCGCGCGGCTCGACGGCTTCATCGAGCCCCTGCACGCCCTCTATTCCCGCTCCTGCCTGCCGGCGGCCAAACGGGCTCTGGAGAGGGGAGAGCGGCGCCTGAAAAGCTTTTACGAAGAGGCCACCGTCACCGTCGTGGAAGAAGAATCCTTCCGCTTCCTTCCGGGCTACCGACGCTCCTTCGCGGGCATCAACACTCCCGAAGACCTGCTGCGGCTTCTCAACCCCCGGCTTCCCTAAAGTCCGTCCAACCCCGAAATCCGTCCCGGAACGCTGTAAACGTTCATCCGTCCTTCCCGGGCAAAACCGATGAGGGTGATCCCCCCGCGCAAAGCCGCATCGACCCCTCCTGCAGTGGCAGCCGAAACGCTGGCCAGCAAGGGGATTCGTGCGCCGACGGCCTTGTGGACCATGTCGGCCGGGAGCCTGCCCGACACGGCGAGGTAGCAGCCGGTGGGGTCGAGCCCGTGAATGAGTGCCCACCCGACGGCCTTGTCCACGGCGTTGTGCCGTCCCACATCCTCGACACGAAAACGGGCCTGTCCCGAAACGGAGCCCAGCACGGCCACGTGGACGCTTCCCGTTCTCCTGAAAAGGGGAGCCTCGGCCAGTTCGGAGATCGCCGCCTGGAGGGTCGCGAAAGTGACGCTCCACTGGACGGGGAGGGGATCCGGCCGGTTTTCCGTGACCCGCTTCGCTTCAACCATGCGGGTCGAAGCGGTGTGGATCATCCTCGTTTCTAGGGGAATCCCGTCGCGGGAAACCCTGCGCCTGACCCGGACGACCCCGGGTTCAACGGAAACCTCGCCCACATCCTCCATGGAAAGGATCCGCTTGCGGCAGGCCAGGTGCCCCAGGGCCCACTCCTTCTCGTTTCCCGGGGTCAGGATCACCGAAGCCTCTTCCAGGCCGTCCACTTCCAGCACCAGGGAGCTTTCCTCGAGCACCTCGTCCAGTTTCCGTTCGAACGTCCCGTTCCCGTAGGCCCGTACGATTTCGACCCGGCGTATCGCTTCATCCATGGCGATTCACCTCTCCCTTCAGGTGGCATGAGATGCCCGGTTTGCGGTATAATCATAACGAAAAGTTCCCTGCGGTGCCCGTGTTTGTTGGGTGAGTCTTGAGCCAACAGGAAAAAAATCGGGAGCCACGTCCGTTCCGGAGGAGAAGACACCTCACGGTGTCATCGAATCAAAGGTCCGGCAGGTTCCCCCCCCTCTCGAGGAGAGGGTCAAGGCTCTCGAAACACGACACTGCGGGGCCTTTTTTGCCCCACCCGGGAGGGGTGTCCTTGAAGCCCGTTCTTCCGCCGTTCTGGCATCCGACCTTTGCACACGCATTTATCCTCGATTGGGACGGCGTTCTCGCCGAAACCCGCCTCGATTTTTCCTCGATTCGAAACCGCTATTTCCATGGGAAACGCGTTCCGCTGCTGGAGGCTGGCCTTTTTCTCCCGGCAGAAACCCGTCGCGAACTTGAAAAGGACATTTACGACCTCGAAATGCAGGGAGCTGCGGCTGCCGAGCCCGTGCCCGGCGCGCCCGACCTGCTGGATTGGCTGGACAGCCGGGGAATCCCGTGGGCCGTGGTGTCACGAAACTGCCGGGATTCCATAGACCTGGCCGCCAGGCAGGCGGGCATCCGCCTTCCCGAGGTTGTCCTGAGCCGGGACGAAGAACCGGTCAAGCCCCACCCGGAAGCCCTCTGGAAAGCCGCACGGCTGCTGGGCGCCGAGAGTTCCCGGTGCGTCATGGTCGGGGATTTCATTTACTACTTCGTCGGGGCAAGGAGGGCAGGGATGCGTGCCATCCTTGTCCAGCGGGAAGAACCCGCGTGGCTGGAATGGATCGACCATGCCTGCCCCACGCTGAGGAACCTGCTGGAGGAACTCGAATCTCCCGCGCCCTGGGTGCCGTGGGAGTACCGCTCCCTGGTCGAGCGCAAGGGCCGCGCGTGGCTGGAGGCAGCCTGGTCCCTGCAGGTCCAGGTTCCACCCGGCTGCCCTGATCCGGCGCGCCTCGTTCACGAGGCCGCATCCCTCGGCATCGGCCATTTCCTCGTCGAGCCGGGCTTGAGCCTCTCGGTCTCCCGCTGGCAGGAATCCCTGCCCCTGGGACAGGAGTGGCTCGGCCAGCCCCTGTCCGAATCCCTGGAGGCCTTCCTTGCGGGGAGGTTCCCCTTCGCGGTGGTCTCCGAGGGCGTGGGGGGCATGGAACTTCCTGAAAACGGCATCGAATCCACCCTGGAGGAGGTCCTGGGCTGATGGAGGAAAGGCGCCTCTGGGAAGACGAACCTGCCGGGGAAGAAGCCGGGCTGAAAACCTGGGAGGTCCCCCTGCCGGAGCGCATGAGGCCAAAAAGCCTGGACGATTTTGTCGGCCAGGCCCACCTCATTGGCCCCGATGCTCCCCTAAGGCGGGTCCTTTCAAGCGGAACCGTTCCCAGCTGCATCCTTTACGGACCCCCGGGGGTCGGGAAAACGACCCTCGTGAGGCTGATGGCCTCCACGACAGGGCGGAGGCTGCTGGAGATCAACGCGGTGACGGCCAAGGTCGCCGAACTGCGGGACCTCGTTTCCGAGGCCAGGCAGGCAAAGGCGCGGGACAAAGGCAAAACGGCTCTGGCCTTTGTCGACGAGATCTACCACTTCAACCGCCAGCAGCAGAACGCCCTCCTTCCAGCCGTGGAAAAGGGCGAGCTGATCCTCGTGGGCACCACCACCGAAAATCCCTTCTTCGAGATCAACAAGACCCTGCTTTCCCGGATGGTCGTCTACGAGATGAAGCCATTAAGCCAGGCCGACCTTGAACACCTGGTCCGCAGGGCCCTGGCCGACGGGGAAAAGGGCCTCGGGAAACTCGAGCTGCAGGCCACCGACGCGGCCGTGGTGATGATCGCGGCCAAAAGCGGCGGAGACGCCCGGCAGGCCCTGATCAGGCTCGACACGGCGGCCAGCTCGGTCGCCGCGGGCGGCGGTTCTCTCCTTGACGAGGCAGCGGCAGAGCGGGCCCTGGGCGGGGCGATCCAGCGGTACGACAGGGCGGGGGACGATCACTACACGGTCATCTCGGCCCTCATCAAGAGCATGCGGGGCTCGGACCCCGATGCCGCGGTCTACTGGCTGGCAAGGCTGCTGGCAGGGGGAGAGGATGTCCGGTTCATCGCCAGGCGCATCCTCATCTTCGCCTCGGAAGACGTGGGGCTGGCCGATCCGCAGGCCCTCGGCGTCGCCGCCTCGGCTGCCTATGCCGCCGATTTCGTCGGTTTGCCTGAAGCCCAGCTGATTCTCTCGGAAGCGGTCCTGTACATGGCCACAGCCCCGAAGAGCAACAGCGCCACGAGCGCCATCGGGTCGGCCCTGGAGGCCCTGCAGTCGGGAGACCTGCAGGAAGTTCCCGACCACCTCAAGCCTCGGGGAAGCGGCTACCTGTACCCCCACGACGACCCCCGGCACTGGGTTCCCCAGAAATACCTCATCGAGCCGAGGCGGTTCTACCGTCCCGGTACGATCGGTTACGAGACGCAGCTCGCTGAGCGGATGAAAAGCTTCTGGAAGCGGTTTTCGACCGAGGAAGGCTAGAGTGACATCACGGTGACCCCGACCACGACCAGGGCGATACCGGAGGCCAGGCGGGGGGTCAGGCGTTCCTTCAGGAACAGGGTCGCGAATGCAGCGGAGAAAAAGGGCCTGACGGAGGCGATGCAGGTAGCCATGTCCACCGTGATGAACTGCTGGCTATAGGTGAAAAGCAGGTTCCCGAGAGTCAGGCCGATGGCGCCGGCAACCATGGCCTCTCCAAGGACGACGGGAGAGGAAACCCGGGGGAAAAGCTTGCGGTCACGCACCCAGAACAGGATCCAGGAACCGCACAGCGTGGATACGGAGCGCCACCACTCCAGCTGGGGGACGGGCAACCGCTTCATGAAGAAGTTGTTCGTGATGATCCCGAAGGTCCAGCAGGACATGCAGAGGATGGCGAAGAAAAGGCCGATCCTGAAGTCGCGGGGGGAAATGGAACGGTTTTCGGCCCCCTTGCGGGGGGAAAGAAAGACAAGCCCGGTCACGATAAGGACGGCGGCCCCGAAGACGATGGGCGAAACCGCTTCGCCGAGGAAAATCCAGGAGGCCGGGACGGCAAGCAGCGGATAAGCCGAGGTGATCGGCACACCAAGGGTGACCCCGAGACGGTGAAGGGAAACGAAGAAGAGCAGGTCCCCGACCACGAGCCAGATGACGCTGCCCCCGAAAATCCCGAGGAGCAACGGAAGCGGGGGAGGGGAAAAGGCCCCCTTCCCCATCGTGATAAAAAGAAAGGCTCCAGCCGTCAGGATGGAGCCTAGCGTTCTTGCCGCGCCCAGGGCCGTGTAGGAGAACTGGTCGACCCCGCGACGATACAGGACCGGGGCAAAGGCCCAGATGATCGCAGAAAAAAGGGCGAGGATAAACCCCGCCAGGAAACCGGAAGGCAAGTGGGGAAACTATCCCTCGAGCTGCGCTGAAAGCTCGGGGTGCCTGTTGATGTAATTCAAAAGGGCTTTCTTGGAGTTGTCGAGATGCTGCTTCATGGCCGCCATGGCCCTGGGGCAGTCCTTGGCCATGAGGGCCTCGATCACTTCGACGTGCTCCTGGCAGGTTGCGCTGAGGCGGATATCCTCGATGGAATAATGCCGGCAAAGATGGATCAGGTCGGCGACGTTGTCCAGGGTCAGGTTGAGGAAGCGGTTGCCGGTCGAATCCCTCAAAAGGGCATGGAAGCGGCGGTCTTCCACGAGGAAGAGGCTGGAGTCGCCCTCGTCCGAAAAGTGGCTGAACTTTTCGTGGAATTTCTCCAGTTCGGCAACGGGGGGGTTCTTGCAGGCGTGCTCGATCGCCATGAGCTCAAGGGCGGTGCGCAGGTCGTAAAGGTCGGTGGCGTCCTTGGCCGTGGGGAGCGTGACGAAAGCGCCGCGACGGGGTACCAGGGTAATCAGGCCGGTCTGGGCAAGCTGGCGGATGGCTTCACGCACGGGAGTCCGGGAAACGGCGATCCGGTCGGCAAGTTCAACTTCGGAAAGCCTTTCACCAGGAGGGATGATGCCGTCGACAATAGCTTCCTTGATTTTCTCGTAGACGATTTGTCGAAGATCGACGTTTCTTGCAGGAGAAAGCGGATCGTTGAACATTGTGTATTTTCCCCTCTCCTTGAAAGGTTAAACCTATCTCCATATCCGTATACTATCCTCAAAATACAGTCCGCGTCAAGAAAAAACAGAAAAAAGGCCTCCCGCGGAGGGGAGGCCGGCATTTGTCCAGGTTCAGGAGATCTCACAGTCCCGGTTCACCTTGTCCGTCCAGAGGGCGAGAGCGTAAATCGCGTCCGAAAGGCGGTTGATGTAGGCATAGGCCTTATCTTCGATCAGGCCCTCCCTGAAAAGCTTGACCGCAGCCCGCTCGGCACGGCGCGCCACGGTACGGGCCTGGTGCAGCGCTGCACCGGGCACGGAATCCCCCGGACGAACAAAGCGAAAGGTCGTGCCCACAACTTCCCTGGCGCGGCCGATGATCGCATCGAGGGTGGCCGGGTCAGGCTCGGGAAGCCCCGGGTAAAGGGCCAGGTAACCCATTGCCAGGCCCAGGGCCGCCTCCAGGTCGAAGAGCTCCTTCCTGATGCTTTCGTCGCAACAGGTTGCCCGTGCCATCCCCAGGTGAGCCTGGCACTCGTCCAGCGTCCCGTAGGTTTCAACGCGCGGGTGATCCTTTGGAACCCTTTCGTTGTTGCCGAGGCTGGTCGTCCCCTTGTCGCCGCCCCTGGTCGTTATCCAGGCCTCGTCCATTCGGACTGCCTCCCTTCGCAAAGCGGGTTGCCGGTCCTAATGCCCCCCGTGACAGCCATCGCAACACCCACCGCAGCTGTGAGTGTCGCAGGTTTGCCCGCCAGCCAGGACGGAGAAGGAAAAGCGAAGCAGGGCGTCTGCGATCAGGCCGGAAGGCAGGGCCTGGTAGCCCTGTTCCTCGACCATCACCGTGCGGCAGGCAACCGGAAAGCCGGCCTCGTCGCTGCAGGTCCGGCAGGGCTCATGCGTGACCTGCAGGCCGAGGATCTCGTCCAGGTCCTGTTCGGGCATCTCCTCTTCAGGGCAGCTGAAGGTCACCCGGTTCATCATCCTGATATTCCCCGGATCAGGATTTTCGACCACGGCTTCCTGGAGTACCAGTTTGACTTCAAGCTTGGCCAGCTTGGGAGCCATCTGTGCGCATAGCTTTCGAAGCGTTTCCCCGGTTTGCCGGGTCGGTTCGCAGTGGATCTGCTCGAAAATATAATGCCGGATTACGATGTCCTTCAAAAAATAACCCTCCCTTGGAATGAGACTCTCACTCTCCGAAAAGTTTTTCTTCCGGAACCTCGATAAACACAGCCTTTGCCTCCACGCATGGTTTTCCTTCGCTATCCCTGATCACGGCCTGGGTATGGAATTTCTTCCCATCTCGCCTGGCCATTTCACCCCTTGCCTCGTAGGCGGATCCAACCTTGACGCTGCGCAGGAAACGCACCGAAATGTTTGCCGTCACGCTCCAGGCTCCGGAGCCCTTCCTCGCCGCCCAGGCCATGGCGTCGTCACAGATCGCCGTCAGGATCCCGCCGTGGGTGAAGCCCTCGAACCCGCACCAGGAATCGTCCGGGACAAAGGGGATCACCGTCTGGTTCGCGGACTCGTCCCACAAAATCTTCAACTTGAGGGATTTCGGGTTTTTATCCGTTCCGTCACAGACGAAACAGCCGTTCGATCCCGGTAGGTTTTCCATTACTTACCACCTCGTCTTTCTCCTTCTCCTTATTTAAAACCGTTCAAAATAAATTAGGAGGAAGACTCTCATGGTACCAAATAAGCCTTTTTCTGGACAACCGACCCGTGGTATGTTATACAAATGCCGCTGCCGGAGTGGCGGAATGGTAGACGCAGCGGACTCAAAATCCGCCGGGCCTTGGGTCTGTGGGGGTTCGAGTCCCCCCTCCGGCACCATATAGACTATTTTCAGGGGAATCTCTCGATTTAACAATCAGGGATTCCCTTATTTTTTTCGCGAAAATACCCCCTGATTATGTCAGGCTATAAGCTTGAGTTATGAAAGGCCGTAATGTGCAAGGTTATCTCATGTGAATGTTGAGACTAGTCTGGATGGTAGGACTAAATAAATAAAAATAGCACGAGGAAGAATGTAAAGATTAATGAAGATGAGTTTGGGAAAAAAGGGAGTCGAGTTATATCAGGCTGAGGAGGGGGAAGGGAGAAGAGGGCCGCTTCCCAATTTACTCCAGAAGAAGGAGGGCATAGCAGTTTTCTTCGCAGGATTCGTCTTTTAGGACATCGATAGGGAAACCGTTGTTTCGCGCCGTCGCATAAACGTCTATGCCGCAGGCCTCCATGGCAGGCCGCGCTTTCTCGCGCTGGACGCACTTTTCGGGGTTGCAGGTCCTGCAAAGGCGACAGGGGCCGGCTCCAAGGCCGAACGCCTTGTAATACCCGGCAAGAAAGGCGGAACGTTCGAGTTCCACGATGACCTGGGTCGGGCTGATCCTGCCGTCAAAATGAACGAGCAACGCCGAAGTATAGCAGTCGAGAATCTCCTGCATTTCTTTCGGGGTCGGGGTCTTCGGAGGGCAACAGTGGGAGGTTCCGAACCGGTCACAACCGTAAGTGCATTTCAACCGGACCCAGGGGGCAGTCACGACGCTTCGGACGGATATGGTTTTTGCTTCCAGCGCCCCGCGTTCGAGGGCTTCATCGATAAGGTTTTCGCCATCGGTTAATGGCATTCCGAGTCCCACGCTTTCCTGTATGGATGTAGGTTTTGTCGTATTCATTCACGGTCTTGTGGAGGGGGCTCCCCGCCAAGAGGCTACGACCTCTTTTTATGGTCATGGAGTATAGGGCGAAAACATGGAATTGCCAATAGCTTAAATGTAGCTTTTATACCCGCACATCACTTTACTCATCCTAATATGTACCCAATCCGGATTACACATGTTATACGGCCTTATAACGGCGGAATTGAGAAGATGGGGGAGTGAAGTTGTAAGACCTCATCCAGCGTAACAATCCCAGTCTGCCTTCAGTAGCCTTCAGTCCCGATCCACTGAAGCCTGCTGAAGGATGATTGAGTTTGTTTCTTATCATGGGATCAATAATCCTCGTTTCTCAGTTTTCCCGGAATTCCCCCAGAAAAAATATCCATCCAACTTGCCTTGCTGCCCAGGTTGTTCTGCCTGCCTTCTGCTCCGTCCTATCCTGTCGTTCCTGGGTGATATTCAGGGAAGCGGGGAAAGCGGGAAATGTGGAGGGTAATCTGAATACCTAAACAAATGAATTAAAAATAGGGTATTCCCTGATTTACATGCTGAGTAAAGAACCTTAAATTTACATAAACGTCTATTTACGGAACCGGGTTAAGAATCGTGTTCTTTTTGCTGAGAGGAGGTTATTGATTCTGACCGTTGTTATCCTCTCAAGTTCAAAACAACAAGGGGGATCCTAGTGACATGAAGAGACTGGCTATCATTTTGCTTATTATTCCTTTCCTGCTTGTTTCCGCCGCATCTTTTGCCGATGAATATGTTGTCAAGGAAAAAACGCCGGTAACTTTGAAACTGCTTAACACCCTGAAATCCGGGAAGACTCCTGTCGGCGAAGTAGTACAAGTGGAACTGCAGAATGAGGTTCTGGGAGAAGACGGGACAGTCTTGGTAAAAAAATATGCGAACGGATATGGCCATGTGACACTCTCGAAAAGGAACGGTATGTTTGGAAACGCTGGGAAATTGGAGTTTACGCTGGATTACCTCGAAGGTATCGATGGTTCCAGGATTCCTTTACGGTCGACCATTGAAAATGCAGGTGACGGGTGTACGGGAACCGTAATATTTAGTACCTTGTTCCTTTCAGTGGCAGCGGTATTTTTCAGGGGCGAAAATGTGGTTGTTCCAGCTGGGACTTTGTTTAACGCTTTTGTCGATAAAGATTCAATGATCAACATCAAAAGAACGGAGTACGTGAGTGGCCCAAGTTCTTCGGTATCTCAAAGCGGAGGGATGCTTGACACAGGGCAGATCAAGTACCAGAGAAAAGGCAACGAGTTGCACATGTTCTTTATGAACAAGGATGTTGTCTTGAATGAGCAGGAACACCAAGCGCTTAAACAGATGTTTGCAAAAGCACTGTCGAGCTTCCAGGATGTCGAAAGTAAGAAGTCGAACATTGCCAACGCCTATATCGGAGCGGTATCTGAGAACTTCAAGATGTACTTTTGGAGCATGAATAACGCGGAGACGACCTTTGCCGAAATCAAGTACAAGGAAGACGACATCAAGCTCTCCAAAAGAGAGGTCCTGAATACGATCAACGCACTTGAGCAGTTGTAATTGAAGGGGGCTCTCTGAATAAGAGGGTCCCTTTTTTCTTTTAGAAATAGCTTTACAGGAAAGGAAGAGGGGGAAGCATGTGTCCGATGCGTTTCCCAGTTTTCCCGAAATTCCCATCCAATGAGAGAGACTCCCGTCCGACCTGTCCAAGCACTTTTCCAACCCTTCCTTTTGTCCTCCGTCCTATCCTGTCGTTCCTGGATGATATTCAGGGAAGTGGGAAAAACGGGAAATGTGGGAAACGAGTCTCACTCACAACCCGTTTTATCCGCGACATGCCCTTGTCGCCCGGGTCAATAGAATGGCGGTAAAGAGGTGGTGTTTATGCATATCGAGAAAATGATCAACCCCATGACCGGCGAGGTCTTCAAGAAGGACGAGTACTATGCCTTCCGCGACACGATCCTCACCTACGGCCTATCGGACAAGGAAAACGATATTGTCGAACGCAGCGCCGAACGGATGGGGCTGAAGACCTTCAAGGCGGATTGGTACACGGACGTTTACGGTATCCCCTGCTTTTGCATCGTCATTGATCCCACCCAAAGCACGATCGAGGAACTGGAAGGCTTCATCGAACTCTGGGAGGAGTCAAGGGGCCTGGAGATCTTCCTGACAAAGCCGTTGCCGGAAAACCTGGTCATCCAGTCAAGAAAGGTGTCATTGCTGCAGGATCTCAGGGTGAGTCCAGAACTCTTCCGGTACAGGCTCATCAAGGCAAAGGTCGCGATGGAGAAAAGAGTGAACATGAAGGATAAGGTGACGGATCGGATCGTGAGGCTGCTCAAGATATTGAAACGGCTAAAGAGGGGGAAGTTCTGCAAGACCTCCGACTTGGCCCAGGAACTCGGTGTGACGGCCAGGACGGTCCAGAGGGATCTTGCCTTGCTGGACGAAATCGGGGAACCCATCGGGTACGACACGAACCAGAAGGCCTATTTCCTGCTGATGGACGAGAGCTTTTTGTGGGATGAGGGCAAATAATCTGTGGATAGAGGAATGAAAGCCAACATGGAGGTAGAAAGAGATTGAAATACTTTGGTGCACTTGGAAACATGGAAGATTGGAGACGGCTTCTGGCAGATCCCGTCAAACACTGGAAAGACGAATATTCGGCGAAGGAACTGGCGAAGGCCTGGGCCGGATGTGAACGGTTCCCGAGGAAGGTGGAGCGGATCTTCAGCCAATCCGGACTGGAATTGACCCCGCTCTTCGGTTTTCCAGAATATAAAGTCGACCTGCCAGGCGGGACACGACCTTCCCAGACCGACCTATACGTCTTGGCGCAAGTTGCTGAGGGAGGCCTTTTCCCGATCATGGTGGAAGGCAAGGCAAAGGAGACCCTCGGCCCCCCGGTGAGCAAGTGGAAAAAGGAACGGAGTGAAACGGGCCTAGAAAGGCTGGATTTCCTCTCGAAGGAACTGGGATTGGCTGGCAGGGACATTGACGGCCTCCGCTACCAGCTGCTGCATCGAACGGTATCCGTGCTCATTGAAGGGCGAAGGATAGGGGCAAGGCGGGGCATGATGCTCGTGCATGACTTTGCCGACAATGCGGATTCCTTTGACGATTACAGGCGGTTTCTTGCTTATTTTGGGATAGAAGCGGAGAAGAACATCGTACAAGGTCCCGTCATTTTAGGAGATTTTCATTTACAATTTGCATGGATCCAGGCCCCACCGACCAAGCTGGACCCTTCAAAGTCGATCATTCTCCAACTCGTCGATATGAGGTAAATCCAATCCCTGAAGGGGGTAGCGCTGTGCCAATCGAAGATCTGATCAAGGAAACCTGCGAGGACTTGATAAACCTGTACAAGAAACACACAAAGGAGCCATCCCAACTTACCAAAACTAGGTTGTTTTTCCCTCCGTGTCGTATTCCAAAAAAAGTAAACAAACGTCCCTATAAGAATTCGAAAGATCCCGAAAGCAATCTGCGGGTTAGTGAGCAGGAGGCTCGATTTTGTTTTGCAGCGACTGTTGAGAGAGTGGGCGGATATTTCTATTCGGTAGAGACGCCGACACTCGAAACCTATTCATTCACTAACGGTGGCGGAAAGATTAGTGCTCAAACAGATTTGAGCCTTTGGAACCTTGATGGGGAGACTAAGGAATTCAATATCGAGTTCAAGGCCCACAATCCTCAGCAAAATGGTGTGGACAAGGACATTGAGAAGCTGGTCAAAGAATCAACTAAAGGGGTTTGGTTTCACTTATTTGAGAATAACTTTCAAGATACTTTTCCTGCTCTGGCAAAAAAGTATCTTCTTGCCTTATCGGATCCCAAGATCAGTGGCCTACGGATAAGAGATCTACTTTTTGCCGTATGTGTGCTCAAGAAAGGGCGTTGCATCATAGGCTCACTGCCTGCTTCAGTCAAAAGTGAAGAAGGGATAATGACCTTTTTCGAGGAAGGCCAACAAGCGCTTACCAGCCCAGGCAGTTATCAAGGTGAGTTGTGGAAAATTATTGTAAATGAAGTAAAGGAAACGGGCGCTACAAAATAAATCCGTAGAGGGCTTGGCGGTGTTGGTTCCATTTTTTAAATCTCCAGGAGGTCCTTCCCATGACCCGCAAACCAACCTACGTCCGACCCGAACTGGGCAAGGAAGAGTTCGTTCGGCACATCTTCAGCCTCTATGCAAGGGACCTCGGTTTCGAGATCCTCAACATCCAGAAGGCCTTTCCGGACTGCACGGCCATCGACCTCCGCAATCACGGCAGCAGGAAGGTCCTGATCGAGCTCGAATACGAAGCCCAGAATTTCGTCCAGCACGGGCATGTTGATCAGATGGTGGAAGGAGAAACCCATATTGTCGTTTGCTGGTCCGGAAAGGGAATGGGTCTTCTCCCGCCCGGCGTTGAAGTGATCGTCCTTTCGGAAAAGCAGTACGGCATCGAGATTACCGAATACCCAGAAGTGGAAACCATAACCGGCGAAAAACCCCTGTACCGGATTATCGGCTACAACTCCACCATGGCCGGAGGACGGCCCTTTTCAGCCTTCGAGAACACCCGCATCTTCCGCACCAACATCAAGTTCAAGGATGACACCCTGCCGAAAGGTTCCGTGATCGTGCTTTACGAAAAGGGCTGGCTCATAGGGGAGATGACCGTGTCCTCCTATGTCTACATCGACAAGCCGCCCCGGACGGTAGCCGAGAAGAACCTGTACCGTCTCGTGACCTACCCGGTGACGATTGACGAGGATCCGGTCGTATTCGACACCTGGCTGAAGGGACACCTCATCTACTCGGACTTCAAGGTTTACGACCCGCCGGTGAACTTCGACATATTGGAGCGCAACATGTCCCGGGGCGGTTCCCTGAACCTGGATTATGACGAGTTGCAGATGATCAGGGGGAAGAAGGTAGGTAAAAAGTAAGCAAGAATCCCGGAACCCGATTCCACCGGTCTTCCGATGTAGATGGGCTATCGGTTGCCGTAAGAGGGGAGTGGGCCTATGGATTCTCGCATGATGGAACTGGCTGAGCGAGTCAAAGCGATCGAACTGGAATACAAGGGGAAATATGGCAGGAGTTTCGGTATCACGGGAGAGCTTGGCGAGCTTTATGCCGCGGCCCTGCTTGGTTTGGGACTGGCAGAAGCGCGCAATCAGCCTGGGTATGACGCGATCGATGAGGATGG
>ENA-ORXD01001806-ORXD01001806.1-sediment-metagenome-genome-assembly--contig:-NODE-1806-length-15973-cov-4.840400_pt1 | contig 15973 bp, 8 predicted proteins | sample MGYA00237862_ERZ511471 | MGnify/ENA metagenome assembly ERZ511471
CAATGTCTGGCAGGTCGTACGTAATTACTCCACCACCCCGACCTGGACCTGGAGTGCGGATACGAATGCCGTTGGGACCAGCACTGTGTCGGTGTATGTGCGGGCGTCCGGGGCAACCTCATCGGTGCAGGCTCTTAAGGTTTTGAGCTATACGATAGCGCAGTAGGGAATTCAATAAGATCGTTTAAACTTGTCTAACTTTTGACTGCACACACTTTTGAAAAAAGAAAGGCCCATCCGGTGACGGATGGGCCTTTCTTTTTTAATCGTCAATCCATACTTCGGCTGGTCTTGATTTCATTTGGACTATCTACCCAATATGACAGGCAAAACCCTATTAGGCTTCAGCTTGAATCAAAGAAGATAACCAAACCGGTTTAAGTAACTGACAACATAAAATTTCCGAAGAATTAAATGGGGCATGTTTCTTGCTGATTTTTGCATTGTTTTTTGGGTTTTCATTGGGGGCAATCGATCAAGGCGACCGCAATAAATTTCGAAAGTCGGGTAGTTGCCTGAAATGTCTGGACTATTCTTGGGCAACCAGATAGTTAAGAACTATGAATTAGTTCTATCAGCGCAACGCAGATTGATTGTAGTGAAGGTCGATTTGAATAAACTTTCCAATTTCGCGTTTGTTTTTTGTCTCTTTTAAGAAAGAACCCGGGATAAGGAAAATCTGGGATTTTTCGTCGAAGACAACTGTCCGACAGGCAATTTTCTCTCCTGATGGAATATGCCTGATTATCGCGTTTGTTAATGTCGTCTTTCTTTTAGCTTTGTCGAGTTTTGCCTTTTCAGCTGAAATTGAAAATACAGGTTCTGATTTGTCGTGAATCGTCCACTCAAATCTATCGACTAAACCTCGAGTGATTGGACCAATGTCACCTAGTTGAAAAATTTCTACTTTGTCATTTTGTTCCAAACGAAAGTTTTTTATATTGGCATTGTTTATTTTAAATTCATTGTAGATTCTAATTTTGAAGATGCCTATTTTCTTTGGTGAAACCTCTAGCTCATCGCAAGATATACTATAGATAATCTGCCCTTTTGAGTAATTTGAGACAGTAAAACCTTTAATTGAAAAAACCTTATCACTAAAGGTTGTCACCTCTGTGTTGTTTTCGTTTTCATGTTTAGACTTAAACATATAAAAAGAAATAACAACGCAAAAAGACAGTATCAATAATGCTAATAAATATTTGAAATATGATTTCATCTTCATTGTCTTGTAGATAATTTTAATTTTTAAAATGTATTTGTAATCCGGTGAATATTAACACATGCATGGAGGTTTTATGAGGAAATTTTGGCTGGTTTTTATGTTGGCAATTCTTTTCCCGGCGCAACTTCTTGCGGCCAGTATTTCAGGGACAATTGCTGACAGTATTAGCGAAACGCCGGTCTCCGGCATTTCTGTAACAGCGTACATCAACCATAATTATTATGGTGGTACCATTACTGACGAAAATGGACAATATTCCATTGATGGTCTTGGGGGCGGGCAATATGTCGTTTTTGTCTATGGCTCTGTTCAAGGCTATCTTGATGAATTTTATAGCGATAAACGGGATTATGAAGACGCCACACCCGTTACTGTTGAAGACGGCTTTGATACTTCCGGGATTGATTTTAGTCTGGAAGTCCCGGGAAGTCTCTCTGGTACATTGTTACAAGAGTCTGGCCTCCCTCTTTCATCTGCGCAGGTATGCCTAAATCCTGCCGAACCTGATGGTAGCGCATTCCTGAACTGTCAGTTCTCTGACGAATCCGGCCTGTTCAGCTTTCCCAACCTCGTCCCCGCGAACTACGTCCTTTCCGCTGGTCCTTGGGGTGACTTTCCTTTCCAGTACTACAATGAGTCATTTATCGTTGACGATGCAACACCCATCTCTGTCGGCAACGGCCAAGTTGTAACTGGGATTGTTTTCACCTTAATCCTTGACTCTGATCGAGACATGGTGCCCGACTCCCAGGACAATTGTCCGACCATGGAAAATCCGGACCAGCTTGATTCGGACGGAGATGGCAAAGGGGATGTTTGTGAAGACAGTCTTGGCGACCTTACCAATCCTGATTTAATCAACGGGTTTGACACTCTATCTACGGGGCTGGTTCCTTTTGAAGGAGTTCCTGCAGACAATGCTTCAATGCTCGAATCTGCGGATTTATTTCAAGCTGCCCTTGAAAATTACCCCGCTCTCGATGCCGATACTGCTCGTTTTGCCAGAGCGCTTAGTCGGGTTACCGCCATCGCTTTTGACACTCAATCCGATGGAGTTTCCGACAATGGGCTGAATACGGTCGGCGACATTTTGGATGGCTTCGGCTTCGACCCTCAAACCGCCATGCGGATGTCCTACCAGACTCTCCAGAGGCCAGAGGTCTGCACTCCCCTGCTTGACGAGTTTGGCAGCCCCGTTCTGGATGAATTCGGCGATCCAGTTATGGACTGTGTCGAAGATCCTTTGCCGGACTCAGCTCCTACCTCCGGCGCTGTTCTCAATTTTGTTGATGAAAATGAAGGTCCCGAGTTGATTGCGGCAATCGATGATTTGAGCGCTATTTCTCAGTCCTTCAATTTCAGGTGGGCGAATCCGATTGACCAAACCGTTATAGAATTCGATTACGGGGATGTCCTGTTCTTCCGCGCTGTTGCAAAAATGTTAAAAGGCCTCTTACTCATTCAAAGTGCCTATGATTTTAATATTGATGTCGATGCAACAGCTAATGCTGAGAATCTGACCATTGAGCAATTCCTTACCGACAACCCAACTGTCGGAACTCTGGTTAACACACCTGCCCTTGTCGAGGCTAAAACTTATCTGGCCTCAGCCCTTGTGGACCTTGATAGCGCTGTTGACGCCATTGCCGATGAGACCGATAACCAAGTTGAAGATTTTGTTCAATTCGCTTCACAAGACCCCACTGAAACACAGAAAAATATCGATGACTTTAAAAATGAAATCGCATTCTGGACTGCGACTCTTGATGGTGCAGCGACTCGGAATGACAATCTGACACCCGATGACACAAGTGATGACACAATTTACTATTTCGGCAAGTTTTTTGATGGGCTTGACTTACGCGCAGCCCTGCCCTCTTTTTCCGGGGACGAAGCAAGCTCCATGCTCCCCGACCCGACCTTCAACGGCGTCGTGGTGCAAGACCAGGAGTTCATCGCCGAAATCACTCGTGACAAAGATGGCGATGGCGTTCCGGATTTTCTTCAAAACCCCAACTGGTATCCGGCACTTATCGCCGAGAGGACTATTGAGGGTATCTACGACTGGAATTCCGGCGTGGAATATTCCCTTCACTTTCACAGCAATCAAACTTTTGAAATTGAATGGACCCAAAATGGTGCTAGCTCTGGTTTTGGTAGCGGCAGCTGGATGATCGATTCGCAGGGTGATCTGCTGCTCGCATTTGAAAACTATTCGAGCAACGATTCTTTCCTGTTGCAGTCAGCCAAATTCATTTTGGAAGACCATTTCGAAGAGACTTGGAATGATTATGTCTGGAATGGGTCAAGCTGGGATATTACCCAGCGTCCCGTTGATGGATTTGATATCCGAATCGAAGCAATTTATCAGGACAACAATTCAACCGTTTTCTACAGTTGGGCATATTCTTTCGTGCCTGACACTGACGGCGACGGTTATCCGGATACTCTTGACAATTGTCCGACCATGGAAAACCCGGATCAGTTGGATTCCGATCATGATGGCATCGGTGACGTTTGCGAGGACAGCCTTGGAGATCTGACCAATCCCGACTTGATCAGCGGACTTGACTCCTTTTCGAGCGGGCTAGTGCCCTTCGATGGAGCCCCTGCGGATAACGGTGCAATGCTCACCTCCGCCGACTATTTCCGTTTGGCGTTGGAAAACAATCCTTCTCTGGATGCAGACACGTCCAGGTTTGCTAGGGCATTGACCAGGGTTGCCGCCATCGCTTTCGATACGCAGTCCGATGGCATTAACGATAATGGACTGAACACGGTAGGAGACATTTTGGATGGATTCGGTTTCGATCCTGAAACAGCCATGCGGATGTCTTACCAAAACCTGCAGAGACCCGAAATCTGCACCCCGATCCTTGATGAACTTGGCAATCCGGTCTTGGATGGATTCGGTAACCCGATGGAAGATTGCGTCGCAGAGCCTCTTCCTGATTCAAGTCCCACTTCAGGTCAAATTCTTAACTTTGCAGAAGCGAATGAAGGCCCGGAATTGCTGGCCGCAATTGATGACCTGAGTGCCATCTCCACCTCATTCAACTTCCGTTGGCCTAATCCGATTGATCAGAGTGTCATTGAGTTCGACTATGGAGACGTTCTGTTTTTACGTGGCTTGGCAAAAATGGGTAAGGCATTTTTGCTGATCCAGAGTGCTTATGATTTCAATATCGACATTGATGCCACAGATAATGCGACAGATCTGACCATCGAACAATTCCTTTCCGACAACCCAACGGTGGGGACCTTGGTCAATACGGCAGCTCTGTCCGAGGCCAAAGCCTATCTGGCCTCTGCCCTAGCGGACCTGGACAGTGCGGTTGATGCAATTGCGGCAGAAACCGACAATCAGACTGAGGACTTTGTACAATTCTTTTCCTCAGACCCTGTTGAAACCGCACAGAATATTGCCGATTTCAAGGAAGAAATCGCTTTCTGGAGCGCCACCCTTAACGGAGCGGCAACAGGTGATGACAATGGAACTCCGGACGACACAAGCGATGACAAAATTTACTATTTCGGGAAATTCTTCGATGGGCTGAACCTTCGTTCGATTCTCCCGTCTTTTTCTGGTGACGAAGCAAGCTCCATGCTCCCTGACCCGACCTTTAACGGCACCGTGGTGCAGGACGAAGAATTTATTACAGAAATTACTCGTGACGAGGACGAAAATGGTGTGCCGGATTTCCTGGAAGACCCGAACTGGTACCCCGCGCTGGTCTCCGGAAGGACTCTTGAGGGAATTTACGATTGGCATAGTGATACAGAATACAGCATTCAATTCAACGCCGATCAAACCTTCAGTGTTGAATGGGATAACTATAGTGCTGGTTCTGGCGTTGGTAATGGGACCTGGATGATCGATTCCCAAGGTGATCTGCTGCTTGATTTCGGCTATTCAAGTTCAGAGTCATTCCTAATGCAGTCTGCAAAGTTTATCTTGAATGAGCATTTCGAAGATACATGGGATGATTATTCTTGGAATGGATCAAGTTGGGATATAACGCAATACCAGGTTGAACTCTTTGATATCCGGGTTGACGCAATATATCTCGATAACAGTGAAGGAAGTTTCTATAGCTGGGCTTATGCTCTCTTTCCGTCCGGTAGCACCCCAGATCCTGTTACTTCTGTCAACTTGACCTCTGAAGTGCCTAGTCCTCAGACGGCTGGAATTTCAATTGCCTTCACTGCTGAGGGCGTTGGTGGCAGTGGCAACTATGAGTATCAGTTCTGGTTGAAAGGGCCAAGTACGGGAGATGCCTGGCAGGTCACCCGAGACTATTCAACGACTCCGACATGGACTTGGACGACTGATTCATCTGATGTGGGAAGTAGTACGATCTCGGTTTATGCCCGAGCAGTGGGGTCATCATCCGCAGTGGAGGCTCTGAGTTCCCTGAGCTATACTCTCACCGCAGCCGTCGGGACCCCGGCCACGGCGGCAACCTTGACGCCGGACCTGGCCAGCCCGCAGGCGACTCCGGCTTCGATTACCTTTACCGCGCAGGGGAGCGGCAGTTCCGTCGATGCCTATGAATACCAGTTCTGGCTCAAGGGACCGAGTACGAGCAATGCCTGGCAGATGATGCAGGCCTACTCGACGACCCCGACCTGGACCTGGAGTGCGGACTCGTCGGCCGTTGGTACCAGCAGCGTATCGGTGTATGTGCGTGCAGCTGGAGCCACTTCATCTATGCAGGCTCTCAAGTCTTTGACCTACACTCTCACAGCCGCTGTCGGGACTCCAGCCACCGGCGCGACATTGACACCGAACCTGGCCAGCCCGCAGACGGCCCCAGCGTCGATCACCTTTACGGCACTGGGGAGTGGCAGCTCTGTGGATGCCTATGAGTACCAGTTCTGGCTGAAGGGACCGAGCACGAGCAATGCCTGGCAGATGATGCGGGCTTACTCGACGACCCCGACCTGGACCTGGAGTGCGGACTCGTCGGCCGAGGGAACCAGCACCGTATCGGTTTATGTTCGGGCGGCCGGTTCCACCTCCTCGGTGCAGGCTCTTAAGGCGCTCACTTACACGATTGCTCCTTGATCGATAAGGCATCCTGCTTTTGCCTAAACAAAGGGGCCCCGAACTTTCGGGGCCCCTTTGTTTTTTTAAGACTCTGTATGAAAAGGTCTGGTTTTCTATTGACTTGTCGGTATTTCACATCTTGTCTGTCCCGTCACCTTGGGAGCCTGATTGATATGCTTCCGCGTCTGCAGGTTCTCTGCAACATTCAGAAAAAACCACCCCACACCTAGCAGCATGATCAGCGTCGGGATGACGTTCCACAGCATTTGGTGCAGCAGGAATTTCTGCCACGATGCTGCGGATACGATGCTCTTCTGCGGCCGATTGTCTTGTTCCGGCAATTGTTTTTTATTTTTCATGGCAGCCCTCCCTGGCCTGGTGTGTCTTTTTTTATCGGCTGAAATTGGCTTTTTCTTTAGGGAATGGCTGGTTTCTCTGTAGATTAAAATTAGAGGTTGCTAAAAAAGTGTTGACAAGAATCGAAGAATGGCTAAATTTGATTTGTGGTAAAAAAGACGCTTTATGGTTAGTGCAGCCAGGTTCGGAAAGGAGGAGCAAGGGATGAACGTGTTCGATTTTGTCATCGGCGTGGAAAGAAATGCCCAGAGCTATTACGAAATTCTGGCCCAAAGGACCGTCCATCAGGGGATGAAGAACATTTTCGATCTGATGGCGCAGGATGAAGAGAAGTTGTGCAATAAGCTGGAGGAATTGAAAAACGAATGTTGCGAGGAACTGGCTGATTCGGTGGTCCTTGACCTTGTTTCCACCGCTGGAGACAAGGCCGGGAATGTTGAATCTTCCCTGGCTGAGCTGCACAACGACGTAGAGGCCTATGAATATGTCCTGCGCAGGGAAGCAGACCGGGTTGCCATGTATCGCCAGGCCGCAATCGAGGAAGCCAATCCGGTGATCCGCAGCATTCTGCTGCAGGTGGCTGCCGAGGAAGGGCGCACTCTTGAATCCTGGCAGTATCTGTATGACTTTGCCAGCGCGCCGCAACGTCATCTGGCCTGGGCGGAGTTCAGCAACCTCAGTGAATTCAGGAATTTTGGCCGGGATCAGGTTTAGTTTAGCTCTGATTCAGCCTTGACCGGTGGCCGGAGGTTTCCCTCCGGCCTTTTTTTGTCAATTTTTGAGCATCCCCTGCAGAACGTAATGGAGGATGCCACCCGCCTGATAGTAGCTTACCTCGTTGTCCGTATCGATGCGGCAGCGGACCTGGATGGTGAGGGTGCCGTCTTTGCTGCGGATCGTCAGATCCAGTTTCTGCCCTGGGCGCAGCGGTTCAGTTTGTGCGGGCAGATCAATGATTTCGCTACCATCAAGTCCGAGACTCTGGCGTGTTACGCCTTCCGGAAACTGCAAAGGCAGGATTCCCATGCCGACCAGGTTAGAGCGGTGGATGCGTTCGAAGCTTTCCGCGATGACTGCCTTAACCCCCTGCAGAAGGGTTCCTTTGGCGGCCCAGTCGCGGCTTGATCCTGTACCGTATTCTTTGCCGGCGATGACCACCAGCGGTACTCCTTCTTCAGCATATTGCATGGCGGCATCGTAGATCGACATTTCCTTGCCGTCGGGCAGATGGCGGGTCAAGCCTCCTTCCTTATCGACCAGCTCGTTTTTCAGCCGGATGTTGGCGAACGTACCCCGCATCATCACTTCATGATTACCGCGACGTGAGCCGTAGGAGTTGAAATCGGCAGGAGTTACGCCGTGGGCCTGTAGATATTTTCCGGCAGGGCTGTCAGGTTTTATATTCCCGGCCGGTGAGATGTGGTCAGTGGTGATGGAATCGCCGAACAGTCCGAGGATGCGGGCGCCGCTGATGCCGGAAAAACCTTGGTTGGTTTGCAATTCGGCAAAGAAAGTGGGTTCCTTGACATAGGTCGAATCAGGTTGCCAGGTGTAGGTTTTCCCCTGTCCGATGGGAAGGTTGCGCCAGTCGTCATCACCGTCGAAGACGGCAGCGTATTCTTTTCGGAACATGTCGGCGGAAACCTGGGCCACCAGTTGTGCGACTTCGCTGCTGCTTGGCCAGATATCCTTGAGGAAAACCTGGTTGCCTTTGGAGTCGTTGCCGATTGGTTCCCGATTCAGGTCAATGCGGGTCGTTCCGGCCAGGGCGAAGGCCACGACCAAGGGCGGTGACGCTAGCCAACTGGCTTTGACTTGGGGATGGATGCGCCCTTCAAAGTTTCGGTTGCCGGACAGCACTGCCGAAACAGTCAAATCCCCTTCCCGAACGGCATTGGCAATCGGTTCGTCCAGCGGGCCGGAGTTGCCGATGCAGGTGGTGCAGCCGTAGCCGACCAGGTTGAAGCCGATGGCGTCGAGCGACGATTGCAGGTCGGCTTTTTTCAGATAATCAGTGACCACTTTGGAGCCGGGAGCCAGAGATGTTTTTACCCAAGGTTTACGAGTCAGGCCTTTTGCCAGGGCTTTTTGGGCCACCAGTCCGGCAGCGATCATGACTGCCGGGTTGGAGGTGTTGGTGCAGGAGGTGATGGCAGCGATCACTACATCGCCGTGCTTGAGGGAGTAGTCCGTGCCGGTTACGTGCACCTGACGATCAGCTTTGCCGGCTGGCAAGATTTTTTCCAAAGCTTCAGCCAAGCCGGTGAGAGGGACGCGGTCCTGCGGACGTTTAGGGCCAGCCAGACTCGGCTCGACCATGGCCAGATCAAGCTCAAGTGTGTCGGTGAAAAGTGGATCGACGGTATTCGTGTCACGCCACAAGCCTTGCGCCTTGCTGTAGGCTTCGACCAGAGCAATGGTTTGCTCCTCGCGACCACTTAAAGCCAGATAGGTAATGGTTTCCTGGTCAACCGGGAAGAAGCCGCAAGTCGCCCCATATTCGGGGGCCATGTTGGCAATGGTGGCGCGGTCGGCCAGAGGCAGGTGGTCGAGCCCTGGGCCATAGAACTCGACAAATTTGCCGACCACCCCTTTTTTACGCAGCATCTGGGTGACAGTCAGCACCAGGTCGGTCGCGGTAACCCCTTCGCGAAGTTTACCGTGCAGCCGGAAGCCGATGACTTCCGGAATCAGCATGGAGATCGGTTGTCCGAGCATGGCCGCTTCGGCTTCGATCCCGCCAACCCCCCAGCCGAGGACGCCGAGACCGTTGATCATTGTGGTGTGGCTGTCGGTCCCGACCAGGGTGTCGGGGTAGGCCAAGGTGCGCCCATCGACATCCTCGCTCCAGACAGTCTTGGCCAGGTATTCCAGATTCACCTGATGGCAAATACCGGTTCCGGGGGGCACCACTCGGAAGTCACGGAAAGCGGTTTGGCCCCAGCGCAGAAAAGCGTAGCGCTCGCGGTTACGTTCCATTTCCAGGGCAACGTTGTCGGCGAACGCTCCTTGGTTGGCGTAACGATCGACCTGCACCGAATGATCGATCACCAGATCGACAGGAATTCGCGGGTTGATCTGCTCCGGGTCACCGCCGGCCCGAGCCATAGCGTCTCGCATGGCTGCCAGATCGACGACGGCTGGGACACCGGTGAAATCCTGCATCAAGACCCGCGCCGGGCTGAAAGCGATTTCCCGCTCGGAGCTGCGTTTTTCAAGCCAGGAAACCATAGCGTGCAGGTCATCCGTGGTGACTGCATTACCATCTTCTCCCCGCAGTAGATTTTCCAGCAGAATTTTCAGAGTAAAAGGGAGTCGACTCAAATCGCCGAGGGCTTCAGCCGCAGCGGTAAGGCTGAAATAATCGTAACTTTTGCCACCGACCTGCAAAGTACGGCAGCTGTTTAGGGAATCCTTGCTCATATGAAGTCCTCCAGGGGAATTTTTTATGTAGCCGGAAGGCACTTAAAAGTATAGACGTTTGCCGCGGGGATGCCAGCGGTGGAGATTAAAGAAGAGATTATTCCGAGGAAAGCGGGGATAAACTCCTTGACCCGTCTACAGGTTCACGGTTTAGTTTGTCCAGAGATTGCCCACTCGGTTTGAGGAAAGGACCTCTGTGATGCACAAGATTACCTCGTTGGCCAAAGCCTACGATTTATCGCGCAGCACTCTGCTTTATTACGACCGCATCGGCTTGCTCAGCCCGTCGGGGCGCAGCGAGGCCGGCTACCGGTTGTACAACGAAGTCGATGTGCAGCGTTTGGAGGCGATCAGTACGTACCGCAAAGCCGGTCTGACCCTGGAGGATATCCGGATCATTCTCGATGGAGTCGAGGCATCCAATCGAGAAATTCTTGAAACTCGTCTACGGCAATTGGGCAAGGAGATCCAAGCGCTGCAGACTCAGCAACGGATCCTGGCCGGGATGCTCAAGGCCAAGGCCACCGGAGCGCCGTTTTTCGAGACGGACAAGGAGTTGTGGGTGGAGATGTTTCGTGCCGCCGGGCTTGATGACGCTGCCATGATGCGTTGGCACAGCGCGTTTGAAACGAGCGCTCCCCAGGATCATCACGCGTTTCTCTTGTCGTTGGGGATTAGCGAAGAGGAGGCCCTGCAGATTCGGAAAATGTCCAGCTCTACAGATGAATAAAGACTTTTTTGAGCCGAAAACAGAGGAAGAACTGGTTCGAGGGTGTCCGCTTTACGCGAACAGGTCAGGTCCGCCGTCCAGGGCAGAATGAGCTGCAAGGAACATGGCTGCATTCCACGATTGACCGGGCATCCCCATGGGTTCACCGCTGCGGCCGTGGAACCATTCGTTGAATTGCCAGTCGTTGACGGCGTTGGCCAGAGCCAGCCGTTCCAGTTGCCTCCGGGCATCCTGGACACGGCCGAGACGCCGCAGCAGCAGGACCCAAAATCCGCCCACGAATGGCCAGCTGCCGCCGTTGTGATACTGGAACGGAAAATTTTGTTCGTGCCGTTCCATGTAACGGCGCCACAAATGATGGTCCTGCTGCAGAGGGGTCCCGACCACCCGCAGCGGCTGGGGACTGTCCGCCGTCAAAGCCATGATAGCATCAGCAATTTCCCTAGTTCGTTCCCCATCAGCCAGGCCGCACAAGCCGGCCAGGATATTGCCGAATACATCAACTTCGGTCCCGCACAGAGAGAAATTGACGAAACTGAGGTAGAAATTTTGCGACACCGGTTGGCTGTGCACATAATCGGAAATCAGTCGCAGCCGCTTATGGTTGGCCAGCTCCCGATCCTGTGGGAAGAGCAGGACATTCGCAAAGTGGCGGGTTTTTTCTTTATCCGCCAGGTTGTAGAGTTTTTTTACCCAGTACCAGAGGGCGTTGGTGTAGAGCACGAAGCCCGAGCGAGGCATAATGTCCGCCCAGTCACTGGCTTCGTTCTGCTGCAACAGGTACCAGGTCGGATGTTCCTGGCAGTGCAGCCAGTTCAGAGCTTTTTCCACGCTAGACTGTAGTTGTTGCCGCAAGGCGGAACCAGGATGAAAGCGGTCGTGCAGAGCCAGGGCGATCAGCCACCAGAGCGTTGCATCGATACAGCCGGTGTACCAGAAGTCGGCGTCTTCCTGCTCGGCCAGAATGAATTTGGGGATCTGACCATTTCGAGCCTGGTGTTGAGCTAAGGTCAGGAGCGAAGTGCGAACTCCATCCAGCAAATCTGCTTCACCCCTCAGCAGAATGCCAAGGCTGCAGATAGCGGCATCTCTGCCGAAGATTCCGTGATAATTGCGATTCTGGGCCTGATCGCCGGGCGTGGCGGCCAGAAGGCCGGCCGGGATGAGGTTGCGAAGCAAAAGCTGCCGGGAATGTAGAGCGCATTCTTCGATTTGGTTGGACGAAATTCCAGAAGGGGTCGGGAATATCTTCATGACTGCCAAAAAGCTCCTGCGAATTGCGGTGGATCAGACAGCTCATGATACTGCAAATTTCGAACCGCTGTTGAATATTTTTAGGTTCAGCTATTCTGGGACAGCAGCGCAACCGGAAGATCGCTAAATAAGTCGGCGGCGGCCAGGGTTGTATGTCCTTGCAGAGAACTCCCGCCGATACGATCCTGCCAATGTCTTCCCCACTCTGCCGGGAGCCGGATTATAGTATCTCCCCAGACATTCTCAGCCAGCGGCCAAGACTCCACTTCAATCAGCTCGGTGAGAAATCGTGGGATCGCCACCAAAACCCTCTGATTCCCCATGGCTCGTGCAAAGACGACAAGATGTCCAGCCTGGGAACCGGAAACCTCCAACGGCAGATAGTCCCCTTTTTGAAACAGGTCGCTCAGCTCTTGCCGCAGTTGCAGGGCTCGCCAAATGATAAATAACTTGATACGACCATCCCGCCAGTGACTGCGTAGCTCTGCACCAAAGCGTTGAAAGTCAATTTTCGATTGCGGAGTGAATGATGCGAGCAGTTGTCGACGCAGGGCGTAGTCCACCGGTCTGCGGTTGTCCGGATCAACCAGGGACAAGTCCCACAGTTCGCATCCCTGATAAATATCCGGAAGGCCAGGGCAGGTGCATTTAAGCAGGGTCTGGCCAAGGCTGTTGAGCATGCCGAAAAAGGCGATCTTGTTCTGAAACGGCAAAAATTCCGCCAGGAACGGGTTATTGTCGCCCCCTTTCAGCAAACCTTCGGCGAATTGCAGGTAGGCATCTTCATAGGCGTTGTCCGGTTTGAGCCAGCCGGTGTGAACCTTGGCTTCTCGCACCGCTTTGATCAGATAATCTTTAAGACGCTGCAGAAAACTTTCGTGGTCTCTTTTCTCCAGGGGCCAAGCTCCGAGTAAGGTCTGGTAAAGGAAGTATTCGTCGTTTTTGTCCGGTGCCAGACGGCGCTGAACTCGTTGCTTATGGCTGCGGTTGAGACGGGTCCAGGAGTGCAGTTGCCGCTCCCACTCCAACGGCAGTTCCGACAAAACATTGAGTCGAGCACGCATATCCTCGCCCCGTTTGGTGTCATGAGTGCCTGTGGCGTTCATGGTATGGGGCCAATGTTGCAGACGGTTGTGATTGAAGGTGTGGAATTCTTCCCGACTGATGCCGAATACATCCGGGCTGCTCCCCACCTCATTGAGTGAAAGCAGGCGGTTGTAAACATACAGCAACGTATCCTCGACTCCTTTGGCCATCAGCGGACCCGTGAACTGCTGAAAGCGCTGTACGAAATGACTCCACTGCTCTCGTTCTTCAGTGGAGAGGTTTCGGTCAGGTTGCAGGGGGAGGATACGTGTCAGAAACTCCAGTTCATGTTTCAATTCGGGATGCTTGCGTAGCGCTCGGCGCAGGGCACTGCGCAGATAACGTCGACCCGGGTCGCTTTTGTCGGCCGGGGTGAGATAGGTGCGATAGACGGGCAATTCGACCATGACTTCGATCAGGGCCCGGCGCAGGGCGTATCGGGTCAGGTCGCTGCCGTAACGATAGCGGCTGGCGAAATTTTTCAGAAGATGGGCCAGGTTGTCGATATCGCTCATCATGTGGCGTTCGACGATCAGCCGCTTCTTCTGATAAGCAAGTTCGTCGCAACGTCCGCCGGGTTCGGCAAAGCGGTGATAAACGGCACTCAGCCGGCGCTCATTATCTTTCCTGCAAAACAGGGCGTTGACCCGTCCGAGGAAATCGTAACCGGTCGTTCCTGCCACATGCCAATTTCCGGGCAGTTCTTCACTGGGAGAGAGAATTTTTTCCACTACCACATAGGCCTCAGGTGCTGCGGCAGTCAATCGTTCCAGGTATTGCCGCGGGTTATAAAGACCGTCGATATGGTCGACTCGCAGTCCATCGATATGCCCTTGGCGCACCATTTTGAGGATCAGGCGGTGACAATGGTCGAAAACGTCTTTTCCCTCTATGCAAAGAGAAATGAGATCGTTGATGCTGAAGAAGCGGCGGTAATTGAGTTCTTCGGTGGCGACTTTCCAGAACGAAAGCCGGAAGTACTGCCGATTTAACAGGCCATCGAGAGCGGCAAAGCTGTCGGGATTGCCTGGTTGACCGTTGAATTCGGCCAAGGTTTGCTCAAGTTGGTCGCGGATGGTCGGATTTTCCTGCCGCAGGTGCCACAATGTCTGTTTGATGAAACGGATTTGTTCGTAGCGATCATGGCTTGGTCCGGAGGCCAGGGTTTTGACGAGATAGAGCACGCCGAGAAAATGGATGAAGTCGGCATGATCGGTACCGAGGCTCTGCCGCAGGCGCCGCTGCAGGACGGTGAGAATCTCGGGATAGCTGTCCAGACTCAGGGGGAAGCGCAAATCGTAATAACTGGCCGCAAATCCTTCCTCTGTGTAAATAATCCGAATTTCCCCACTCTCAAGAGCCTTGCCGTAGAAACTGCCCAGAAATGGAGCCAAGACCCGCCCGCGCAGGCCCTCGTAAAAGTGCTCCCAGTCGATATCGAAAAAATTGAAGTAACGCGAATTCTGGCAATTTTCCAGTAAATCAACAAGCAGTGGGTTTTGGGCGTCAAAAGCCATGTGATTGGGAACGATATCCTGCAGCCAGGCCAACTTGAGACCGCGAGCGGTTTCCCTGAGTTGGAGAAATTCGTCCTGCGTGCCGAGTTCCGGGTTGAGGGCATTCATGTCAGTGACATCGTAACCGTGCCGACTTCCCTGACGACAGCAAAAGATGGGGGAAGCATAGATGGTGTCAATGCCCAAGTCGGCCAGGTAGGAAAGGTTGCTGGCGGCTGCTGCAAAGGTGAAGTCGGGCGTGAATTGCAGACGGTAACTGGCCAGTGGCGGTTTCATGGCTCCCTCCTGACCGGCCCGGATACCCTCCGGCCGTGGTAAAGGACGGCGCTGCGGCTTGCCATGGTTACTTGTTCGCCTGGGGTGATTGTTGCAGGCAGCATCGTTCCCGGGCCCTGCCAGAGGTTTGCGCCTGAGTCGAACAACAGTTGCATGGGGGCGTCGCCGGGCCAGGGAAACGTCTTCTCCTGGCCGGAAAAATTGAGGCACAGCCAAGTATCTTCCGTTGTGGTGCCTCGTTGCACAAGCAAAAGGTGGCCGTCCTCCTGGCACTGACAGGTCAAGCGGCCATCAAAATGGCGCAATACCGCAAGTTCGCTCCGCAGACGCAGCAATTCCCGGTAGAAAGCGAGCATGACGGCATGCCGTCCGCTGCGCCGCTCATTCCAGTCCAGAACCGCACTTTGGAACGTCGCTTCAGACTGCGGATCGAGTGGAACTCCCAGGGCATGAAACTCCGGGAATTCTTCACGCCGCCCTCGCCGCACCGCTTCGATCAGCTGTTCGTCATGGAAACTGACGAAATAGGGGAAGGGGTTTTCCGCAGCGAATTCCTCGCCCATGAACAACAACGGAACATAGGGCGAGAGGATGACTGCCGCAGCCGCCAGCTTTGCCGCTTCGAAACCAGCCAGAGTGAGTAATCGTTCGCCAGCCAGACGGTTGCCGACTTGGTCGTGGTTTTGGGAACTGACCACAAACTGTTGCGGCGGACAGTCGCCTGCTGCCGCGCCGTGGTGTCTTTGCCGGAACTGGGAATAGCGCCAGGCGTAGACGAAGCGATCCCGGAACGCCGTGGCGAGATCGTCAAGCTGTCCGAAGTCGATGTAATAACCCTGGCGTTCCTTGGTGAGCAGGGTGTGCAGGGCGTGATGGAAATCATCGCACCATTGAGCGTCGAGGCCGAAACCTCCCTGCCTGGCCGGTCGTATCAGGCGCGGGTCGTTGAGATCGCTCTCGGCAATCAGCAGACAGGGGCGGCCCAGTTGCCGGGAACAATCCTGTGCCTGGTTGGCCAACTGCTGCAGGAAAGGGGTGGCGGAAAAGTCGCGGAT
>ENA-ORXD01001807-ORXD01001807.1-sediment-metagenome-genome-assembly--contig:-NODE-1807-length-15972-cov-3.863479_pt1 | contig 15972 bp, 11 predicted proteins | sample MGYA00237862_ERZ511471 | MGnify/ENA metagenome assembly ERZ511471
TTTATCGACAAGCCGAATTTTTCACCTTCCCCGAAATATTTTTTGATTAATTCCGCGCCATAACCAACGCTGATCATAACGTCATGAACATTATTTCTTGCCAAAAACTCCAGTTGATATTGCAAAATGGGTTTCCCGGCGAGGTTCACCATGGGTTTGGGAATATTATCCGCAGTAATTTCCTTAAGTCTGGTTCCTTGCCCGCCCGCAAGAATAAATGCTATCATTGTCCAAGAACACTCCTGACGGCTAATCTAACCGCCTCAGTTGATGAATACTTCGCTCTCCAGCCGAGAGCATTAAGTTTTTTCAAATCGTATCTATACTGCGGAACATCACCCCTCCAGCCCGTGCTTCCACCGGCATATTTTAATTTCACGTTTTTTAATCGCATTTCGTCGCAAACTATTTTTGCTATTTCAGTAACGGACGTTTGACCTTTTACGCCGACATTATAATAATTCATCTTCTCTTTTGAGGTTTGATATATAAAGAACATGGCTTCCACCAAATCCTTGACATAGATGTAAGGCTTTTTCTGGTTGCCATCGCCTAACACAACCAGCCGTTTGGGATTGCTCTTCAATTTTTTAATAAAATCATGAATAATTCCGTGCGTCATCCTCTCCCCTGCGACATTGGGAAATCTGATAATCCATGACTGGATATTGCTCATGGACGAATATGCGCTGATAAAACCCTCCGAAGCAAGCTTGCCCGCGCCATAATAAGATACCGGCGAGAATGGCCCGGCTTTCTCTGATAATGTTCGCGTCGCGTTTCCATAAACAGCCGATGTCGATGCAAAAACAAACTTTTGAACATGAAACAACCGGCAGCACTCCAGCGTGTTCCATGTGGTCATGAAGGTATTCTTCAAATCAGTCCCCGGATTACCGGCGCTTTCGGCTATATCCGAATTGGCCGCCAAATGGAAAACGGCATTAAATTTATTTTTTTGAAAAATATCTTTTAATTTGTCAAGGCGAAGTAAATCCTCCTTGATGAATTTAAACTTTTTGTGATGAGTCAAATGATGAATATTATCTATCGTTCCCAGCGAGAGATTATCAACCGCAATCACACGATAATCCTTGGAGATTAATAAATCGGCTAAATGACTTCCAATAAAGCCCGCGCCACCGGTGATTAATACTTTCATCATCACGCTCCCTTAAAATCGTGTGTTAAATCACGTTCAAATTTCCATAAATACCGCGGAAATGTCTTAAATGTTTTTTACTATTTTTTCACTGAGATCTTTCGCATGCCTTATAACTGCATCCATATTTAAATACCTGAATTCTCCGAATCTTCCGCAAAGCAGGATGTTCTGATCCGAAAAATATTTTCTAATCCGTTCAACATTTTTTGTGTGATTCATGTCGCAAATAACATAGGCATATTCAAATTTCCTTGTTTCCATATAATGAATATGTTCACGATGGTCGATAAACCGGCTATCCACCAATCCCTCGATTATTTTTCCTTCCACTTCGCATATGCTCATTTGATCAATCCGGCTGTTTTTTGAAAAGGTTACCTCCGCCATCAACGTACTGGAAGCATCTTTTCTGCAGTAGCAACTTCCGAGAAAATTGATTTTCGATATCCTGTGAAAAATTATATCTTTATCCGGAACCATGACAGCAAAATTTCCTCCCAGATTATCCTTTTTGACATTTATGACTGCGACAATGATGGAATTATATTTTAAATCATGAACCGACTCTCTAACGTCTTCCGGTAAATTGGACCGATAAATTCCTGCCAGGGATTGAACGGGTATCGTGGATACAATCAAATCATATTCTGCCGATACACCTTTGTCCGTTTTTGTCTTCCATTTATTATCAATCTGCTGCAATTCAACAACGGTGCTATCCACGATAATACCGACTTTATCATTTAATTTATTTACAAAAGATTTAATTAATGTGTTAATGCCGCCGTCCCGGGGATAATAAAAATATAATTGATGACGATAGCCCTCCGTAAATGCTCCCGCCGCACTTTTCACAATATCCTCTTTCGGTGGATTGGGAATTCTGTCAATCATTTGAGTGTCCATCCGTGAAAGATCGAATTTCCATATCTTCTCATTATAAGGTTTTAAATAAATACCGGTGATGCCTTCTCCAAACGTTTTCAAAAAATACTGGAGAAGATTCTTTGCTTCATGATTTTCGTAAGGATTGTTCAAAAAAGTATTCAGGCAGTATTCTCTATCGTCCTCAGGCAATGCTGAAAGCTCGTTTTCAAAAGGATATTTTATAAATTTATTTTTGTAAAATATTTTGTTCGATCTTCTAAGTTTATTTTGATTCTCACCAAGCATCCTGATCATAAAATCCAATGTCTCTTTATCTTTCGAAAAAATGATGTGCGGACCGATGTCATAATACAAGCCCTTTATATCAAAAGAACGGCATAAACCGCCCGGTTCGTGCTCCTTCTCCAGTATCTCTATACGTTTGATTCCCTTATTATTTTGCAGAAAATAAGCGGTTGAAATACCGCTCAGTCCTCCGCCCAGAATTCCTATTTTCATAGATCAACCTTTTCTCATATCTCTATACGACCGTCAACTTCTTATAACAGTAAAAATAAAGCGGGCACAGGAGCATCATTCCCTTTTCAGTGAACCAGAACAATTTTCATACATTCATCTCTGATAAAAACCTGTTTTTCGTGGCAGAAAGATATGCATCGGGTGTCAATACGATACAGACGGCACACGTGCGTTGGAGTGTTATGACCAAAGGGTGAAAATTATCGTCAAAACAGTTTCAGTGATTTCCCGAAGGAGGGATCGATGGCAGCGCCTAACTCTTTCGCGGTTTGGGCATCCTGTCTCGCTTCAACCAGACGTCCTAATTTATAATATACAGTGGCTCTGTTTACATAATAAGAAGGATTAGCGCCGTTGAATAAAATAGCCTTGTTAAAATCATCAAGCGCGGATTGAAAATTACCGGAACGAAGATAACATACTCCTCTGTTATTGATGACATCGGCATTGTCCGGGTCGGTTTGATGACAAAGGTTGAAATCCCTAACGGCCTTGTCATATTCATGCAACTGCATATAAGTAAGAGCCCTTTTAAAATAAATATCCGAGTTGAAAGAATCCAGTTCGATGGCTTTTTGAAAATCAGCAAGCGCCTTTTCGTCCTGACCCATTCTGCTGTAAATTGAACCCCTGTGACTGAAAGCATCCGACAATGATAAATTTAACATATTCCCTTTTGTATCAAAGGGATGTAACAATTTCAAATAACGGTTATAATCCTTAAGCGCTTTTTCCGTTGCGCCTTTTTCAAGATAGACAAGACTTCTATTGGCGTAGGCGCTGGAAAATTCAGGATTAATTTCGATGGCCAAACTGAAGTCTTCCAAGGCCTTATCCTTTTGATTCTTGCTGTACCAGTAGTTTCCTCTGTTTAGATGCGCGATCGCCATTTTACCGGGATATTTATCAATAACGTATGTCCAAAGCGTATTGCTGTTCGTCCAGACGGGAATATAATTTATTGTCATGATACCATAGATAACCAGCAGAGCCACAGCAAACGATATAATTGGTTTGCGATACGATGAAAATCTTTCTGATAATTGTTGCATTCCCATGGCCATGATGAAGAATAATCCTATATAGGCAAAATAGACATAGCGATCATTAAGAAAAGCTGTTTCGTTGCCCTGAAAAGGCATGAGCAAAAACATTATATTAAAACCGAAAAACATTAAGCCGAATGTGATAAACTTGAATTTGCGCCATACAACCATAGCGCCTGCTAAAATCAAAACGGTTATCAATGCGCCAATCAAATGCTGTATCTGAAGTGATGAGGGAGTTGGATATGTGACAGAATTCGCAAAAGGAACAACAGATTTTAAAAGGTAGATTGTGAAAGCATAACCACCCAGCACAACCTGTCCAAGGTAATTAAAAGTATTTACAATAGCCTTGCTGTCGGTTGTAACGAAAGCATTTTTAAAGAAAATCGTTGAACCTAAAAAACCAACAATAAAAGCTATGATGAAAAAAACACCTTTTTCTAAAATGGTTTTCACATCCATTTTTCTATTAAAATACCAGTCCAACAATACCAGAATAAAAGGTAACGCTACAGCCTGAATCTTAGATAGAACTGACAACACAAAGAAAAGCAAAGTCAGAAGCAATTGACCTCTTTTTCCATCGGAAATATAGCGGACATAGGCAAGTAATGCCGCCAGATAAAAAAGCGAATAAAGAACATCTTTTCGTTCGGAGATCCACGCAACTGACTCTACTCTCATAGGATGAATTCCAAAAAGTAATGCCGCAAAACCACTCCACCATATTGAAAGGCCGATTCTGTGTAAAAAAATCAAGACCAGTGCTGTGCAGAAAAGATGCGGCAGATAGTTGTTCAGATGGTAAAGAAATGGTTTATCCTTAACCAATTTCCATTCAAGAACAAAAAAAGAAATTACCAGAGGATTATAGGTATTATAATTGGCGGGCTGGGTGAAAATATCTTTAAATCTTGCTTCACTTACCGAAGGATTCTCGTATACCAATAAATTGTCATCCCAATTTGTCCAATCAAGTTTCAGACTGCCGGAAAACACGACAGCGGTAATAATAATCGCCAAAGTAAACACAAGGCAGTTGTGCTTTTTTTGAAGATTATTGTTCTCTCTTTGCTGAATAAGGGAGTCGTTTTTCACGTTGAAATTATATGAACAAGTATCCTGCATGTCAATTAAATACAGACCATAAAGCCTTATATTAAGCTTTTTTGTTTTTTTGCGTTGTCAATTTCTGACCAAGGCTCGATGGCGCATCCTTGGCAGAGCCCTGATCATCGTTAAAAAAGCATAGTAAGGAAGTACAATGAATTTCGGATGATGAATCGCAATGCTCAATATTCTCCTGGGATTAAAATAAAATGCCCTGTAAGCGCGCTGAAAGATCTTGCTTAGTTCCTTATCTGACATTACGGAAACATTATATGAATTATTATAGTAATTCATATTAGGCGCATCATCGATCTTATGCTTATTTTTAAGCGTATCCGCGACCATGTCCGCCAGTTCAGTCCCGGGAAACGGTATGACACGAAGAAAGATTGCCCGATGCAGAGAAGAGCGGACGGCATATTGTACAGTGGACGATGCTTCTTCATACGTTTCGGTCGGAAATCCGAGCATGAAAAAGCCGGTCGAATAAATCCCTGCCTGAGCGGAAGCGTTTATCGTTAGATCGGCCTTTTCTATATCCAGATGCTTGTGAATCATCTTCTGCAGCCGGGGGCTGGCTGTTTCTATGGCAAATGCGGCCGATACAGTTCCCGCCTGTTTTAAAAGAGCCATGTCTCGGGGTTCAAGCAAATCAGCTCTGAGCCCGTTAGGAAAGTGCAGTTTAACATCATCAAATTTATTGCTGATGCTTGTAAGAATGGCAATCATTCTTTCCCGATCAAGATTAAAGCAGTCGTCAATGATTTCAAATTCTTTCAATCCATACTGAAAATAAAGTTCCTCCATCTCCGCGAGAACGGAACGCGCCGATCTTTTTCTGAACGTTTTGCCCATGATCTGGTAACAATATGAACATCGGTACGGACAGCCGCGCGACGTGATCATCGCCATGTAAGGCCGACGGCCGACGGCAGGTTTCGAATGCATTTTCGCATACATTTTATGATCGAGCAATTCCCACGCGGGAAACGGAAGCTGATTCAACTCCTCTTCGGTCAATAACCGTCCCGGATTGATTTTTACATGACCATCACACCATGATGCTGTGCCGGCAATCGAATCCGTCGGCAATTTTCGGTTGATTGCATCTATCAGCTCGGGAAATACCAACTCCCCCTCTCCCATGACAACAAAGTCCGCACCAAATTCCATAATCGATTTCTCAGGATTGGCCGACGGCCAGGGACCGCCAAACGTGACCGGAATTTCAGGGTAAATTGCCCTGATAAGCTCCATAATTTTTTTTGTCTCTTCCACCTCCGTGATAATGATGCTGACACCGATAAAGTCCGGTGGCCATTCTTGAAGAATACGCCGAAGAGCATGAAGGTCTTTATGGTCCAGGGCACAGTCGTGAATCTTAGGCTCATGGCCGGCTGCTTTCAGCATAGAGCCAATATACATAAGCCCCAGCGGCTGTGTGATTAATGGAAATTCTAATCCAATAAATCTTGGCTTGATCAGAAGCACTTTCGACATCTGATAGAAAAACCTCTCAGACCAAACTTAAACCATCATTTCCCTATTGATGATGCGTGCCTGTTTTTTTTCTAAGGTAAAGCTGCATTTGCTCCATCCTGGTAGCCCAATCATCAATAAACAGATTTGTTTCCCTCCAACAACCTATCATACACCCGCTGCACCCTTCTCTTAGATGTCTGACGCTTTCACTATAGTCGTCGCTCCGGAATCTTTCCAAGAAGTTCGATTTTATATTAAACAAGGGAGGGAATATATCACAGGGAGCAACTCCGCCATCGGGATAAATAACGAAAAATCTTTCCCCGGCTCTGCAATTCCATGAATATTTGCCTGTCCGGAAATAATCAAGAGAAACTTTTAAAAATTTTCTGGAATTGATTATTCTGTAAGCCTTGGTCTTCATTTTCATAATTTCGGCATAGACTTTTTCTATTTCAGGCAGCGCTTCCTTCGAGAAAAGCATCTTCGGATGATACCCGTAACAAAAACCCTGATCACTTTTATCCGGCTGCAAATGCACTGGAACAATAGACGCATACGCTCCTTTGGAATGCACGAATCGGATAATATCCGGCAGTTCGGAAATATTGATCCCGGAGACGGCAATGTTCACCACAATAAAGCCTTTCATATATTCAGCAGCAATATCCAGTGATTGTTCAACCTTTTGTAAAATATCTTTTGAGCCGCAAATCCAGTCAAGCTTCCTTTGATCAAGCGTATCCAGTGATATGGTAATATTCTGTAAGCCGGCTTTGGTCAAGGCTTTGATTTTTGCTTCTGAAACCAGGGTGCCGTTTGTTTGAAGCCTTATGGAGAATCCGTAATCATTCAATAACATGACAATATCCGATATGTCCGGTCGGAGAAGAGGCTCTCCCCCGGTTATCACTATATGCTGTGCCTTTAGTCCTTTAAGTATTTTAGCACTCTGTTCTATTTCTTTTAGGATCATCTCTTTTGATTTTCTTTTCCAAATATTGCACATCTTACACTGGAGATTACATCGTTCGGTAACATAAAAATGTACATAAAACGGAGCTGAAAAATATTTGGCGCGGATCAGTCCCAGCGCCATTTCCATTGCAGTTTTCATAAATAATAAAAGATTCGCCTCGGTTGTTTAAAGGAAACATCGGACATACAATAACGTATTTTCTTTAAAACAATCTTATTATTTCATCCCTTCTCTTATGAGATTTACTTGGTTGCGCGGCATTGTCATCAATCACATACTAATCATAAGGATTTGCAGCGAGATAATGATGATTGCAAACTAATAGTATTGCTCTTTCGTTCATAGGAAATTCCTAAAATTAAATTACATGACAATGGAGAAAAAACAAAATAATATATGTTTAATGAGATTGAATCATATTTAAAACCACGGCTGAAATGTAAAATTACAACATAAATTAAAGAATGTTTTATGATGTATCTTATTTCGATTCCGGTGACAAACTAAACGGCTGAAATTTTCCTGCACCTAATGTCATTCCTCTGATCATATAAATAGATTCAAATTCTCCGTCAAATATATCTTTTAGATGCAAAACAGAACCCGTTTTTGTCGGCAGTTTGAAGCCATGTTCTTTAACAAAGAAAGGGGCATGAATTAATATTCTATTATTATAGTTATGAAAAATTATATCCTCAGCAGCATACTCTTTTGTCCATGTATGAAATTTCCCTTCACGTCTATCATAAAAATACGCTTCTCCATAAATATTTTGCAGCGCTTCGGAATACACACCATTATTAATAAAGAAATTGCCGAAGGATAGTGCACAAATCGGAGATGAGCATCGATAACAGGAAATTATAGAATAATCTTTATAATCATTCTCCAGTGTTTGAAAAATCGCCAGTCCTTCCCGTTTGTTTTGCAGATTTTTTATAAACACATCCATGATTTCAGCGGCTCTCCAAACACTGCTGAGAAACAAAAATATACATATAATCCAAACCGTTCCTGCACTGCTTAGGACTTTGACTCCAATCCCTTGCAAATAAACAATCATCAAAAAAAGCATTAATACAGAAAGATTCATCATGGGCAAAAAATAATAGTCGTAACCACCTTTAGAAAAAATTAAAACGGAACACAATTGCACAAATACCAGAACAGCTAATACTTTAAATGATATATTATCCCAGATTTTCTTTTCAATGAACGTGTTCCTTCTTAACAATCCAACTATGAGCATAAAAATTAGAGCAAGAAACCAGACAAGAAAAAACAGGGGATTCCCCAAAAATAATTGACTTATATTGTGTGAAAAAATGCCGGAATCAATTATACCTTGTTGACCGAGGCCATAATACCCTGTATGGGCAAGGATACGCCAGTACCACTTTAATAAAATTTCATATTGAGAAATAATCGGCCATGTCCATATCACAAAACTTAAGCCCGTCAAAAAAATAAAAACAGTCTTGTTTCGTAACTTGGGCAAAATAAAAAGAGGAATCATCAATAAGGGAAGAAATGTCATTTTAGTAGCGATTCCAAAACCGGAAACCAACGCGAAGGATATCATATACCAGCGAACTGATTTGGAATCATTTTTATTAAATACAAATTTTACAAGAATTAACACAAACAACAGACTGGAAAAAATCAGGAGAGGTTCAGGAGAAATCCATATTAAACCCAGATTCAGCATGACTGTAGAAATAAAAGGCGAAAACTGCAACAAAATGCCCATCCAAATATTTTTGGTAAGGTTAAACGTTGTCAGACCAATGGTAAATAGCAACAGCGCATTACAAGTCAGCAAAAAAATGAATGTAATATTTAAAAATAATTCAGGATTTTTAAGAACCTTATTTTTCAGACTTTCTTCCTTGGAAGAGTCAAAAGCGTAAACAATTTTCATTATAGCTGCCCCAACTATTTGAAGAGTTGTACCAGGATGACCAGTGGTTGACGCTTTTTGGGATTCAGCCAACGCAAGAGAATTTAATAGATAAATATAGGCGGGATCCGAGTTGTGAATCAACCAATACGAACCACGAGAATATTTCAAGAGTGAAACCGTAATCACAAGGACTGCCGGTAATATGATTAATATAAGCACATTGATTTTTTTCATATTATCACTAAAATAGTCTTAATCATTGCTCGATATTCACAAGTTCCATTGGTGTTGTTATGGAACCTTTAACTTAGAACTCTGGGCTTTATCAACAGTATCTTCGACATTTAAACGCAGACTATTTTCATATCGCATAACAATTCATTTGATCAATTTATCATTGTTATTCGTTAGTATTTTTTATCGCAGGTTTGAAGTTTTGGCGCGTATATGAATAAATACCCGCCACCCATCCACGGTATTTCCTCCGGCCATCTCCTGGCGAATATTAAAGAATAACCGGGCAAGTCCAATTTTATAAATGCAAGTATCACTGCCTTGTTTTGATGAATTAATTTCTCCTGCTTAGAAAGATCGTCAATGCCGGGAAAGTGCACGCCCGATATTTGGATGCGAGGCAAATCATTGACCAAAAAAGCAATGACATCCTGCGTATAATTAAGGATGTAACAACAGTTTTTATATGGCGCAATGGCATTAAAGATTTCCTGATAAAAATCATTGTATTCCTTGGTAAGAATTTTGCCTTCAAACATTCCGATCGTTTTGTTCCTCACACCATCACGCAATAAAATATTCATGTTCCACGGATAATAGGATGACGTGGTTCTGCTGAACAAGAGACTGGATGATAAAAGTAAAAATAAAAGAATAATCAAAGATAACATTATATATTTTATCTTTTTTCCTGCATTCTTGAAAATATTATAGAATACAAGAACGCATACTCCAACGCCTAATGACGCGCCATTAACCAGCCTGAATGTTTCATAAACGTGCACCGAATTCAAATAACCGAAAATAGCCAGAAGACATACAGCTATTACATCATAACGGGCATATACCGATTTTGTTATGCCACCCGATATTTTCCTGATGATTTCCCGAACCGGAATAAAAAGGCAGACTATTAATATTAAAGTAAAGAGCTTGCCACGTAAATCGGATGCGTAGCTCGGGACAACTTGAAATGCAGAGGCTAAAAAATTAAGCCAGGTATCAGCGTCACTGACTTTTCCCAAGATATTGATTAGTATTTTATTCTGATTATAGAAATCATCCAGGGCAGCGTTAGCGAAGAGGTACACAAAAAAAGAAGCCAACGGAACAAGAAAACCGCAGGTTACCGTAACGATTTTATTCATGGCGTTTTTTCTCTCTTCTTCCATGGCAAAGAAATCCCATAGAAGAAGAATTATAAAGGGAGGAAGAACCGCCATGACCGAAGAATACCGCGCAAGCACCGACAAGCCCAGGAAAAAACCGGCCAGCAAACCATTTAAATGTTGTTCCGGATATCGCAGAAAAAAAATAAGTGCCAGCAGTTGAAAAGGATATGCAAAATAATTAGGATAAGGATAAATAATGTAAGGATGAATTAAAAAGATTAACAATACGGCAATAAAGGCAAGGCTCTTTTTCATAAATCCGGAAAAAATACGATACGAAAAAAATAACGTAAAAGAATAAAATAGCCCTGTGATCATTCCCACGCTTGTTAATCTCTCACCAAATAATATTAACGCAACGCTTTGAATCAACGTGTGAATATATCCATGGAAAATCATGACTTCGGAATGCGGCATTGCTCCTCTTTTAATATCCAGGGCCTGTAAATAAACGCCGCCCCAATGCTGATTATCCGTGTTAACCATCGACTCAATTAAACTGAATCCAAAACTGGCTATGCAGATCATGATGACCAATAGATCAAAGATATTTAATCGGCTGAAAAAGCAATAAGCGCGCTGTCCATATCCAGCGCAGGGGGATTTTTTTGATGACAATTCCGGCAAATCCATAAATAAATTTAAATCATTTTAAAATCTTAAGGTGTTAATCTTAGAATTCCTTCGATAATAATAAATTAAAAAAATGCGTCCGGCAAATCATAATTTAAGGATCATCTGCGTTGAGCTTGACAAAAGTCCTCTGGTGGTATTGTGCATTTAAAAATTTGTTTGAGCGATTATTTAGTTTTTTAACAACTATTGCAACATCTTTTTCATAAATATTTTGCAAATCATCGTGCAACGAGTATAATACACGCCAAAATATTACCAGCGGGAGGATTTATAACATAGAAAGCATAAACACCGGCGCTGATAAAATAAAACAATCTTTGCTGTTATTATCCGAACGCTTCAATTACAATTATTGGATATACGATAATATTCATAATCATATTGGCAATCATATTTTGGAAGTGGGCGCCGGAATAGGCAATATTACCGATTTCATCATCTTCAAAAATAATTTAACGCTTATTGATATAAATCAGGATTACATAGGTTATTTAAAGGCCAAATATTCATTTCGTGACAAGTTAAATTTTGATGTTTTCAACATCGATATTCAAAACATCACATTATCTCCCATTGCCGATAAAAAATTCGATACGATCATCTGTCTTAATATCCTTGAACATTTAGAAAAAGACTATAAAGCCATTGATAATATGATCTCTATCCTGGACAAAGAAGGAAAGTTAATCATTTTGGTGCCTGCTTTAAAAACACTTTATGGTTCCATGGATGTTTCTTTCAATCATTTACATCGATATAATAAAAAAGATTTAAAGCGACTGATACACGATAAAAATTTAAAAATAGTTGACTTTTTTTATATGAACTTCCTCGGTTTATTGGGCTGGTTTGTTAATGGACGAATATTCAAAAAGAAAGAGCTACCGGTAAAACAGACAATATTATTTGATAAAATTGTCCCTTTTTTATGCCTTGCAGAAAAAATTATCAGACCTCCCCTGGGGCAATCACTGATTCTTGTTGCTCAAAAAAAATGATTGACGGATTATTAATCCATCATCATGATTCAGTATATGAACTTTGTTTTTATTCATCCGCCGCGCAAAATTGAAAAAAACAACATATGGAGCGTGATCAATTCTGAGAACCCTCCCTTGGGACTTGCTCTGCTGGCAGCAATCTGGGACGAACAGGGGCACACGTCGCAAATCATCGATGCGGCTGCTTTAAAACTCAGTGTTCAGGAAATTATTGAAAGAATAAATCCCGTCACGGATTATATCGGCATCACCGCGACGACACCGGAAATTTCAAGCGCCACTTCAATCGCTCGCGGCATACGTAAAATATTTCCACATATCAAAATCATCATGGGAGGGGTTCACCCGACAGTATTTCACAAAGAACTGGTGAGTGACGAAATTTGCGACATGATTGTGCGCAATGAAGGGGAATCCTTTATCATCAAACTTGCCGCAGGAACCCCGCTGCATCTCATCCCCAACCTGACCTGGCGAAATCAGCAACATGAAGTCATTATAAATCCTGATGCATTAGAATATGCGGACTTGAATAACTTACCTTTTCCCGCCTATGACAAACTGCCCATGCACTTGTATCATTCCGCCCTGGGCGCAGCCAGACAAAATCCATCCATCGGCATGGTAACGTCCCGGGGATGTCCCGGGAAGTGTACTTTCTGTTTTTCGGGAATGTTTGGATCTGAAATAAGATTCACGTCTCCGGAAAGAATCATTCAACATATTGAGCTTTTACAAGCAAAATACAATATTAGAGAGATATCTTTTTATGATGACACGTTTACAACTAACAAAAAAAATGTCGCCGAATTGTGTCAGTTGCTATTGGACAGGAGAATTAAAATCAGTTGGTCATGTTTTGCGAGGGTGGATACCGTCACCCCTGAATTGCTGGCGCTGATGAAAGAAGCCGGATGCCATCAAATCATGTATGGCTTTGAAACGCCGGACGAAACCATCCTAAAAAGAATCGACAAGCGTATTTCTCCGAAGCAGTTTCTGAATGCTATCCAATGGACCAGGGCGGCAAAGATCAACATCCGCGGAGCTTTTATGCTGGGCAGCCCGGGAGAAACAGAATCCAGCATGGATAAAACAATAAAATTCGCTAAAAACGCCGGATTAAAATTTGCTGTTTTCAACATTACCACTCCTTATCCGGGAACAGCCCTATACAAAGCATACGCCAGCAAAAATTCTCTTTTGCATTATAATTGGGACCTTTATAACCTGGCGCAACCTATTTTAAAATTGGACACGATCTCCGATAAGATCGTCAAACAATTCTATGTAAAAAGTTACCGCGATTTTTATTTGCGTCCCATTTTTATTTTCCGGCATGTATTCGATGTACGCAGTTTATCAGAGGCATTAATGTATACCAAAGCGCTATTTAAGATGACAGTTCTATTGGCCAGAAACTTCTTCCACAACAAATTATTTTGATATTTATAGCGAAAAAGGATATCAGATACAAAAATCACGGGTATGAACCCCAGGGTAATCCCTGGATCCTACTTCCGCCCCAAGGGGCGGGGTATTATATCCATGCATAAGCAGGATAATTCGACCTACAAGCTTCAGTACACGTTGTTTCTGAAGCTTGGGTCTCATTACCCTCCGCTGTGCGGGATTGTTCGACTTACAAATTTCAATGCGCCTATAGTGACCCCATGGTGCCCTTTAGGGTATTCAGGTTCTGCGCTCTTGAAATTTGAGTCTCACAATAAAAAACTTATAAGTCATGTGAGGCCAATATTCATGCAAAGAAAAAAAATAATTTCAGACCTTCTGCTTTTTTCTGTTATTTTAATTTTTTGCGGCGTTATTATTTATGTAGCCATTCTGCTGTCTTCTATCGAGATCGGACTTACATTGTTGCCTCTTGTATTGTTTTTTGCCATCACGTATCGCGTTAATAAAAAGAGACAATCCCATGCTTAAGCTTAAAGTTTTTATTATTTCCGTAGGAATAGCCTTTTTAATAATGATTATCCATAGCCTATTGACCAAGGGCTGGAGGTTTACTTTTGAGTTTTTCGTAGGAGGGTTTCTGTTCGGTTTTGTACGTGAATTTTATTATTTTTCATTTATCCGTTCTTACGAATTTCCCAATATGCCGATAAAGCTTTTAAATGTGCCTGTTTTTATCCCTGTAGGTTGGATATTCACATTTTATTTAGCCTACGAGTTTGTCCATAAGCTGATTGAGCCAAAGACAGAAAGAGATTATAAAAATTTTGTCATATTTGCGGCGTTTTTTTCGACCTTCATATGCATACCGATAGAAACCGCCGCCATGAATATGAATTGGTGGTCGTTAAGTCTATTCTACATCAATGACAATATTGCTCCATTTTTATTAATGGGCGGGTGGTCTTATACTACCGTAATATTTTTTTGCATTTTTTTCTTTGCGAAGAAAAAACTGCCGCGAGAGCAACTATGGTATGGGTTTTTTCTTTTCATTCTTGTTCTTTCAAATGACTTAAAATGGGCTACGCATATAGGATTTTGGGGTTGGGCAATAATGCAAATAATAGGATGGGTCGGCATGATTAAGTATAATAAAGAAATCACATTCATCTTTGCGGTATATTTGTTTATTGTTTATTGCAGGTTATTATTTAATTCAATTCCCAACGCCATGTTTGTAACTACTACATTCATTTGTATTTTCATTTATACTTTTATCAAATTGCGCTATATCGACGTAACACATCAAATAAAAAAGTAATTTTATGAAATTATTTCAACCATTTCTTCTTTTTTAAGCAATGATATCAAAACCGCCAGAAATGAAGCCGCGATTGGGATTATGAAAGGATACGCGGGAACTAAATGACGGTCCATGTCATCCAGGCCGGCAAGCCATATGGAAAAAAACTGGCCCATGATGAACAGGAGACAAAACCCCTGCACCCAGGCGATTTTGCCGTATTTAAAAAACACAAAAACAACCACCGCCGATTGCAGAAAAAACAGAATGAAAAGATTGCCGTAAGCGCCGACGACGATATCGAATGCTCTTTGGGCCATATATTTCCAATAGACCGTCGTCCACCGGGAATGATTGATAAAGCGCTTGATTCTCTCCGGCGGATAATTTGGCGTATCCGGAAAATTCAGACATTCAATCATATCTTCCGTCGGCGGCAGATATGGAGGAAATCGTTTATTATAATCCTGGTATCTGTCAGTGAAATCATTATTAATGGTAAAAGGAACCACATAATACCCCAAATGTCTTTTCGCGTCGATAATGGCAATAAATTCTTCATCGCCTCCGTCCCGGTATGCGCCGCTGTAACTGACATGAAACAGTGTGTTGTTCAAGGCAATGTTACTTAAAACGAATTGTCCGTTATGACGTTTGTTCATCTCGCAATAACCCAATACGCCAGCAGAGGAAATGATCAACCCGAGCAATCCCCAATATAATATTTTCCTTTCCTCAGAAAGAATAAAAAATCTGAACACGATCAAAAGGAGAACCACAAATATTAGAACCAAATAGGTTGGTTTTAGCATGATCAAGAGAAAAGGAAACATGCCAAGGAATACCGCTGTTATCTTTTTCGGTTTTTCCAGATACTTAACCAAACCAAATAGCATTAGAACTGAACCGGCAAAGCAAAGGCATTCCGGATTCAGATGAACATTTTGTATAAGTATGGGATGCCAGCAGCCGTAAAAAAGCGTGGCGATAATCATCAGGTATTTATTTTTCACGATACTCTTGGAAACAAAATAAAACGGGATGATCGACAGAAACGATATCGCCTGCTGAAAAAAAATAAGATTTGGAACCAGGTTATCTTTCGAAATATATTC
>ENA-ORXD01001808-ORXD01001808.1-sediment-metagenome-genome-assembly--contig:-NODE-1808-length-15970-cov-13.086139_pt1 | contig 15970 bp, 12 predicted proteins | sample MGYA00237862_ERZ511471 | MGnify/ENA metagenome assembly ERZ511471
ACGAGGATGGGGGTCATCTTTGACCATTTCGGGATGACTGATGATCCCACCAATCACCAGCGGACCCGTTCCATGGTGAACCGGCTCATCGAGAACGGGCACGTCTACTCAAAAGTAATCCAGCAGAGTTACTGTACGAAGTGCAGACGGTTCCTGCCCGACCGGTACGTGGAGGGGATCTGCCCCCACTGCGGGATGCCGGCACGGGGAGACGAGTGTGACCAGGGATGCGGGCGTCACCTCGAGCCAGGGGAGATCAAAGAGCCAGCCTGCATGGTCTGCGGGACGAAAGCCGAGTCCCGTGACCAGGAGCACTACTTCTTCCGGCTGAGCGAGTTCAAAGAGTTCTTGCTCGGGTATCTCGACACCCTCTCCGGCACCCTGAACGCACGGAACTATGCCATGGGATGGGTGAAGGACGAGCTCCGTGACTGGTGCATCACGAGGACGCTTGACTGGGGGGTGAAGTTCCCGGGACGCGACGATCTCGTGGTATACGTCTGGGTGGATGCCCCGATCGGTTACATCTCGTTCACCGAGGAATGGGCAGATAAGGCGGGGACCTCATGGAAGGACTACTGGTGCGGCGAGCCGACCGGGATCACCCACTTTATCGGGGGGGATATCATCTACCACCACTGCATCTTCTGGCCGGCGCTCCTGAAAGCGGCAGGGTACGGAACCCCCCATGCGGTGGTGGCCAGTGGAATGCTCAAAGTCGATGACCACAAGTTCTCCAAGTCCCGTGGCTACGTAGTCTGGACCAATGATGACTACCTTGACGAGGGTCTCCCGGCTGATTACCTCCGGTACTACCTCCTCTCGTACACCAACCATACCAAGGAGCTCAACTTTTCCTGGAAGGTCTTCCAGGAGCGGGTGAACAACGAACTGGTCAACACGCTCGGCAACTTCATTTACCGGACCCTGTTCTTCTCCACGAAGGAGTTCGGAGGAATACCGGATGTCCCGGTCCGGGAGGAGATACTCATCGAGATCGACCGTGCACTCGGCATGATCGACTCGTCCATGCGGGAGTACGAGTTCAAGATTGCCATTGACGGTATGATGGCCCTTGCCGCCTACGGCAACAACTACATCCAGACCAATGCCCCCTGGAAGCTGATCAAGACAGACCGGGACGCGGCAGCCCGGGCTATCAAGGACTGCCTGGTGCTCGTCCGGGCCCTCGCCCTCGTGTTTGAACCTATCATCCCGGAGAAGGCGCAGGAGATATGGGAGATGCTCGGGCATACAGACCGGATCCAGGATCACCCGATCCGTGAGGCTGTGGGGGATATCCCGCCCGGACCACTCCCGGTCCCAAAACCGATCTTCTCCAGGCTCGAGGATGCCTTTATCGGGGAGATGGACCAGCTACTGGCGCAGCGGGTGAAAGAAGCAGGAAAGAAGGCGGTGAAAATGGAAACCATACCATTCGAGGAGTTCTGCAAACTCGATATCAGGATAGGTAAAGTTGTATCGGCGGAGAAGTTACCAAAATCGAACAAACTCCTGAAGCTGCAGGTGGATATCGGGGATGAAGTCCGGCAAATCATAGCCGGGATGGCCCAGTTCACCAGTCCGGAAGAAATAACCGGGAAATCCGTGGTGGTGGTGGTCAACCTCGAGCCGGCAAAGATCTTCGGGATCGAGAGCAACGGCATGATCCTGGCAGCGGGAGACGAGGCGTCCCTGCTCATGCCGGAGAAAGATGTTCCGCCGGGAACGAAGATACGATAGCTGGTATATCGTACCCCTGTTTCAGCATGGCTGGGGGAAAATGGCATCAAACAAAATTCGATTTTTTTTCTTTTTGAGGAGATATTTCTGATTTCTCATAAAATGAGGGTTATTTTTTATATTTTGATAACGCCTGGTCCTTCGATAGAATCGACGTACTTATGGAAATCTGGTCATACCCGGTTATCACCGTACCTTTTTCGGGAAAGACGATATTTGTATTCGAATAACTGATCGAAGTATACTTCGATGAAGAACCGCTGCAGGTGGCGCAGGACGAGTTGCCACTTCCGGATGCAATAACCCACTCCCAGTAATAATCGGGAGTATCTGCCCAGATTGACCTATTCAGAGCGTCATCAAGGAAGGGGCAGGCACAATAGGGAGGGAACATATAGAATGGATCTACCGGATAGTAGTAACTCGGGTAATCTGCATAAATGGGGCAACAGGGAGGATAATCATCAAATACTGCACTCGCGACAGGAATTACTGCTCCGATGAGTGCCAATAGAATAACAATCTGTATCACTCTTTTTATACGATGCATGGAATCTACCTCATTTCATATTATTGATGCGCCACTAATTAGAGATTTTCCTCAAGCACTCACTGACAGACGTGGGCTCACCTGAAAAATTTCGATTCTTTTTAACCGTTTCAGATACCTGATAAAACAGGCAGGTATTTGAATCACTCTAATCAGCTGAGTAGTGCACATCAAATATCCTGCGGAGTGCTATTTTCAATCGTATATTCGCCGATACGGGTAATTTGGATGTTCCGGGAAGGGTTCCGCTGTCTCGTTCGCACCAGAGATCTCGACATTCTGGGAGAGAATAGTCAGGTAAACACTGTCTCTTTTGGGTGTTCATTGACATGGTAAGTATTCTGTTGGATAACTCACAGACTCCATCAGCCGTCCGGCAACTGACCCTCGCAAGGATCCCGGGGATATCTCGATGGGAGTTGGTTCTCATGGAGGAATTACCAGAGCCAGGGTGCCACACTACATCGCTGGGCAGGGTGAGAGACAAACGCGGCAAATCCGGAAAGGAGATGAAATGGGGAGAATTTATCAGGTATTAGAAAAATTCGGGGCAGGGATGGAACCTTACCTGACCCTGATTTCCTTGGTAGTGGTCTTCCACTTGGGGGAGAGTTTACCATCGCAATCGAGCCACTGGATTGCCAATGTCACATCATAAGTCCCGGATTTCTTGTAATAATGAAGCGGATTCTGCTCATTGGACATTGTTCCATCATCAAACGTCCATTTCCATTTTACTGCAATCGGTCCGGTACTTCCATCAATAAACTGAACGGGATATCCCTCAGCGTTAACGGGGAGCTTGGTAACCGAGAATTTCGGATACGGAGAGCAGTAACAGCAGACATCGTTCGTGGGGTCGTTGGTGAAGTTCTGGTTCGTGACATTGGTACCGGTCAGAGTTACGGGCCCTGGCGCTGAAATCTGCTGCCAATTCGCTTTCAACTGTTCGGTCAGGGTATACACTCCCGGGAGGAGTCCACAGAACTCATACTTGCCGTCCAGACCAGTCTGCTGGGAGACGGTATATGAACCGTTGGTCAGGGTGATGTTCCACTCGGAAAGGATAACGCCACTACTGGTGCGCTTGTATCCGCTGATGCATAGCAATTCTGTCAGCCGGTTCACGAAGTTTACATTGGTCACGTTTCCACAATACAGCGGGACATCAAGACACGATGGTGAGACATTCACATACCCGGGCTCGGGATCTTCACAGACCGTGTAGGTTGAAAACGGCAGCAGACCGCAGATCTCGTAGTTCCCATACTGGTCCGTGGTGTTGGACCCGACCTCAGCCCCGCTTGCATCCTTCACCCGGATGGTGAAGCCGGCCAGTACCTCACCGTATTCCTGGTCTTCATACTTGGTCCCGTTGATGCACAGCAACTCCGCATTCTGGATATCAAAGGTCACATTGCCATCAAGGATCGTGAAGTTCCAGCAGGCCGGTGTCAGGTTCACATACCCGGGCTTGTCCTCCTCGCAGATCCAGTAGTCTCCCGGCACCAGTCCGCAGATCTCATAGTACCCGCTGCTATGGGTGGTGTTGTTCCCGACTTCCAGACCGCTCGTCTCGTTGTAGACCGTCATCTTCCAGCCGTCAATCGGTGCTTCCGTGCAGTTCGTCTTCGTCCCGTTGATGCAGTAGCTCTGCGGTTGCTGCACGTTGGTGAAGTTCCGGTCATTGAAGACCAGGTTCGTCCCGTTCAGCTGCACGTAGTAGTATCCTGCCGCCGGATCGGTCAGCATCCAGCAGTCCTGCAGGGTCTCGTTCACCGTGTAGTTGCCGCACGGCAGGTTCTGGAACTGGTAGTACCCTCCTGCTGTACTCGTGCTGGTCACAAACGCTGTCTCGTTGTACAGCTTGATCTCCCAGCCGTCAAGCAGGGTTCCCAGCCCGTCCTTCTTGTACCCGCTGATGTTGCCAAGGACCGGCACGTTAGTGAAGTTGATGCCTGTAAGGTTGCTGGAGCTGATATTAGCATACTGGCAGCGATCGGTCAGATTTACCCAGCAATCTTTCAGCTCTTCACAAACGGTATAGTTCCCTGGTGTCAGGTTGCAGATATTGTACCATCCAGTGGCGTTAGTAGTGGCGTTCCCTGCAAATGCACCCGTAATATTCCGGGCCGTAATGTTCCACTCTTCGAGACCTTCCCCGGTCCTGTTGTCTATCTTGTATCCCTCTATGCAGTAGGTTGTTTCTTCATTGGTGAAATTCTGGTTGAACAGGGTCAGGTTCTCGAGCGTGGTGTAGATGGTCCGGTTACCTTTGCCGGGGACCGGTATATAGTCAGGGAACTCGCTGAGGGTCTCGTTCAGCCAGAAGATTCCGGGCGGGACGTCCGGTATCTCATAGTAGCCGGTCGCATTTGTCTCATCTTCGTACTTGGGATCGAACTCGGGGCCGATGCTGAGTGTCTTGTTGTAGATAGTAATATTCCAGCCGACTCCAGGTATGTCTCCATTTCCATCCCCGTCGGTATCGATGATCTTGTACCCGCTGATGGTGCCGTTGATGTGATTGCCGAATATCGCGGTTTCGAGATCCTCGTAGCTGCTCCGGAATCTGCCAACCATGATATCCATTTTCAGAACATTCCCCTTTACCAGATTATCGTCCCCGGATGGCCAGGTAAACTTGATATCGCCGTCAAGGGAAAATCCATATTCGATGTCCTGCCCTCCATCATAATCACCCAGAATTCTGCTGGCGAGAACGACGAGATATATATCCTGTCCACCCGAACTCGTCGTCCCGCTCCAGTTGATGTTCTCATTCACCAGGGTGTATGAGATATTTCCCTGTTTCAGTGTCAGGTTGTCCACTTCAATATACCAGTTCGGGTTTTCAGAGTGGAGCCTGATGACGAAATCCCGTATCGGCCGTGCATTATTCCGTGGCCTGGATCCCGGCGGATCACTGGTCTGGTCATCATTGACTCCGTTGACGCTGAGATTTGCGTTGAGCGAGGAGCCTGCGGTCCATGTTGCATTGAACGGTACGAAAACCCCGCTCGTCCAATCATAATCCTCGCCTAGACTTAGGGGACTTGAGGGCGCCCCCGGGCTCCAGTCGCCAAGAGGCTCAAAAATCTTGAGTTCTTCCTGGTTTGGCCCTCGTCCGATACGGACATTATACCCCAGCCAGATGTAGCTGTCAGCATAGGGGAAGTTGGGCATCCGGGCTTCAAGGTCGCCTTCGGTGGTATAGAATTCGTTGGCGCCACCGTAGGGATTCTGCTTGAACGATATATTGTAGATGCTCTTTGATGTATTCCGCCATCCTCCAGTCTTTAGGTCCTCATACACGGTATAATTGTAGTAGGGATCAAGGCCGGAGAAATTATACTGACCGAAGGGACCTGTAGTCCTGTCGTCGATAAAAGTACCGTTTTTATATTTCAGTGTAATATTCCAACCCTCAAGGTAGAACCCGTTCCCGTCCTTCACCCCGTTCTGGTTGTAGTCGAAGAACTTATAGCCGGTAATGGTGGCAGCACTGGCGATACCCGCCGTCATTCCGATGGCGATGAGAATAATCAGGCAGAATAATCCGAATCTCGACATAGGCAGCACATCCAAGCATTCATCGCCGTGATGAATCCTCACCTCGAAAATGAAGCTGATGAAGGGTTGTGGACTGCCGTGCGGATAAATATTGTGGTATCGATAAAGAGAATGAAATGTCGGGTATTATTACCCTGATAAGGATTTCCTGCGAGGAATACTCCTATTTTCCCAACATTGAAAGCACAGATTCCGCCATTCTTTGTATATAGGGGTTTTCATCTGAGAGCCGTGCTTCAAGTGCTCCACAGGCTTCCGGAGATCCGAGAGCCCCCAGGCTCTTTGCCGCCATGTACCGGACATGATCCTTTTCATCTGACAAAAGCCCTATCAGCGGGCTGACCGCCCTCCTCTCCTTCATCATCCCGAGTGCTTCAGCAGCCCGGTACCGTATCTTCCAGTCAGGATCGCCGAGAAGCGTTATCAGCCGGTCCGATGCCGGTTCTCCTGCATCTGCAAGGGCCCTGGTGGCCTGGGCCCGCACCGCTTTTTCCGGATCACCGAGGGCTCTGATGAAGAGTTCCACGCAGTCCGGATTTCCGGTCATTCCCAGCAGGTATATGGCATGCTTACGGGTGAGCGGGTCTTCTGCGGTCAGGGCTCGCGAAGCAAGACTTTTAACTGCTTCTCCCAAGAGCCTTTCGGGGTCGCGAACGTCACTCATGCCCCTGAGGTTCGATTCACAACTCAATAAATAAGGAGGATTTGATCAGAATCGTCTTATTTTGTCAACCCCGCCCAGATTAGAAATACCCCGAATCCGATGAATAACAGCGAAACCGGAAGGGATAGCGGAACATTGCCGATTCCAAGCGGGATAAGCCCGAAAAGGATCATGATTATTCCCAGTCCGATGATGGGGCCGCCGCTCCTGACTCCAAAGACCGGACAGGTGGTTGAACATTCCTCCTTTTCCTCGTTCATGCACCACTCCCTCATGGTAAGGTACCACGTATCTCGCCTTTACACTGTCGATGGACAATTGTGTATAGCAGCATAATGTTTATATATAAAAATAAAGGTAATACGTGGATTTATTGAAAATCTGGAATGAATAATACGATATTTATCGATAAAGGACTTCTATTATCCGTATAATCTTAAAAAAAATATCCTCTGCAGGATTCGCGGTTCAGGTCGTTTCTTTCCGGTTTCCGGCGGTCATTTCCCTGGATTTGGCAATTCCTGTGTTCATTTTATATCAGAGACCGGCCCCCCGAGTTCGATAAGCACCTGCCGGCGAAGTTCTATCAGGCATACCTTTAATACTCAATAATTTATCATGCACAGTGCTAACATGCACCATGGAGCCAGGGAGTGACGATATGGTAAAACGCGACGTTGAAAACCTGCCAATGGACGAATTGTTGAAGCTTCTCCGCCACCAGGAGATCGAGATACGGTGGAGCGCGGCACGGGCTCTGGGAAACTATGGGCAGGATGCGGTGGAACAACTGCTGTTGCGGCTGTATGATGACGACCACAACGTCAGGATGCTCTCCATATGGTCACTCGGGAGAATCGGGGATAAACGTGCCATTGGTCCTATCTCGCGATCACGTCATGATGCTGATACGATGATTCAGATTGCATGTGAAGGTGCCCTGAGCCGTCTTGAAAGGAAATGATAAAAAAGATTTTTTGAATTCAATCAGATTTTATGAACCACAACAGTTGTTCTGGCCAATTTTGGATTCATAGGTTATCTGGTAGTCAAACAGGTCAATATTGCCCTTGATACTCCTGATCTCGCTGACTTCCAGGCGCTGCATCAGGTCCTTCTGGGGATCGATCCCTGAAGGATTGCATGGATCAGCATCCGAGTCAAGTTCACTGATTCTGAGATACGTTGACACACTACCGAGCGACGGCTTCCCCTGACCCATCTCGGTGACCTGGACCGTGTACTTTGCCAGGGCAGGCCCATCGACAGACGGGATGGGGGGATAGACGTCCGGATCACCAACTTCATTGACATTCCTGAAGCCTCCCGCCAGGTAGGCTGCCACCCGGCTCATGTCGAGATGACTGCCGGTTTCAACCTTGCTGCAGAAGGCAGGATTCACCATACAATCACCACAAAGGAACGGGCAGGTAGAGAGAGTCGGTAATGTGCAGGTCCCGACATTGTACATCGTCATGTCCTCCGAAGAGAGGAGGGTCCCTGCATCGATCCCGGTGAACGTGATCATGCGTTCATTCCAGACATTGTACTGGGCTCCCAGAAGTGGTTCGGTGGTCACCTTGCTGGTCTTCCGGTACGAAATGACCCCCATATTGGCCTGGGTATCTTCGGAATAGGTGACATGCGATTGGACCTCGCCCAGATCATTCAATGGCGGTTCTTCTTCAAGGACCAAAATATTTGGTCCGTTCGGGTCATTTGGATCGGTAACCTCGAACAGGTTTGCACCGAGAACTTCGTTTGACAGCGACCATTCCAGGTCGCTATCGTACGACATGCTCCCGATACCATCCACAGAAGTGATGATTTCGAGGCCCTGGATTTCAAGTGCCGGTGGAGGGAGAACCACGGCTAATGCTGGCATATGCAGCAGGATCGAGACGCTCAGAATGAATACAACTGTCAGTTTTGGCCATTTTTCCAACTGGTCATCACCACCCATCATTGATAGTGCATCATACGACAGAACCCTATTTAAAATTAATCAATTTAATGATGGGTAAGGTGTCATTTTATCCCCCAAATCCAATAAGGATTTAAGACGGGAAAAATGACCAAAATCACTTGCCCAAAATGTGATGGAAAAAAGTTATACAAAATGAGCACGGGCAGGAGACGGTGCGCTCAATGCAAGTATGACTTTTTCCCTCATGCTCTTCCTCTCCGTTTAACGAGGCGAGAGTGGCGGGAGATTATCCACCTGTTTCTGATGGAACAAAGTTCAAATTCAATCGTAGAACAAACCGGTCTCGACAAGAAGAGAGTGCTCCGGGCACTCCTAAAAATACGAATGGTCCTGGCAAAGATATCCCGGACATCTTTTCCGGCACGGTCGAGGTTGATGAAACCTATCTCGGAGGAGCATGGAAGAATAAACGGAAGGTTGTCCGGGATACTGGGACGAAACGAGGCCGAGGAACGTCAAAGCAACCCGTCTTCGGCATCCTCTGTCGGAACGGTCAGGTATGGGCAGAAATTGTCGAAAATGTCGATGAGGCCACTCTTCTCCCGTTGATCACCAAAAAGGTGGAACAGGGTTCTACAATCTGTTCTGATACCTGGAAAGCATACACTGGCATCGCTGCAAAGGGATATGTTCATCGTTTGGTAAATCACGGAGAAGGGAAATACAGCGACGGAAAAGGAAACCATATCAATGGAATGGAGGGATTCTGGGGATATCTCAAACGCAAACTCGCTTCCAAGGGAGGCGTTACGAGATCCAGGTTACCGCTATACATCGCTGAGTATGTTTGGCGATATAATCACAGGACAGATCCAGAAAGGGTAAAGATACTGAAAATCATCCATTTATTGGAAAAGAGTTAGGGGCGGGAATGGGACCTTATCCTTGAAAAATTATGGGCCCGAAAAAAATTTGAGCCTCATATCTGCACAGAAATGGAATTCGTTTCCTTTCGACATATATTATCATGTTTTTCCAGATGAAGGCCAAAGGAAGGCCGATGTGGGGCTGATCCCACAGAGTGAGGTTGAAAAATTCTTGATAATGATGCCCGGCAGCCTGGAGACCTCTCTCTATGGTTCAATCAGCCATGATAGCCGGGATCAACCCGTGATTCAGGATGTTCCTCTGGGACCTCATAGAACAATGCCGGGATGTGACGACATAGTTGCACTGGCAGTTCCGAAACGTTACCTGAGTTCAGAAAAGAGTAATACGAACGGAATTTCGGAAAGGAGGAGAGACAAACGGAATCTATTCAAATGAAAATCCGGACAATAACCATTGCATTTTCCAGCTTGGTGAAAGGAGAGCATATGGGGGAATGTGCCCAGGATACGATTCGATACTCCTTTGCCTCACTCGAGAACTCCCGGGATCAATGAAGCATGGACAGGAGACGGGGGGCGTTCTGTTACGTTTTTTCGCACCAGGGGAAACGGCGGTGACAGGATCAGGTGAAGAGAATGGCGTGATCCTGATCCAATGCACAAAGATATCAGGCGGATATTTTCTGATGAATGAAGATCGGGAGCGTCCTTACTGTCGTCTCTGGCAGTTATGAGTATGTTACCGTGATCGAGGAAAGGACGGCCCCCGTAATGGCCTCGCCGCTTCCTGTTTATTCAGAAATGTGGCAACCATGTCTTCCCGGGTATCGAGAACGGTAATCAAAGAGGGAAAAAATTTTATGTAAAAATCCCAAGGAATTCAGAAAGCCGGGAAAATGCCAGGAATTAGCTTCCCCCACCAGAAAGGAGAGCAGGGGGGGGATTTCACCGGATGGTGGTCCGGTATTCCAGGCCGGGCACCGTTTCAAAAAAGCGGAAAATAAACATCATTTTTCATTTATATGGTGCCGTGAGCGTTCTCAAGCCTGAAAAAATCGGGATGATGATTCTCTTTCCACAGCATGTTTTTCAACCACATACACGGGTGTTGTATGACATTTCGGGAGTCCCTGGAGAAGGGGGTATCCCTGGTTCACCGCGCTGGAATTGAAAACCCTGATCATCCTGGGATATCACTGGACCAGAAATCATCCATAATCTCCCATATTATGCCCACATCCTTTTTCTGGAGACCAGTGAACCGGGATTCCGCCCTTTACCTGTAACATTCATGTTGCTTTCATGAATCGATAGTGCTCCCAGAATAAAAGAAAATTATCCGCTATTTTTCAAAATAACTCTAAAAATTTCGATTTTTCTCATCATGCTGGAACATTACGGGTCAGTGCATAAACCATATGATGCTATATACAAAAGGGTATCCTGAAGACGCCTGTGACCCGGAGTGTATAAGAAACCCCGTGTACAATGCTATCGTACGTATGGCACAGCATTTCGGGCAGGAAGATGTGAACAAGTACAAAAAGTTCAAGAAAGTGGATGGTGCGACTTACCGGAAGGTGAACCAGTTCCTCAGAAGGCGGACCTATATCACGGCCAGGGAGTGGGCCATCGCCCGCCTCTGCACCGACTTCCGGACCCGGAACGGGGCAGAAATGACCTTCATCGGGCAGCACCTCCCGGACCTTGTCCCCTTCATGCAGGAATGCTACACCCCCCAGGCAGTCAACCAGGCACGGAACTCGTTCAAGAAGAAGGTCACCAAGTCCGGGGCGACCTTCTTCTACGGCGCCATGTGCGGGTTCTTCACCCAGGAGGAGCTCGATGACCTCCTCTTTGAGGCGAGCGAGGTGGCACGCTTCCTGCTCGAGGTTGAACGATCCTCGCTCGATATCGACGAGGAGATTGATATTGAGGACCGGATATCGGACGTCATGCGGAGCGTCGGGGAAGCCGCGGCGGCGCTCATCCGGTCACGCGAAGAGGGTGAAAAAGGGAGTGAGGGGGGGTCGCCATGAAGATCATCCATATTGCCGGGGTCTCAGGGACGGGAAAAACCATGTTCATCCACTCTCTGATCCCGGCCCTGAAAGCCCGTGGGCCGGTCGGTGTTATCAAACACATCGGGCACCATGACCTGACCCTGGAAGAAGGGAAGGACACCACGCGGTTTTTTGAGGGCGGTGCGCGAATATCTGCGGGAGTCGACAGCGAAAAGACGGTCACTGCAATCCGCGAGACCGATCTCGAGGAGATCCTGGTCATGCTCTGCGATGCAGGAATGCAGTTTGCCGTCATAGAGGGGTTCAAGGCCAGACCGTATCCGAAGATCGTGATCGGTGGCCTGGATAACGCTGAGAATGTCCTCATGACTGATCCCACAATCGAGGAGGTGCTGGCCCGCCTTGATGAGTGTGAGGAGTTCACCACGGCTGAAGGATTTGCCAGATCCCTCAGGAAAAAGTGCTATCCGGGCACCACGATCCTCTTCTGTACCCTGGCATGCCCGCAGCAGGCGGACAATACCATCATTTCGGATGCAGAAGCCAACCTCAACAGGAATATCAAGGAAATTGAGGGAGTCCTGTTCGTCAGGCTCCGCTATTCCGGGAAGATTCCCGGCAAGCGGGATCATGAGATCCACCTCGGTGTGTGCGCTGCGGATTCCAACAGTGCCATCGAGGCCGCTCTGTTTGCCACCGATATCCTGCTCCCGCTGACCAGTCCGGAACAAGGGGCTGACTGAGGTCATGTCATCCCTGAAACTGGAAAAGAGACTCTTCGGAACGAACGGCGTGCGGGGTGTCGTCGGGACCGACATGACACCCGATCTTGCCCTGTCCATCGGCCTTGCACTGGGTTCGATGCGGAAGGGAAGGATCGCCGTGGGGCGGGACACCCGGACATCGGGGCCGGCGCTGGCTGGCGCCCTGAAAGCCGGCCTCATGGCGACAGGCTGCGACGTCACCGACTGCGGGATCCTCCCCACCCCCGCACTCCAGTACCTGGTCCGGAAACACTTTGACGCCGGGGCGGTGATCACCGCTTCCCATAACCCTCCGGAATACAACGGAGTGAAAGTCATCGAGCCTGACGGTACCGAGATGGGTGATGAGCAGACGGTTCTCCTGGAAGACCGGTTGTTCGGGCACCGCTTTGACTTCGCTCCGTGGGATGGCGTTGGAAGCGAATACGCCGCTCCCGACCTCGTCTACGAGTACATCGATGCTGTCGTCGGGAATTTCCCTGCCGGAATCGGCAATGGACTGACTGTCGTTCTGGACCCCGGATGCGGGGCGGCCTGTTTCACCACCCCTGAGATACTCACGCGCCTGGGATGCCGGGTGCTGACCATCAACGGTCAGATGGACGGGCGGTTCCCAGGACGGCTGCCCGAACCGTCGCCCGAGGGGCTTGGCCCACTCTGCGACCTGGTACGGGCAGCCGGTGCCGACATCGGGGTCGCGCATGACGGTGATGCAGACCGTGCGGTTTTCATCGATGAAAACGGCCGATATATCGAGGAAAACCAGGAGTTCGCCCTCATCGCAGACCGGATCTGCCACGAAACCAGGGGTGCCGTGGTCACCCCGGTATCCACATCGCTCCTGGTTGAGATGACTGCTAAAAAGCATGGCTGCGATATCCGGTACACTCCTGTCGGGAGCATCTATGTCGCCCGAACCATGCTGGCTCTCGAGGCAGACGGTGTACCAGTAGCGTTTGGTGGTGAAGGGAACGGCGGGCTAATCTACCCGTCCCACCAGTACTGTCGGGATGGGGGAATGACGGCCGCGATGGTGGTGGCTATCCTTGCCGGAAAACAGCGTCCCCTCTCCGCCCTCATCGACGATCTGCCGAAGTTTACCATGATCAAGGGCAAGCTCCGGGCGGATGATCCCCGGGCTCTGATCGCTACGATTGAAGAAAGGTACTCAGGGGAATCGATCGACAGGACAGACGGTATCCGTATCAACCGGAAGGATTCCTGGGTACTGGTCCGTCCATCAGGAACAGAACCCCTGGTGCGGGTCTTCGTCGAGTCCCCGGATGCGGAGACTGCCCGGCTCTTCTATGAGGAGATCCTGGACCTGATACAGGGCGGATAGTCTGACCTCAATCCCCAAAAAAATCCCGTATTTTCTCTCTTTTTTACTAATAAGGGCTTGATTTCCCCATCCCTGACCGAAACCTTTCATGGATATATAAACCATATGCTGCTATACGTTAACGAGGGTATCGGGGGGAGGGGAAAGACTATTACCGTTATCGGGCAACAGAGAGAGCGGGAGAGGGTGTGGAAGATCAGGCACGAGGGGAGAGCGTGCCTGCAGGGAAATCCGGCAGGCTCACTCTCCCGGATCTCAAGACCATCCAGATACGCATTTCAGGAAAGGTTCAGCGGGTGGGCCTGAGAAACTGCATCCGCTCCTTTGCGGGACGGCTCAATATCAAAGGCGAGGTCATGAACCTCCCTGACGGTACGGTGCTTGCCACCGCCACGGGCGATCCGATTCTCCTTGAAAAATTTGTCTCGATGATCTACGGGTGTCCCCGGGCGGTTATCCGCGATATCGAGATCTCAGATCACCCGCTTATCCAGTTCGCGGATTTCCAGGTGAAAAGAATCGAGCTCTGAACCGGGAAATTGGTTGGTGGCAGCCAGGATGCGTTCAGGGTGCACGGATCACGCTTCGAACCGGGAAAAGCAGAGTGATGATGACAGAGAGTTGCCAGGAACCTGATACAGTCAGACGTGGTTCATCATACCCTGGAGAGCTATGCCCCTTGTGAAGTTCGAGCTATCCATTCCCCTCGCCTTCGCCACAAAGAGCTCCCCGGTCCCCGTTGAGTCCCTCCACCATGTCTTCACTGCACATACCATCGGGGTGAATGCGAGATCCCACGCCCTGTGGATCCCTCCGTGTTCATCTATGCTGTCCCGTACCCTACACCTTCACCACGAAGAACTCGCTTGTGCCGAGCAGCGATTCACGGAGGGCGAGCACCTGTTCATCGAGGACGTTCTGGCGGATCGTTTCGTGGAAGATTTTTACCAGCCGTGCCAGGAGCTCTTCAGAGAGGATGCAGCGTTCGGTGCTGCATTCATACTCGGCCGGATCCAGTCCTCCACGGATCAGTTCAAGTGCCGGGCGGTCGATCATAGCCGGTTTGAAGGGTTCGGTCAGGTCATGGATCAGGCCTGCCTTCCCCTTGTGAAGGAAACCCTGGTCAGGGTCGCAGTCAGCGCCTATTGCGGCCACAATGGCATTACCAAAAAGCATCCCGTAGCCGATCGAGAGGACGCTGTTGACCACGTCGGTATGGGGCCGTGTGGTCCGCCGACGGAACCCCACCTCAGGAGGGACGGTACGGGCTACAATCTCGTAGTACATGTCCGATACCAGCCGGTAGACACGCCGTATTTCGTCCACCCGCACAAGGTTCTCGAATTCGGCAAGGTTCTGTCGGATGATGTCAATCTCCCCCTGGTAGAGGAGCTGTTCTGACCGCCCTTCTTCCAGCGACTCGATCACACTGATTCGGTTGATTGTGGCTGCTTTGGCCAGTTTGAGTGCGTAGGAATGGGACGGCGCCTGATCCTGGGCTTTCCGGATGACTTCATCGGGGTGATCGCCGTAACGGCGAAGGATTCCCAGGGGTTCCCCGTCGGCCTCGAAGAAGGAGATCGCCTTTCCGGACCGGAGGAACGCGTTCACCACCGAGGTATGGAGAGAGTGGCCGCCCATCAGGAGGAGGTGATCGATGGTGTCGAGCGGAATCTCCTCTTTTCGTCCATCCCGCTGGATGATGAGCGTATTTCTGGTCGCCTTGAGGTGTGCGCCAAATCCCGCTACCGTCTTCCATGGTACCCGCACCTTCGTATCCTCCCTTTGAAACGCCCGGCTGTTATGTCAGAAATAGGCCAGCCATCTACATCAATACATCGTTTTAAGAGAGATTTCAGGAAATTCCACCGCACCCGGATCTCACTGCCATGCTATATCCTGACAAGATTTTTCTGGAGACACGACTGATATATACCGTATCAAACGGCTCTCCAGCCGTCTGTTCATGGTGCGTCAGCATGGAAATAATCCGATCGGTAAGCAAAACAGCTCTGTTCCTTGTGCCTGAGAGGAGCAGAGAGGGAGTATGGCGATGTTCTGGAACGAGGAAATAGAGACTCTGAAAGGAAAAGAACTGGAACAACTCCAGCTGAAACGCCTGAAATGGACCCTTTCACAGGTCCGCCACGTCGGGTTCTACCAGCAGCAGCTCAAGGAAGCGGGCATCGGGGCCGATGACATCCGGACTCTTGACGATGTCAGGAATCTCCCCTTTACCCGGAAGCAGGATCTCCGCGATGGCTACCCGTTCGGGTTTTTTGCCGTCCCGCTCTCACAGGTGGTCAGGATCCACACCACCTCCGGAACCACCGGGAAGCCGACGGTGGTCGGGTACACCCGCCGGGATCTTGAGGCCTGGGCAGAGCTGATCGCCAGGAACCTCACCATGGTCGGGCTGAAGGAGGGCGATATCTTCCAGAACATGGTCAATTACGGGATGTTCACCGGCGGGCTCGGTTTCCACTACGGAGC
>ENA-ORXD01001810-ORXD01001810.1-sediment-metagenome-genome-assembly--contig:-NODE-1810-length-15965-cov-19.470040_pt1 | contig 15965 bp, 15 predicted proteins | sample MGYA00237862_ERZ511471 | MGnify/ENA metagenome assembly ERZ511471
GCGCAAGGTTAATTTAACTTATATTATATATAATAATATTAAATATTATACAACAAGAATTCATTCAAAAAAATGTTCAAAAAAATTTCTTAATGGTTCAAATCATGGGTTTTTGGCCAACCGCCAGGATGGCTGAAGCATTTTGAAAACCAATGCGGTGAAGTTGATCGCGCAATAATTTCCCCTGTTCCAAAATTGGTCCGGCTTGTGGGATGCTTTCAGCCCGCTTTGTGTAGCGATCAATGATCCCATCCAGTAACTGGATTGTTTCCGGATTCAAAGGATCTTCACTAAAATCACAAATTTCGATCCAGGTTAATGGACTGAGTCGTAATCCGTCCAGAATCGCCAGGATTTCTTGCTGGGTGAAAGTTTCAAAGTGAGTGATCCCAAGCGCGGAATCGATCTGCGCCCACCAATGATGTAATAATACATGGGTCCTTTGCGCATTGGATTGTTGATCCCTGAACATCTCCTGCAAGATGAAATTCCCACCTGGTTTTAATACCCGCATCATTTCATTTAACACATTTGTCATATCGGGCAAATGGTGAAGTGAATTGGATATCGAAACAGTATCGAAAGTGTGATCGGGGAATTGTAAATCACTAGCATCCATCGACACAAATCGGACTTCCGGGTGCTTGTCGAAATTTTCTGCAAACCCGGAAGAATGATTGGATTGAGAATCAACCCCAGTGATGGTCTCATAAGATCGCAGGTTGCTGATCAACAGCTCAATAAAACCACCATTGCCCGTTGCAACATCCAACACATTTCCGCCATCCAGATTACCCAGCACTTGATCCATTTCAACTATACCTTTGATTAGAGCTGCCAAAATAATTTCATGCCCACCATCAGGACAAGGAAGCAAATAATGGTCAAAATCCAGCCCACCTTAAAAAAATCGCTAAACTGATAACCGCCGGGTTGGATCACCATTAAATTCACCGGATGAGCCAGAGGGGTTAGAAATGATGCGCTGCAACCGATGGCCGTTGCTATGGCGATGGCTTGTGGATTTACCCCCATAGAAATCGCGGCGCTGATCGCTATTGGCCCGGAAATGAGCGCGGTTACCTGGCCGCCCATGACTTGTGTGAGTAGGGCGGTTAATAGGTATGTGCCAGCTGCAATTCCAAGTCCTCCAAAAGGTTCCACAATAGTAAACATCTTATTTCCGACAAGACCAGCCAGGCCTGTTTGAACCATCGATTGACTGACTGCATACATTCCAGCCACCAGAAATATCGCCTGCCATTCAATGGATTGGTAGGCCTCATCCAAATTAATTACTTTAAGCAGGATACTGAGAACAGCACCCATGAACACACTTAAATATACAGGCATACCCGCGATGGAGGCGGAAATTGCCCCTATTGTGATAAGAATTGAGATGATTGCCTGGCGTTTTTCAACCGGCTGGTCACTTAAGTTTGGCTCAATTACAATGAAATCGGGATTTCTTTTAAGCGATTGAATTAAGTTGTAAGCCCCGATCACCAAAAGAGAATCACCGTAAGATATGGGAATGCTGCCTACATCAGTCCGGTAGGTGCGCTCCTGGCGATTAAGAGCGATGGCGTTAAGATGAAACCGCTTGCGAAAGCCGATCTCTTTCAGGGTCTGACCTTCATATGGAGAATGAGGAGCAAGAATTACTTCTGCGAAGCGGATGCCTTGCGGGCTGAGGAAGCCATTTTGACGAATGGGATGTACACTGAGTCCCTCTGCTTGCATTTGCATTACTTTTTCTTCCCGACCTACGATGAAGAATACACTATTTGATTCAATCTGATAATTCGCGTCGGGAAGAATAAAATCATCCACACTGTTCTTAATCACGGCAATGGTAACTCCATATTTTTGACCAATCCCGGCTTCCGCAATTGTTTTCCCAATCAAATCAGAGCCGGCCAATAATCGGGCAATCCACAGCCGGTCACCGATATGATAGAGTTCCTCCAATTCAGTACCGGTATGGCGAGCCAATAAACTATCCTGGTGGGTTTCCCGATCGGGGAGAAGTTTTCTTCCAAAGAACCAGAAAAACACAATTCCGGCTATCGCTATTAATCCGCCCGTAGGAGTGAAATCCAAAATGTTTAAAGGATTCTGAGGGGGAGTAGCCAGGGTGAGCAAATCACTCATAATAATATTGGCCGTGGTGAAATAAGTCGCCACACCCCCCAACAGACTGCCATACGCGACGGGGATTAATAGTTTACTGGGTTTAATTTTTGTCCGTCGTGATACTTCAAGAGCAGATGGCACCAGTAAGGCAGCCGCAGCCAGATTGTTCATAAATAAGGAAAGAAACGCGGTAGTAGCGACAAATAAAGCAATAATCCGCGATTGATTTTTCCCGGTGGCGCGAATAAGTTGCCTGGCGATCCAGCGGGTGATACCGCTTTTTTCTAATCCCCGGGCAATGATGAATAATGATATTAAAGTGATAATGACCGGTTGGCTAAAACCTGATATGGCTTTGATTGCCTCCTTGGGGGCTCCAGAGGGGCCAAGCATGCCTAATCCAAAAAACTGAAGAAGCCCAATCACAACGGCCATTAATAACGCCGCAATGTCAATGCGAAGTTTATTGAGAAACACAAATATCAGGGGAATCGCCAGAATGGTGATTAGAATGGCTTGGTTAATTGGCATTTGCTCTCTGGCTACAACAGATCAGGATAAATAAAATTATACTAGAATGATATTGAAATTGGTCATTCAATGCTTAAAATATGCAGCGACCACTTTGAAAATAGATTTCCAAAGAATGGAATGCAACCCTTTGTTGCGAAGATTTGGCGGGTAATGATAGATCGCATTGAGCGCACAAGAAACCGACTTGCAATACTGGGCGCTTTGAAAAGCCGAAAACGCAGAAGCCATAAAATATTGTGCCATTCCCTTTGTTCTAAGAGCCCGAAATTTTTCCATTTCAGGTATCAGATTATCAAAAATCGAATTCACAAACTGGATTGGTTCTTTCGTTCGAGCATCTTGCGCTGTTCCCGCCAACCAGTTTAGAAACCATTCTTGGTCAATCTCGTGATCATGAGACATTGCTTCTCGCATTTGATCCTGGCCTTTTTCTATATTCCCCGCACGGAAATAACGGCCAGCTGTTTCAAAATGCAAGACGGAATAAGCTTTTGGTTTAATTTGAATAATGCTGTCTGGAAGCGGCTGTTTTGAAAAGAAGCGGTCCAAAACGAGATGCCAGTCATCTATTTGCTTTGGTTGGACAAAATTGGACATGCTATTATGGTGAATTCGATATCGTATAAGCGCCTGATCGATGTAACCAAATTTACATCCATTAAGGGCTAATTTGAGCCAGATATCCGCGTCATCGCTCCAGGTGAGCGATTCATCATACGGTCCAACTTTTTCCAACCAATCGCGCTTCATAATCGTCATTGAAGGAAAAAAGAAGAAATCTCTTGTAAGAATCGTGCGTAAAGGATCATCAAAGTTATGATAGTGAACTTCCTTAATTCTTTCACCTTCAGGGTTCATTTGCTCCCAGGCGGAGAAAGCTAATCCAAGATCATTATTCTTCTCTAAATGATCTACCAGCCTTTCGATGAATTCAGGAAAAGCTTCGTCATCACTGTCAAAAAAATGAATGTACCTGCCATGAGACGCGGCAAATCCCGCATTACGAGAAGCTGGTAAGCCACGATTAGCCTGTGTAATTATTTGCGCACGGTCAGCATATTGGCTAATAATTGAGTTGGTTTCATCCGTTGACCCATCATTAACAATAATCAGTTCAACTGATGGATATGTTTGTTTTAAAACACTTTCAATTGCGATTTTTAAGTAACGCGCCTGGTTGAAAGTAGGTATTACAACTGAGACCAAATCCATTTATTTCCCCCTGATTCGAGCAACCAACACCCGAGAAACCATACTTACAAATCCCCAATTTGCCAACACCTTTGGGTATTGAATAATAGCCTGAGAACTTCGCTGAAGGGCTGACAAGTTGTTGTGGTTATGAAAATCATCAAATGCCATACCAGTAAGAATTTTACCTTGGACACTTCTTCTGGAAGGAAGAAATTTTCGATCAATGGCCTTCGGGAAATTTTCGTAAATATATTCCATTGATTCAAGCGGCTGGGTAGGGGAGGTAAGACAGGCATGAACAATCGCCCCTGAAAAGAATTCAATCAACTGATGATGGTCCTTTGAATTACTCTGAGCCTCCGAAAAACACCTGGTTGAGAATTGAATATCTCCTTCTTGCAGCAATCGGATTGCCCGCTGTAAATAATACCAGCACAAGAAATATTGGCGTTCCAATTCACCTAAGCCCTTATGCGGCAGAGCATTTTGAATATTCTCAATAAATTGATCCTTTTTTTCCACACGCCAATCATTGGCTTCTTGTGCAGCTCTTCTGAGGTAAGGACGGAGATCATTCAATAACTGCGGCTCATAGGTTAGCATCATTTTTATACATTTTTGGGCGTTGTTTAATCCCGACGAATCAAGATATCTGAGAGAAAGCCACAACCACCATGCTGAATAAACATTGTTGATTAATCTCAACGAATAATTTTGTTCTGATTGAGTTTTTAACTGGCGGTCCAAAATTAAAAATATCTCTTGTTCCAATTTTTCCGTATTCTTGATCATGCTTGTTTTATGCAGGCGATACGCACCTAACGGTTCCTGAATGCATCCGAGGTATTCCGTGCAGTTAGAAATCCTTAACCACAGATCGTAATCCGCAGCTACCGTGTAATGGTGACTGAACGATCCCGCGCAGAGTAGCAGCGAGCGCTCAATTAACGGTGCTCCTACCCAGATAAAGTTCTGAGATAGAAGAATTGGCTTAATCATTCCTTGAGGGAGCAGGCCAATTTTTTCCAGGAATCTACCCTCTTGATCCATGAGAAAATACCGGCAATGCACCCACTTGTAGGATGGATGAGCCATCAGCCATTGCACTTGCTTTTCAATTTTCTGGGGAAGAAGAATATCATCGTCGTCTAAAAATGATATGTACTCACCCTTAGCGATTTCAAGCCCCATATTTCTGGCAGCAGACACGCCCAAATTTTGCTGAGTGACAGCAGTGAGCTTCCCCTGATAGTTTTTTAACAGGTCCTCCGTACAATCAACTGAACCATCTACCACAACTATAATTTCAAGATTGGGGTATGTTTGAGCAATCGCCGAATCAATTGCATCCCTCAAATACTCCTGGCGATTATGGGTCGGAATTATGATGCTTACCAATGGCAATTTATTTAACATATTCTCTTCTTAATATTTATATCAGATCCTTCAAGGACAAGTCACCTGATATACGATAAATCGAGGACTATCAAACTCAGATCTCAGGCATTCTGAAATGAAATCTTTTCGTAAAACAACAGGTGTATATTGCCCATTCGAGTTTTCAATTTGCTTATCACTCAATACATAACTGATATGGTTATTCCTTAACCAAAGGATCACCTCATTTTTATCTAATGCCCCCCAGGTTCCAGGCCTGGCAATGGTCGCGTCACTCCAGATGCGCTTTCTCTGGCTATACAATTGATCACCCCCAGAAAATGTAAGTATACGAGAATCTTCGGGGGTATTTTGATTGATATACTGCCAGGCTGAATAGGATGGAACCGTTCTGGATAAGTAAAAATCTTGGGATTCAGAACCTGTTACCACTCCAATTGGGACCTGCCGAATCACATGAGTAACCCATTCATCAAATTCCCTGCCATCCGATAAATTTGAAAAGGGCGGCATCTGTAGCAGAAAGACGAACGCAATGAAGGTTGAAAAAAATCGGTACCCTCTACTATTGACCGTGGTTTCGGCAAAGGAAATCAGCGTTTTGAACCCTATTGCCGCAAGGATACAAAGAATTGGTACCAGTGGTACAAGGAATCTGAGTTGAAAACTACTGGCAGGGGAAGACCATAAAACCATGTATCCGATGGAATATCCGGCAAGTGATTGAATTTTGATATTTTTAAATCCCGGAAAGACCCAGGGGAGTAAAAAAATGAAAATTGGACCAAGCGAACCCCCAAATCGGTAAGATCTGACGGTGATCCACCAGGGCAATGTCAGTAAAACCGGGATAGACCGTCCTACTCCAAAGCGCGCCTTAAAAGCATTCAATCCATTTTCAGTAACCACACTCCACCGTTCAGCAGGGAAAGCGCCAAAGATGGAGTACATTTCCGGGAAAAATGGGTTTCCAGAAGCAAAGAAGCTTCTCAAATAATAGGGGAAACCTAAAGCCATGCTAATTGAAACAAATATCAGTAAATCCAAAAGACTTTTCTTAATCCAATTCTTTTGGAATCCCCGCCGAACGAAGAGCATAACACTCAACAACAGTAATGAAAATAATCCAAGGTGTTTGATGCCCAGAGCTAAACCTACCATCAGCCCCGAAATAACCAACCATTTTCTACTCTCGTGTTCGAAATAGTTTTCCAGCGAATATACGGCTAGAAAAAGGAAAAACGCCAACCCAAGATCATTGTAAGCAGTGGATGATTCCCACAAAACGGTAGGTGTACAAACAAAAAAGGCAACGGCAAGCAATGGCGATGCTTCTGGGAAGAATTTTCGTGTGAATTGAAAGACCGCCATCGATAACAAGACAAATGTAAACCAATGAATTAATTTCGCACTGATCACATTCCCAAATATCATTGCGGCCCCATAAATGAAGCTCCAATTCATAGGGTAAAGAGATATGTATTCTTCAATCAAATCCACAGAGCGGCCGGCTTTAAGCCATTGAAGCGGCAGCCACAAGTGATACCACAAAGCATCATATTCAATTTCAGGGGCGAATGCGCCTACCAACGAGATCATTCCTGCCACAAAAACAACCCCGATCCAAATCCATTGAGAAGGGTCGTTCAATGAAATTTTGAAAGATCGCGGGATAGTTATTGGTTTACCCGAATTCCTGATCTCGATCCCTTTTTGAATAACGCCAATTACCAATGTCCCAATTATCAACATCCTTAAGTACAAAGGCTGATATAAGCCAAGAAATGCGAGTAACATCGATAGATATGAAATACAACCCCAACCCAACGCGATTTGAAAAATAGCCCGTTCCACTAGATTGGAAGGCGTATTTTTAAAGAAGCTTGAGAAAAGCCATCTTCCTTGAATAGTCGCCGCAATAATGATTAAACTCGCGCCTATAACCCCCCATGAAATTCTCTCCAAGGCTTCGATTGCAAATTCTTTGATTACCAACATTAAAACCCCCCCAAAAATTCCAACCGCAAGTGTTAAACCAAAGAGAATAAAGTAGACCTTTATAGAAATTACAACACTTTGATTTCCAAACCAGGCTGAGAGAAGGCAAATTAAAAAAACACCCCAACATACTGCCCAAAACGCAATCAAAGTTCTTGAAGAGGTTATATTCGTTACCAGGAGTTGGCGAGTTATCCCAACACCGGAAATGAGATCAAAAATTCGAGGATAGACAGCGGCAAGTGTAACCAAAACAAAAATTCCCCAAAAAACCAAAATGATTTTTTTGGTTATCAGATGTTTGTTTAGCTGGTTATTCCTCATGATGTATTTGATTCTTCCTTCTATCTATCTAGAGGCCCAGGTATTTAAAAAAAGGTCAATCCCTAGCTACACTTTCCAAAATCCAATGTGATGGTGGACGGATAATTCCCTTTACACCTTTGGTAGCTCTAATAATCAGGGGATAAACATGCCAGTGATAATCGAAAGCGTATGTCCAATCCTTGTGATAAATCCCGACATCAACAAAATAGCGCCCCCCTGTGAGATCCAAACGATCTAGAAGAAGCTTCATCGCCCCTTTTTCCCCGATGTTTTCTGTATTCAAAAGACTGCTTTCGCTGCTGTAATCAAAACAAACAAAGCCATCTTCTCGCGTAATTGTGACCCCAAAGATAGGGTGTGTAATACTGCTTTTCTTAGCAAATTCAATTTCGACCCTTAACGCATCACCGCTGTCAATTTCAAGGGCAGGTAATCCTTGCTGGCCGAATAACATTACGTTTGTAATGGAGATTTCCTGGGAACCAAATCGATTCTGATTCACAATTAGTGGCGTTCCTGTCTCAGTGTACACTACCGGCACTTCCTCAGGTGTCCGCTTTCGAGTTTCGGCGGTCATCTCTGCCACATATTCCCCCACAACCACTTCCGTTGGACCATAGGCTTCCACCACACCGTGTCTAAGCCAGAGCACATCATCACAAAGTTGCCGAATTGAGCTGATGTCATGCGAAACCAGGATGATCGTTGTCCCATCTTTTTTAAATTTCTTTATCCGTTCCAAACACTTCTGCTGGAAAGCAAGATCTCCGACTGCGAGGACTTCATCGATTAACAGAATTTCAGGTTCAATATATGCGGCTATGGCAAACGCCAACCTCATTTGCATACCCGTGCTATAAGTTCGGAGCGGGCTATTAATAAAATCGTGCAATTCTGCAAATTCAACGATATTGTCAAAGCGTTGTGTTACTTCCTGACGCGTAAGCCCATTGATAACACCATTGATGTAAACATTTTCCTTGCCTGTCAAATCAGGGTGAAAGCCTGCTCCCAGATCTAATAATGCACCAATCCGCCCCTTTACACGGATTGTTCCTTGATCTGGGCGCCCTACACCTCCAATCAAGCGTAAAAGTGTTGATTTTCCTGCCCCATTTTCGCCAATTACCCCAAGCATTGATCCTTGTTCTACCTTAACACTGACATCTTTTAGCGCCTGAAATTTTTTCGCCGGCCGCAAATACCGCAATCCCTTAATAACGGCTTCTTTTAAGGACGTTGGGCGGTCCTGGAATTGTCTGAACCATTTGCTTACATTTTCTACTTCAATTGAGGCAGTCATTCATAACTCCTCGACGAAATGATCACTGGCTAATCTGAATACAGTCAATCCCATCCAAAACATCAATCCGGATATGACCAATAATATGCCGGTTGTTGGTAAATCTGGTGCAACTCCCTTGGAGATGATGTCTCGATAAGCGCCTAAGATATGGACCATAGGATTTAACCGGTAGATAGGCAAAAAACGTTGAGGTACAAAACCAGTATCGTAAAATACGGGGGTGAGGTAGAACAACAGCAGTAAAATCACACTGAGCAAATGCTGTGTGTCGCGGAAATTAACCTGAAATGTTGCCGACATGAAACTCAGACTGACGGTAAACAAGAATTGGATAAAAAGAATCAGGGGGAACATGAGGAAAGCGGGAGTGAGGCTTCCTCCACTTAGGTAGAGGAAAATTATCAATACAGGGAGAGCGAGTAAAAATTGAATCAGATTGGTCACCACGATGATCACTGGCAACAGAAGGCTTGGAAAACCAGGTCGTTTTATTAAATCGCGATTATCAGTGATTGAACCAGCGGCGGCAACGAGTGAGCTCTGAAACCAGTTCCAGGCTAGAACCCCAATGAAAACAAAAATTGGATAGTTGGGAATATCCAATTGGATCACGCTGCGAAATAGAAAAGTGAACACCATCAATTGAGCGAGTGGTAATACCAAAGACCAGATAATCCCCAAAAACGATCCCTTATAACGCAATTTTAAATCTCGTGCAACCATCTCCAAAATCAAGTCGCGATAATAGATTAACCTGTGCATATCAAATTGGATTTTCATTTGGATCTATCCTTGAAAGATGGTCATCTATTAATTTTTTAAAGAATCCATCGTCTTGAGAAGCTGTATCCAATTCCGGTCGCACTACGGTTTTAAGATAAGTATCTCTCAATACATAAGCTAAATAAACTGACAAGTGTTCCCCCCGAATCGGTTCAACACCTGGGTAAGCCACTTCTTCTCGCAATATCGTTGATCCATAAACAAATCGGACTGCATCTGGCTTGTGTTGGTCTAAAAATTTTTCTGCAGCGCTAATTCCCTGAGCCAGATCTACAGTGACAGAAGTTGGTTGCCAGCCACCTGGTTTTTGATTGGCCTCAATAAACTCTAACCACTCCTTGCGGGTTGGAATCATAGAAGCCACTCCTTTCAGGTAGTTGAAAACCAGTAATGCTTCAAGGACATTTCGCCAACGGTAATATAGCTGCATGTCTTCCAGGCGATTCATCCATTTCAACAGGAAATCCGAAAAGCGATCTCCGATCATGGGCTGGTCAAATGCGAAGCGATAATAAAATTGCCAAAGCTTATTGCCATAATTTACCAATCTCGAAAGTTGCAAGATGGGCAAGAGTTCCGGGTGCTTTCTCGCTAACAGAACATCCGCTTTCCCTTCGGCCTGCTTGCGCAATAAAGTTCTTTCCAGCAAGGTGTTTTCATGATGATATCCCCAGGCCTCCGGCACGTATTTAAAGGCAGCCCCATGTTTAATTAATCTCCAACCCAATTCATAATCTTCATGGCAATAAAACTGTGGATCAAATCCACTCACTTTCTTAAAAAGGTGAGCAGGTATTGAGAAATTCCCGGTAAGCAAATTGCTATACCGATACCGGTAACCGGGCACCAGCATCACAGAAAACATAGATTCCCACCAACCGCGTAATTCCTCTCGGAAATAACCGGTTTGTACCTGCAATATGGGCGGCAGATAACCAATAATTACCTGGTTTGCTTGCTTTAATTGCGCATCGATATGGGCGGTCACTAAATTTTGATCTGCCGCAATATCATCATCTATAAAAATTAAATAATCTCCTATAGCGAATTGAGCGCCGTGGTTGCGCGCCATGGCGGGACCCTGTAACTCCTGTTCAATCACCTTGATTGAAAATGGGAAACTGCAATCGCGGATCAATCCCGCGGTGTGATCATCACATCCATCGGCTACAACAATTACCTCCAGATTTTCTAATGGATATCTTTGTGAGGCAAGTTGATACAAATTTTGAAGTAGCAGGGTACTGCGGTTATGCGTAGGAATAATAATTGAGACAAAAGGGTATCTCATATTATCCGCTAACCCCAGTTTGCTGGCGAAGGAATCTCTTCGAAGCCAGATACGCGGAAGGACCAGCCAGACAACCGCGAAGCTCATCCAGATGATAAATTGCTGGTAAGCGATCTTCAGATGGGTTGATTAATGTAAAAAATAGGCCAGGGAGTTGACCTTGAAGAAACCAAGCAAGCATGACCCGAAAAACTCCAAATCGTTTATAAATGAGGAATTGTTTCGCTAACATGGCGTATACCCCCACACCATATCCATAAATAACCCTACGCAATTCAACCAGCGAACGCCGGTGTCGATGCCAGTTTAATGCTGCCGGCTCATAAACTATTTTATACCCATTCATGAGAATCCTGCAGGCCATATCCGAATCTCCACCGGAAAAGGTGGGCGTACCCGCGTCCAGAGCTTCATCAAAAAGACCTACTTCTGCGATCACGCTCCGTCGTAAAGCCATATTCGCGCCAGCGCCCACCTGACCGGCAAAAAGAGGATTAAAATTCAAACGAGAATATTCTTTACGCTGAAAACCGCGACCAAATCCGCCATAGATTTCGAATAATTCCTGCGCTTCAGTTTCCAATTCCATCGGCATGGTTAAGCCGGTCACGCACATTACTTGAGGGTCAAGAAAACCTACCAAAAGCTGGTTTAACCAATTCTGATCGGGATAAGCATCATCATCAATAAAAGCGACAATATCGGTGCGCGCTTCACGCAAGGCTCTGTTTCGCGCAATATCCAACCCGCGGCGATCCTCTTGAATATATCTAACTTTTGTAAAAGAACGGACCACATCTAACGTCGCATGATTGGAAGGATTGTTATCAATAACCATTACTTCCTGACCCGAATCCAGCAGCTTCGTTACTCCTTCAAGACAGTTTTGTAAATCTTCTGGCCGGTCGCGGGTACAAATCGCAATGGTAGCGGTTAATGAGGTCTTGTGAGGGTATTTTTCGGAGATTTGGAAATGGCTTTCAGCCCAACGCTGCCAGAAAGATTCGCCCAAGTTCTTCAGCATTCCCGCTTCCAACTCATCCCGAGAAATCCTTCCGTTTTGAATCGGAAGCCAGCATTTTCCAACTGGATAACCGGCATACCTGATTAAAATGAAGGCTTTTTGATATTTAGAAAACCCTTCAAGGGAGTCTGGTAATTTGGTAAATTCAATGTCAATAACAGCTGAAGCCATAGAAATACTCTCCAGTTCCTCACTTGCAGATCGCCATGTCCGTTCATAAATTTGATAATTACAATCAATATACATAGGATTGGCAAGAAACGCAATAGAGCGCTTTTCTCATCAAATATAAGAAAAGCGCTCTATTGAATCATTCCCAGCAATTTGGAGGATTTATATCAAGGAAAGAAGTTCAGCTGCCCAATTCTTGATACATTCCCAATTTCGGTAATCGCCGGCTTTAACTCCGGTCAACAGTGAAAGAACATGCATAATTACTTTTTCAATTAAGTTGAGTTTCTGAAAATTCAACCTCCCGGCAAAGAATCCCACACTTTTAGGTTGAATTTGATCGAAAAGCGGCAATGTGTCTTTCATAATATTATGCAAAGTCATTTGCTGTTCAAGTTTGCTTAGCTTATCAGGGTTTGCGGGGGCTCGGACAAAATTGGGATCCAACACCATCGGATAGGATGGGGGGGTGTATTTTGTAGGTTTGATTAGACCCAAACCCACTACAAAGAAAGCGGTATTTCGCTTCTTCAGGATTTCGATATTTCGTAAAACAAATTCCTGGACTTGCTGGTGCCAGCCAAAGCGGTACAAAAATCCGCCGACGATTATTGAGTTGTATTGTTCCAAATCAACAATATCATGGATCGATTTCACTTCAACATTATGGTCAGAATTGCCACGCAATTGTTTGGCTATATAGCGCGCTATTTCAGCCGTGGAACCGGATTTTGATACATAAGTAACTAAAACTTTGGTCATGATCTTCATATCTCCTTTGAATGGTTATGTTGAAGATAATAATCAAAGAATGTGTAAGAAATATGTAGAAATATTGCAAAAGGTTCAAAGAAATAAGCAACGACTTGAGCCATATGAATTGCTCAAGTCGTTTGCAAGAAATCGTATCTACAATATCCTTAGGGCTCGATTACAATGGTGGGTTCGATAATCACTTCTGATTTCACCGAATTCGCTACCAGGCTGTATTTCCGAGCAGCTTGAAGGGCTCTTTGCGTTCTGGCTTCCACGATGGATGGGTCTTCATTGCCGGCGGATATACGGATAATCGGCCATAATCGAATATGGGTGAATAGCTCTGTGCGGTCCAATTCGATTAATTTTGTGCCCTCAGCCCGGCATTCATAGCTTTGGAGATTTAGCTTAAACCGCTCAGTCGCCCAGATGAACATCATCATAATACAAGTATTGGCAGCTGCCACAAAGGCGTCTTCGGGGGTTAACACGCCGGGGTGTCCTTGGGCATCTGGCGGAGCGGAGAAATCCATTTGAGGTCCATTTCCCATCTCAAGATGACCCCAGTGTTCGTTTTTCCACCGAACAGTGGTATTGTATACAGCGGTGCGGCTCATTTGTGTTGCTCCTGGTTTTGACAATATTCTTGATAACCGGTCTTCAAAGCAATCTGCAGATCTTCCATCAAATCAGCAGATATTCCATTGTAGATTTTGACCATCTCTAGAATCTTTTTAATAGCCTCCTTGGAGGCTTCAGGATGGGTCAGATACACGTTTTGAAAAATCAAAGGCAGGGCAATGATCGTAAGTGCCTGTCCGTTCACTTGAAGGGTCTGCACAGGGATGCCAGACCCACAGGCGCAGGTTGCCTGCTTGGTTTCAGTTTCATCAGGTTGGTCAAGCGGTTCAGAGAACTGGCCCTGGCGTCTGCTCCAATTCTTATCTAATAACTCATCCACTTGATTAGCGATCTTCTCCGCGAGGAGATTAGCAAGATCGATCCCTGCTTGATTGAGTTTCCGCAAACCGCAAGGACTTTCCAGACCCTCTTCATTTACCAATGCGCTGACCACAAAACCAGCCGCCGGCCGGTTGGAGTATTTCTCTGTCCCGCGAAAGGCACAACGTTTTTCACAACCATCAATCGCGATGGTAGGATAGAACTTCGCGAACGCGCGATCCCCTTCACCGCCGGCTAAAAATAATGGCAGGCAGATGGTCACCGTGTCAGCAGGGCGCAGCTCTTCCAATACTTTAAGCGCCGCGAGACGAGTTACAGTTCCTTCTGCCAGTTCTTCTCCAGAACAGGCGATAATGCCTACTTTCTTCTGCGGTAATTCAGGCATTTTCTGTTCCTCCACCGAGGATTTCATCCACGGCCTGATCAATTTCTAAGGCAAGCACGGCGGCCAGTTTCTCACCGTCTTCATTAAGCTGCGCAATTCCCTGAGGTTTGAACTGTCGATAACGGCGAAATACTTCCAGAACCGCGAAATCCTTTTCAACCACGCCACCTGCTTCCTGAACCATTTTTGTGGCGCAAGCCAGTTTACAGCCATCAATGGTGATGGCTGGCATGTCTTGAAGAACGCGCCGGTATTCTTCGTCACCCATTACTAATAAAGCAAGCGGGACCAGGCGAGTCTGGTCAGGGCGATCATCCTCCACCACCTGGTATGCCGCCAGGCGGCTTACAGTGCCGTATGATTTTCCAATCCCGCTGCAAGGAACGATAGCCACTTTATGTGCGCTCATCCTTTTTTCGCTTCCTCTTCAGCCTCTTTACTCATTAATTCAAAGTACGCTTCAGCTGTTAATAGTTTTTGACAATCTGTTTCCCAATGGAGCGGTTGCAGCTCGCACAGCCAACCTTCACCAAATGGATCCAGGTTGATGATCTCAGGTTCCGTAGCCATTTTGGGGTTAACTAAGGTAATGGTGCCAGTAATCGGGCAGTTGATGGAATCGTCTACCTTAATCGTTTCCACTGAGGCAATTTCTTCACCCGCCTCAATTTGGGTCCCTGAGGGTTTAAGATCAATAAAGGCTACATCGCCGCTGCGTTGTTGAACATAATCAGTGATTCCAATTATGATAGAGCCTTCAACTTCTTTTAGCCAAATTCCTTCGGGGTTGTACAGACAGTCTTTAGCGACTCTAAATACAAATTTATCTACTTGAGATACTAGAAAATCAGTCATTGATCCTCCAAACAATTACACCCATTATATGTTTTTAATCGAAAACAAGGGTGAGAAAAATGCACTACAAATCATATTCAATATATAGAATATACATTTTGATAAATTAAGCGAAGTGGTTTTAATCACTTCGCTTGCATAAAAAATCAGGCAGCAGCCCGTAGCCAATCAGCAACTTCTTCAAACGTGGGAATTCTCCCCGCGGAAACTACTTTTTCATTCACCACCAATCCGGGAGTGGCAAGAATCGGGTATGAAAAAATTTCATCATGGTCGGTAACCTTAATAATTTCGGCTTCAAAACGTAAATCTTCTACGACCTGACGAGCGATCGCTTCAAGGGTTTTGCAATTGGCGCATCCTTTGCCCAGCACTTTTATCTTAATCATCATCAGCTCCTCATTAATCTGAAATTCTGGATATAACCGGATTTGGATAAATACATTCAATATTACGAATATGATTTTATCTCGCAGCCATGGAAATGACAATAGGACAAAGATCACATTTCCAAATATTAATTTAAAAATGTTCTTATGAAAATACTGTTTAGGATCTTATTTTTTGTGAGTATCTCTTCCCGCCGGGAAGACTGCGTCACTCGCTCATCAGTCACCGGTGAAAAAGTAAAGTGTTGGGATTTGCCCATAGAGTTGAATCAGCGTGGGGCGGATGCGCTGATATGCCCAGCCCGTTTGAATATCATTTAATCCTGGTTGGTTCAATAGATAACGAATGAGGCGGTATGAGTCAATTCCGCCATCGGGATCTGGTGAGCTTTTTAACAATCCCCAGGTCTCCTTTTCCAAAGAATCTACTGACAGGTTATTGAGAAACTTCTCCA
>ENA-ORXD01001811-ORXD01001811.1-sediment-metagenome-genome-assembly--contig:-NODE-1811-length-15964-cov-4.289041_pt1 | contig 15964 bp, 12 predicted proteins | sample MGYA00237862_ERZ511471 | MGnify/ENA metagenome assembly ERZ511471
CAATATTTCGACAACAGGCTAGAATTGTGTTCGATCATCAATGCAAAATCCGGTTTGTGTCCTGAGAACTGCGCCTTTTGCGCTCAGTCAGCGCACCATGCGACAGACACCCCGATCTACCCCCTGCTGTCCAAGGAAAAAATTATAGCTGCGGCACAAAAGGCTGAAGCCGGAGGAACCCGTTGCTTCGGTATCGTCACAAGCGGCACCAATCTCGAGAAAGGCTCGGAATTATCTCAAGTATTGGAGGCCATTCGTGAGATTCGCGCCACAACACGAGTTAATCCTTCCGCATCATTGGGGATTATTGATAAAGAAACCGCCTTTGCTCTTGCTGAAGCTGGATGCGTGACTTATCATCACAACCTTGAAACGGCTCGATCCTTCTTCCCAAGCATCTGCACGACTCACGACTATGAAGAGGATGTCGCCACTGTCCGAGTTGCCAAACAGGCAGGCCTTCAAGTATGCAGTGGAGGTATTTTAGGGCTCGGCGAAAGTCTGGAGCAGCGGGTTGAAATGGCCTTCACCCTGCGGGAGCTCGACGTTGATTCGGTACCCTTGAATTTTCTCAACCCGGTCCCCGGAACCCCGTTGGCAGGTCAGCAGGACCTCACCCCGCTCGATTGTTTGAAAATCGTCGCCCTGTACCGGTTTATCCTGCCCCGCCAAAGGATCACAGTCTGTGGCGGCAGGCTGGTCAATCTGCGAGACCTGCAGGCGATGGTTTTGTTTGCCGGGGCCAGCGGCGTCATGGTCGGCGACTATCTGACCACCCGCGGCCGTCAGCTTTGCGATGACATGACCATGTTTAAGGATGCGGAGGTAACCATTCATGAATTGTGCAACCACTGATCCCCGAGGCTTGTTTATTACCGGTACCGACACCGGAGTCGGCAAAACCCTGTTTACCGCCGCCCTGGCCCTGCTGCTGCGGCAACGGGGGGTTGATGTCGGCATTATGAAACCCGTCGAAACCGGCGTAGCAGATCCAACGGCCCTCGGTCCCGACGCGTCCCTGCTGCAGTGGGCCGCCGACACGGATGACGAAGCTGAGCTGGTTTCTCCTTACCGATTTCGTGCCCCTCTGGCACCGTCTGCTGCGGCGCAGAAGGAAAATCGCACCATCGACTGCGAGATCATCAAAGCCGCTGCAGAGCAGCTCCGTGCCCGACATGAGTATCTTCTGGTGGAAGGGGCCGGGGGCTTGATGGTCCCTTTGCGCGGCGGGCTGCTCATGGCCGACCTGATCCGCGACCTTCAGGTCCCGTTACTCGTTGTAGCGCGCCCCGACCTCGGCACCATCAACCACACCCTGTTGACCACCTTCGCCGCCCAGGCCATGGGCCTTTCCAATGCCGGGTTTGTGATCAACAACATGCCGGCCGAGCCCGACGAAGCCCAGACCAGCGGTCCCCAATCTCTGGTATCGCTGGCCTCCACCGACCTGCTCGGCGTACTGCATCATTGTAATGGCGATGACCACGAAAAAGTCACCACCCTGGCCGCTGAGATGGAGCAGATGGAAACCCTGCCCTGGCTGTTCATCAATCTCGGGCTGCGCCACCTGATTCGCAACGACGGCAAAAGCGGCTGTTTCCGCAAATGAACATCGAGCAGCTCATAACCCTGGACAGGCGCCATGTCTGGCACCCCTGCACCCAGGAAAAGGATCACGAAATCCTGCCCCCCATCCCCATTGAGCGGGGTGAGGGAGCATACCTCTATGCCAAGGACGGCCGTCGTTTCATCGACGGAGTTTCTTCCTGGTGGGTCAACCTATTTGGCCACAACCATCCCCGCCTGAATCGTGCCTTGACTGATCAGGTCGGCAAAATCGCTCATCATATCTTTGCCGGTTTCACTCATGAGCCTGCCGTGGAACTGGCGACTCGCCTGGCTGAACTTGCCCCCGGCGATCTTTCCAAGGTGTTTTTCGTCGACAACGGTTCATCTGCCGTGGAAGCTGCGCTGAAGATGAGCTTTCAGTACTGGCAGCAGAGTGGCCGCCCGGGCAAGACCCGTTTCGTCTCTATCAGCGAAGCCTATCATGGCGAAACCGTCGGCGCCTTGTCCGTCGGCGGCTGCGAACTGTACCGTGAAATCTACCGCCCCATCCTCATGGAGGGCTATCAGGTCGCCGGTCCGGACTGCTATCGCTGCCCATATGGCCTGCAACGTGAAAACTGCCAGGCAGAGTGCTTTGCAGCCATGGAAAAAGTCGTGGCCGAGCACCACGAAACCATCGCCGGAGTCATCATCGAGCCGTTGATTCAAGCGGCCGCCGGAATGCGTATCTATCCGCCGATCTATCTTCGCAAACTCCGCGAATTGTGTAGCCGCTATCAGGTTCACTACATTGCCGATGAAATCGCCGTTGCCTTTGGCCGCACCGGCCGCATGTTCGCCAACGAACATGCCGGAGTTGCTCCGGATTTCATGTGCCTGTCCAAAGGAATAACCGGCGGCTACATGCCCTTGGCGGTGGTCCTGACCACGCCGGATATCTATCAGGCTTTTTACGCTGATTATCAGACCATGCGCGCATTCCTGCATTCCCATTCCTATTCCGGAAATCCGCTCGGCTGCGCCTTGGCTGTAGAGGTACTGAAGATTTTCGCTGAGGAAGACATACTTGGGCGGTTGGGTCCCCAGATGGCCTTACTGGACGACTATGGGAAACGCCTGGCTGAACTGTCTCATGTAGGCGAGTTCCGTCGTTGCGGGATGGTCGGTGCAGTGGAAATGGTCCTCGACAAAAAGGCAAGGACCCCCTATCCCTGGCAGGAACGACGGGGCCTGCAGGTTTACAGGGCAGCGTTGGAGATGGGAGCGTTGCTACGGCCGTTGGGCAATGTCATCTATTTCATGCCGCCCCTGACCATTGAAACAGCGGTATTGGAAGAATTGCTGGATACTGCTGGCAAAGCGATCCGCCAGGTGACTAGCGAGGCAACCGGGTAGCAAAACCCACCCCGGCCACAATCAGAATGCCGATTGCATCCGCGACCAGATCCAGGATATCGGCCTGCCGATTACGGGTCAGCAGCCCTTGCAGAATTTCCAACATCCCACCGCAGACCAAGGCGAAAAGAGCCGCACCCAACCAAGCCTTCCAGCGCAGAAACCCATGGGCGAACAATGCCCACCCACCCAAGGCGGTCAACACGCCATAGGCCAGAGCGTGTTGCAGCTTGTCCCACCCGAGCCATTCAATGTCAGGAGTGGGAGGATCCGAACTCAAAGACAGCCAAAACAATAACGCGAGATAACCGGCAAAGAGCAGCCAGCGTAGCGGAACGGAACAATACTGCATGGTTACGAGCATTCCCTTTGGATGAAGATGTTGCAGCATATACCGATCCTCGCAGACTGCCAAGCAGTGACTTCCATTTCCTGGTATAGTTTCCTCAATATTTTCAGGGAGGACCTATAAAATGATATTCCGTTACTGTTTTAAACTGTTGAGCTGCTGTTGCCTGTTGTTCCTGGCCACGGCCTGCTCCATGGTTCGGCCCGAGCCGCCGGAAATCAACCTGCAGAGCCTGCAGGTTAACGAACTGTCTTTGACTCATGCCAGTTTGCTGGCCGGTTTGCGCCTTTACAACCCGAATGCCGTAGCTCTGACCATCAAACGCGTCGATGTCGATCTCGCCGTCAACGGCCAACATCTCACCCACGGCAGCAGCGTCGAAAGTACAGAGATCGCCGCCCACGGGGACAGCGATCTCTCGTTACGACTCTCTTCCAGCTATATCCAACTTCTGCAGTTCTTTGCGACCCTGCAACAACAGACGGACCTGAACTATCGCTTGAAAGGGACTGTCGATGTCGGCGGGTTGGGCGTATTGGAACGCACCTTCCCCATCGACAGCAAAGGAGTCATTTCCGCTGAGGAGCTGTTGCGCAATAAACCTTGACGACCTTTATTTCTGCTCATAGGTAAAGGTGAACTGCCGCTTTTGCCCATCAGCCAACTTAGTGCCGACCACAAAGGTGTAAGTTCCCTTCTCCGGAAGGGAGATATCCGCCCCGAAGTGTCCCATCATCCCCATTAGCTTGAGGGGCGGTTGCTCAGTGCCGGCCGGGTCGATGATCTTCACCGCCACGGTTCCTTCGTTGCGAGCCTCATGGGTCTGCGCATCGCTGAACATGACCATGAAGTGATGGGTCTGCTCCATACCGACCTTCTGCATGGCTTCACGGACGTCTTTCAGGTGGACCATGGCGGTAATGCCGTCCACAGTCTGATTTTCCAGCATGATCATGCCGCCCATCGCCTTCATTCCGTCCATGTGATGGGCACCCTTTTGCGACATATCCATACCGTGCTGGCCTGCCTCGGCAGCCGTCTGCATCGTCCCCGATTTTGGGCAGCAATCAGCGCCCCAGGCCAATCCGGCCAAACTAAACAAAACGACAAGACTCAGAATAAATATCTTTTTGCTGGCGATCATAAATGTCTCCTTGGTTGTGAGATGCCGGCCGGTGATTCCGGCCGGTCATTTAGTGTTCTTCAAGGTCCCCCTGCCGGGTGGCTTCCAGCGATGGGGCCAATGACCGGCCCCGCCACAGGTAGTAAATCACTGGATAAATCAATAATTCCATAGCGCCGGAAGTGACCACGCCCCCCACCATGGGAGCGGCGATGCGTTTCATGACATCGGCACCGGTGCCATGGCTCCACATGATGGGGAGCAGACCGGCGATAATCACGCAGATGGTCATGATTTTGGGTCGGATGCGCTTAACCGCGCCATGATGAATGGCCTGAACCAGGTCGCCGCGAGTCAGCATGCGACCATTGTCGCCCCAAAGCTTGTGCGCCAGATCAAGATACAGGAGCATGACTACCCCGGTTTCGGCATCGAGTCCCGCCAGAGCGATGATTCCAACCCAAACAGCCACCGAGGTGTGGTAGCCAAGCACATAGAGCAGCCAGAAAGCGCCGACCAGGGAAAAAGGGACGGCGAGGAAGACGATGCCTGTTTTGACGAGACTGCGGGTATTGAGGTAGATGATCAAAAAGATGATCAGCACTGTCAGGGGGATAATGACCAGAAACCGTTCGCGGGCCTTCTCCATATATTCAAATTGGCCGCTCCAGACGATACTGTAGCCGGTGGGAAGATGGATTTTCTCGGCCACAGCCTGGCGCGCCTGCTGAACATAGGTGCCGATATCAATGCCGCGCAGGTCAACATAGATCCAGGCAGTGCGGCGAGCATTCTCACTTTTGATGGACGGCGGCCCTTTGTGAATCTGGATATCCGCGACTTGACCGATGGGGATATGTTTGCCTTCGGAAATAGGGACAAGAACCCTTTTCAAGGCCGGGATATCGTTACGGTAATCGCGCAGGTAACGGATATTGACCGGATAACGTTCCAGGCCCTCGACGGTCTGAGTCACATTCATGCCGCCGATGGCACTCTGAATGATATCCTGCACATCAGCGACGTTCAGTCCGTAGCGGGCCGCCTGTTCACGGTCGATATTAAAATCGAGATAATTACCACCGACAACACGTTCGGAAAAAGCTGACAAGGTACCGGGCAAGGTGCGCACCAGGGCTTCGATCTGCTCACCGAGATCGGATAGAGTCTGCAGATCCGGCCCCATAAGCTTGATCCCGACCGGCGTCTTGATCCCGGTGGAGAGCATGTCGATGCGGGTCTTAATCGGCATGGTCCAGGCATTAGTCAGTCCGGGGAATTGAATGGCCTTATTCAATTCATCGGTGAGCTGATCTATGGAAATCGGTTTTGTTTCAGGCCACAACCAGCGCAACGGTACACGCAGTGGTTCGCTCCAGGTCGGCCAGTCACTGTAGAAACGTGTCACCGGCACTTTGCGCCAGTCCTGCTCCGGCTTGAGCATGATGGTCGTTTCCAGCATGGAAAGAGGCGCAGGATCGGTGGCGGTTTCGGCCCGCCCTACTTTGCCGAAGACTCGTTCAACCTCAGGGAATTGACGAATGATGCGATCGGTCTGCTGCAGCACCTCGCGGGCCTTGGTGATGGAAATTCCTGGCAGAGTGGTCGGCATGTAAAGCAGGTCCCCTTCATAGAGAGGGGGCATGAATTCGGAGCCCATCTTGCTCAGCGGCCAGGCAATGGAGAGAGTCAGCAGCAATGCCACCAACAAGGCAACCTTACGCCAGCGCAACACAAAATCGACGACCGGATGATACAAGCGGATCAGCAAGCGGTTGACCGGATTGGCTTCTTCAGGCTTGATCCGGCCCCGAATAAACCAGCCCATCAGCACCGGCACGATGGTCACAGCCAACAAGGCGGAAGCAGCCATGGCATAGGTTTTGGTAAACGCCAAGGGCTTGAACATCCGCCCCGACTGCTCGTGCAAAGCGAACACCGGCACAAAGGAGACGGTAATGACCAGCAAGGAATAAAACAGGGTCGGCCCGACCTCCTTGGCCGAAGTCAGGATGATTTCCCAGTGCGGTTTTTTGCCCTGGTCCCGTTCCAGATGTTTGTGCGCGTTTTCGATCATGATAATGGCCGCGTCGATCATCGCGCCGATGGCGATGGCGATGCCGCCGAGGCTCATGATGTTGGCGTTGATCCCCTGCCCGTGCATGATGACGAAGGCCAAGAGAATTGCCACCGGCAAAGTGAAAATAGCCACCAGGGCACTCGGCAGGTGGAACAGGAACAAAGCCGTGACCACGGCCACCACCAGACTCTCTTCGAGCAGCTTGTCCTTGAGGGTGGAGACAGCCCGTTCGATCAGTCCGGAACGATCATAAACGGGGAGGATCGTGACCCCTTCAGGAAGCCCAGCCTTCAGTTCCTCGAGTTTGGCTTTGACCCGCTCGATAGTTTGCAAAGCATTTTCGCCGAACCGCATGACAACGATGCCGCCGACCACTTCCCCGGCGCCGTCCAGTTCGGCGACACCACGCCGCAATTCCGGGCCGATATGCACCTCGGCTAAATCGCGCAACAGAATCGGCGTGCCGCGCCGGTCATTGCCTACCACGACCCGCTCCAGATCACTGATCGAACTGAGGTAGCCGAGGCCTCGAACCATGAATTCGGTTTCGGCCATTTCCACCAGCCGGCCGCCGACATCGTTATTGCTGCGCTGAATGGCCTGTCTGATCTGCGGAATGGTGATGTGGTATGCGAGCAATCGGTCCGGATCGACCGCCACCTGATACTGCTTGACGTAACCGCCGATGCTCGCCACTTCAGATACGCCTTCCACAGCCGTCAGTTCGTAGCGCAAAAACCAGTCCTGGATGGAACGCAGCTGTTGCAGGTCATGTCGGTCGCTCTGCAATACGTACTCGTAGACCCAGCCCACGCCAGTGGCATCGGGGCCAAGGCTTGGAGTCACCCCCTTGGGGAGCTTGCCCGAGGCATAGTTGAGGTATTCCAGTACTCGCGAGCGAGCCCAATAAAGGTCGGTACCGTCCTCGAAAATGACATAGACGAAGGAGTAGCCGAAAAAGGAATAGCCGCGCACCACCTTGGCATGAGGGACGGCAAGCATCTGGGTGGTCAACGGATAAGTGACCTGATCTTCCACAACCTGCGGCGCCTGGCCGGCATATTCGGTGAAAACGATCACCTGCACGTCCGACAGGTCTGGGATCGCATCGACTGCAGTGCTTTTCAGTGAATATATTCCAGCCACGATGGCGAACACAGTCAGCATCGTCACCATAAATTTGTTGCGGATCGACCATTCAATAATTTTTTCAAGCATATGTCGTGGCTTCTTCAAGCTGATTATTTGAATAGATCATCAATATTCTCATCAGCCGCTGCTGCTGGAGCTTGCTGCGGCTCAAGCATTTTCTGGATGGCTTCACGCAACCGGCTTTCCGAGTCAAGCATGAACTGGGCACTTGTGACGACCTTTTCGCTGCCAAGCAGGCCCTGCTTCACTTCGACAAAACCGTCTTCATCTTGCAGGCCGGTTTTGATCTGGCGCGGCTCAAACTTCCCGTCGCCCAATGCGACAAAAACCGTCTGGCGTTCCCCGGAGTCGAGCACCGCCTCTTTTGGTATAGCCAGCACGCCCTTAACGTCGTTGGTCTGGATTCGCACATTGACGTACATGTCAGGCTTCAATTCAAAACCTGGATTGGCAAATTCGAGACGCGCCTTGACGGTTCGAGTCTGCGGTTCAACGAACGGATAGATTTCAGTGATCGTGGCAGGCAAAACTTTGTCGCTGGCAAAGGGGAGCTTGATTTCAGCAGCTTGGCCGGCCTTCACCCAAGGCAATTCGTATTCGTAGATATCGGCGAACACCCAAACGTTGGAAATGTCACCGATTTTGAACAACTCTTCCCCTGCTTTGATGAATTGCCCGGCAAAAGCGGTCTTTTGTTTCACGATGCCGGTAGCCGGAGCATACAAGGTCAGGGTTTTGCTAACCGAGCCGTGATCCTCCAAGGCGCGTATCTGTCGCGGGCTGATATCCCAGTTCAAAAGCCGTTGCCTAGACGCCTCAAGCAATCTCTCCCCTCCAGCGACGATCTCGGGAAACGGGCTTGTCTGCAGACTGTTTTTATTGCGCAGGGCGAGAAGATATTCTTCCTGTGCAGACACTAACTTAGGGCTGTATATTTCAAGTAAAGCCTGACCTTTTTTTACCTGCTGCCCGGTCTGATCGACATAGAGTTTTTCAATCCACCCGTCTATCTTGGCGTTGATGGAATAGAGTTTCGGTTCATCATAGGTCACCAGTCCGACGGTCCGGATGGTATGCCGCAAATCGCGCTTTTCAACCTGAGCCGTACGAACCCCCATGCTCTGCGCCGTGACCGGATCAACGGCAATGACCGGACCGGCAGGTGCCTGGTCCGCATAAACCGGCACCAGGTCCATTCCCATGGGCGACTTGCCGGGTTCATCGCGGATATAGGTGGGGTCCATGGGAGCGACCCAGTATTTGATCTTCCGTTCGCCGGATGTCGCTTGAGCAGTGCTGACGCCTGCTGTGTCGGATTTAAGGGGAGTCAATTCCATGTTACAGATAGGGCACAGTCCCGGTTCATCGGTGATGATCATCGGGTGCATGCCACAGGTATATTTCTGACCCTTTTCATGCTGGTGATCCGGTGTGGCAGTTACTGCCGGCCCAGGCAGATCTCTAGAGGCATAGCCTGCATACCAGGCCACTCCGATGAGAATCAGCAATAAAAGAAATTTAAGAAAAAAAGATGATTTTCGTGATGAACTCATAAAAAAACCCGAAAGAGTATTAGTTCAGCGCCGGTTTGAAATCCGGCAGCAGTTGTTGGCCAACGGCCCCTTCCAGTTGAGCAAGGTTGCGCCAGGAATCGCTGACCGCCCGCTGGTAGTCGACTTGATAACGATACAGGGTCAACAGGCTGTCGAGCAGATTGAGAAAGTCGACGTCGCCGACCTGATAAGCACTCAGGCTGGCCTCGAAGGTCTGTTGTGCCTGGGGAATAATGGCGCTGCCATAAAGCTGCACCAGGTTGCAGTTCTTTTCCAACAAGGCATAACTGTCACTGATCGTGGCGAAGATCTGATTGCGAAAGTCATCCAGCTGGCGCAGCGCCATCCGTTTGCCGGAATCGGCCTCAGCAACCGCCTCACGCCGTTTGTCACGCCAGATGGGCAGGTTGATGCTGACCCCGGCACTGACGAAATCCGTACCTGCAACAGGGTCACCCATCACTTCATCCCGCATCCGATACCCGGCCCAAACGTTGAAATCCGGATAATAATCGAGGTCAGCTATTTTCTTTTGTGCCTCGGAACGATCGATCAATGCCTGATAAGCGCGCAGCAGAGGGCGCTGGTTGACGGCCAGGTCCTGAAGGTCCTGCACCGTCTGCGAAAGAGCGACAGGTTCTAGACCCTCCGCACCCGCCACAGGTGCGGCGATCGGCCGATTGAGCAAGGCGTTGAGGCGGGTCGACTGGGAGACGCGTTCCTGCTTCAAGGTGTACAGTCGGTCCATGATTTTTGAGCGTTCGACCTGAGCCTTTAGAACATCTTGCTGCAGGCCGGTCCCAACGCTGTAACGGGTTTCGGTGAGACGGATGAAGTCATCGAGCAAACCGAGATTGCGTTCGGTAATGGTGATGGCCTGGTCAAGATATTCCAGCAGATACCAGGTGTCCTTGACTTGCCGGGTAAGTTGCACCTTGCTGTCCTCGTAGGCCCAGCGATACCAGAGCGCCTGTTGTTCAGCCAGGTTGCCGCGTGCCGCCAGCTTCCCGGGAAAAGGCAAAGTCTGCGACAATTGAACCTCATTGCCGGTCATGGGCGTTTCATCGCTGGCAAGACTATCCACCGGATAATTGGAGAGCGAAACGCTGAGCCGGGGGTCATCGAGAGTTTGGGCCGGTACGACCTTGTGTTCATTCATTTTCCAGCGCCATTCAGCGGCCTGCAGATCCGGATTGTTCTGCAAAGCTTCAGCAATCAGATCATCCAGGGGTTCGGCCCGCACCAGCGGCTCTGTTGCCACGATGAGCAATCCCATACACAGCAGCGTTGAACTGATACGAACCCAATGATTAAAAGTTGACATCATCGTCCTCCTCCAGGCCAAAGCGTCTTTGTTTTGTGCAAGTATACTGCCTTGCCAGCCATAGAAAAGACATCGACCCGGGATCATTGGCCATTTAATTAATCACGAAATGTGCCAGGTTCTTACTTATTGATTTTACGAATGTTTTTATATGATAGGGAGGGCTGCAAAGGTTGGAGTTGTAGACTATTCGACAGTTTTGTTGAATAGTCTACAGGGGTCGTAAAAATTTCCGGGTTGGTTATCCCTTGCCGAGCAGCCTGACAAAAGCCTCGGGGATCCCGGTATCAAAGGTCATTAGTTTTTGACTATAGGGGTGGATGAACGAAATTGATCTGGCATGCAGGGCGAGGCGCTTCCAAACGAACTCACCGGTTCCGTATTTCCGATCCCCCACAATGGGATGTCCCCTTTCCGAGAAATGCACCCGGATCTGGTGTTTGCGGCCGGTGAGCAGATGAATTTCCACCAGACTGAAACCGCGGGACACTTTCAGAACCTTGTAGGCGGTATGAGAGAGTTTACCCTTGCCGGGCTCAGTCGTGGAATAGACTCGCTGCCCAGCATTCTCTGCGAGGCAGGAGGAGATGGTTCCCTCGGCGGGTGTAACCCGCCCGTGGACAACCGCCAGGTAGTATTTATCGGTCTGTTCCCAATGCTCTTGGAGGAATGTTTTGGCCGCTTCGCTTTTGGCAAACAGCAAAACACCGGACGTGTCCTGATCAAGACGATGCACGACAAACGCCCGGTTGCGTGATTTTGGATCGCCTTTGCGAACATAGTCATTGAGCAGAGAATGAACCGTTCGTTCCCTGTCATGCCCAGTACCGACAGTAAGGAGTCCGGTAGGCTTGTCCACGACAAGAATGTCTTTGTCTTCATGCAGGATGGTCAGTCCTTTAGGTTGGTGCTTTCTGGGCGGCCGGGTGCCTGTATGCTGAGAATCCAATTAACATCCGCCTTTCTCTGGCCCATTGAAGGTGTCCAGTTGTTCATCGGAACAGCTGCAGCTTCGGGAGGACCGGCTAGGCCGGTTCTGCGAGAAGGAGGCGGTTCTTGGGAGTGATATCCGCAGGGATCGTTTGAGTGTAGACCCGATAGCCAGCGGCGCGAAGACGAGCGACACGAGTGGCGTCGACAGCCAGCGGGCCATCCATCCACCCCTGCAGGTCGCCAGTGTCGGCCACAGCAAGGTCATGGCAGCATGGGAGCACCGCGACCCTGGCGCCAACGCTCACGGCTTGGTTGAGGATCAAGTCGGTCAGACTGCCGCAGGCATGAGCCGATACGACTAAATCGTTAGGGGTAAGGGGAACCTGTTCGATGCTGGCCGCAACAAAGTCGACCTGTCCGATCAGCCGTGGCCAATCTATCTGCAGCTGTTGCGCCAGCGTAGAAGCACTGTCAGGGATATTCAGATCAACCGCTAGCGCGGTTTGCGACTGGTCGTCAAGCAACAGCAGGATATGGGCGAGCAGTCCGTGGCCGCAGGCCATATCGACGACGCGACCGCCGCGAAACCGACGCCGCACGCGGCGAGCCGTTTCCCATGCTTCGTACAGCTCTTTCCGAGGCAGGCAACCGGCCCGGCACACCGAGCGGGCGATCCGATCGAACAAGGTCTCGGCGCCGAACAGGTGCAGGTGGCGTTGGTTGAGGCGATTACGGGATGACCGGTCCATAGCTGTTCAATGCACTCAGGCTGAAGAAATATATGACTCGCAGCAGCCAGAGTACTGATAAATGCCCCGGAGGAACAGACAATTCGAGCAAATGATCGTCTTAAAAGCACAAATTGATTGCTCCCTGAAAGAATAAGATGGTATAAGACCCCAGCACGTGGACCACAGGGATCACCCCTGTGGTTTTTTATTTGTCTCTCCAAGAAAGTATTACAGTCATGATCAGCGCCCACAATGTGGCCCTCGCCTACGGCAAAAGGGTCATTTTCAAAGACGTCAATATCAAGTTCATTCCCGGCAACTGTTATGGCCTTATCGGAGCTAATGGCGCCGGAAAATCGACATTCCTTAAAATACTTGCCGGCGAACTCGAAGGTGATAAAGGTGAAATTTCGGTCGGCCCCGGCGAACGGATCGCCATGTTGCGCCAGGATCATTTCGCCTTTGACGAGGAAACCGTCTTCAATACCGTCATGATGGGACACCAGCGCCTTTATCAGATCATGGCAGAGCGAGAAGCGATTTACTCCAAAGGGGAATTCAGCGAAGAGGATGGTATTCGTTCCGGGGAACTTGAAGCCGAATTCGCCGAATTGAACGGCTACGAGGCCGAGTCGGAAGCTGCTGTGCTCCTCAACGGCCTCGGCATCCCGGAAGAATTGCGGCACAAAAAGATGAAGGAGCTTGAAGGGGGCGAAAAGGTCCGGGTCCTTTTAGCCCAGGCGCTGTTCGGCTCCCCGGATGTTCTGCTGTTGGACGAACCGACCAACCATCTCGACCTCAAATCCATCGCCTGGTTGGAAGAATTTTTGTCGCGGTTCCAGAACACGGTCATCGTCGTCTCTCACGACAGGCACTTCCTCAATCAGGTCTGCACCCATGTGGCCGACATCGATTTCGGTAAAATCACCGTGTATGTCGGCAACTATGACTTCTGGTACGAGGCCAGCCAACTCGCCCTGAAGCAGAAACAGGACGAAAACCGCAAGATCACCGAAAAGGCCAACGAACTCAAAGAATTTATTCAGCGTTTCAGCTCCAATGCCTCTAAGGCCAAACAGGCGACGTCACGTAAAAAGCTGCTCGACAAGCTCACCCTTGAAGACATGCCGGTCTCTTCGCGCAAATATCCGTTCGTGGTTTTCAAGCCGGAACGCCCCTGCGGCGACATCATCCTTGAAATCAAGGACCTGTGCAAAACCGTCGACGGAGTCAAGGTGCTGGATAATCTCAGCCTCACCGTCAATAAAGGCGACAAAATCGCCTTTGTCGGTGGCGGCAGCCTGACCAAGACCACCCTCTTCCGAATCCTGGCCGGCGAGCTCGAACCCGACAGCGGCAGCTTCCGCTACGGAGTCACCATCACCCCAGCGCACTTCCCGAAGGAGAATGGGCGTTTCTTCGAAAACGACTTGAACCTGATTGAATGGTTGCGCCAGTTCGCTCCCCAGGAAGGGGAAAGTTTTGCCCGCGGATTTCTCGGCCGCATGCTCTTTTCCGGCGAAGAGGCGACGAAAAAGTCCAACGTTCTTTCCGGAGGAGAGAAGGTCCGCTGCATGCTGGCTAAAATGATGCTCACCGGAGCCAACCTGTTGGTGTTTGATGAACCGACCAACCACCTCGACCTTGAATCGATCACCGCGCTGAATAACGGAATGATCGCCTTTCCCGAAGTCATTCTACTCGCCAGCCATGACCACAAGGTTCTCTCCACGGTCGCTAACCGCATCGTGGAATTCACCCCCAGTGGATTCATCGACCGAGCCATGAGCTTTGACGAATATCTGGAAAGTATCGAGGTGGCAAAAATTAGGGGGGAACACTTTCAGGGAGAGGCCGCTTTGGCCCTGTAAAGACGGAACGGCTCAGCGTTGCAGTCCGTATTTGGCGATGCGGTAGATCAGCACATGCCGGGGGATTTTCAGAAGAGCGGCCGCTTTCGTCTGATTGCCGTGACAGCGGTCCAGAGCATCAAGGATCGCCGCCTTTTCCATATCAACCAAGCCCAGATCATCTCTCGTCCGTTCCTCTTCGGCGACCGGAATTCTTTTCCGCGACTGGGTGATCTTCGGCGGCAAATCGTCCATTGTCAGGCTATCGCTGCTGCGCAGAACAACCATGCGTTCAATAGCATTTTCCAGCTCGCGGATATTGCCGGGCCAGTCGTAATTCTGCAGGGCCTGCATCACCCCATCCGCCAGTTGAATCGAGTCCGCAGCATATTTATCCAGAAAATAATCGACGAACAGCGGGATATCCGTTTTACGATCCCGCAAAGCAGGTAAAGATACGGCAACCACAGCCAGCCGATAATAGAGATCTTCGCGAAAGCTCCCTTGATCGAGGGCTTGTTCCAAGTCGCGGTTGGTGGCCGCCACCACACGGACGTCAACCCGCCGCGGCACTCCGCCTACGGGCGTAATTTCCTGTTCCTGCAGGGCGCGCAGCAATTTAGGCTGCAGAATCAATGGCAGTTCACCGATTTCGTCTAGGAAAAGGGTCCCGCCCTGGGCCAGCAGAAACTTGCCTGGTTGATCTTTATGGGCTCCGGTAAACGCGCCCCGTTGATGCCCGAACAATTCGCTCTCCAGCAGCTCACCCGGAATGGCCGCGCAATTCACGGCAACAAACGGCTGGTCCTTGCGCTGGCTCTGACTGTGCAGCAGACGGGCCACGACTTCCTTACCGGTGCCGCTTTCCCCCAGCAGCAAGACATTGGCCCGTGAAGGAGCCACCCTTTGCACCAGGTTCCGCAGTTCCTCGATCTGCGGCGACGTTCCGATGAGCCGCGGGCCAATGCTTCCCGATTGCCTCGGTGCGGGCGCGGCCGCAGCTGGCGGCAGGGCGCTGAAGGCAAAGGCCCGATCCAGAACGTGCCGTAGAGCATCGCGGCTGAACGGTTTGGTCAAATAATCATAGGCCCCCAGCTTCATGGCCTGAACCGCTTTCTCAATGGTACCGAAGGCTGTGATGATGACGACCAGAGTTTCCGGCCGTTCCTGCTTGATTGTCTCTAGCACCTCATAGCCGCTCATCCCCGGCATCTGCACATCGCAGATCACGACTCCGGGTTTTTTCTCGCGAAACTTCACCAACCCCTGCTCTCCGTCCGCGGCAGTAGCAACCTGGAATCCGCCTTCGACAAGCGTCAGTTCCATCACTCGACGCAGGGATTCGTCGTCATCGATAACCAAGACGTGTTTAGGCTTCACAACTCTTCTCCGCGCAAGGCAAATAAATAGTAAAGGTCGAGCCCTTGCCAACCAGGCTCTGAGCCTCGACCACGCCGTGGTGCGAGGTGACAATACGCTGGGTAATAGCCAGCCCGAGCCCGCTCCCCTGACTGCGGGTCGTAAAAAACGGCTCAAAAACCTGCGCCAGCTGCTCAGCTGGAATGCCGGGGCCGCTGTCAGCGAACTCGATAGCAACCCGTTGGCCCCGAACTTCACTGGTTATGGTGAGGGTCCCTCCCCCTTCAGCCATCGCCTGGATAGCATTCAACCCCAGATTGAGAAAAGCCTGTTTAAGCTGGACCGGCTCTCCAGATACCTCAGGGACAGGGTTTTCCCTCAGGCTCAACTGTACCCCATGTTTCTTTGCAGGCTGGCGCAACAATTGGACCACCTCGTTCAACGCCTGATTGAGATTGAAAAGTTTTTGGCCTGATTGCTTGGGCCGAGCCAAATTCAGATACTCTTCGACAACCTGGTTCAATCGATCAACCTCTGTCATCAAAA
>ENA-ORXD01001813-ORXD01001813.1-sediment-metagenome-genome-assembly--contig:-NODE-1813-length-15956-cov-4.256817_pt1 | contig 15956 bp, 12 predicted proteins | sample MGYA00237862_ERZ511471 | MGnify/ENA metagenome assembly ERZ511471
CAAAAGCGCATTGCCCATCTGCTCGGCAAGGTGGAAGGGCTGATCGCCCGGCGCAAACAACACCTGCAACAACTCGATGACCTGCTTAAAAGCGTCTTTTTGGAAATGTTCGGCTTTCGTGATCAGACCTATGCAAAGTGGTCGATCGATAAACTTACAAGACATACAGTAATAGTATCAGGTGTCACCAAGGGGAAAAAGTACAGAACCGAAGACTTAATTGAAGTTCCATATATGCGTGTTGCAAATGTTCAAGATGGCTATTTCGTACTTGATGAAATCAAAACCATCGCGGTTACTAAGAAAGAGATTGAACAATATCAGCTTCAACCTGGCGACCTCTTGCTAACTGAAGGCGGCGACCCTGACAAACTTGGACGAGGTTCAGTCTGGGAAAATCGGATTGAAAAATGTATTCACCAGAATCATATTTTCCGAGTTCGAATTAACGAACTATCAAAGCTGAACCCATACTATTTAAGCGCACTCATCGGTTCTCGTTATGGAAAATCCTACTTCCTCAAGTCGGCCAAACAGACAACCGGAATCGCCTCAATCAATTCCACGCAACTGAAAAATTTCCCAACAGTAATTCCTCCAATCGACCTTCAAAACCAATTCGCCGCCATTGTCGAAAAGGTAGACACCCTCAAATCCCGCTATCAGCAAAGCCTGACCGATCTGGAAAGCCTCTATGGCGCACTGAGCCAGAAGGCGTTCAAGGGTGAGCTGGATTTGTCGCGGGTTGTGCTGCCGGTTGAATTAACCACGGAAGACACGCAATACACGGAAACGTTGAACCGCGAAACATGCGAAAAGCGCGAAATTAACAAAAGTAAAGCCGAGGTGGCGGTATGACACAAATACTCTCTTTCGCGTCTTCGCGCCTTCGCGTGAGGCTGAAGGTTTTGGTTTCCGTGAAATCCGTGCCTTCCGTGGTTCCCCCTTTTCGCGCCTTTCGCGTATTTCGCGGTTCACCATTCAAAAAGACCTTCCTTGAAGGCTGCCAGCGGGCCGGTCTGCTTGATGCTATTGCAATGGAGGGAGCCACGCCATGACCTTTACTCCCAAATTCACCATCACCAACCGCATGACCCAGGCGATTACCCGCATCGAAGTAGTCTTCCCTTTATATTCTCATGTCTGGAGAGTTTGAAAATGAAACAGATGAAAGCATTTGCCGGAAAATGGCGCATCGTCGAGATGGAAGTCTGGGACCAGGATTATGTCGACATGGAAGTGCCGGGATACATCCGCATCGGCGCGGATGGAACCGGACGGTTTCAGTTCGGGCTGGTATCCGGGGATATCGATGGGCGGGCGGAACAATGCGGTAATACCCTACGTTTTGAATTCTCCTGGTCCGGGCAGGACGAAAACGATCCGGTCTGTGGCCGGGGTTGGGCCTTGATCGAAAATGGCGAGCTGAACGGTCGCGTCTATCAGCATCTGGCTGACGACTCGGCCTTTCGGGCCACGAAAACAGGGTGAGGTGTTGCTGTGAGTGAGTATCAGTATCTTGAATTTCTCGCCGTCGACCGTCCGCTCTCGGAACGGGAGATGGACCACCTGCGGGCTATTTCCTCGCGGGCGCAAATCACCCCGGTCAGTTTTGTCAACGAATACAATTGGGGCGGATTGAAGGCCGATCCTCGCAATTTCATGCGGCATTTCTTCGATGTCCACGTGTTTCTTGCCAACTGGGGGGATGCCATCTTCATGGTGCGGCTCCCAAGGGATGCCGTCGACCAGAAGACCCTCAAGGCCTTTTGCACCAGCCCGCATCTGGAATTTGAGAAGTTGGCGGAACACTGGCTGTTGACCTGGTCTCTCGGAGAAACGGAGGACTACGACCGCGTTGGTTATGTGGAGGGTACGGGCTGGATGGCCCGTCTGGCTCCCTTGCGTGAAGAATTGATGCGCGGCGATTTGCGCAGCCTGTATATCGGCTGGTTAAGGGCTATCACCAACGAGGATGCGGACCAGGATGCACTGGAACCGATGGCCTTGCAGGGTTTGGGGCAGCTGACGGCGGCGCAGCAGGCGCTGGCGGAATTTCTCGAAGTCGATATCGATCTGCTGGCCGGGGTGGGCGGCGGCAGCCAGACGAATCCGCCAGAAACAGCGGATGACGCGACACTCGATGCCTGGCTGGACGGACTGCCGAAGACCGAGGTCAGGGGATACCTTCGGCAGATGCTGGACGGGCAGGGCGCGAGTGCCGAACGGGCGCTGAAACGGCGGCATGCAGCCTGGCAAGCGCAGTTTGCGCAGACGCCGGAAAGAGTACGCCGCTGCGTCGCGGAATTGTGGCAGCTGGCCGAGCAGGCCACAGGATTGCGGCTGATCGAGGAGGCCAAAGCCCGCCGCCAGGCCGAGGCCGAGCGCAAAAAGCAAAGGGATGCCTGGCTTGCCAGGCTGTCGGCGGATTTTCCCCGGGCCTGGAAAGCGGCCCATGACGAGGCCGGCAAGGGCCACGCCCATGCCTACGACGCAGCGTGCCGGCAACTGGTCGACCTGCGCGACGCTTACAGCCAGCATGCCACCCTGGCCATTTTCCAAAAGGAATTCCAAAAGTTCATGACCGAACACCTGCGCCGTCGTGCCCTCGTGCAACGTTTGGTTAAAGCTGGACTATGGCGGGACAAGTGAACGCAAACAGAAACACGGGATCGGAGAGTTTCCGCGTCTGGGTGCCGGATTTTGAAGAGTGGCCGGTGAGCTGGATGGGCGTTGAGGAAGATCTCGCCTACGGCCGGAAGCTGTTGCCCTGGTTTTCCGGATCATTATGACCAGATGACCCAGGCCGAATCAAGAGCCTTCGAGCGCATGTGCCGCAGGTTTGAAAAGTATCTTGGGGAATCGAAATGAAAACAGGAGCTGTATGACACTTGCATTTAGTGCCGTGGTATTTGGGCTCGCGCTGCTGGTGTGGAGCGCCGACCGTTTTGTCGAGGGTTCGGCCACCACCGCCCGCTATTTCGGCATGCCGCCGCTTCTGATCGGCATGGTGATCGTAGGATTCGGCACCTCCGCGCCGGAGATGGTGGTGTCGGCCCTGGCCGCCTCGCAGGGTAATCCGGGGATCGCCTTGGGCAATGCCTATGGCTCCAACATCACCAACATCGCCCTGATCCTGGGGGTGACGGCCTTGATCAGCCCCGTCGCCGTCCATTCGCAGGTGCTCCGCCAGGAGCTGCCCATTCTCACGGCTGTGACCGCCCTGGCCGCATGGCAAATTTGGGATGGCGGGATCACCCGAACCGATGCCGTGGTGTTGCTTGCCGTGTTCGGCGGGCTGATGGCCTGGACCATCCGGCAGGGTATGCAGAAAAAAGCGGATGCGCTGGGCAGCGAGATGGAGCAGGAGCTCGAAGTCCGCGCCATGCCCATCCGCCGGGCGGTCTTCTGGCTGGTGGTGGGTCTGGTGCTGTTGATTGTCAGCTCCCGCATCCTGGTCTGGGGCGCGGTGGAGATCGCCCATGGCTTCGGTGTCAGCGACCTGATCATCGGCCTGACCATCGTTGCCGTCGGCACCTCACTGCCGGAACTGGCCTCGGCGATCATCGCCACCCGCAAGGGCGAGCATGACATCGCCCTGGGCAACGTGCTCGGTTCCAATCTGTTCAACACCCTGGCGGTGGTGGGGATCGCCGGTGCGATTCACCCGATGGCCGTGGGGCCGGAAGTCTTCAACCGGGACATGCTGGTGATGGCCGCACTGACCCTGTCGCTGTTCGTCATCGGCTACGGGTTCCGGGGGCCGGGCCGCATCAACCGCATCGAGGGCGTGGTGTTGCTGGCCTGTTACGTGGGCTACACGGCCTACCTGGTCAGGACGGTTTTCGGCCAGCAGGTATAGACCAATTCGATTCCCGGATTGGGAACTGAACCGGCGTCGAGGTCCGGATGCGAAGTTGTTGGAAGTTCGACGCCAGGTGTCCGCTTTTACTGCGTGAAGGAGCTGACCGCCCAGAAGCGCAACCGTCTGTTCAGCTACGCGGGTTATATCGAGATCATGAGTCACGGCAGGGAACTCCCGGGCAGGTAAGTCAATTCGATTCCGGTTTTCGGAATCGAATCAGATCCGTTGGGAGATATCGTTTGCTGACCGGTTGCGTTACAAACCCGTCATCCTCGTCCGGAGCTTGGAAATCGGGGGAGAAAAGTTGCTTCCCGGACGGGGACTTGGAGCGCCACTTGACTTCCTATGTGAAGCCTATTGTTTTCAATATGTTACGAGGTAGATTGGGACTAAAGACTGGTTTGCGGTCGTGAGCTGTTTGCTTCACGGTAACCGGAGAAAAATACGGCAGATGCGGCCATTGCGGCCGGGTTTACCTCTCCTTTGCCAAGTAGGCCCTTGCGGAGGAGCGGCCAACCGCAGCCGGCGGCCGGCTGCTCAGAAGGATTACCATCAGCCGCGATAGGTGATCTCTGCCAGTGGCACCTCCCACCGGTCAACCTGGCAGAGGGGACGATACTCATCTCCTGAATCCTCACGAAGGCGCTGCACCAGGGCCAGCACCGTGATCCGTTCGATGGTTGCCAGCCGCCCCCGCCAGGCCTCACAGGCGGAGCGGGAGAGCCGGGCGACCATCCTCCCCTTCTCGTCCTGCAGCACGATATGGTCACCTTTGGCTATAATTTGCAGGGGATCGCCCGGTTTGAGCGCGGCAAGATGCTGGTGCAGGGGATTTTTCTGGGGCAGGCGGCCGGCATAATCGAGAAACAGATCCTCCATCCCCAGGAGGGCGTAACGGCGGCGCAGGATTCTCTCATCCGGGGCACGGGTCGAGGGCGGCTCGCGGTTGCAGACGAAATCTCCCTGGAGAAGCCTGGTATGGCTATTCGGCATATCCAGCCGGTCAAAGAGGCAGAGGGTCTCTCTGGCGCGGGTCATGGCAACATAGTAGGTGCGCCGTTCCTCCTCCATTTCGGCTTGATTTTTGGCAAATCCCCAGCCGCCGGGGACAAAGACATGGCGAAATTCCATGCCCTTGGCGGCGTGCACCGTGCTAAGGAAAATGCCGCTGCCGATGGTCTGCTCCCGTTTCTGCTCCGCCAGGCTTTCATAGAGGGACTCCATGACGCAGCTCGGCGGCTGCTGGGCGTTGCCGTTTTCCTCCCGCCAGTCGTCCAGGAATTTTTTCAGCAGCTCACGCCAGGGATTGACAGGGTTGTTTCCGGCAAGTTGATCAACAATTTTCAGCAAATCCGTGGCGGACAGCAGTTCGTCATGGCGTGATCGCAGTTCGGCTATGAATTGCCGGATCTCGCGGAGGCGATGCAGGGGTGGCGTATTGTCCCGCTCCAGGGCCCAGATGATGGGAATCTTGCGCTCTTCACAGTAAGCCCGCACCGGAGCGAGTTCATCCCGGGTCCGGGCCAGCACGGCGCAGTCCGGCCACTCCAGGGCGGGATTGCGCTGCTTTAAGCGCAGCAGCTCTTCCACCAGGGCCACTGCCTGCCGGCCTGCGTCAGCGACCTGGATTATCTGCACCCGTCCCCTGGCCAGGGGATCAAGGTTTTCCCACGGCCCGCCTGGCGGGAGCTGTTCCCTGCCCTGGTTGATGCGGATGGCGGTGTCGGTTTTCATCCGGTCCCGGTTGTGGGAGATCAAGGCGTTGGCCGCGGCAATGATATGGGTCGATGAGCGGTAGTTTTCCACCAGGGAGTGGATTTTTGCCTGGTAATCCTCCTGAAAACGCCGGATAAACGCCACGTTGGCGCCGCGGAAGGTATAGATGTTCTGGTCGTCATCCCCCACCACCAGCAGGGCCAGCCTACTGTCCGGATCGTTTAAGGTGCGGCCGGCAATGGCCGAGATCAGCCGGTATTGATCGCTGTCGATGTCCTGGTACTCATCCACCAGGATATAGCGGTACCCGGCCAGCACCCTCTCCCGCAGTTCATCGCCTGCCAGGCAGGTCAGTTCGATCTCGCCGTTTAACAGCCGCACCGCCTCGGGAATCACGGTTTTGAAATCATCGCTCTGCATTTTCCGGCCTTCGGCCCGCTCGGCAAAGGAAGAGCCGGTCAGCCGCATGGCCAGCCCGTGATAGGTGAGCACGGTGACCCCTCTGGCGTCAGGACCGATCAGCTCAAAAAGCCGCCGCCGCAAGGTGCTTGCCGCGTTGCGATTGAAGCAGAGAATGAGGATGCTGCGCGGCTGGACGCGCTTTACCCGCAGCAGAAAGGCGCAACGGTGGGCCACCACCCGGGTCTTGCCGGAGCCCGGCCCGGCCAGCACCAGCATGTTTTCCTGGGTTGCCGCGGTGACGACAGCCATCTGCACCGGATTGGCCAGGTTATCCACGATGCGGTGAAAAGAACTCTGGCTGGTGGCCCGGTCAATCACATTTTTGCGGCCAGGGAAAAAGCGCTGGATAAAGCTGCTGCGATCGCTGGAAAAGTAGGCAAGAACCAGGTCCAGGGCCTGCCGGATTTTTTCAAGACCCAGCCTGGCGTATTCGTTCATCACATGGACCTGGAATATCCGCTCCTTATAGTGCTGCTCCAGGGGGCTGAAATCATCCTTGAGGTAGCGGCGCTTGCCTGCTTCGGGAACAATGCGGATGGTCATGGCCTGGCGGAAAACCGCCAGCCCCTGCTGGAGGATGATGACCTGCTGTTCATGCAGAAACATGAGGGCGCGGTCAATGGCGGCCAGACTGTCCTTGAGCTGGCCGGCCAGGAAGAGATTGCCGCGGAGCGCCGAAGCAAGCTCATCAAGGGAAAAGTTGACCAGCAGCTCGCCGCTGGCCGGGGTGTTTGCCGGGATTTTGGCAAAGATGGCGTCCAGGATCACCCTGGCCACCAGGCGTCTCTTCTCGGCGGTGGCCAGCAGGGTGGGCCAGTCGCGGTTCAGTTTCAGCCGGTAGTGGTCCTGGCCGAAGTAGCGGAATTCAATGCTGCCGCGGTTGCCCGCCAGGCCTTTGCCATCCAGGGTCAGGCTTTTCAGAAGGTTGCGCAGCAGTTCGGGGAGGCTTTCCTGGCCTTCATCCGCCAGACGCTGATTGAGCCGGCGCAGGGACAGATCAAGCCAGCCCTCCGCCTCGGGCTCGGTCTCCTGCATGAGCTGGAGCATGGCCATCTCCAGTTTGCAGACCTTGTCAAAACGCAGGCGGGAATGATCGCCGACCTTGTAGCGCACAAAGGCGTTCAGCAGCATCCCCTGTTTGAGCAGCCCTGCTTCGGTCATGGCATGGAGATCCCGTAATACCAGCTGGGTATCGCCGGAGATGGCTAGAGAGCCGGGGACCTGCTCCCTCTCCCTGAACTCGGGAAGCTCAGCCAGTTCGTCGGCGCTCATTCCTTCGTCCTGCCTGGCGTTGAACAGGACCTGCAGAATGACCAGCCAGCGCTTTTTCTGCCTGGCTGAAATACCCAAGGGGGCGATTTTCCGCTCGGCCTCCTCCAAGCTGCGGACCAGGGGAAGACCCTGGAAGACCCTGGTGTTGTTCTGGTTGCGTTCGACAAATCCGGCCCGTTCCAGCCACGAGACCGCGGTCTTCACCTTGGTGTCGGCCAGCCGGTCATCGCTGGCGAACCGGGTCTGCACCTCCTCATCCCGCAGCAGCTCGCCGCTGGTGATAACCACCTGATTGTCCTTGTTACGCCTGGCCCGGCGCAGGCCCCGCAGGATCTGGCTGATGTCATGCCGGGTCAACTCGGACAGGGCGCCCAGTTTGAACTGGGTTTCAATATCATCCTCGTTATAGAGCAGGACGCACTCCGCATCCCTGCGGTCCCGTCCGGCCCGGCCCGCCTCCTGCAGGTAGTTTTCCAGCGAGCCGGGAATAGTGGCATGCATCACCAGCCGCACGTTGTCCTTGTCGATGCCCATGCCGAAGGCATTGGTGGCGCAGATCACCTGGATTTGGCCGCTGAGGAAATCTTCCTGGATGCGGCGTTTCAGCGGCGCCTCCAGGCCGGCGTGAAAGGCCTCGACCTGCCAGCCCTTTCTGGACAGGAAATCCCTGATATTTTCGGTGTCAGTCCGGGTGGCGGCATAGATGATGGCCGCGCCGAGCTCGGGCTCGGGCAGGCGTTCGGCCAGGATCTGGTGCAGGCGCTCGTTGCGCTCGGCGCCGCTGATCAGCTGCACCTCGAAGGAAAGATTGCTCCGTTCCACCCCGCCTTCAAACACCGCCAGTTCCTGGCCCAGTTCCCGGCGGAAATGGTCGGTGATCTCCTCGATCACGTCCCGCTTGGCAGTGGCGGTGAAGCAGGCGATGGGCGGGACGGGGGTCTGCTGTCTGGCGGCAAACTCCCGGATGAAGCGGGAGGCGTACAGATAGTCGGGCCGGAAATCGTGGCCCCACTTCGACAGACAGTGGGCCTCATCAAAGACCCAGCAGCCGATTTCCCGCTGGCTGATGGCATCGGTCACTGATTTGTTGCGCAGCTGCTCCGGGGAGATATAAAGGATGGCAATGTCTCCCAGCCGGACCCGCTCCAGCACGTCGCCCCGCTCCGGCGGGGTCAGCATGCCGTAGATGGCGGCGGCGAACATGGTGCCGGTCTTGGCCGCCAGGCCGTCAACCTGATCCTTCATCAGGGCCTGCAGGGGGGAGATGATAACAGTCAACACCCCCCGCCGGAAATGGCGCACCAGGGCCGGGATCTGGTAGCAGAGGGATTTGCCGCCGCCGGTGGGCAGGATGGCGAGCAGCGGTTTGTCTCGCATGCCGGAACTGACCACAGCCTCCTGCAGGCTGCCGCCGTCCGGAGTGGCCGGAGTCGCGCGGAAGGCCGGATAGCCGAAGAGCCTTTCCAGCTGCAGCCGGGGATTATGGGTGGTCCGGCACCAGGTGCAGGACGGATTGGCGCAGGGAGTCTCCCGCAGCTGCTGCAGGATCGGCACCACATCGTGAAAACGGTGACGCACCCAGGGCGGCAGCACGGAATTGTAGCCGGCCACCCGCAGCCATGCCAGGCAATAGGCCAGGGCGGGCCTGGTTTGCGGATTGGTCAGATAGGCAGGGACCCGCGCCGGGACGGCGGTCTCGCAGGCTTTGCCCCGAACCTGCTCCTGAAAGATGGCAAACGCCTCGTTTTCCGTGATCGCGGCCGCCCCGATAGCGGCAAAAACCGCCTGCAGTCCGTCGCTGTGCAGTGAAAGGTGGCTGTCCCCTGCAAAGCAGAAGCGATAAAAGGCGGGAACAGCCGCTTCGGTTTTGCGCAGAGCGGCAAAGCTCAGCCACTGGTCGTTAAACACCGAGGCCGCCAGGCGGGCATCGGCAACCGGGTTATTGAGCGAATCCCTGACCAGCTTGTAATTTTTCACCAGCCGGTGGTAAGGATTCTCCGGAAATGCCAGGGGTGAGAGATACAGCGTATCAACAACCGGCTTTTGGAGAAGCCGCAGCCCCGGAGCCTGGGAGGCCAGCACAGGCAGATCATGGCCAAGCAGGTTATGCCCCAGCAGATAACGGGCTGCATCCGCCAGTTCATCCAGTTCGGCCAGCGCCGCACGCAGACTGAAACGGCCTTTCCTTTCCAGGGTGTGTTCACGGTAAACCGCGCCGATATGAAAGATTTCATCCCTTTCATTGGTTTCCAGATCAAGCAACAGGCAGTTTGCAACAAAATCTATACCGGACACCGTTTGTTGCCTTTACCGCTGGTCCGCGGGCTGACCTGAGAATATTCGTAATAAATTAGCGTAGCTGGCCATTTTCCGAGTGTAGCATGTTCATCGGCCGGGCGCCAGGAGTCAATGAGGTGCTGGGGTTTTAATGGATACTTTCTTAAAAGTTGATAATCTCGTAAAAAGTCTGTTTTCACCACAGAGCACACAGAGAAAATATTTTTATTTTCAGCAAGTTATCTCTGTGGACTTTGTGCTCTCTGTGGTTAATTTGCAGTTTTTACGAAGCCATCAATCGGAGAAATCCGGAGCAGCAGGCGGTTGGCTGCCGAGGTCAGCAATCCTGCCTGATACCTGCAGCAGGGTGAGGATGAGTCCGGCCCAGCCTGTTCTTCCCTGTCTGATGAGTGAACTCAGGGTTGACATGCAAACCGCGATGATCCGGCAGGTGACGGCAAAGGACGCGGATGTCCGCGTTACTGTGTCGATGAATTGGTTGATCTTTTCCTGATCACCGCCGGTATTGATATACATCTTTAAATCAAGATCCCTGTCCTGTTGCAGCATGATATGGCGCGGGTCTGATCCCTGCCACTGTGGCTGGAAAACCCCGGCAAGCAGGAGGGGGAAGGCCTGCAGGGCCTGGCGGGTGATATCATATGCCGTCATGGCCTGATGATAAACGAGCCGGGAGATATTTCTGCCGATCTCCAACGTCTTGCCTTTGGGCTGTTGCTGCAGGTTGTGGAGCCAGCCCCATGTTCTGCCGATCCCGTCCCATATCTGACCGCCCAGCGACAGCGTTGTCCGCCAGATGGCTTCCAGCAGGTCAGGCTGTTTGGCCATCATATGATACAGCAGGGCGGATTTTTCGGTTACCGCAAGGATTTTCCCTGTCCGGATGGCGGCGGCAATCATGCGGAAAAATGCCGGGAACTCGCTGGCAAAACGCTGGGCCAGCAACGGGCTTTCGTCTTTTTTACCGTGGTCCCGCCAGTAGGCGGCAAGGGCCGCAAACAGCCTGCAATCATTGCGCAACAGCAGGATCTGCGGGGTCGGCCGGAAGAATTCTTTTTCCTGGAAGCCCGCCGGCGTCACATCGTAACCGGCCATCCACAGCTCCACCCTGGCCATGCAGGCGGCAAAGGCAAAAAGAGGATGATCAAGATCACTGGGCAGGGGGGATTGCCAGGCTGCCAGCCTTTCGACCAGCAGGTCCTGGTCAAAGAGCAGGGCAATGGTTGCCGGGCTGACCTCAGGCCGGACAGCCTGCTGCCCAGGCAGCTGCAGGAAGGCGGCGACGCTTTGAAAATGCTGCAGGCCCAAGGCCAGGCTGGCCGTCTCGTTGAAAGCCGGAGTGTCGGTCAAGCCCAGCACATGCAGGCGCAGGGCAATGGCCCGTTCCAGGGCGGGACCCGGGCGATTGCCGGTGAACCAGCGGGCAATATCGCCCTGCCTTTCAAAGCTGACCAGCTCCTGCAGGGCATGCCATGTCTGCCGTCCCACCCAGCCGTCTGGGGTCAGTCCGGCGTCCTGTTGAAATTTTTTGATGGCATGCATCAGCAGGGGGTCAAGGAGGGGCAGAGCGGAATCATGGGGCAGATAGCCCAGCCCGGTCAGGCGGCTGCGGACCGTGCGGATTCTGGCGGCATCGTGAGACTCCTTGGGCTCCTCTTCCGGCAGGGGGTTGAAGATGCCGCGGGACCTGGCGAGATCAAAATCCTGCACCAGGGCGATCAGGTTGTTGAAGAAAGTCTCGTCCGGTCCATGCAGACCGGCAGGGGGCATGAGAAGCCTCTGCCGGAAATGGTCCAGTCCCTCGGCAAAATTAATGATCATTTCTTATGGGAAAAGGGGGCGGCCGCCTCCCTTATTGCGGTGCGGCGGCCGTCCTGTGCGGAATTGCTCATTAAACGCCGATGCCGACGACATTGGCAAAAAGCGACAGCAGGGCCGCCCTGGTCTCCAAGCCGGCCTGCACCGCGGCATCATGGGCCCGCTGTACATGGGACGGCAGGTCATTCTCCGAGGTCAGCAGAAAGGTGTCGCCATCGATATTTACCTTGGTCATGGCGGCAAGCCGCAGCGTGCCGGACACTTTCACCTTTTTCAGTATCGTCTCAAAACTTGCGAGATCGACCTCTTTGTCCTTGTCAAAAAGCACCTCAAGATTGCCCGTATAGGTCTGCACCTCAAGCGACGTCAGATCGCAGGTAGTTTCTCTCAGTGCCTCAAGCGCCGCGCGTAATCCTCGTCTTTCCTCTGGCATTGCATGTCTCCTTTTTTATCAATTTTTGCGATGTTGTGGTCTTCAGGCTGCGCAGATGCCGAATTTCGGCAGCAGATCATAAATCACATAAAAGCGATGGGCCTGGGCCGCGTCATGGAAGAATTTCCAGTTGCTCTTAAGAAAGGCCTGGTTCCATGTGTATCGCCGTTTTTCTTCATTGGTGCCCAGGGCCTGCTCTTTCCAGGAGCCAGGTCTCTTGGCGGAATAGGTGATCTTTTCCGGACCGAAACTGAACGGATCGTGTTCGATGGCGTCAAGCCAGGCCCCATGCCGCTTGTCCCCGTTTTCTTCCTTGAGGTTCGTGAAAAGATCCTGGATTTTGTTCATGTCCTGCTCTTCGATGCCGCTGACCTCGGCATGGGGATCCCTGGCGATATAGCGTTTCATGGCCCGGCACAGCTGGTCCGCCGCCTGGCAGAACTGGTCGGTATTGTTGCGTTCTATGGTTTCCTTGCGGCCGTTCTTATACTTCCAGGACAGAAAAGGCATATCAGGGAAGACCGTGGCCCGGCCATGGCCGAGAGGGGGGACGGCGTCATCCAGAATTCTGGACAGGAAGGAGGCAAGCCCTTCTGCAAAGACCCCTGAGCTGCTTGTCGCCTTGGCATCCTCCACCTCATTGATCTCATGTAGCACGCCGGCAAAACCCTGATGGGCCCAGGTGTCGGCATAGACATGCATGGCGACCCCCAGACGATGCAGACCATAGGGCCGATTCTGGTCGATAATGGCCTGCCGCACCATCTGCCGGGCGATGGGGCTGTCCGGCTTGCAGATAAGCTTGTTGATGAAGCTGCCGATGGGATTCTGGCCTTCTCCCAGGCCGCCGTTGCCGGGCAGGAAATGAAAGGGAATCCACACCAGGTGGTTGGCCAGTTCATCGGCATTGCGCGGATCCAGCATGTTATGGGCGGAACTGATGCGGCAATAGAGGGCCTCAATGTCGAAATGGACCGTGCCGCTGCAGGTGGCATCGTCCACATACTGGGCGGCATGGGCGACGATTGCTGCCTTGTCCTGGGGGAAACCGGCCAGACGGGCCGCAACATAGGTGGTGGCGTGATGGAAATCAATCTGCATCTTTTCTCTCCTTTCTCATTTTTTTCTGCTCTTCATTTTCTCTATTGAGAGCCTCTTGCAAAATGAACATCTCCTCCGGGCGGCTAAAAATAACCTGTGCGGCCATCCTGGTGAAATCGTCCTGGGCTAGCACTGCTATGCTTCCGGGCGATTTCACAACTCATCCTTGCACAGAATATTTTTCTCTCGATCTCGCTACGACGTTCATTTTGCAAGAGGCTCTTTAGTATGGCGTTACGGTTCAACCAGGTCGATACCGTGAAAAAAACGCTGCCAGGCAAGCAGCGTCTGGCGCTCCATGGGTTGTTGTGGCAGCGCGCTGTCCAGCGTGCCGCCGATTTTTTCCGCCTTGGCCAGCCCGAAGGGATGATAGGCAAGCAGCGAGCAGCGGCGCACCTTTAATTTTTTAAACAGTGCTGCCAGGCGGCTGATATTTTCAGTGTCTGCCGTGTAACCCGGGATCAGCGGGACCCGGGGGATCACGTCATCGGGTCTTGCGGCAAGCAGCCTTTGCAGGTTGGCCAGGATCACCCCGTTATCCACGCCGATGATTGACCGGTGGCGGGACGGATCGGCAATCTTGACATCAAAGAGGATGAGATCGAGAAACGGCAGGCAGGCGGCGCAAAACTCGTCCCAGGCAAAAAAACCGTTTGTTTCCATGACCGTATGGATCCCTTCCCGATGCAGTCTGGCCAGCAGCTCGCCGCAGAATGCGAGCTGGGCAGTGGGCTCCCCGCCGGACAGGGTGACTCCGCCGCCTGAGGCTGCATAAAACAGCCGGTCCCTGAGCAGGATGTCGGTGAGTTCGTTAACCTCATATCTGCGGCCCACCTGCTCAAGAGCTTTTGTGGGACAGCATCCGGCGCAAAGACCGCAGCCGGTGCAGCGGCTGCGGTCAAGCCGGGCGATATCGGCAACGGTCAGCGCCGCCTCAGGGCAGATGTCCCGGCAATCGCCGCAGCCGATGCAGCGCGCAGGAGAAAAGGCGATCTCCGGCCGGGCGGCAATAAACTCAGGGTTATGGCACCAGGGGCAGCGCAACGGGCAGCCCTTGAAAAATACGGTGGTGCGGATGCCGGGGCCGTCATGCAGGCTATAACGGCCGATATCACCGATGAGGCCCTCTTTCACTTGGGAGGCTGCGGCATCATCAGTTGCAGTTGTTTGGCCATAAAGCCGAATTTATACAGGTAATTCAGATTGCCCTCGGTTTCCACATCATGGCGCAGCATGGAACCGAGGATATCCTGCCGGGGCGAGATGATGAAATTGAGCAGCGTCTTGCCGTCGCGGAAGGTGATGGTGATATCCGGCCTGTTGATCTTTTTTTCCATCACGTCCATTCTGTTGTTATGAAAGACAGCGGCAATGGTCACCTCCCCGTTTTTGCTGCAGAACTGGTAGCGGCCCGTGAAGTTTTTGAGATTCCGGCGGTATTCGTGGTTCACCACAAACACAATCTGCATCAGGGTCAGCAGGGTCTGCAGGAATTCCTCCGCCACCTCGGAGGTGAGACTGCTGTTGAATTTCTCCCACAGTTTTTTCTGGGCCTGCTCGGTTATCAGGTCAAGCATGTTCATTTCCCCCCTTTCTCCGCAGGATACGGCACGGCACGGCCATTGGTCAGGTCATACATGGTGCGGGTGATCAATTCGTCCTTCATCAGTTCGTTGAGGTCCTTGAAATAGGCGGAGTAGCCGGACACCCGCACCATCAGTTCCGGGTATTTTCCCGGGTGCTTTCTGGCGTCCTGCAGCATCTGGTAGGTCATGATGTTGAACTGCACCTGCTGGCCGCCGGCCCGGAAATAGGCCTCGATGGTCTGGGCGAAACGTTCGGCCATTTTTTCTACATCAGCTTCCGGGCTGTATTTGATGTTAAGCGCCCAGCAGCCGGGCACGCATTCGCCGCCGAGATCGGCCACGGCATTGAGGCAGGCCGTCAGTTCCGGCGCCGCGCCCGAGACCGGGGTGATGCCGCTGGCAAAGAGCTCGCCTGACTTGCGGCCGTGGGGCAGCGCGCCGGTGATGCGCCCCAGCCCCGCATGGTTGGTCATGGTCCAGTAGGCCGGCCGGTAAGGGCCGCCGCGGTAATTGATGTGGGCCTGGTAGAGGTCAAAAAGGTGGCGGACGAGATTGCGGGCGTTCTTGCGGGCAATGGGATTTTCCGTACCGTATTTGGGCGCCCTGTTTTTCAGATAAAGCCGCATCTTCTCCCCAGCCGGCCCGGCAAAATCCGCTTTCACCATCTGCAGCAGTTCGGTAAAACTGAGTTTTTTATCGATGAAAACCGTCTGTTCGATGGCGTTCAGTGAATCGACCACATCGGCAAAGGCGATATGGGTGGCTCCGGAGGAATTGTAGAGCGAGCCGCCCTGGATCAGATCCCTGCCCTTATCCATGGGGCCCTCAAAAAAGGCGGACAGCAGGGGCGACGGCATCATCTGCTGATGCACCCTGCCCATCTCTTCATTGAGCTCGATGGCCTTTTCGATCAGCCAGTCGAGCTGGCTCTTGAACACCTCCCAGAATTGTTCGAAGCTGGGCAGCGTTGCCGGGTCCGGGGTGACCGGGCCGATCTGCTCCTCGCCGGTGATCGGCCTTTTGCCTTGAAAAAGGGCCATCTCCAGGGGCGCGGCGAGGTTGAGCATGATGGAGCTGGAGGCCGGGTAGTCGCGGCCGCTGCTGGCCAGTTCCACACAGCCGATGACCGCATAGTCCCGCGCATGTTCGATGCTTTCGCCCTGGCCCTGAAGTGCGGTGATGTTGGCGCGGTCGTTAAAAAAGGCCGGCACCGCCTTGGTGTTGAGAATGACTTCCGCCACCCGGCGGCAGTATTCTTTGCTGTTTTTTTCATAATCATAGCGGGCATTGACATTGGGATCGCGGATGCGCAGCAGCTCAGTGACCCGCAGCATGATGTAGGTCAGGTCATTGACCGCGTCCTCGCCGTCCGCCCGCACCCAGTCGTGCTCCTTGTAGTACCGCA
>ENA-ORXD01001814-ORXD01001814.1-sediment-metagenome-genome-assembly--contig:-NODE-1814-length-15950-cov-3.350847_pt1 | contig 15950 bp, 18 predicted proteins | sample MGYA00237862_ERZ511471 | MGnify/ENA metagenome assembly ERZ511471
ATGCTGTTACAGGTCTTTTCCCCGTGAATACCCGCTCTTGTTCGAACCCCGCGGGGCCTGGAAGAGGCAGGGATCCTGCCCGGTATCAAGCGTTGCATAGTTCTGTTCGTGCACGGTCAATTTCATCTGGTTCAATCCCCCTTGGCCCTTGATGGTTTCCATGAGGCTATGGACAGGAGTTCAGGAGGGCACTGTCCCGAACCCCGTGGCAGGGAATCACTGGTGTAGTTCCGCCAGCAGGAGTATGGTACTGGAATCATAATAAATATTGTTATTATTGTAATACAAAATATGAATATTTTTATTATATATATTATTTTGATGCCAGCGCCCGGGCACCGGAAGACCGGACTGCCCCGGTTGCGTCTCCTCCTCTCTTCCCGGGTGCACTACCCCACCGGTGATAAAGGGCAGGACCCCGGGTGTTCCCGGGTCTGCCGCGGCACCCGCTCACGGCAGGAGACCGGCACGTGATCCGGACCAGGACCAGCGGAAGTCCCCGGGTCCTCCCTTCAGAGCATCACCTTCAGGAAGCGTAAACCGCTCTCCGCGTCAGAGCGTGACCTTCCTGAAGCGGTACACACACACCCCTAGCACCACCGCGGCAAGGACCACCAGTGCTCCCCGGCGCGACCAGAGGATGACTCCCTCCTGCAGGGCCCGGATGCTGTCGATGGCGAAGCTGACCGGGTTCAGATACGCCAGTCCGCGGAGCCAGGCAGGCATCACGTCGTAGGGCATCAGCGCGCTGCTCGTAAAGAAGAGCGGCATGCTCACCATGGCCGTGAAGGCAGCGTTCGCAGATCGATGTCGTCACCTCGGACGAGATCGCGGGATGGCGCGAGGCCATGGAGCAGGCAGGGGTGCACACGAGGCACCGAAAACAGTAAAGTTCACAATCCTGAAAACAGGGGAGGGGAATTATCTATTCCTGCCCCTTCCGAAGAGGAGGCAGCCGCCGAATATCCCCACGACACCAAGCAGAACGGGAAGCGGAGTACTGGTGGGCGTGGGAGAGTCTGTCGGCTCTCCCTGTACGGGCATCACCAGCGCCTTGTTGTAACGCAGGACATCCGGAAGCGTATCCACCCCCGGGACAGACTTCGGGAAGTTGGTGAAGATGACCCGCTCTGCCGGGATCCCTGCCCTGGTGTTCAGGTGCTCCTCGATCCCTTTTGCAAGCTCGCCGGACTGCATGTTCTCGATCACGTACCGGACATCGCGGTACTTCGCCGTATCGTTCCTTATGTCATCCACAATCTTCACCGGGGTGTATTTCCCTCCCTCGTAGAACTCCGGGCCAAAGATGGTGACGACAGAAAGCCCGAGCCAGTTCTCCGCGGCATCCCGCTGCCAGACCATGACCACCACATCCTGCCCGGTCACCAGGGTACGCTCCTCCGGTGTCAGGTCGGCGGCATCGATCGCTGCAAGGTACTCGCTCAGCCGTGCCTCATAGTACTGCTGGTTCGCAGGATCTGCGGTGACGAGCCAGCCGGCAACTTCGGTGGACAGGGCTTTTGCACCCTGCGGGGTGTTCCAGGTCATGGCAGGATTCTTCAGGGTCACCCAGGCGACCGTGCCGTAGTTGTTGGCATCCATGAACTTGGAGACGAACGGCATCACGTACTCCTTGTCGACCGAACCGTTGTGGGCTACGAAGAGATCAGCGTCCCTGATGAAGTCCCGCTGCATCTGGATCCGGTTGGGGATGATGTCAGCCTGCAGGTGGGGGCAGATCGTGGGATCGGCGATGTAGATGGCCTGAACCTTCTCACCACCGATGTACTGGACCGGATCCCAGAGGACCGTCGTGGTGGACACGACCGTGAGTGCGTGCACTCCGGGTATCACGAGACAGAGCAGGATGAGAGAGATGATTACACTAATTCTTACCATATAGGAATATTTTATGATAAAATGTTTAAGATTTTCGACTTGTTACCCGCCTCTTGGGTGACAGGAAAACAGCCGCGATGAAAACAACCGAGAAGAGGACCGCGGTTAGGGGAGCGACCGGGAGCGAGTACTCGAGCCCGGCGAGGGCCCCGGAGATGCTGATGATCGCCGCCACCACCGGAGCCATAATAAACATCGAAGAGAGCCGGTAGCAGAACTGGAGGGCGATGGCAGCCGGGGTGACGAGCCACACGTAGATCAGGAGTCCCCCGATGATGGGGAGGCAGAGGGCGACCGTGAGGGCGATGACAAAAAGCATGGCATAGTAGACCGGTTTCACCCGGATCCCCACCGATTCAGCGATCCTCCTGTTGAAGATGATACCGGTGATCTCCTTGTAGAGGACAACCACGAAGACAACTGCCACCACGCTGATGAGGGCGAGGAGGGTGATCTCCTCGCGGTACAGCGAGATGACATCCCCGAAGAGGAGCCCCATCGCCGAGAACCCGCGCCCCAGGGTCTGCATGTAGGCGATGAAGAAGATGGCAACGGCCATGCTGACCCCGAAGAGCAGCCCGAGCGCCGTATCGGGTGAGACCCGTGCCTTTTCGGACAGGGGCCCGATCAGGAAGGCCACGAGAACCCCGGCAATGATCGCGGTGACGGTAGCATTCACGGAGAGGAACATCCCCACCGCCGCCCCGGCGAAGGCGGCATGGGCCATGGTGAAACCGATCGATGAGATCTGCACCTGGGTGATGATAACGCCGAGCACGGCACAGGCGACTGATGCAAAGAGCATGGCCTCGACCGCATTGCAGACGATTGTATTCCCGATGAGGAATTCAAGCATCCCGCGGTACACTCCCTGCATTCCTGATGACCCTCCCGACCTCTGCCGGATAGCATTCCCGGTCCAGGGAGATCCTGCCGTCATGCATCACGACCACCCGGACCGGGTGGTCGGGGAGGTCATCGAAGGCATGCGATACGATGACCACCGTGACCCCGGATGCGACCAGGCTTGAGAGGAGGGCATTGATGGACTCGCGGGCGAACATGTCCAGGTTCGAGAAGGGTTCATCGAGGAGGAGGATATCCGGGTCCCGGGCAAGGTTCTGGGCGAGGAGCACCTTCTGCTGCTGCCCCCCGGAGAGTTGCCCGATGGGGCGGGTGGCAAGGTCCTCGATCCCAAGCAGGCTGAGAGCTCTCCTGACCGCGTCATGGTCTTCTATCCCGGGTTTCCTGAAGAGGCCGATCATCCCAAAGCGCCCCATCAGGACGACCTCTCCAACGGTAAACGGGGTGAGCGGGTTGAATGAGAAGTTCTGGAGGAGGTAGCCGACACGGCACCTGACGTGGATCCCGTCGCCCCGGACATCCTGCCCGCAGACAACCGCATTCCCCTGGGTGATGGGCAGCATCCCGTTGATGGTCTCAAGGAGCGTGGTCTTCCCGGCGCCGTTCGGGCCGCCGACGACCACAAACTCGCCTTTCCCGATGGTGAGCGAGATACCGGTCAGGGTGGGACGATCAGCGCCCTCATAGGCGGTGGTGACATTCTCAAGCCGGATGACCGGAACTGTCGACGTCATGGATCTTCACGCTGTGGAAACCGTGAACAGCTCGTCGTCCCGCTGGGAGTACATCGCTTCAGCGACTGCCTCAATGGCAGATTCATAGTCACCATCCCGTTCCGGGAGGGGAAGAGGGCGCGGGGTGATGATGACCTGCTTCCCATCGGCAGCAAAGAGACAGCTGATCTCCGGTGACGGGATAATCTCGATATTCCGTTTTCCAAGCGTACACCCGCTCCCGAGCTGCACACCATCTGCCAGGCATGACTGTGGCGGTGCTCCGGAGCAGCGGACCTCTGCCTTCATCCGGAACGGGTCATCGCAGAAGTTCCCGCGCACGTACTTCCCAATCCGGTACCCGAGAACGATGTAGGGGCCCAGGTGCCCGTGGAATGCAGCAAGGTCGGTAAGGGAGAAGGTGTTCGTGAGATTATAGTATTTACAATGTGAATGCGTGTGAGTATCCATACATGAGAGTATGGAGAATGACAATTAATAGTTAATCAATCTGATTTCGTATTCACTATATACTCTGTCGTACAATGAATCAAGGACGGGGTTCGGAAAAGGACGAGGAGACCCTGCAACGGAAAGGAGATTATCCATGACAGGACAGGGACGTATCCACGGGGTTACCGTGCCGGAAGCGTATGACCACCTCATCGGGCGCATCGTGCCAAGCCAGCCCTTGCTCCTCCGGACCGCACTCGACTACCTGCCGCCATCCCCGGAACATATTCTCGAACTGGGTTGTGGTACCGGGATCCTGACCGGGTTGATCCGTGGCGTGTGCCCAAGCAGCGCAATTACCGCACTCGATCTCGACCCGGGGATGCTCGCGATCGCAGGGGCAAAACCGGAGCTGGCAGGCGTCAGGTTCATTGCCGGGGACCTTCGTGACCCGTGGCCGGGGGACTCCTCCGATGTGATCATCACCGCGCTCTGCCTCCACCATGTTTCCCGGGAGGAGAGAACTGACGTTGTCGCGAGGGCTGCACGGCAGCTTGGGCCGGGCGGGAGGTTTATCTGCGGAGATATTTTCCGGGCTGAACAGGCGTGGGAGGAGGAACTCTTCACGGAATCATGGCGACGTGCCATGGCACGGGAAGGGGCACCCGGGGACGTAATCGAGGGCATGGTTCGGCAGCGGGCAGACCGCATGCCGCACCTGAGCACGGTTTCCTGGTTCCGGGACCGGCTCAGGGAAGCAGGGTTTTCCCGGGTTGTGGTCCCCTTCACCGCCGGGTTTGTCGCACTCGTTGTAGGTATCAGGTGAGGGTCTCGCGGGCAGGGTGCGGCGCGGTGAGCAAGACCCTGCCTTCTGAAGGTATCCTGCGGTAACCCCCGGATATACTCACCCTGATTGCGGCCGTTCTTCCCGGTTCATTTCGGGACTTCACGAGAGATCGTGGTACTACCTGGCGCCCGGACGATACCCCGGAACCTGCAGAGGGAACCGGGAACCGCGAACGGGTCCCGGACCCCTCACTCCCCGAGCGCCTCGCGGCTCCGCTTCTGGTACAGGACGACCGGGTCGATCTCCTCGTACGTGGCCGGCCCGGTCCGCATGACAATCGTCCCGACGCCAGCGTTCACGATCATCTTGGAGCAGAGGAAGCAGGGCCAGATCTGCGTCAGTTCCCCGGTGTCCACCTCGTACCCGGCAAGGTACAGGGTGCAGCCCCGCGCCAGCTTGCCGGCCTGGAGGAGCGCGTTCATCTCGGCATGCACGCTCCGGCACTTCTCGTAGTTGGACCCTGACGGGATGTCATGATCCTTCCGCCAGCACCTGTTGAGCTCGGTGCAGTCCACCTGCTTCCGGGGGGCACCCGTGTACCCGGTGGACACGATGGTGTTGTACTCGTCCACGATGATCGCCCCGAAGTTCCTCCGGAGACAGGTGCCCTGGTGAGCACACCGGTGAGCGAGGTCGAGGAAGTACTGGTGCCGGTTCGTTCTCATGGGAGCTAGGTTGGCCTGGTACGCGAAAAACCCTGCAGTGCCGGAGGGGGCGTCAGGGAACACCATTCATTCCGGTGCGGGGATCATTCCGGGAGAGTTCACCGAACGGATAGGAAAGCCCCGTTTTATTACACCCCGGAAAGATACGTGTACCCGCAGCAGTACCTCCCCACAGGGGGGGAAATCGAGCGGATAGTGCACCATGGAAAGCCAGGTCTGGACCAGGGTACCGGGGCTGCCGGAGACAGAGATTTACCCGTACCTCCGGAAACCCGATATCATCTCCTCCAACTCGTACATCATTGCCGATGAGAGCCGGATCGTGGTGATAGACCCGGGCGGCCTCCCGGACCAGGCGGCGACCCTTGTTGCCGAAATAAACCGTGTCCAGGAAGAGGGTGAGCGCCCGGTCTCCGTGTACCTCACGCACAGCCACCTCGACCACTGCCTCCAGCTGATGCAGGTCCTGGACGTGCGGAGTTCCCGGCCCGTCTCCATCGTCGCCCATACCTGTGCGGCCGATGCGCTGGAAGGCCAGGACTCACGGGCAACGGTCGCTGACCTGCTGGGACTCGATATGGCGAAGGTCTCTGTTGGGACACGCCTCTTCTCCCCCGGCGAGGAACCGGAAGGAATGGTCGTATGCACCGGCCATGACGAGGGACTCGTCTGTACGGTCCTGCCCCCGGGAAACGGCCGGACTCCGGAGGGTTGGTCCGCCACCCCGGTCACCTGCTATGCTACGCCGGGGCACACCCCGGACAGCATCAGTATCCGGATCGGCCCCCTGCTCTTCCTCGGGGACATCCCGTTTGCCGCGAGCCCGGGGGTTGCAGGCCTCCACGGCTGGGACCAGGAGGCGCTGGTCGCCTCTATCCGGAGGATCCGGGGGCTGCTTGCGGACGGGGGTATCCATACCTGCCTCCCGGGCCACGGACGGGTCCTCTCCGCCGGAGAGGCCGGAGACCTCCTCGGGTCGGTACAGGCCGACGCAGAAAAACTCGCCGGCATCTCGGAAATCAGCCCGGAACGGGCGCGGGCGATGGCGACCTATGCCGCCGATATCATGGCAGAGATGGACCGGCTCTTCACGATTGTCGCCGGGCGGCTCCTCTTTGTCACCCACATCCTCGATGAGCTGGAGGAGGCGGGGGAGGCAGAACGCCTCAGAGGACTGATCGACCCCGATCTCATCGAACAGATCCTGGCCGGGTTCGGCCAGTTCTCCTCCGGGTTCAGGAACAGGAAGGGGAGCGACATCCATATCGCCCTCAAAGCGGGGCAGATAACGGCAAAACTTGCCCGCTCCCTTGATACCGGCTGCCTTGCCCGGTTCATCGACCCCTCGTTCACCCGGCGTATTGAAAACCTGCTCCGCGATTACTCGGTCACGTTCAGGGGCTATGACCCGGCCCCGTCGCTCTCCCTGACCGACTGCAGCGGGCTCGTGCGTGATCTCGCGCGATCGATTGCGGAAAAGCCCTTTGACGAGTCCGCAATCCTCGATGCCGGGGACGATGCGGCGTACCTCGAGGCGCTGGTCGCCCGGATAGCATACGTGAACCCCCTCGAGTCCCTTGCCATCTCCACCCGCTGCGAGGATATGGGTATCTGCCGCATAGACCCGGACCGGACCCGCGACCTCCTCCGCCACATCCTCGAGATGTACGCGGTTGCCGGCGTACCAGAGGTAACCTTTGTCACAAGCAGGGTGGATAGAGAGGTCATCCTCACGGTTCACGCTCCGCAGAACCGAAAACTCCCGCTCGATTCCCGGGGCTGGCGGTTCCTCACCCGTTCCGCCGCACTCTGCGGGGGTCACCTCCATCGCAGGGAGGACGGTGCTGTCCGCATCACGTTTGACGCCGGAGATGGAGTTATATGATCTCACTGCGGTACCGTACACCATGGAAGTGACCTGCACCCCCCGCGGCGACCGGACCATCATAACGGTGACCGGCCGGCTGGATGCGGCAACTGCACCCGGTCTCGATGACACGCTCAATGGGATCATCGCGCAGGGAACCACCGCTCTGGTCTTTGACTTTTCAGGCCTTTCCTATATCAGCAGCGCGGGCCTGCGTGTCCTCCTCTCCGCCCGGAAGAAGGTCCAGCCCCGGAACGGGACGGTCATGCTCTGCGGACTGCAGCCGTTCGTGCGCGAGGTCTTCGAGATGACCGGGTTCACCCGCATCTTCCCGGTTGTTTCCGACGTGGATACGTCAGGGTGAAAGCTGTCCTCCCCTGAAGGCATATTTTTACCTCTGCCATGCATACGGGAACAGTAATGGAAAAAAGCCTCGTGATCACCCAGGACCTCCACGGAGAGATCCCGGTCCTCTCGATCGCCGGCCGGCTGGATGCGGCGAATGCACCGGAAGCAGAGCAGGCACTGGCATCGCTCATGGAGGGGGGACGGCACCGGATCGTGGTCGATGCAGCGTCGCTTGCCTACATCAGCAGTGCGGGGCTCCGGGTGCTGATCGCCGCAAAGAAGCGGTTGTCACCCCGGGGCGGGGATATCCGGCTCGCTGCACTCCAGCCCCCGGTGAAGAGCGTCTTTGCCATCGCCGGCTTTGACCGGATCTTTGCGATCTACGATGATGCGGCTGCAGCGGTGCAGAGTTTCTCCTGATCCCCATGGCATGCTCCTGCCGGATGCCGGATATCCCCGGGGTGCCGGGATGACCCTGCGGCAGACGGTCACGGTACCTGCGACACCCGGCGGTGTCAGCAGGGCGCTGGATCTCCTGGATGCGGCACTCACCGCGGGCTCGATCCCTGAACTGAGCCATGCACCGGTCCACCTCGCGGTGGATGAGGCCCTCCAGAATATCATCTCGTACAGCGGCGCGGAGAACATCACCCTCGAAATCGAAGGCACCGGTACTTCTGTTGCGGTCACGATCGCAGATGACGGGATGCCGTTTGACCCCCTCCTCGCCCCGGCACCTGATGTTTCCGCAGGGCTCGATGAGCGGGAGCCCGGCGGCCTCGGTATTTACCTCATCCGCAGGAGCATGGACGATGTTACCTACGAATACCGGGACAAGAGGAACGTGATCAGAATGGTGAAGCGGTCACGCGGGAATAGGGGATACCCGGTGCCCGGGGAAAGGAGCGTATGAAGAGGACCTGTGATATCTGCGGGGAGGCGGCGATCGGTATGCAGATCCTTGCCTGCTGCGCTTCCACGGTCTGCGCCGCACATGCAGAGCCCATGCTCAGGGAGCTCCAACCCGGCGAGAAGAAGGAGTGGGGGGTCTGCTACTACTGGCGGTTCCCGGAAGAACCGGAGTAACGCACCTCGCCGGGCGCTTCCCATGACCGGTCCGTGGCGTGTATCCATGCCCCTCCCCGCTGCACCCGTTCCCGGCCTGGATGAGCGGTCCTGTCACCCCGGAGATGAAGGGACGGACCTGTCGCCTCTCACCGTCTTCCGGCCGCCCGGACGAATGTCCCGTCCCGGTATTCCCGAAACGCCTGCCTGAGCTCCGCATCGGTGTTCATGACAATGGGGCCCCGCCAGGCGATCGGTTCCCGGATCGGTTTGCCGGAAAGGAGGAGGAACCGGAAGGGCATCGTTCCAATCGCCGTGGCGAGGACCCTCTCCCCGTCAGAGAACAGCACGAGGTCATGGTCCCCTGCTTCTCTCCCGGACCCGTCAAAGACGCCGCTGCCCCCGATGACGTAGGCAAGGACCGTGTACCCTTCCTTCACCTCCACCCCGAACCGGGCGCCCGGCGGAACGGTCACGTCAAAAAAGTCAGGATCCACGACAATGTCCCGCACCGGGCCGGTGACCGTCCCGAACCTGCCGCATATCACCTTCACCGTGACACCGTTGCCGGCTCTCACGACCGGGATCCCGTTCGCAGGGATCTCCTGATAGCGGGGATCCATCATCTTGTACTGGCGGGGGAGGTTCACCCAGAGCTGGAACCCGGCCATCGCACCGTCCACCGGCTTTGGCATCTCCTGGTGGATGATCCCGGACCCGGCCGTCATCCACTGGATGCTCCCGGCATCAACACTCCCGGCGTTTCCCATGCTGTCCCCATGTTCCACCCGGCCCGCGAGCATGTAGGTCACGGTCTCGATCCCCCGGTGCGGGTGCCAGGGGAACCCGGCCAGGTAGTCCTCCGGCCGCTCCGCCCGGAAGTCATCGAGCATCAGGAACGGGTCAAAGAGCGGGACCTCGGAAGAACCGAACGCCCGCCGAAGCCGTACACCTGCACCCTCGATGGTCTCCCGCGATGTGAACCTTGTTGCGATCCCCCTGTTCACTGGCATGATGGTGGATAGGTGTGCGAGGTATTGAACGTGCGTGCGATGAAGGGGAGTGGATCACGATCACCAAAGTATCCTCTCCCCAAGCACCCGCACTCACCATCACGGGAGTCGGCGATACAGATCCCCATGGACCCCGTCCTGCAGCAAGGATAGCCAGACCTGATACGAATCTTTAACCTTCATGCAGACAGATTTAAAAAGAATTTTAAGTGACCTGCGTATGGACCTCCGTAGAAAGACGCTCCTCGTCCTTACCCTGCTCTTCCTGTCCATGCTCGGGGTATTCCTCGGCCTCTCCTATATAACCCTGAAGACCAGCTACGAGACTGCTGAAGAGGCGGCAGTCAGGGACGACCTGATCAGGGTGCACATTGTGCTCGAAAACGAGGTGGATGCCATTGGCAGGATCGCCCGGGACTGGGCTCCCTGGAATGATACCTACACCTTTGTCCGGGACTACAACGAGGAGTATGTCAGAAACAACCTCGATGCAGTCACGGTCCAGAACCTCGGTCTCAGCTTCATGATCTTTACTGACCAGGGCGGGGATATCATCTATACCCGGGCGATCGATCCCGCCACGGGGAGTGATGCTGAGATCTCCCCTGCACTGGCCGGGGCCATAGCCACGACTGATGGCCTCACCGGTTTTGAGACCCTGGACGAATGGGAGAAGGGCATCCTGGCTGTCGATGGAACAATCGTCCTGGTCGCATCCCACCCGATCACAACCAGTGCCTGGGACGCCCCGCCTGCAGGGGCATTGATCTGCGGTAAATTTCTTGGCGAGCAGGAACTCGAATACCTCTCGGAATTGAGCGGATCGCACTTCACCGTGGTGCCTGCAGGATCGGCACCCCTGCAAGGAAAGGAGATAACCCTCTACACGGAAGCGGAAACGGCCGGGAGGTACTGGATATCACCTGAAAACGAATCGATCGTCACGGGCACGATGTACATCGATGATATCACCGGGGACGCACAACTTGCGATCCGGGTATCCCAGTCCCGTGATATTTACCACCAGGGACTCGCGGTCTTTGCGAGTTTCGCCCTCTTCCTGTTCCTTATCGGCATCATCTTCATCATCGCCATACTCCTGATCACCGACCGGCTGATCCTCTCCCGCATCACCCTCCTGACCGGGTGGCTTCAGCAGCGTGATGCCGGCAACCCCTGCAACCCTGACCGGGTGGTGATGCCCGGGAATGACGAGATCAGCGTGCTCGCCGGGACCATCAATGACCTGCTGGCAGGCGTCTGTGAATCGACCCGGCAGATCCAAGTGAGCGAGGAGAAGTTCCGCCTCTTCGTCGAGAACTTCCCGGGTCTTGCCTACGTGAAGGATACAGCAGGGCGGTTCGTGCTGGTGAGCCGGCAGTATACGGAACTGGCGGGCCTGCCGGAGCAATCGCTCCTGGGAAAGACCAGCAGCGAGATATGGCCCGGCAGTGCATGGGCAGCAGGCGCGGATGAGGCTGACCGTGAGGCACAGAGCCTGGATGCCGGGCGGTACGTGTACCGCGAGTACCCCCTGTCCGTCAGGGGTGTACCGACCATGTTCGGCGCATTCAGGTTCCCCATCCACCGGGAAGGAGGAGCGGACCTCGTCGGGGCCGTCGTCTTCGACGTCACGGAGCGGCTGCGCGAGCAGAACGCACTGGGGAAGGCGCGGGAGCGCCTGAGTGTCCTTGAGACGATGACGATGCGTGATATCCGCAGCCACCTCTTCACCCTCACCGCGTACCTGGAACTCGCACGGGCACAGAACAGGGATGAATCGATCCTCCATTTCCTCGATGCCGCTGCCGATGCGGCACGCCATATCGACCAGTACCTTGCATTCTCCCGCCACTACCAGGACCTCGGGACGCGGCCTCCCCGGTGGCAGAGCATGGAGGAGGTCCTCCTCTTTGCCCTCTCCCACATCGATATGAAAGGGATCACGCGGGAGAGTACCTGTGATCAGGTCTCGCTCTACGCAGATCCCCTCCTGGAGCGGGCGATCACCATCCTGGTGCAGCGGATAGTGACGCATACCGGCTCTCCTGCCCTGCTCACCCTCTCCACACAGGAATCGCCGGACGGGCTCACCCTCACCATGACCGGGATCCGGCAGGCAGGTGACGGTTCCCTGCAGGACGAATCTGCCGGTGAGAATGCATACACGCTGGAAGAGTATTCCCTCATCCTTGCCCGGGAGATCCTCGCCATCACCGGCATGACGCTTGCAGAGGATGAGAGAGGGGATGCCGGGATCACCGTGACCATCACGGCACCTCCGGGTGCATACCGGTTCCCCCCCTGGTGATCCGCCGGATCGCAACGTGCGGCCACCGATCCTACCGTACCAGGTACCCCGCGGAGGGAACGGTATCATCCGGGTAGTGCCCGGACAGTTCCGGGCGGCAGCCCTCCCGGAAGACTGGTCACCGTTCGAGGGCGCGGGCTTTCAGCTCCTCAAACCGCTTCCTCCCGGGGATTGTCAGTCCCACATCATCTATGCGCATGGCATCCCGGATGTTCCGGTTAATCCTGACCGCTTTCTCCCGCTCAAGCAGCGCAAGGGATTCCATGATGTCATCGCGTGCATAGTGCGTCCTCTGCACCATCATCTCGATTGTCGCTGCCTGGTGAAATTCCGCGCCAAGGAGCCATATGATCCACTCATCGAGGGTGTGGATATGATCAGGCATGATGAACATGGGAGTGGCCTCTGGTGAATGGTGAGCTCCGGTGGCACTTCTTCTTTCCGAACACCAGGGCACCGGTATCGCGGCCCGGGATGGTGCTGCGGCACACGGTAATCTCCTCACATCCAGCGGAAGTGGAAACCTATCCGTGCCTGATGCCCCGAATCATCAACCGGAGGGATCATCGCAGATCCTTCCCTTCCTCTGCGGAGGGAGGTCCCTGACCCTGCCGCACATCCGGAGGTATGCACCGGACAGAAGCGTGGCAGGGAAGCTCAGTCGCTCCCGGTATCGTTCCGGTACATCCCCAGCGGCACCCTGATCTCGAACCGGACGCCTTCACCCGCAACCCCGGTCTCGCGGATCGTCATCCCGGTTATCGCCAGGATCTCGCGGACGATGAAAAGGCCGAGCCCGGTATTCTTCCCAAATCCCCGTTCAAAAATCCGTTCTTTCTGGTCTGGCGGTATCCCGGGGCCATCGTCCTCGTACACGAGGAGCAGGGCATCGCCTGCCTCCCCTGCGGTCACCCGGATCATGCTCGCCTCCGGGGCATGGCGGAGGGTATCCTCGATGAGGTTGTACCAGACACGGGAGAAGAGGGGGTCCGCACAGACCGAGATTCCATCGATTCCGGCCTCCAGGCGGACCCTGCCGAGCTCGAGCTGCCCCTTCACCTGGTCCAGGATATCCGCGACACCGAGCCATGCGGGCGCCTGTATCCCGAGGTCCTGGTAGTCCCGGGTGAACTGGAGCTGTTCATCGATCGCCCGTGCTGCGTGGTCGATGGCATCAGCATACGGCCGGATATCCGGGTTTTCCGCCTCTTCCTGGATGAGCCGGGTGTACCCGCGGAGGGCCATGAGCTTGTTCATGATATCGTGCCGGGTGATGCTGGAGAGCATGTTCAGTTTCTCGTGGGCCCGCCGGAGGGCGCGGTCCATCTCCTTCTTCTCAGTGACATCCCGTCCGACCGACTGGTACTCCCGCACGGCGCCCTGCTCGTCCGGTATCGCGCGATCGCTCCAGTGCTGCCACCGGATGCTCCCATCGGGCATGATGATGCGGTGCTCGATGGAGGCGACCGGGTTTTCAGGGGTCAGGGCGGCGAAGTGATCCCGGAGCCGCTCCCGGTCTTCAGGATGGATCGCGGGGATGAACCGGTGGCCGGTGATCTCGTCCCGGGTCTTCCCGAAATACCGGCAGTATGCCTCGTTCACAAAGACGTGGGTCCCATCGGGCCGGAACCGGCAGACAAACTCGGTCTGGTCCTCCACGATGTTCCTGAACAGCTCCTCGTTCTCCCTGATGAGGGATTCCTGCCGGCTCTTCCCGGTAATGTCGCGCACCGTGCCATAGTAGATCGTCCGTCCCCCCGGATCCATGACGGATACGGTCGAGACGAGGCTGCTGATCGGTGTCCCGTCTTTCTTCTGCAGACGGACCGGGTACTCCCGCGAGTACCCGTGCTCCCTGATGTAGTCCAGGTGCACCTGCCGGTCCTCCGGCACCAGGTACAGGTCTCCTACATGCACCGCGGCAAGTTCGTCCCGGGAATCGTACCCGAAGAGCCGGACGGCTGCATCGTTGAAATCGATCCACCTGCCGTCATCAGTGGTGATGAAGACGCAGTCCTGGGATGTTGTGAAGAACGCATGGTACCGCTGTTCGCTCTCCCTGAGCCGCACGAGAGCGATCCGGTGCCGGACCGCCTGCTCGATCTTGTGCATCAGTTCGGTGAACTGGGGCTTTGGCGCTCCCCCTTTCTGGATGAAGTAATCAGCACCCTTCTCAAACGCACCTATGACTACCTCTTCGCGCCCTCTCCCGGTAAAGAAGAGGAACGGCAGGTCGGGATACCGGCTCCGCAGGACGGTGAGGAAGGTGATCCCGTCCATCCCCGGGAGCTGGTAGTCGGAGACGACCGCATCGTAGGGGCCGACCTCCAGTTTCCCGAGTGCGATCTGGGCGGTGGTTGCGGTATCGACCCGGAATTTCCCTGTCGTCTCGAGGTAGCGTTTCGACAGCTCGAGAAGCATCGGCTCATCATCGACAAACAGGACATGTATCATCCGGGACTACCTCGGGGAAGAATCTCTGCGCGGTACCACTATATCCGGAGGGAGAACGATAAATCCTCTCACTTGGATCCGGCTGCCCCGAAGCACAGCACGCTCCGCCACACCCTCCCCACTGCAGGTGCCACGCCGACAGTATCCCGGTGGTGCAGGGACAGAATGAGGGGAGTCCCCTACCCGGGAAAGTATTAAGCCCGCTCTCCTTGATCCTTCACAAGGAGCGGCTGCATGAAGAAGACGACCCGGTTACGGGCACTGATCGCCGACGAGGAGATCCTGGTTATCCCGGTGGTCCACGACCCCCTCTGTGCAAAGATCGCCGAATACACCGGTTTCTCCGCGGTGTTCTCGGCCGGCTACGCAAACTCGGCCGCATACCTGGGAAAGCCGGACGTGGGCCTGCTCACGCTCACCGAGATGGCAGATTGCGCATCCCGGATCGTGGATGCCACCAGCCTCCCGGTCTTTGCCGACGCTGATACCGGGTACGGGAACGTGACGAACGTTGAGCGGACCGTCCGCCTCCACGAGAAAGCCGGGGTCGCCGGCCTCTTCATCGAGGACCAGGTCGCCCCCAAGCGGTGCGGTCACCTGGCAGGGAAAGCGGTGATCCCTGCAGGCGGGATGGTTGCAAAGATCCGGGCTGCAGTCGAAGCCAGGCAGGACCCCGACCTGGTCATCATGGCGCGGACCGATGCGATCGCGGTGACCGGGATTGATGATGCGATACTCCGGGCGAATGCATACTACGAGGCGGGTGCAGACCTCACCTTCGTCGAGGCACCGGAAACGGTTGCTCAGATGCGCCGCATCTGCCGGGAGGTTGCCGGCCCCGCGTTCGCGAATGTCTTCCCGGGGGGGAAGACCCCGGTGCTCTCCGCTGCCGAACTGCAGGAGATCGGGTACGCGGTGGTAGCCGACCCGGTCTCCTGCACGTATGCCATCACGAAGGCGGTGATGGAGGTATTCTCCGAGATGAGGAGGGCAGGGTCGACGGCTGCCTGCAGGGACCGGCTGATCGGGTTCGACGAGTTCAACCGCCTCGTCGGTCTCGACCGGATACGGATGCGGGAGGATGAGCTTGGCGGGTGATCAAACGGCTTCACCTCCAGCGACCTGGTTCCTCCTGCATCCGGGGCTCTGATTACCAGAATGATTTTCCGGTCTCATACCTGAGTATGGAGGTACTTGGTTCAGGCATCGCCCGTACGGGTGTGCCGATGAACTGGAAGGAGAGTAGTCATGAGAAGCTATCACCTGTTCCTTGTCCTCTGCCTCGTTGCACTGCCTGCCATCCCGGCAGTGTCGGCAGCCGGTCACGAGACATCCCAGCTCGTGACCACGTGGGGAGCCCCGGGCGATGGGGAAGGGGAATTTAACGGCCCGTATGGGATCGCGGCTGATGACTCCGGAAACGTATACGTAGTCGATGAGAGCAACTTCCG
>ENA-ORXD01001818-ORXD01001818.1-sediment-metagenome-genome-assembly--contig:-NODE-1818-length-15931-cov-3.940331_pt1 | contig 15931 bp, 14 predicted proteins | sample MGYA00237862_ERZ511471 | MGnify/ENA metagenome assembly ERZ511471
TCTCCGGTAGAGCATCTCAGACCAGACCCGCGCGATTCGAGCATATCACCGCGTCGAGGGGCTCTGCGCAACGCTATTTGGCGGATTCCGGCAAGAGTTACGCAGGAATATGGCAGAGGCCCCTTTATCTATTGCATTTTCGGACCTGTCTGGGCATAATTGTCCCGGGTAGGGTCACGCCCGATGAGACGCGGAGTCTCACAGGCCAGGGAACGCACCGATACCAAACGAAGGAGGTCACGCATGAAAAGAGAGACACTTTCATCCCGGTCGGCGTACCCCAGGACGACCGCACTGGCGGTCCTGGCGATCGTGGTCCTGTTGGGCAGCGAGGGCGCCGCCCGGGCCGCGGTCGTCGGGCCCTATCGTGTGGATTCATTCACGATGCACCTGTGGCATTTCGACGACCCCGCCGGCAGTGGTGAAGCCGCCGATGCCGCGGAATTCGGGGCAATCCCCTTGATCCTGCAGGGACCTGCCACGCTGGGCGATCCGTCGGCGGCCGGCTTCGGGGGCGCCCTGGCCACCACCAACGGCGCCTATGCAGATGGCGGCACGCAGCTCATCTCGTCCTTCACGTGGTCCGACGGAGCCTTCACATTCGAGGCGATCATCCGCCCGGATGTCGATCCTCTGGCGCCCCCGAACCAGATGAACATCATATGCGCCGACCGCCCGGGCGATCTGTCCGAGAGGTCCTGGCAGTTCCGCATCAACACCGCCGGCAATCTGGAGTTCATTCTGCTGGCCGGAGGCGTCCAGAGCCTCGTGGCCAAGGTGCCCGACAGCGGTCCCAACGCCGGCGTCGCGGGACAGTGGTACCACGTCGCCGCCACGTACAACGGACGCGCGAACGAGGCCGGCAACCTGAAACTCTACTGGACCCTGATCGACAAGGGCAAGACCGAGGCGGCCCTGCTGGCCGCGCGCGCGGGCAAGAAGATCATCGAGATGCACGAGCTCGAAGAAGGCATCATGCGCGTCCTCGCCGGGCCCGAGAAGAAGAGCCGCCTCATCTCCGAGAAGGAGAAGGCGATCACCGCCTACCACGAGATGGGTCACGCGCTGGTCGGCCACTTCCTGCCCAACACCGACCCGGTGCACAAGGTCTCGATCGTGAGCCGCGGCCAGGCGCTCGGCTTCACGCTCTCGCTGCCGACCGAAGACAAGTTCCTCACGACCAGGGCCGAGCTCATGGACAACCTGGCGATGACGCTCGGCGGCCGCGCCGCCGAAGAGGTCGTCTTCGACGAGGTCACGACCGGCGCCGCCAACGACATCGAGAAGGCGACCAGCATCGCCAAGCAGATGATCATGCGCTACGGCATGAGCGAGGAGCTCGGCCCGCGCGCCCTGGGCCACAACCAGGCGCAGCCCTTCCTCGGCCGCGAGTTCAGCCAGGAGTCCGACTACTCCAACGAGGTCGCGCGGCAGATCGACGAGGAGATCCGCCGCATCATCGAAGAGGCGCACCAGCGCGCCCAGGACCTTCTCGGCGAGCGCCGCGAGCAGCTCGACCACATCGCGGCGATCCTCATCCAGCGCGAGACGCTCGAGCGGGTCGAGTTCGAGGCGCTCCTCGACGGCGTCCCCGAGGAGGAGGTCTTCCGCGAGCGCGACGAGAAGGCGGCCCGCCGGGCGCGCGCCGAGCGCGGCAAGAAGGAGGACGCGCCCTCCAAGCCGCAGGTCGTGCCGCGGCCCATCAAGCCCGTCAACCCCGAGACCACCTGAGCCTGGGCCCGGCCTCCGCAGTGGACCGCGACAAGATCCAGGAAGGCGTACGGCTGATCCTCGAGGGGATCGGCGAAGACCCCTCGCGGCCGGGGCTCCTCGAGACGCCGCGGCGTGTCGCCGACATGTACGAGGACATCTTCGTCGGCATCGGCGCGGCCGACCCGGCGGAGCTCCTGACCTCGGTCCCCGGCGACCATCACCGCGAGATGGTCCTCATCAAGGACATCGACTTCTACTCGATCTGCGAGCACCACCTGCTGCCCTTCGCCGGCACCGCCCACGTCGCCTACATCCCGAGCAGGGACGGGCGCATCGCCGGACTGTCCAAGCTCGCCCGCGTGGTGCGCCTCGTCGCCGCGCGGCCGCAGCTCCAGGAGCGCATCACCTCCGAGATCGCCGACGCCCTCGTGAGCGCCCTCGACCCGGTGGGGGCCGCGGTGCTCATCGAGGCCGAGCACCTCTGCATGTCGATGCGCGGCGTGCGCACCCCCGGGGCGCGCACCGTCACCAGCGCCGTGCGCGGCATCATCCAGACGAGCACGGCGACGCGCGCCGAGGTGTTCGCCCTCATCAACGCCGGCCGCTAGCCGTGGACGCCCCCGCCGTCCGACTCGAGGTCCAGCTGCCCTGCGTGATGGGCATCCTCAACGTGACGCCAGACTCGTTCTCCGACGGCGGCCGCTTCACCCAGCTCGAGGCCGCCGTCGCGCAGGGCATCGCCATGGCGCGTGACGGCGCCGCGATCATCGACGTCGGCGGCGAGTCGACGCGGCCGGGCTCCGACCGGGTGTCGCTCGACGAGGAGCTGGCCCGCGTGCTGCCGGTCATCGAGCGCCTGCGGGCCGAGACCTCGGCCGTGATCTCGATCGACACCTACAAGGCCGAGGTCGCGCGGCAGGCGCTGGCCGCCGGCGCGGCCCTGGTCAACGACGTGAGCGCCCTGCGCATGGACCCGGCGATGGTCGAGGTCGTCGCCGAGACCGGCGCGCCGGCGATCCTCATGCACATGCAGGGCGAGCCCAAGACGATGCAGCAGGACCCGCACTACGACGACGTCGTCGACGACGTGCGCGCCTTCCTCGAGGAGCGCATGGCCTTCGCCGTGGCTCGCGGGGTCGGCGAGGAGCAGCTCCTGGTCGACCCCGGCATCGGCTTCGGCAAGACCGTCGCCCACAACCTCGTCCTTCTGCGGGAGCTCGGCAAGCTGAAGGAGCTCGGGCGCCCGCTGGTGCTCGGCGCCTCGCGCAAGCGCTTCCTCGGGGCGATCCTCGGCGCCGAGCCGGGCGGGCGCCTCACCGGTACCGTCGCCTCCACGGTGATCGGCCTGTTGAACGGTGCCGACGTCGTGCGCGCGCACGACGTGCGCGAGAACTTCGAGGCCCTGCGCGTGGTCCTCGCCCTGCGCGAGGCCGACGACGAGGCCGGCCCCGGGGCCGGCGGCTGAGACGGCGATGCCCGACCGCCTGACCATCGCCGTCGAGGGCCTGCGCCTGCGGGGCCGCTGCGGGGTGACGGCAGAGGAGCGCGCTCTCGGGCAGACGCTCGTCTTCGACCTCCGCCTCGTCCCGTCGGAGTGCCCGGGCGCCGTCACCGACGCTCTCGAGGACACCGTCAACTACGGCGACGTGGTCAGGGCGGTGACGGCGACGGTGGCCGAGGGCGAGTTCCACCTCCTCGAGCGCCTCGCGACCGTCGTCGCCGACCGTCTGTGGAGCACCGCCCTCGACGAGCTCGTCGTGCGCGTGCGCAAGATCGACCCCCCGGTCCCGGCCCCCACCGAGGCCGCCGCCGTGGAGCTCGTCAGGCGGCGGTGAGCGGCGCGGCGCGCCGGGCGTTCGTCGCGCTCGGCTCGAACCTCGGCGACCGTGGGGCCTATCTGGCGCAGGCGCGTGACGCCCTCGCGGCGCTGCCCGGCACCAGCCTCCTCGGGGCCTCGTCCGTCTACGAGACCGCACCCCAGGACCGCGCCGACCAGCCGGCCTTCCTGAACCAGGTCGTGGCCCTCGAGAGCGCCCTGGAGCCGCGCGACCTGCTCGCCGCCTGCCAGCGCATCGAGACCGACCACGGCCGGCGCCGCGAGGTCCGCTTTGGCCCGCGCACGCTCGACATCGATATACTGCTGATCGAGTGCATGGAGTCCGACGACCCGCTGCTCACCTTGCCGCACCCGCGTATGTGGCAGCGCGCCTTCGTGCTCGTGCCGCTGGCCGAGGTCTGGTCCTTCGCCAGGGGCATGCCCGCCGTCGACGTGCCCGCCCTCGGCAGGGAGCTGGCCCGCCGGCAGCCCGTCCAACGCTACGTCCCGCCGGAGGCCCGGGGATGACGGTGACCTACGCTCGACCGACCGGCGGCCCGCCCGCGCAGCCCCGAGGGGTCGTCACGTGACGCGCCCCTACATCGCCGCCGTCGACGCGGCGGGGCTGCACCGCCGCACCTTCGACGTCCTGGTCCTCGGCGGCGGCATCGCCGGCCTCACGGCGGCGATCGGCGCGGCTCGCCGCTGGCGCGTCGGCCTGCTCACCAAGTCGACCTTCGAGGAGACGACGACCTTCCTCGCCCAGGGCGGCATCGCCGCCGCGCTCGGCAAGGCCGACTCACCCGACCTTCACTTCGAGGACACGATGCGCGCCGGCGCCGGGCTCTGCGACGCCGAGGCGGCTCGGGTCCTCGTCGACGAGGGACCGGCGCGCGTGCGCGAGCTCATGGAGATCTGCCCGCGCTTCGACCGCGTCGAGGGCGAGATCGTGCTCAGCCGCGAAGGCGCGCACTCCGTGCCCCGGGTCGTGCACGCCGGCGGCGACGCGACCGGCAGTGAGGTCTCGAGCGCCATGGCCGAGGCGCTGCGACTCGGCAGCCGCGTCCAGCTCTACGAGGACGAGTTCGTGATCGATCTGCTCACCGTCGACGGGCGCTGCGTCGGCGCGCTCTCGCGCAGCATGGTCGACGGCCAGGCGACACTCAACCTCGCGATGGTGACGGTCCTTGCGACCGGCGGCGCAGGGCAGGTCTACGCGCGCACGACCAACCCCAGGGTGGCCACGGGGGACGGAGTGGCGATGGCCTACCGTGCCGGGGCGGCGATCCGGGACCTCGAGTTCGTCCAGTTCCACCCGACCGGCCTGGCCCTCGACGGGCAGGACACCGTGCTGCTCATCACCGAGGCGCTGCGCGGCGAGGGCGCCTACCTGCGCAACACCGCCGGCGAGCGCTTCATGGTCGCCGCCGACGCCCGTGCCGAGCTCGCCGCGCGCGACGTCGTCGTGCGCGCCATGGTGGCCGAGATGCGCCGCGAGGGCGTCGACCGCGTCTACCTCGACGCCACCCACCTCGATGCCGACATGCTGCACCGCCGCTTCCCGACGGTGAGCGCCGGCCTCGCCAGGCACGGGCTCGACCTCGCCCGCGACCTGATCCCGGTGGCGCCGGTCAGCCACTACCTCATCGGCGGCGTGCAGACCGACGTGTGGGGCCGCACCACGGTCCCCGGGCTCTACGCCAGCGGCGAGGTGGCCAGCACCGGCGTGCACGGCGCCAACCGGCTGGCCTCGAACTCGCTCCTCGAGGGCCTCGTCTTCTCCGACCGGGTGGTGCGCGACCTCGACCGCTACGTGAGCCGGCTCGGCGAGGACGTGCGCCGCCTGCAGTTCGACCTGCCGGCGCCGGCGGGCGGCGACGGCGGGCACGACGCGACCGCCGCCGCACGCACCCGTCTCACCGCCGTCATGTCGGCGAAGGTCGGCGTGCTGCGCCGGGCCGACGAGCTGCAGGAGGCGATCGCCGAGTTGCGCGAGCTCCACTCGGCGGTCGACTCCGCCGGCGCCGACGTGCCCGAGTACGAGTTCTACAACCTGCTCACACTCGCGACGCAGATCGCCAAGTCGGCCCTGCTGCGTGAGGAGTCGCGGGGCGTCCACCTGCGCGAGGACTTCCCCGCCAGCGCCGAGGACTGGGTGCGCCACATCACCCTGCGCCTGCCCGACCTGCGGCTCGAGCCCGAGGAGGACGAGTGAGCACCGCGGCGCTGCGCGCCGCCGCCCGTGCGGCCGCGCGGCGCGCCCTCGATGAGGACCTCGCCGGCTACGGCGACCTCACCGGGGCGGCGTTCGAGGGCGACGGGGCCGGGCGCGTGGTCGCCCGGGAGGCCGGGGTGCTCTCCGGCCGCCTCGCCTTCGAGGAGGCGGCCGCGCTCGTCGACCCCGGCCTCGGTGTCAGGTTCGAGCGCGACGACGGCGACCGTCTCGCCGCCGGCGAGACGGTCGCCGTCGTCGCCGGACGCCTGGCGAGCATCCTCGCCCTCGAGCGCACCGGGCTCAACTTCCTCGGCCGGCTCTCCGGCGTCGCCACCATGACGGCGCGCTTCGTCGCCGAGGCCGAGGGCACCGGCGCGCGCATCGCCGCGACGCGCAAGACGACACCCGGGCTGCGCGCGCTCGAGAAGGCCGCCGTCGTGCACGGCGGCGGCCTGGCTCACCGCTTCGGGCTCTTCGACGCGGCGATGGTCAAGGACAACCACGCGGCGGCGGCCGGCGGCGTCGCCGCCGCCGTCGAACGCGTGCGTGCGCACCTGGGGCACGTCCACGGCCTCGAGGTCGAGGTCGACGACCTCGGCCAGCTCGAGGAGGCGCTCGCCGCCAGGGCCGGCGTCGTGCTGCTCGACAACATGGACGTGGCCACGATCCGCGCCGCCGTCGAGCTCGTCGCCGGCCGCGCCGTCGTCGAGGTCTCCGGCGGCGTGACCCTCGAGCGCGTGCGCGAGCTCGCGGCGACGGGCGCCGACGTGCTCTCGGCCGGTGCGCTCACCACGCGCGCCCCCTGGCTGGACGTGGCTCTCGACCTGGAGACCTGATCGTGCTCCTCGTCGTCGACGTCGGCAACACGCAGACCGTCATCGGCCTCGTCGAGGGCGGGGAGGTCGAGCACCACTGGCGCATCGCCACCGTGCGACACCGTACCGGCGACGAGATCGCCGGTCTCCTGCAGGGCTTCTTCTCGCTCGCCGGGATGCGCTTCACCGAAGACGTCGGCGAGGTCGGTATCGCCTCGGTCGTCCCCCGGCTCACGGCGCAGTGGACGGAGATGTGCGAGAAGCACCTCGGCGTCGCGCCCTTCGTCGTCGGCCCCGGGGCGCGGAGCGGCATCCGCATCGCGATGAAGAACCCGATCGAGGTCGGCGCCGACCGCATCGTCAACGCCGTGGCGGCGTTCGAGTCGTACGGGGGACCGTGCATCGTCTGCGACTTCGGCACGGCCACCACCTTCGACGTGATCTCCGCCACCGGCGACTACCTCGGGGGCGCCATCGCGCCCGGCGTCGAAGTCTCGATGGAAGCGCTCACGACGCGCGCCGCGAAGCTCACCAAGGTCGAGCTCGTCGAGCCGGCGCACGCGATCGGCAAGGCCACGGCCGAGAGCCTGCAGTCGGGCATGGTCTACGGCTTCGCCGGCCAGGTCGAGGGCGTCGTGCGTGCGATCTGGGAGGAGCTCGGCGAGCAGGCCCGCGTCGTCGCTACCGGCGGCCTCGCCGAACTGATCGCCCGGCACACCACGGTCATCGCGGCGGTCGACCCCTTCCTCACGCTGCGCGGCATCGAGCTGGTCATGCGTCGCCAGCACCCGGCCTGAGCCGGGGCGAGGGGGGAGCGCCGGTGAGCCGCGGGCGGGCACGGCGCGAGCCGACGGCGTCGCCGTTCGCGCGCTCCGTCCACATCGGCCGCCTGCGGCTGGAGCGGCGCCTCTTCATGGCGCCGATGGCGGGGATCACGACGCCGGCCTTCCGCCGCAGCGTGCGCCGCTGGGGCGCCGGGCTCGTCTTCACCGAGATGATCTCGGCCTACGGCCTCTGCTACGGGGGCGCGCGCACGTTCGCCTACCTGGAGTGCGACGAGGACGAGCACCCGATCGGCTTCCAGCTCTTCGGCGCCGACGCCGACTACCTCGCCCGCGCCGCCGAGCTCTGCGTGGGCGCGGGCGCCGACCTCGTCGACCTCAACATGGCCTGCCCGGTGCGCAAGGTGCTGAAGACCGGCGCCGGCGCCGCCCTGCTCGGCGACCACGAGCGCGCCGAGGAGATCGTGCGCGAGGTGGCGGCGGCCGTCGGGCCCGAGGTGCCGGTCACGGTCAAGCTGCGGGCGGGGCTGCGCGAGGGCGACGAGGCGGGGCGCCGGCTGGCGCCCCGCCTCGCCGCCGCCGGCGCCGCCGCCGTCTTCCTCCACCCACGCACCGTCACCCAGCTCTACCGCGGACGCGCCGACCACCGGCTCACCGAAGATCTCGCGGCGGAGCTGCCGGTGCCGGTCGTGGCCTCGGGCGACGTGGACGGCCGCGGCGCCGCGCTCGAGCTCCTCGAGCGCGGCGCCGCGGCCGTCGCCCTCGCCCGCCACGCCGTCGGCGCCCCTTGGCTCTTCCACGAGGTGCTCGGCGGGGAGCCGCCGCCGCCCGACGAACGGCTCAAGGAGGCGCGGCGCTTCGCCGATGACGTCCTGCGTCGGATGGGGCCGCGCGGGGTGCGCCACCTGCGCCAGTTCTGGCCGAAGCTCCGACGCGGCGGCGCCCTCGACCGCGAGACGGCCGACGCACTCATGCGGGCCGCGGACGAGGCCGCGGTGCGGGCGCTGCTCTGCCCGTGAAACGGCCGTCCGCGCGGCCGCTCGGCGCTCGCCGCGCACGGTTGCGCGACCCGGAGGCGCGGCCTATACTGTCGTGCCGTTTCCGGCGCGCGGCCTCATCAAGGGGCCGCGCCGTCGTGTTCAAGAGGAGGCACAGTGGTCGACCGCGAGATCATCCTCACCCCCGAGGGTCATCGGAGGATCAAGGAGGAGATCGAGTACCTCTCCACGGTGAAGCGCGACGAGGTGGCGGAGCGCATCCGCAACTCGCGCGACTTCGGTGACATCTCGGAGAACTCGGAGTACGACGACGCCAAGAACGAGCAGGCCATGCTCGAGGCGCGCATCTACGCCCTCGAGGAGAAGCTCCGCAGCGCCAGCATCATCGACGCCGAGACGGTGCCGACCGACAAGGTCGGCGTCGGCACCAAGGTGACCCTGCAGGACATGGAGCACGGCGACGTGGTCCAGTACGCCATCGTCGGCTCGGCCGAGGCCGACCCGCTCACCTTCAAGCTCTCCAACGAGTCTCCCGTTGGGCGTGCGATCCTCGGCCACAAGCCGGGCGACAAGGTCACGGTCGCCGTGCCCAAGGGTTCGAAGAAGTTCAAGGTCCTCGCCATCGAGCGCGCCTAGCGGCTCCGCTCGTGGACGAGCACAGCGAGCACGGCGACGTCTTCGCGGAGCGCCGCGACAAGCTCGCCGCCTGGCGGGCCACCGGCGCCGCCTACCCCACGCAGTACCAGCCGCGCGACGAGATCGGCGCGCTGCGCGACGCGCACGAGCACCTCGAGTCCGGCCAGGACTCGGGCGAGGTGCACCGCGTCGCCGGCCGCGTCATGGCGCGCCGCGTGCACGGCAAGGTCTCCTTCCTCGTCCTCAAGGACGCCAGCGGCGAGCTGCAGCTCTTCGCCCAGCTCGACGCGCTCGGCGACGAGCGCTACGCGGCGCTCGAGCACGTCGACCTGGGCGACCACGTCGGCGCCGAGGGCACGGTCATGCGCACGCGGCGCGGCGAGCTCTCGCTGCGCGTCGCCTCCTGGGAGCTGCTCAGCAAGTCGCTGCGCCCGCTGCCCGAGAAGTTCCACGGCCTGACCGACGTCGAGCTGCGCTACCGCAAGCGCTACCTCGACACCATCGTCAACGACGACTCGCGCGAGGTCTTCGTGCATCGCGCGACGATCATCCGCACGATCCGCGAGTTCCTCGACGGGCGTGGCTTCGTCGAGGTCGAGACGCCGGTGCTGCAGCCGCTCTACGGCGGCGCCATGGCCCGCCCCTTCGTCACCCACCACAACGAGCTCAAGCGCGACCTCTACCTGCGCATCGCCACCGAGCTCTACCTCAAGCGCTGCATCGTCGGCGGTATCGACCGCGTCTACGAGATCGGCAAGGACTTCCGCAACGAGGGCGTGAGCTACAAGCACAACCCCGAGTTCACGATGCTCGAGACCTACGAGGCCTACGTCGACTACAACCACGTCATGACCATGGTCGAGCACATGCTGGTCGCCGCGGCCGAGGCGGTCGGGCACCTGCAGGTCGAGTTCCGCGGCCACGAGATCGACCTCACGCCGCCGTGGCCGCGCCTCACCATGCGCGAGGCGATCCGCGAGAAGTCGGGGATCGACATCGGCGCCGACGACGCGCGCACGGTCGCCGACCTGCAGGCGAGGATCAGGGAGGCGGGCCTCGACGACAAAGTCCCCCTGGCCCCGACCTGGGGCACCCAGGTCGACGAGCTCTTCAGCGAGACGGTCGAGCCCGAGCTCATCCAGCCCGTGTTCATCACCGAGCACCCGCTCGAGACCAGCCCGTTCGCCAAGAAGTGCCCCCACGACCCGCGCTTCGTCGAGCGTTTCGAGGGCTTCATCGCCGGCATGGAGACGAGCAACGCCTTCAGCGAGCTCAACGACCCCGACGACCAGCGGGCGCGCTTCATGCAGCACGTCGGCGACTTCGAGGCCGGCGACGAAGAGGCCCACCAGCTCGATGAGGACTTCCTCGAGGCGCTCGAGTACGGCATGCCGCCGACCGGGGGCATGGGCATGGGCATCGACCGCGTGGTCATGATCCTCACCGGCGCCGCGAGCATCCGCGACGTCATCCTCTTCCCGGCGCTGCGCGGCTGACCGTACGAGGGGGCGTCGGCCGTGCCGCCTGGCGGCAGCCGGTGGCAGCTTTCGGAGTCGTGCGGCCGCCTCTACCAGAGGCGGTCCGCCGTTGCGACGAAGACGCCCAGCAACGTGACGACGATAGCGAGCGCCAGTCGTCGACTCGGGCGCTCCCTCAAGAAGAGGACACCCCAGGCTATCGCGAACACCGGGACCGTCGCCACGATGAGCGCGGCCTGCACGGAGCCGAGATGCTCGATGATGAGATAGAAGAGGACGGCGCACGAGCCTTCGAGCACTCCGGTGATGACGGCGAGGCGGCGTGTGCGGCGTAGCTCGACGGCCGTCAAGGTCCCTATCGTCAGCGGTACCCGCCGGACTGCTGCGAGGCCCACGGTCATAAGCAGCCCGAGGCTTTGCGCCATGACGATCATCGTCACGGTGGCGTGGCCTACGGACTCCACGGCGAGCTGGATGAGCACCGGCGCCATGCCCCATCCGGCGGCTCCGACGAGGGCGAGCGCGACCGCCAGCGGTACCGACCGCGCCCATCCGATGGGCCGGGGTCCGGCGGCTGCGGGATCCAGCGCGCCGCCCGGGGCCGGCCCCTCCGCCACCAGCACCGTTTGCGGGCGATCCGCACGGGCGATGGCCACGACGCCGGCGACCGTGATGAAGAGGCCCGCCAGTGTGGGGGCGCCCAGCGCCGCACCGATGAAGACGGTCGCGAACAACGCCGTGAAGAGCAGGGCTGTGCTGCTGACGGGTGCGACCACGCTGATAGGGCCGGAACGCAGGGCGAAGTAGTAGGCGTTCTGGGCGATGAACCAGCCGAACACGGCGAGGAGTGTGACGTAGCCCGCCGCCGCCCACGTCATCTCATAGGTGAGGCTCCACAGGTGGAGCAACGTGAGCGGCGCCGTCACGACGACGATCGTGACCACCGAGACCGCGCGCACCAGCATCGCCGTGGCGATGGGGTCGAGGGTCGAGAGCAGGCGCTTGTTGATGAGGGCCACGCCGCCGGACGTCGCCGCCTCGGCGAACGCGACGGCGATCCAGAACACTGTGGTGTCCACGGGACGGCTCCTCTCAGGTCGCGCGGCAGCGGCGCTGCGCCGCCCGGGCCATTCTTACACGAGACAGGCCGGCGACCCGGGGGCCGTCTCCTTGAGGCGGCGACGGCGCCGAGGATGCGGGCCCGCTGCGGGGCACCATGGTCCTCCCCGTCGATCTCCGGCGCTCCTCGAGACAGCGCTTCGCGACCGTGCACTGGCCGCACCCCGGCCTCGAACACACCGTCACTGCCATGCCGGTCACACTTCTCGCGGTCCGGAGGAGGAACTCACACGGCTCACCTCTCCCCGGCCCGCCGTCGGCGCCATCCCGTCACAGCCTGGAGCCGATCTGGTACACGAGGGTCCCGGCCAGCAGGGCGATCGCCAGCATCAGCCCGACGCCCGTCAGCGTCCAGCGCCACGACCGCGTCTCCTGGCGTGTCGCCGCGAGCACGGCCGCACACGGGATGAAGGTCATCTGGACCACAAGGAAGGCGACTGCCGCCGCAGGTGTTAGAACGCCGGCCACCCGCTCCGCCAGACCAGCTCCGCCGCCGTCGGGCGGAAAGAGGATGCCCAGCGTGGCTATCACGTTCTCCTTGGCCGCGAAGCTGCTCAGCAGGGCGACGATGAGGCGCCAGTCGGACAGCCCCATCAGGGCGCCCAACGGGGTCAGCATGCGTCCGAGGTCGGCCAGCAGACTTTGCTGCACGTCGTCCCCCGGGAGGGCGGAGAGCGCCCAGACCAGCGCCGAGACGATGACGATGATGCTGCCCGCCTTCTTCACGAACGCCGCGGTGCTCTGCCACACGAAGACCCCGATGGTGCGGGGGTTGGGCCGATGGTAGAGAGGCAGCTCCATGATGAACGCGGTCCGCGCACCGTGAAAGACGCCGTGGCCGATGAGGACGCCTACGACGAAGAGGATGAGCAGATTGGCGGCCACGAGCGCCAGTGAGGCGAACGCGGCGCCGGTGCCGAAGAACGCCGGCGCCAGGAAGGCGAGGACGGCGAGACGAGCCGTGCACGGGACCAGGGGAGCGAGCAGGATGGTGAGCAGGCGCGCGCGGCGGTCCTCGATGATGCGTGCCCCCATCACCGCGGGGACGTTGCAGCCGAAACCGACCATGAGCGGCAGCACCGACTTGCCGTGCAGGCCCATGTGGTGCATGAACGGGTCCATGACGTAGGCGGCGCGCGCGAGGTAGCCCACGTCCTCGAGGACGCCCAGAGCCGCGAAGAAGATGACGAGGACGGGCACGAAGGTCAAGACCGTCCCGACGCCGGCGATGAGACCGTCGACCAGCAGCCCCGTGAGCCAGTCCGGGGCGCCCGCCAGCGCGCTCTCGGCGGCGGTCGTCAGCGGGCCGGCTACGAGGGCGTCGAGCCACTGCACCATCGGTCCTGCCACGGAGTAGGTGACGAGGAACACCACCCCGAGGAGCAGGAGCAGGAGCAGCGGGCCCCAGATGTGGTGGACGGCCACCTTGTCGAAGCGGTCCGTCCTCGTGATGGCTCCCGCCCGGGGGGACACCACGGCGGCGCGGACCATGCGACGCACCCAGCGGTAGCGGCTGGTGGCGATGTCGAGGTAGGCGTCCTCGTGCGCCATGAGCACCTGCTCGATCTCGTCCCACGCCTCGGGGGCGGCCGCCTTGACGAGCCCTGCGATCTCGGTGTCGCCCTCGAGCAGCTTGAGCGCTACCCAGTCCTCCGGGTACTGCCGAGGCACGTGCCCGGCGACAAGGGCGCGGAGGCGCTGCAGTTGCGGGCGGTGGGTCGGCGCGAGCTCGGGGCCGTTCGCCGCCGCGGAGGGCGGTCTGGCGAGGCGGCGCGCGGCCGCGTCCACCAGGTCGCGCACGCCGCGGTTCTTCGTCGCGACCAGGCCGACGACGGGGACGCCGAGGGCCGCCTCGAGCACCTCGACGTCGATGTGCGAGCCCTGCCGTTCGGCGATGTCGAGCATGTTGAGACCGACGACGAGCGGCACCGGCAGGGTCATCAGCTCGGCGACTAGGTAGAGCCCGCGCTCGAGAGCCGTCGCGTTCACGATCACGACGACGGCATCGGGTTGCTCGCGCAGGATGAAGTCGCGCGCGATGCGCTCCTCCTCGGAGTTGGCGGAGAGGCTGTAGGTGCCCGGCAGATCGACGAGGCGGATGCGCGAGGAGTCGTAGGTGAACTCGCCCGTCTTCTGCTCGATCGTCTTACCCGGCCAGTTGCCCACGTGCTGGCTGAGCCCGGTCAGCATGTTGAAGACCGTCGACTTGCCGACGTTGGGCTGACCCGCCAGGGCGATCGTGAACTCCGCTCGGCTGGGCCCAGCCATGCCGGCTCCCTCGGTCAGCTCTCGGCGATCATGATCTTCTGCGCCTGGCCGCGCCCGAGGGCGACCCGCACATCGCGCACCAGCACGATGATGGCGCCGCGGCCGCGGTTGTGGATGACGGCCACCTCGACCCCCGGGGTGAAGCCCATCCCGATGAGACGCGAGGTGACCCCGCGGCCACCGCCCAGAGACTCGACCACGCCGGTGGCCCCGGCGGGTAGCTCATCCAGCCCTCTCGTCATCTCCCCCTGCCCTCGTCGAAGGTGCTCGAGGCCACCGGCCCGCGTCCCTACCGGGGCGCGGATAGGAGACCCTCACGTGCAGTCGTAGGATACCCTATGACAGCTGCCGTTCGGCTGTTGAGGCCCCGGCGGTCACAAGGGCGCGGGGTGGCGATGCCTACGAGCCCGCGGGCGCGCAGCGTCCGTATCGTCCCGTCGGCGTTCCCAACGCAGCGGCTCCGGGTCGCGCCCGGCTGTGAATCGGGTACCATAGTCTCGTGCCCTCGCCCGGGGGCGGGGCCAGTCTGTCGAAGCACGCGTCCCGGCGACGCGACCGCCGTCCTCCGCGGCGTCCCCGTCGCCCCGACAAGGAGAGCGGCATGTTCGAACGCTTCACCGAACGCGCCAGGCAAGTCGTCGTCCTCGCGCAAGAAGAGGCGCGGGCGCTGAAGCACAACTACATCGGTACCGAGCACCTGCTCCTCGGGCTGCTGCGCGAGGAGGAGGGGGTGGCGGCACGCGTCCTCGACACCCTCGACATCTCGGTCGAGGAGGTCCGCGCCGCCGTCGTGCGTATCGTCGGCTCCGGCGAAGAGGCCCCGCAGGGCCAGATCCCCTTCACGCCGCGGGCCAAGAAGGTGCTCGAGCTCGCCCTGCGCGAGGCGCTCTCCCTGGGTCACAACTACATCGGCACCGAGCACATCCTGCTCGGCCTGGTCCGCGAAGACGAAGGCGTCGCGGCGCGCATCCTGCTCGACCTCGACGCCGAGCCCGACAAGATCCGCGGCGAGGTCATGCGCACGCTCTCCGGCCCCGGCCGCCGCGCCACGAGCGGCGGCGGTGGCGGCGAGGGCGGCAAGCGCCAGCCCAAGGTGCTCGAGCAGTTCGGGCGCAACCTGACCAAGCTGGCCGAGGAGGGCAAGCTCGACCCGTGCATCGGCCGCCAGGTCGAGATCGAGCGCGTCATGCAGATCCTCTCGCGGCGCACCAAGAACAACCCTGTGCTCATCGGCGAGCCGGGCGTCGGCAAGACGGCCATCGTCGAGGGCTTCGCCCAGCGCATCGCCGGGCACGAGGTGCCCGAGCTGCTCAAGGACAAGCAGCTCTACACCCTCGATCTCGCGGCGTTGGTCGCAGGCTCGAAGTACCGCGGCGAGTTCGAGGAGCGGCTCAAGAAGGTCATGAAGGAGATCCGCGACCAGGGCGACGTGGTCCTCTTCATCGACGAGCTCCACAACCTCGTCGGCGCCGGCGCGGCCGAGGGCGCGATCGACGCCGCCTCGATCCTCAAGCCGGCCCTCGCCCGCGGCGAGCTGCAGACCATCGGCGCCACGACGATGGACGAGTACCGCAAGTACCTCGAGCGCGACGCCGCGCTCGAGCGCCGTTTCCAGCAGATCAAGGTGGCCGAGCCGAGCGCCGAGGAGACCATCGAGATCCTCCGCGGCCTGCGCGACCGCTACGAGGCGCACCACCGCATCCGCATCACCGACGAGGCGCTCACCTCGGCGGCCGAGCTCGCCGACCGCTACATCAGCGACCGCTTCCTGCCCGACAAGGCGATCGACCTGGTCGACGAGGCGGCGAGCCGCAAGCGCATCCAGACCATGACCGCCCCGCCGAGCTACCGCGAGCTCGAGGAACAGATCGCCCAGGTGCGCAAGGAGAAGGAGGCGGCGATCGAGGCCCAGGAGTTCGAGAAGGCGGCCAACCTGCGCGACAGGGAGCGCAAGCTGAGCCACAAGAAGCTCGAGCTCGAGGACCAGTGGAAGACGAGCGACGAGGGCATGCGGGCCAGCATCGGCGAGGACGAGATCGCCGAGATCGTCAGCATGTGGACCGGCATCCCGGTGGTCAAGATCACCGAGGC